>Ga0209916_1000257_pt1 | contig 103008 bp, 95 predicted proteins | sample ThiBio_1000_plan_FD_183956 | JGI IMG/M metagenome (GOLD analysis project Ga0209916, IMG submission 183956) | Wastewater bioreactor microbial communities from Cape Town, South Africa - Thiocy_solids_2 (SPAdes) | ecosystem: Engineered > Bioreactor > Thiocyanate-remediating > Anaerobic-Aerobic ... | reverse complement strand
CAACGCAAGACGTCCACACAATTCACCTGCGCACACTGTCAAAGATCTTCTTGCCCGATCACCCTTTCGGTGATCGCCCCCGTGACCTTTCGTCCCGGGTGAGCCGCCCATTCTACATCGCTTTCCGGGACCGTCAACACCCTCGAGAAAAAAACTTCGACGGAGTTGTTGCTGCGGAATCTTCGACGACGGGGCCCGTCGTCGAAGGGGCGAGCATCATAGCGCCGCGCCGCGTTCGTGGGAAGGGCCTGCGCGCAGTTTCTTCCGCGCGATGGCGCGGCGATCGCCGTGAAACGGCCGTGCCGCGCCATCGCGCGGAAGCCGGCCGGCATCAGAATTCCGCGGAGCCACGCGACGACAACGGCCGCAACGGGCGCGTCTCCTGCGCCAGCACCACGGCGCACGTGGGTGGCGGTTCAGGCAGCAAGCCAACTCGATAAGGGACGAGATCTTCCGGGCGCATGCGCTCTAGCGCGTCCCAGTCATCTTCGAAGGGGATGAACTGCAGCATGGGATGCTCCTGATCCGGCGCGCACCATCCGTGCGCGAGTTCATCAGAGCAGTTGACGCGGCCAATTCGCCGGCAGAGTCTGGCCGTTTGCGGGCGCAAAGCTGCGCCTAGTCGATCTCGATCATCTCGAAGTCGTCCTTGGTCGTGCCGCAATCCGGGCAGGTCCAGGTATCGGGTACGTCCTCCCAGCGCGTGCCGGCCGGAATACCCTCGTCGGGGACGCCCTGCGCTTCATCGTAGATGTAGCCGCATACGACGCACATCCATTTGCGCGTGGCAGCGGCGCCGGGAGAACTCTGGCTCATGGTCGGACTTCTTGGGATGACTGGGAATAGGACATTCTCGCAACTCGACCGACAATGCGAAAGCTTGGCGATGATCTCGCTGCCTTCATACCATCGGAAATATGCTCATGAAACACCCCGCTACGCTCTTGCAAGGTGGCTTGTACGCCATCACCAACGGTCCGCGCCCCGATCTGCTGGACGTGGTGGCGCAAGCGCTGGCCGGCGGCGTGCAACTGCTGCAATACCTGGACGAGGAACCCGGCGATGCGCGTCGCCACGCCGAGGCCACGGCAATCGCGCAGCTGTGCCGGCAGCATTCGGTGCCACTGCTCATCCACGAGGATGTAGCGCTGGCGCAGGCCGTCGGCGCCGACGGCGTGCACCTGGCGCACTCGATCGGTGCGATCCACGCGGCACGCCAAAGCCTCGGTCCGGCCGCCATCATCGGTGTCGCCTGTCGCGACTCGCTGGCCGATGCGCGCAGCGCGGTACAGGCTGGCGCCAGTTACGTGTCGTTCGGCGCAATGTATCCCTCCCCGACCAAGCCGCAGGCAACGATCGCCCCGGTGGCCCTGCTGAGGCAAAGCGCCGCGCTGGGCGTGGCACGGGTGGCGATCGGCGGCATCACGCCGGACAATGCCGGTTTGCTGATCGAGGCCGGCGCCGATTACGTGGCCTCGATTTCCTCGCTGTTCGCCGCGCCCGATGTGCGCGACGCGGCGCAGCGCTTCGCCCGGCTGTTTCACCTTCGAGAATCCGCATGACGACCAACCACGAACTGTTCCAGCGCGCCCTCGCGCTGCTTCCCGGCGGCGTGAATTCGCCGGTGCGCGCCTTCAAGTCGGTCGGCGGCGAACCGTTCTTCACTGCCCGCGCCGATGGCGCGTACCTGTGGGACGTCGAAGGGACGCGCTACATCGACTACGTCGGCTCGTGGGGCCCGATGATCGTCGGCCACAACCATCCGGTCGTACGCGAGGCGGTGGAGCGCGCGGTGAAGAACGGCCTGTCGTTCGGCACGCCGTGTCCCGCCGAGGTGACCATGGCGGAAACGATCACGCGGCTGATCCCGTCGATCGAGATGGTGCGCATGGTCAATTCCGGTACCGAGGCGACGATGTCGGCGATCCGGCTTGCCCGCGGCGCCACCGGCCGCAGCAAGATCGTGAAGTTCGAGGGCTGCTACCACGGCCATGGCGACAGCTTCCTGGTCAAGGCCGGCTCCGGCGCGCTGACTTTCGGCGTGCCGACCTCGCCGGGCGTGCCGAAGGCGAATGCCGATCTCACGCTCACCCTGCCGTACAACGACCTCGCCGCGGCGCAGGCGCTGTTCGCCGAACAGGGCAGCGAAATCGCCGGCCTGATCATCGAGCCGGTCGCCGGCAACATGAACTGCATCCCGCCGGTGGACGGTTATCTGCAGGGCCTGCGCGAGCTGTGCACGCAACATGGTGCCGTGCTGATCTTCGACGAGGTGATGACCGGTTTCCGGGTGGCGCTGGGCGGTGCGCAGGCGCATTACGGCGTCACGCCGGACCTCACCACGTTCGGCAAGATCATCGGCGGCGGCATGCCGGTCGGCGCCTACGGCGGTCGCCGCGACCTGATGGAGCAGATCGCGCCGAGCGGTCCGATCTACCAGGCCGGCACGCTCAGCGGCAATCCGGTGGCGATGGCGGCGGGCCTGGCGATGCTGGAGCTGATCCAGGCACCCGGCTTCCACGACAAGCTGGCCGCAAGGACCCGCCTGCTCTGCGACGGTTTCCAATCCGTCGCCGATGGCGAGGGCGTGGCGTTCAGCACGAACCGTGTGGGCGGCATGTTCGGCCTGTTCTTCAGCGCCGAAAAGGTGCACAGCTACGCACAGGCCACGACCGCCGACGTCGCGCTGTTCAACCGCTTCTTCCACGGCATGCTGAAGCGCGGCGTGTATCTGGCGCCCTCGGCTTTCGAGGCGGGTTTCATGTCCAGCGCACACGGCGACCAGGACATCGCCGATACGCTGGAAGCGGCACGCGGCGCGCTGCGCGACGCGCGCGGCTGATTCACCAGGTGCCGGTGTTGGGCATGGACGCCCACGGTTCGCGCGGCGGCAGGTGGCCGTCCTGCAGCAGCTCGACCGAGACCCGGTCGGGCGAGCGCACGAAGGCCATGTGGCCGTCGCGCGGCGGGCGGTGAATGGTGTAGCCCATGTCCAGCAGCCGCTGGCAGGTGGCGTAGATGTCCTCCACCCGGAAGGCCAGATGGCCGAAGTTGCGCGCGCTGCCGTAATCCTCGGTGGAACCCCAGTTGTACGTCAGTTCGATTTCCGCCTCGGGGCTGTCCGGCGCGGCAAGAAAGACCAGGGTGAACTGGCCCTGCGCGTTCTCCATGCGGCGCACCTCGCGCAGGCCCAGGCCTTCGCAGTAGAAGCGCAGCGAGGCGTCGATGTCGCGCACGCGCACCATGGTGTGCAGATATTTCACGAGTCGCTCCTGTTTGCCGAGGATGTTCAGCCTGCGACGAAATCGTTCAACGCGGCGTGCAGGCGGGACAGGCCTTCGGCCAGTTCCTCGTCGGTGATGGACAACGGCGGCACGAAGCGCAGCACGTCCGGTCCGGCCTGCAGCAGCAGCAGGCCGCGGGCTGCGGCGTGGTCGAGGATGTCACCGGCCCTGCCCTTGTGCGCATCCGCCAGCACCGCGCCGATCATCAGGCCGCGTCCGCGCACTTCCTCGAACAGTTCCAGCACCTGGTTGATCCGGGCCAGGCCGGCGCGCAGGTCGTTGGCCTGGCGCTCGACGTTGGCGAGGATCGCCGGCGAGGCCAGCTTGGCCAGCGCCACGCGTGCCACTGCGGCGGCCATCGGATTGCCGCCGAAGGTGGTGCCGTGCGCGCCGTACTGCATCGTCTCGGCCACTTTCGGCCCGGCCAGCATGGCGCCGATGGGGAAACCGCAGCCCAGTGCCTTCGCCAAAGTGACGATGTCCGGTTTGATCGCGCCGTGCGCGAACAGCTCGCCGGTGCGGCCCATGCCGCACTGGATCTCGTCCAGCACCAGCAAGGCGTCGTGCGCGTCGCACAGCTCACGCACGCGTTCGAGGAAACCCGGCGCCGCCGGCACCACGCCGCCTTCGCCCTGGATCGGCTCCAGCATCACGGCGGCGATGTCGCCGGCGGCGAAGGCCCGTTCCAGCGCAGCCGCGTCGTTGTAGTCGAGGTAGCGAAAACCGGCAGGCAGCGGCTCGTATCCGGCCTGGTATTTCGGCTGCACCGTTGCGGTCACCGTGGCCAGCGTGCGGCCGTGGAAGGAGCCCTTGAACGTGACGATGGTGCGCCGCTCCGCCGGGCGTCCCTGCGCGGCGGCCCACTTGCGCACCAGCTTGATCGCCGCCTCGTTCGCCTCGGCGCCCGAGTTGCACAGGAACACGCGCTCGGCAAAGCCGGACGCTTCGACCAGTTCCTCGGCCAGGCGCAGCGGCGGTTCGGTGTAGAACACGTTGCTGGTGTGCCACAGCTTGTGCGCCTGGGTGGCCAGCGCGGCGAGCAGAACCGGATCCTGATGGCCAAGCGCATTCACCGCGATGCCGGCGCCGAAGTCGATGTAATCGCGGCCCTGCGTGTCCCACACGCGTGAGCCGCGGCCGTGATCGAGCACCAGCTCGCGCGGCTTGTAGACCGGCAGCCAGTAGCGCTTGCCGAGGTCCAGCAGTTCCTGCTCGGGTGATGTCATGTGCGTTCCAGGAACAGGTCGGGCAACAGGTCGGCGCCGGGTCGGACGGCGTACTGGCCGAAATCGGTCACGCCGGTTTCGCGCAGCACCTCGTCGTCGATCGCGAAATGGCCGGTGTAGTCGCGGGCCGGCCGGGTCAGCATGGCATGGGCGGCGTCGGCCACGATCTCCGGCTTGCGGCAATGCTCGGCCTTCACGCCGTCGATCATCGCGATCGCCGCGGTGGCGATCACCGTGCGCGGCCACAGCGCGTTGACCGCGATGCCCAGCGGGGCAAACTCCGGGCTCATGCCCAGCACGCACAAACTCATGCCCATCTTGGCGATGGTGTAGGCGGTATGCGGCGCAAACCATTTCGGGTCGAGGCTGGGCGGCGGCGACAGCATCAGCACGTGCGGGTTGGCGGCCTTCTTCAGGTACGGCAGGCAGGCCTGGGTAACCAGGAAGGTGCCGCGGGTGTTGACCTGGTGCATCAGGTCGAAGCGCTTCATCGGCGTGCCTTCGGTGCCGGCCAGCCAGATCGCGCTGGCGTTGTTGACCACGATGTCGATGCCGCCGAAATGCTCCGCCGCCTGCGCCGCCGCGGCAACCACCTCAGCCTCATCGCGGATGTCCACCTGCAGCGCCAGCGCGCGACCGCCCGCCGCTTCGATGTCGGCCGCGGCGGTATGGATGGTGCCGGGCAGCTTGGGATTGGGCACCGCGCTCTTGGCCGCGATCACGATGTTGGCGCCGTCGCGTGCGGCCCGGCGCGCAATCGCCAGGCCGATGCCACGCGAAGCACCGGTGATGAACAAGGTCTTGCCAGCGAGCGAACTCATGCGAATCGACTCCGTAGGAGGAACGTCCAGTGTAGCCGGGCCGCTCACGCCTTCTGGAAACGCGGCAGGATGTCGCGCAACTCGGCCAGGCGCTGCAGCGGATCGGTCAACTCCAGCATGCGCTGTTGTTCGCCGGTGTCCAGCGGCAGCAGTTCGGCCAGGCGAAAGCCCAGCCAGCTGGCGTCCTCGTAGTCGCTGCGCGCGGCATGCCGCCAATGCGGCGCCATCGTCTCGATCAGCCGTTCGAGGATGCTCTGCAGCAGGGCGAACTCCACCGGCACCTCCTGCGCCGGTTCGCCGGGCCAGCGCTCGGCGTTGCCGCGCAACTGGCCGTCGGCACGCGCGCGGCTGCGCGACACGCGAAAGCGCGCACCGCCCTCGGCCACGATGCCGAGCAGGCCGTTCTCGTCGCGCTGGAAATCGCTGATGCGCGCCAGCGTACCGATCGCCGCCGGCACCGCCGGCTCGCCGACCTCGTGCCCGGCCAGAATCAGGCACACGCCGAACGGACTGCCGTTGCGGCAGCATTCGCGCACCAGATCCAGGTAACGCGGCTCGAAGATGCGCAAGTGCAGCCGTCCGCCCGGAAACAGCACCGAGGAAAGCGGGAACAGCGGGATGTCGAGCAGCGCGGATCCGACGGCCATCGGCCGAGTGTACCCAGTGCCGGCCGGTCCGGTCTGTGCGCGAGATCAGCCGCCGCGCAGGCGCTCGACGAAGCGCCGCGGCGCGGCCTCGAAACCGCCGTTGGACATGAACACCACCTGGTCGCCCGGGCGCACCTGCCGGCGCAGCTCGGCAATCAGCACATCGACGGTCGGCACCGCGGTGCCGCGGCCGTCGAGCGCCGAGATCACCGCACCGGCGTCCCACGGCAACTCGGCACGCTGCAGGATCAGCACGCGATCGGCGTCGGCCAGCGAGGGCGCCAGTGCCGCCGCGTGCGCGCCCTGGCGCATCGAATTGGAGCGCGGCTCCAGCGCGACCAGGATGCGCGCGTCGCCGACCTTCGCGCGCAACCCGGCCAGGGTGGTGGCGATCGCGGTGGGGTGGTGGGCGAAATCATCGTAGACGCGCACGCCGTTCACCTGACCGACCAGTTCCATCCGCCGCTTCACGCTCTCGAAGCTGGCGAACGCCGGCAGCAAGGCGCGCGGATCGGCGCCGGCGGCAGCCGCCGCGGCGAGCGCGGCCAGCGCGTTCATCACGCTGTGGTGGCCGAGCAGCGACCAGTGCACCTCGCCCACCTCCTCGCCGTGGCGCGTCACCCTGAAAGCGCTGCCATCGGCCTCGATCAGTTCCGCCTGCCAGTCGCCGCGGCCGATGCCGAAGCTTTCCACCGGCGTCCAGCAGCCCATCGCCAGCACCTCGGCGAGGCGCTCGTCGTGCGCGTTGACGATCAGCCGGCCGTTGCCCGGCACGGTGCGTACCAGGTGATGGAACTGGCGCTGGATCGCGGCCACGTCGGGGAAGATGTCCGCGTGGTCGTACTCGAGGTTGTTGAGGATCGCGATGCGCGGGCGGTAGTGCACGAACTTCGAGCGCTTGTCGAAGAAGGCGGTGTCGTACTCGTCCGCTTCGATGACAAACGACTTGCCCTGCCCCAGCCGCGCCGACACTCCGAAATTGCCGGGCACACCACCAATCAGAAACCCCGGCGCCATCCCCGCACTTTCCAGCAGGTGCGCCAGCAGGCTGGTGGTGGTGGTCTTGCCGTGGGTGCCGGCCACGGCCAGCACGTCGCGCTCGGCCAGCACCGTCTCGCCCAGCCACTGCGGGCCGGAGACGTAGCGCAGACGCGCGTCGAGCATGTACTCGACGGCCGGGTTGCCGCGGCTCATCGCGTTGCCGACCACCACCAGATCCGGCGCCGGCTGCAGGTGTTCGGCCGCATAGCCGCTCATCAGGCCGATGCCGAGCGCCTCCAGCTGGGTACTCATCGGCGGATAGACGTTGGCGTCGGAACCTTCGACCGCGTGGCCCAGTTCGCGTGCGAGTGCCGCGACGCCGCCCATGAAGGTGCCGCAGATGCCGAGGATGTGCAGACGCATGCCGAGCGACTCCGTGAAATCCGCTCCGCCGGAGCGGGAAGCGCTCAGCCGTTCGCGGCGGCGGCTTCGTTATGCAGCGCGCGCTCGACCCGCGCGGTGACCTCGGCCAGCTCGCCGACACCATCCACCACCTGCAGCTTGCCGCGGCTGGCGTAGAAATCCGCCACCGGCGCGGTTTGCTCGGCGTAGACGGCCAGGCGCTTGCGCACGGTGTCCGGGTTGTCGTCGGCGCGGCCTTCCGCCTTGAAGCGGATTTCGACGCGCTTGATGATCGCCGCGTCCGGCACCTCCAGCTTCACCACCGCATCCAGCGGCTGGCCGAGCCTGGCCAGCAGGTGGTCGAGCGCGTCGGCCTGGGCCAAGTTGCGCGGATAGCCGTCGAGGATGAAGCCGGCCTTCGCGTCGGCCTGAGCCAGGCGATCTTCCAGCATGCCGAGCAGGATGTCGTCGGAAACCAGCTGGCCGGCGTCCATCACCGCCTTGGCCTTGAGCCCCATCGCGGTGCCGGCGGCGACCGCGGCGCGCAGCATGTCGCCGGTCGAGATATGCGGAACACCCAGAGCCGTCTTCAGCCGGGCCGCCTGCGTACCTTTGCCCGAACCGGGCGCACCAAGTAGGACGAGTCGCATAATGCTCCACGAATTCGGCGGGCCGCCGCACGCTGCAGCAGCCCGCCCGATGCACGAAATTGCCGTCAAATTAGCCGCTGCACCGGGTGCCGTCAAACAGCGACCTTCGTCGCAACCGGCCAAGTAATTGTTGCGGAAAAGATTTGTCGACGCCGTCGCCACGCTGCCACTGCCTGATCGAGGAATCCCATGAGCCCGAACCGCCGTTCGCCCGCCATCACCGGCAACCTGTTGTACGCCCAATCCGGCGGCGTCACCGCCGTGATCAACGCCACCGCCGCCGGCGTGATCGAGGCCGCCCGCGGCAAGGGCGTAAAGGTGTACGCCGCGCGCAACGGCATCCTCGGCGCGCTGCGCGAGGAGCTGATCGACACCTCGAAGGAATCGGCCGCCGCGATCGCCGCGCTGCGCCACACCCCCGGCGGCGCGTTCGGCTCGTGCCGCTACAAGCTGAAATCGCTGGAGGACAGCCGCAGCGAATACGAGCGGCTGATCGAGGTGTTCCGTGCGCACGACATCCGCTGGTTCCTCTACAACGGCGGCAACGACTCGGCCGACACCGCGCTGAAGCTCTCGCAGTTGGGCAAGGCGATGGGCTACGACCTGCGCTGCATCGGCGTGCCGAAGACGGTGGACAACGACCTCGCCGTCACCGACTGCTGCCCCGGCTTCGGCTCGGTGGCGAAGTACACCGCGATCTCCACGCTGGAGGCCAGCCTCGACGTGGCCTCGATGGCCGACACCTCGACCAAGGTGTTCATCCTGGAAGTGATGGGCCGCCACGCCGGCTGGATCGCCGCCGCCGCCGGGTTGGCCGGCGAAGGGCCCGATGCCGCACCGCATCTGATCCTGTTCCCCGAAAAACCGTTCAACCAGGAGGCGTTTCTGGCCAAGGTGCAGGCCACCGTCGAACGGGTGGGCTGGTGCACCGTGGTTGCCTCCGAAGGCGTGCGCGACGCGGCCGGCCAGTTTCTCGCCGAGGCCGGCACCCATGACGCGTTCGGCCACACCCAGCTGGGCGGCGTGGCTCCGGTGCTGGCGGCGCTGGTAAAACAGCAACTCGGCTACAAGTATCACTGGGCGCTGCCGGACTACCTGCAGCGCTCCGCTCGACACGTGGCCTCGAAAGTCGACGCCGAACAGGCGTACGCGGTCGGCCGCGCCGCGGTCGACTACGCCTTGGCCGGGATGAATGCGGTGATGCCGGTGATCGTGCGCACGTCCGACGCACCATACCGCTGGAAGATCGCACCGGCGCCGCTGGCGAAGATCGCCAACCGCGAAAAGAAGATGCCGAAGAACTTCATCACCCGCGACGGCCTCGGCATCACCGCTGCCGCGCGCCGCTACCTCGCCCCGCTGATCCACGGCGAGGCGCCGCTGCCGTACGGCAAGGACGGCCTGCCGCGCTACATGCGGCTGAAGAACATGGCGGTGGCGCAGAAGCTGGGCGCCTTCGGCCGCTGAGCCAGGCCTGTCGTGACGGGTTTCACCTTGCTGAGCGGCACCTGAAACCCGGCCCCCGGGCTAGGGTTCTGTTCAGCCGCAATTTCCTACGCTCGATCCTGCCCGGGTCCATTGCCGCGCCGTCGCGGCCACGACCCTTCACGGGAGGAGACTTGAGATGAAACTCATCCACCGCCTGCTCATCGCCCTCGCCCTGCTCGGCACCGGCAGCATCGCACTGGCCGCCCCTGGCCCCGGCCCGGGTGACCATGACCGGCGCGGCCACGACCGCAGCTACGACCGTCACCAGGATCGTCGCCACGACAACCGCCGCCATGGCGACTGGCGCCGCCACGACAACCGCCGCTACGGCGACTGGCGCCGCCATGACAATCGTCGCTACGGCCACCGCGACTATCGCTACGCCGGTCCGCGTTACTACCCGGTGCGCCACCATCGCTGGGAGCGCGGCCACCGCTACTACGGACCGAGCTATGTGGTGCGCGATTATGGCTATTACCGCCTGCGGCCGCCGCCGTACGGCTATCACTGGGTACGCGCCGACAACGACTTCCTGCTGGTGGCGATCGCCACCGGCGTCATCCTGGATCTCGCGTTGCGCTGATCCGGCTGCCTGATCCAGCCGACTCCGCCAGGGCCATGCATCCGTGCATGGCCCTGGCGCTTTTCGGCGACCCGCACCGCCTCGATGCTGCGCCGCGCAACGGTGGCGTCAACCGGCTCTGCTTATACTCCCCGGGACCGCCCGCTCCGGACGGCCACTCACAATCCAAGGGGAGGCTCAGATGCTGCAGCAGTATGGCTGGATCGTTCTGGCGTGTGCGGTGGTGGCGATTCTCTACGGCGCGATTTCCGCGCGCTGGATCCTGGCGCGATCGCCGGGCAACGAGCGGATGCAGGAAATTGCGGCCGCGATCCAGGAAGGCGCGCGCGCCTACCTCAACCGCCAGTACACCACCATCGGCATGGTGGGCGTGGTGTTGCTGCTGCTGATCGGCTTCTTTCTCAACTGGCATGCCGCGATCGGTTTCCTGATCGGCGCGGTGCTTTCCGGCGCGGCCGGTTACATCGGCATGAACGTCTCGGTACGCGCCAACGTGCGCACCGCCGAGGCAGCTCGCAGCGGCCTGGGCCCGGCGATGAACGTGGCGTTCCGCGGTGGCGCGATCACCGGCATGCTGGTAGTCGGGTTGGCCCTGCTCGGCGTCACCGGCTACTGGCTGGTGCTCAACCACCTGGGTGTCACCGGCGAAACGGCGCTGCACGCGCTGGTCGGCCTGGCCTTCGGCAGCTCGCTGATCTCGATCTTCGCGCGCCTCGGCGGCGGCATCTTCACCAAGGGCGCCGACGTCGGCGCCGACCTGGTCGGCAAGGTCGAAGCCGGCATCCCCGAGGACGACCCGCGCAACCCGGCGGTGATCGCCGACAACGTGGGCGACAACGTGGGCGACTGCGCCGGCATGGCGGCCGACCTGTTCGAGACCTACGCGGTGACGGTGATCGCCACCATGCTGCTGGCCGGGCTCACCTTCGTCGGCAACCTGCAGGCGCTGCTCTATCCGCTGGCCCTCGGCGCGGTGTCGATCATCGCCTCGATCATCGCCACCTTCTTCGTGCGGGTGAAGGCCGGCGGCTCGATCATGGGTGCGCTGTACAAGGGCGTGATCATCTCGGCCGTGCTGTCGGCGATCGCGTTCTGGTTCGTCACCGGCAACCTGCTGCCGCAGGGCCTGACCGCTGCCGACGGCAGCGTCGTTTCCAGCCACGCGCTGTTCCACTGCTCGCTGATCGGCCTGGTGCTGACTGGGTTGATCGTGTGGATCACCGAGTACTACACGGGTACTGAGTACAAGCCGGTGCAGCACATCGCGGCAGCATCGACCACCGGCCATGGCACCAACATCATCGCCGGCCTGGGCATCTCGATGAAGTCGACGGCGTGGCCCGTGCTGGTGATCTGCGCGGCGATCTGGGGCTCCTACGCGCTGGGCGGCCTGTACGGCATCGCGATCGCCGCCACAGCCATGCTGTCGATGGCCGGCATGATCGTGGCGCTGGACGCCTACGGCCCGATCACCGACAACGCCGGCGGCATTGCGGAGATGGCCGACCTGCCGCCGGAAGTGCGCGGTGTCACCGATCCGCTCGACGCGGTCGGCAACACCACCAAGGCAGTGACCAAGGGCTATGCGATCGGCTCGGCCGCGCTGGCCGCACTGGTGCTGTTCGCCGACTACACGCACAACCTGGAAACGCATTTCGGCAACGTCACCACGTTCGATCTGTCGAACCATTACGTGATCATCGGCCTGCTGATCGGCGGCCTGATTCCGTACCTGTTCGGCGCGATGGCAATGGAGGCGGTCGGCCGCGCCGCCGGCGCGGTGGTGGAGGAAGTGCGCCGCCAGTTCCGCGACATCCCCGGCATCATGGAGGGCACCGGCAAGCCGCAGTACGACCGGGCGGTGGACATGCTGACCAAGTCGGCGATCAAGGAGATGATCGCGCCCTCGCTGCTGCCGGTGCTGGTGCCGGTGGTGGTGGTGTTCGGCTTCAAGTGGCTTGGCGGTGCCGAAGCCGGCGCACAGGTGCTCGGCGGCGTGCTGATCGGCACCATCGTCACCGGCCTGTTCGTGGCCATCTCGATGACCACCGGCGGCGGCGCCTGGGACAACGCCAAGAAGTACATCGAGGACGGCCACCACGGCGGCAAGGGTTCGGAAGCGCACAAGGCCGCCGTCACCGGCGACACCGTGGGCGACCCGTACAAGGACACCGCCGGCCCGGCGGTGAATCCGCTGATCAAGATCATCAACATCGTGGCGCTGCTGCTGGTTCCGCTGCTGTAGCCGAAGCCATCCGGCTCGACGAAAATCCCGCCGCGGCGGGATTTTCGTTCTGTCGACACCGGAACACGGCGGTTCGTGGTCGCACGGGGTACGCTCGACCGCTGGCGATCCCGCGCCCGCCCCACAGGAGAACTTTCATGCGACTGGTCTGGCTCACCTTGGCGCTCGGCGTCACACTGACGGGCATGAATCCCGCCGACGCCAGCGACACTCCATCCGCGACAACCCCTGCCGACCACACCGCCACCGACGACCCCTGGCGGTGGCTCGAAGACATCCACGGCGCCCGCTCGATGGCCTGGGTGAAACAGGAGAACACGCGCACCCAGGCGCGCTTCGCCAGCGACGCCCAATTCGACCGGACCCGCGACGCGATCCTGCAGGTGCTCGACTCGGATGCGCGCATCCCCTACGTCAACCGCATGGGCGGCGAGCTGTACAACTTCTGGCGCGACAAGGCCCACCCGCGCGGCATCTGGCGCCGCACCACGCTGGCCGAATACCGCAAGGTCGAGCCAAACTGGGAGGTGTTGCTGGACGTCGATGCGCTGAACAAGGCCGAGGGCAAGCGCTGGGTGTTCAAGGGCGTGCAATGCCTGAAGCCGACATTCGAGCGCTGCCTGGTGTCGCTCTCACCCGACGGCGGTGATGCCGTGGCGGTGCGCGAGTTCAGCATCCCGAAGAAGTCCTTCGTGAAGGGCGGCTTCGAGCTGCCGGTGGCCAAGAGCGACGTTGGCTGGATCGACGAGGACACCATTTACGTGGGCACCGACTTCGGCCCCGGTTCGATGACCGCGTCCAGCTATCCGCGCATCGTCAAGGAGTGGAAGCGCGGCACGCCGCTATCGGCTGCAGCGGCCGTGTACGAGGGCAAGCACGACGATCTCGCGGTCAGCGCCTTCCACGACCGCACGCCGGGTTACGAGCGCGACTTCGTGTCGGTAGCCAAGGACTTCTTCCACAACGAACTATTCCTGCGCCATGGCGGCAAACTGAGTCGCCTGGACGTGCCCACCGACGCTGACGCCAGGGCGCACCGCGAATGGCTGCTGGTGCAGACGCGCTCGCCATGGACGGTGGGCGGCGCCACCTATCCGTCGGGTGCCCTGCTGGCCACCCGCTTCGACGATTTCATGGCCGGCAAGCGCATGTTCACCGTGCTGTTCAAGCCCGACGAGCACACCGCACTGTCCGGCTACGCCTGGACCCGCAACCACCTGATCCTCGACGTGCTGGACGACGTCAAGAGTCGGCTGGAAGTGCTCACCCCGCCGCGAATGGCAGGCCCCGACGATGGCTGGCGCCCGGAGGCACTGCCGGGCGCACCGGCGTTGAGCAGGATCAGCGTGGTCGACACCGACCCCGACCACGGCGACGAGTACTGGCTCGACGTGGCCGGCTTCCTCACCCCCGCATCGCTCGAACGCGGGGTGCTGGGCAGCACGCCGGCCGAGACGATCAAGCAGCAACCGGCATTCTTCGACGGCTCGAAGTTCACCGTCAGCCAGCACTTCGTCACCTCGAAGGACGGCACCCGCGTGCCGTATTTCGAGATCGCGCCGAAGGACATGAAGCTCGACGGCAGCAACCGCACCCTGCTGTACGGCTACGGCGGCTTCGAGGTGTCGCTGTTGCCGCACTACAGCGGCAGCATCGGGCGCGCCTGGCTCGATCGCGGCGGCGTCTACGTGGTGGCCAACATCCGCGGCGGCGGCGAGTACGGCCCGCGCTGGCACCAGGCCGCATTGAAGGCGAACCGCCCGCGCGCCTACGAGGATTTCGCCGCGGTCGCGCAGGACCTGATCAAGCGCGGCGTCACCTCGCCGAAACACCTGGGCGCCGAAGGCGGCAGCAATGGCGGCCTGCTGATGGGCAACATGCTCACCACCTATCCGCAGTTGTTCGGCGCGATCGCCTGCGAGGTGCCGCTGCTGGACATGAAGCGCTACTCGCACCTTTCCGCCGGCGCCTCGTGGATGGCCGAGTACGGCAACCCGGACACCGCCGACTGGAACTTCATCAGGACCTTCTCGCCCTACCAGAACGTGAAGAAGAGCGGCCACTACCCGCCGGTGCTGTTCTACACCGCCACCAGCGATGACCGTGTCGGCCCGGTGCAGGCGCGCAAGATGGCGGCGAAGATGCAGGCGCAGGGCCACCCCGACGTGTGGTTCTACGAGAACCTCGAAGGCGGCCACGGCGCTGGCGCCGACAACCAGCAATCTGCCCACATGTATGCGATGGCCTACGACTTCCTGTGGGATCAGCTGAAGTAGCGGCAACTGCCGCACGCCCGCGTGGGCGTGCGGCGAAAGCAGCCGCTGAAGTATGCTGACCCGCCGCTCGCACGCCTTCCCGCCATGCCGTCACGCACCGCCATCAGCCATGAACTGCGCGAGTGGATCCTCGCCACCACGCGCGCCGGCCACGGCGTACCGGAGGTGCTCAAGCTGATGAAGGACAACGGCTACGACCCGCGGCAAAGCCGCGGCATCGTCGCCGAAGTGCTGAAGCTGCCGCTGGCGGCGCTCAACGCCGGCACCACGACACCCGCGCCGCGCGGCCTGCGCACGAAACACCCGCAGGCGCCGGCGGTCACCGTCGACGGCCACGCCATCGGCGTGTCGCTGGGCGTCGACGAACCGCCGCTGCGCGTGCTCGAAAACCTCCTGGACGACGCCGAATGCGCCGAGCTGATCGAGCTGGCGCGACCGCGGTTGGCGCGCGCGCTCACCGTCGACGACCACGGCAAGCAGCAGGTGGACCAGCGCCGCACCAGCGAGGGCATGTTCTTTTCCATCGGCGAGCTGCCGCTGGTCGCGCGCATCGAGCGGCGCCTGGCCGGCCTGCTCGGCCTGCCGGTCAGCCACGGCGAAGGGCTGCAGATCCTGCACTACCGTCCGGGCCAGGAATACGAGCCGCATTTCGACTGGTTCGATCCCGCCCTGCCCGGCTACGAGGCCATCACGCGTTCCGGCGGCCAACGCATCGCCAGCGTGGTGATGTACCTCAACACGCCCGAGCTGGGTGGCGGCACCGCTTTCCCCGAGCTGGGCCTGACCGTCACCGCGCGCCGCGGTTCGGCCGTCTATTTCGCCTACGAAGGCGGCGACCCGCACTCGCTGCACGCCGGCCTGCCGGTGATCTGCGGCGAAAAATGGATCGCCACCAAGTGGCTGCGCGAGCGGCCCTACCGGCAGGGCGGGCGAGGCTGACGCGGCGCTCGCCATTCGGTGCTGCGATGCAGCAGGGTTTGGCGTATCCTAGCGGACTATTTTCTCCGCTCGAGGCTTCCCATGGGTCTGCATCTTGTCGCCGCCGGTCGCGACGTGCCAAACGAAATCAACGTCATCATCGAAATCCCGAAGGACGCCGAGCCGGTCAAGTACGAGGTGGAGAAGGAGTCGGGCGCGATCTTCGTCGACCGCATCCTGTCCACGCCGATGCGCTACCCGTGCAACTACGGCTACGTGCCGCGCACCCTGGGCGGCGACGGCGACCCGCTGGACGCGGTGGTGATCCTGCCGTTGTCGCTGGCCGTCGGCTCGGTGATCCGCTGCCATCCGGTGGGCATGCTGAAGATGATCGACGAGGCCGGCAGCGACGAGAAGCTGGTGGTGATCCCCTCGCCCAAGGTGTTTCCCGGCTACGCGCACATCAACGACATGAAGGGCGTCTCGCCGCACTGGCTGGAGCGCATCGGCCACTTCTTCGAGCACTACAAGGATCTCGAGAAGGGCAAGTGGGTCAAGGTGGAAGGCTGGACCGGCGCCGAAGAGGCCAAGGCCGAGATCCTCGCCGGCATCGCGCGCTACCAGGCCGAGCACGACGCCAAGGCCTGAGCCGGCACCGGATGATCCACGAGCCCCGCCCGCGCGGGGCTCATGTCTTTCGGTGCCGTCAGCCGCGCTTGAGCAACTCGCGCAGGTCGATCAGCGCCGCGTTGGCGCGCGACACGTAGTTGGCCATCACCAGCGAATGGTTGGCGAAGAAGCCGAACGGCGAGCCGTTCAGCACCATCGGGCTGTGCAGCGGGCGCTGCGCCTCCTCCAGTTCGCGGATCACCTGTTCCAGGCTCACGTCGGCGTGCTTGGAGCGCAGGATCGGACCGAAATCGCGCTGGAACGCCTTGAGCTGTTCCAGCAGCGTCCAGGTGTAGCCGCGCGCCTCGTAGAAGTTGTCGTCGATCTGCGTCCATGGCGTCTTCACCAGCCGGCCGCCGGCGGGCGCGGCCACGGTGGACGCGCCGGCTGGATCGGAGGCATCCACGTCGCCGATGCGGATCTGGCCCACGCTGGCCGACAGCCGCTGCGACAGCGAACCCAGCCGCGCCGAGACCAGCTGCAGGTAATCGGCCAGGTTGTCGGCGCGCGCGTAGAAGTGCGCGTTGCTGTCGTCGGCATCGCCGAGCCGCGCCAGATAGCCGTCCAGATGCTTGATCGCCTTGCGGTACTGGCTCTCCGAGCTGGGCAGCAGCCAGCGGTCGTTCGGGCTGTTGAGCAACGGGTCGGCCTGGGCCAGGTCCTTGTCCTCGGTCGACTGCGTTTGCGAGCGGCTGAAGTCGTTGCGCAAGGCGCGCACCAGGTCGCGCGAGGCGGTCAGCGAGCCGAACTCCCAGTTCGGGATATTGTCCAGGAACACGCCCGGCGGCAGCTTGTCGTTGCTGAGGTAGCCGCCGCGCTTGTCCAGCAGGGTGCGCACCGAGGTGATCAGGGTGACCGTGGTGACGGCGCCGGTCGAAACCGGGCGCTTGAGTTCCTGCATCTGCGCCTGGGTGACCACCACCGGATCGAACAGCGGCGGCTCGGTATCCCACCACCACATCAATGCCGCGATCACCAGCACCAGCACGGCGACGGCGGTCAGAACGGCCCGGCGGAGGCCATGCCGCGGCAAGGTCGATGTGTCCGAGGTCTGCATCACACGACTCCTACGGGGAATGGGCAAAGCTTACAGGCTCGACGCTGCACGGCGTGACTGATCTTCGACGCGCGGCAAGCATCGCACCGTCACGCCGGCGCAGATACGCTAGGCAGCCGTGGTGTGTGGCTCCTTGACTTGCGGAACGAAGAACAGCCAGCCCTCGAACCCCTTATGGAATCAGCCATGAAAGCCGTCGCCCTCACCCGCTACCTGCCGATCGACGATCCGCAGTCGCTGCTCGACGTGGAACTGCCCGCGCCCGAGCCGGGAGAGAACGATCTGCTGGTACGCGTCGAGGCCGTATCGGTGAATCCGGTCGACACCAAGCTGCGCGCGCCGAAGCCGCAGGTGGAAGCACGACCGAAAGTGCTGGGCTACGACGCCGCCGGCGTGGTGGATGCGGTGGGCAGCGCCGTGACAGGCTTCAAACCGGGCGACCGCGTGTACTACGCCGGCGACGTCACCCGGCCGGGCAGCAATGCGCAGTACCAGCTGGTGGATGCGCAGCTGGCGGCAGCGATGCCGCACGGCATGGATTTCGCCGACGCCGCGGCGCTGCCGCTGGTGGCGATCACCGCGTGGGAGCTGCTGTTCCAGCGCATGCCGTTCGACAGCGAACGCGGCGGCGAAGGCAGGACGCTGTTGGTCATCGCCGGTGCCGGCGGCGTGGGCTCGATCGCGATCCAGCTGGCGCGACGCGCGGGGTTCACCGTAATCGCCACCGCCTCGCGCTCGGAGAGCGCCAACTGGTGCCGCGCGATGGGCGCGCAGCACGTGGTGAACCATCGCCAGCCGCTCGCTCCGCAACTCGCCGCGCCGGGCTTCGCGAGCGTCGACGCCGCGCTCAACCTCGCCGACACCGATGCCTACTGGGACGAACTCGGCGCGCTGCTGGCACCGCAAGGCCACGTCGGCCTGATCGTGGAACCGCAGGGCGCGCTGCGCATCGGCGATCCGTACAAGGCCAAATGCATCGGCATCCACTGGGAATTCATGTTCGCCCGCGCGCGCTTCAGGACTGCAGACATGGCCGAGCAGGGCCGTATCCTCGCCCGCGTGGCGGGGCTGGTGGATGCCGGCGAGCTGAAAGGCATCCGGCGCGAGACGCTGAACCCCATCAATGCGACCAACCTGCGCGAAGCGCATCGTCGGCTGGAATCAGGCGGCAGTATCGGCAAGTTGACCCTGGCCGGCTGGTAGGGCCGCCGGGCGACGGGGCCATCAGCGGCGCGGGCGCGTCGCGCGGCGCCGAAGCCGGTTCAGCGCGGCAGGAAGGCGCGCAGGAAGGTGTCCACGCCGGCGCGCGCGGTGCTCTCGATTTCCTGCAGGTAGCTCTCCGGGCAATTCGTGCAGCCGAACATCTGGCGCATCATCAGATTGCCCTTGATCAGGGTGAGGAACTGCATGCTGGCCCGGCGCACGTCGTCGATGTCGAGCTTGCCGGCGTCAACCGCCTGCTGCAGCAGGCGTTCCATCAGGCCGTGGGTGCGCGCAGCGCCTTCTTCCCAGATCAGCTTGCCGTAGCGCGGATTGCCTTGGCGGCAGTCGCTGAGAATGGCGCGAAAGGTGCCCACGGTTTCGGCGTTGCAATCCAGGTGGGCGTGGGTCAGCGCCACCCGCAGCAAGGTCTCGCGGATGTCCGCCTGCGGGTCGAAGCGGTAGGTTTCCTCCGGCAGCAGGTCCTGGATGCGCGAGCGGATGACTTCGCGAAACAGGTTGTCCTTGTCGCCGAAATGGCTGTAGACGGTGAGTTTGGATACGCCGGCGTCGGCGGCGATCGCATCCATGCTGGTGCCACCGAAGGCGTTGCTGATGAACAGCGCCTTGGCCGCCGCCAGGATGGCCGCACGCTTCTCCATGTCCTTCGGGCGACCGGGACCCTGGGCTCTGATGGGCGCGCTGGTACTCATGTCCTCCACCTTTCAAGATGCTGATAACCAGCCTTTAGTATACGCTTCGGTTTATTTATTTGCCATGCTGCGGCATTCTGACCATGGCCGGCGGTCGATCCGGCGCGCACCATGGGGTGACGGACGTCACGCAGGGCCGATGACTTCCGGCACTTCGTGTGCCGTGGTGCAGCCGTCAGGCTACGTGCCAGGTGGCGTCGCCATTGTCGCGGCAGGTGGCAAAGCTTATCCTTCCGGGTTCTTCCGGGACAGCGCAGGCATCCACAGATGGCGATGAATTTCGAACAGGCACGCACGAACATGGTGGAGAACCAGGTGCGTCCGTGGGAGGTACTCGACGGCCGCGTGCTCGACGTGATCAGCCGCGTGCGCCGCGAGGATTTCGTCGCCGCCGAACACCGCCAGCTGGCCTTCGCCGACCTGTGCCTGCCGCTGGGCCATGGCGAGGTGATGATGAAGCCGGTGGTCGAGGGCCGCGTACTGCAGGCACTGGACGTGCAGGCCACCGACCGCGTGCTGGAGATCGGCACCGGCTCGGGCTATCTCAGCGCCTGCCTGGCCACCTTGTCGGCACAGCTGGTCAGCGTCGACATCTATCCCGATTTCACCGCCGCCGCCGGCGAGCGGCTGCGCCACGCCGGCATCGGCAATGCCAGCCTGGTCACCGGCGAGGCGGTGCGCGCATGGCAGCCGGAAGGCTTGTTCGACGTGCTGGTGGTGACCGGCGCCGTGGCGGAAATTCCGACGCGCTGGCGCGCGTGGCTCAAACCCGGTGGCCGCGCGTTCGTGGTGAGCGGACAGTCGCCGGTGCAACGCGCCATGCTGTTGACCCATGACGAAACCGGCGACCTGCGCGCGCAAGGCCTGTTCGAGACCGACCTGCCGTATCTGGTGCATGCCGAACCGGCACCACGATTCGTTTTCTAGATCCTCTCCCGCCGTCCCCGATCGACACGAGGCATTCCATGCATTTGAAGCTGCTCACCCTGGCCCTGGCGCTGGCCGCCGTCTCGCTGCCCAGCCATGGCGAGGATCTGCTCGATGCCTACCGCGACGCGCGCGCCAATGATCCGGTGCTGGCCCAGGCGGACGCGACGCGACTGGCCACCGGCGAAGGTGTGCCGCAGGCGCGTGCCGGGCTGCTGCCGCAGATCGACGGCTCGCTCACCCTGCAGCAGACCAACGGCGGCCAGGGCAGCACCTCCGACACGGGCTTCGGCTCGGGCGCGAACAGCTTCCTGTGCAGCGGCATCGCCGCCGGCAGCGGCAACTACACCTGCACCGGTCCGCTGGCCTCCAACGGCACTGCATCGGACGGCGGCCACCTGCGCACGCGCAGTCTCAATGCCACGCTGACCCAGACCATTTTCGACTTCAGCAAGTACGCCAACCTCAAGGCCGCCCACTCCGCCAGGGATGCGCAGGACGCGACCTACCAGGCCGCGGCGCAGGACCTGCTGGTGCGCGTCACTGCCGCGTATTTCACCGTGCTCAACGACGAGGACCAGCTGACCTTCGCCAAGGCCAACGAGGACGCCTTCAAGCGCCAGTACGACCAGGCCAACCAGCAGTACAAGGTGGGCCTGTCGGCGATCACCAACGTGTACCAGGCCAAGGCCTATTACGAGAACGCCAAGACCCAGACCATCGCGGCGCAGAACACGCTGGACAACGACCGCGAGGCCCTGCGCGTCATCACCGGCAAGCCGGTGGGCGAGCTCAAGAAGCTGCGCGACGACCTGCCGATGGACGCGCCCGCCCCGAGCGATCCGCAGGCCTGGGTGAAGCAGGCGCTGGAGAACAACCCCACCCTGCAGGCACAGCAGGACAACGTGCGGACCGCCGAGCACAACATCACCGCGGCGCGTTCGGGCCACCTGCCCACGCTCAACGCCAGCGTGAACTACGGCAAGAGCAGCAGCTGGTACCAGGACCCTGTCCGGCTCGGCTCGGAGCGGCCGGCCTCGACCACCATCGGGCTGACCCTGAACGTGCCGATCTTTTCCGGCGGCTATACCCAGTCGCGCGTACGCCAGTCGATCTACCAGCGCGATGCCGCCAACGACGCACTGGAACTGCAGCGCCGCCAGGTGATCCAGAACACGCTCAACTACTACCGCTCGGTGCTCGCCGGCATTTCGCAGGTGGAATCGGGCAAGGCCTCGGTGGAATCCGGTCAGAAGGCGCTGGAAGCCACCCGTGCGGGCTTCGAGGTCGGCACGCAGACTTTCACCGACGTGCTGCTGGCGATCCAGACCCTGACCCAGTCGGAAAGCGCCTATTCGCAGGCACGCCACCAATTCATCCTGAACAAGCTGCTGCTGCAACAGGCCGCCGGCACGGCCGACTTCAAGGACATCCAGGGCATCAACGCACTGCTGCAGTAAGCCCCCGGCGGCCTACTCCTGCAGCAGCGCGTCGACCAGCCGCGTCACCCGCTGCACCGCGCCGCGTTCGCGCTCGAACACCTGCCGGGCCGCCTCGCCCATCCGCTCACGGCGGGGCGCATCGAGCAACAACTGCAGCAGATGCGGCCCGAGCTGGTCGGCGGCCGGCACGCGCTCGGCGCCGTCCTGCTCGATCAGGCTGTTGGTGATCTCCTCGAAGTTGAACGTGTACGGCCCCACCAGCACCGGCACCGACAGTGCCGCCGGCTCCAGCACGTTGTGGCCGCCGATCGGCACCAGGCTGCCGCCCACGAAGGCCACGTCACTGCCGGCGAAGAACGGCATCAGCTCGCCCATCGCGTCGATCACGAACACCTGATGCGTACCGTTTGGCACGCCGTCGACGCTGCGCGTGGCCACGCGAAAACCGAGGCTGCGCACGGCGTGTTCCACCAGCCGGAAACGCTCGGGATGACGCGGCGCCAGCAACAGCAGCGCATCGGGCAGCCGCTGCAGCACCTTCAGGTGCGCCTCCAGCAACGCCATCTCCTCGCCGTCATGCGTGCTGGCCGCCATCCACACCGGACGCCGCGCACCCCACTGCTCGCGCATCGCCGCACCGGCAGCCACCACGCCGTTGGGAACCGGCATGTCGAACTTCATGTTGCCGCTGACCAGAACCTTCTGTGGATCGGCGCCCAGCAGGCGGTAGCGCGCGGCGTCGGTGCGCGACTGCGCGGCGATCACGCTCACGCAGCGCAGCGCCGAGGCGATCAGCGGGCGCAGCGGCTTGTAGCCGCGCATCGAGCGCTCGGACAAGCGCGCATTGACGATCATCAGCGGAATGCCGCGGCGGCGGCAGGCAAAGTAGAGGTTGGGCCAGATCTCGGTTTCCACGATCACCGCCAGACGCGGCCGCACGCGCTTCATGAAGCGGCGCACGGCGAACGGCAGGTCATACGGCAGGTACACGTGGAACACGCTGTCGCCGAACAGCTGCTGCACGCGCGCGGCGCCGGTGGGGGTGACCGTGCTGACCACCAGCGGTGCGTTGGCGTAGTTGCGCTGCAGTGCCTTGACCAGCGGCTCGGCGGCGTTCACCTCGCCCACCGACACCGCGTGGACCCACAGGCTGCCGCTGAAGCCCGGCGCGTCGAACGAGCCGAAACGCTCCAGCCAGCGCCGATGGTGGTGCGGCGGCGAGCGCAAGCTCCGCACCAGCAGGCGCAGCACCAGCACCGGCGTGACCAGGAACATCGCGAGGGTGTAGAGGAAGCGCAACGGTCGATCCTTGCAATCAACGCGCGAGTATAGCGACAGCGTCCGAAGCGGGCTCGCGCGCGGATGCCCCGCTACAATGCCGACGATGCCCGGCATGCCCCGCCCCGAGTTCACCCGATCGCTGCTCGCTCCCCGCCACTGGCCGGCATGGCTGGGCGTGGCCGCGGTGTGGCTGATCGCGCATCTGCCGCAATCGTTGCTGCCGTGGCTGGGGCGCCGGCTCGGCGCGCTGGTGGCACGCGTTCCCTCGGCGCGGCGGCGCATCGCGGCCGCCAACATCGCACTGTGTTTCCCCGCGCTCGACCCCGCGCAGCGCGCGGCGCTGGTCGACGCCAACCTGCGCGACATCGGCATGATGATGGTGGAGTTCGCGCTGGGCTGGCTGGGCAGCGATCGGCGCATGGCCGCGCTGCCGACCACCATCGAAGGGCTGGAACACCTGGAAGCGGCGCGCGCGCGCGGCAAGGGCGTGCTGCTGGTCGGCGGCCACTTCTCGCACCTGGAGCTGTGCGCACGGCTGGTGTCGCAGCGCATCCGCATCGCGGGCATGTACCGGCGCATGGATTCGACGGTGTTCGAATGGGTGGTGCTGCGCGCGCGGCTGCGTTACGCCGCCGCGATGTTCGAGAAGGACGACATCCGCGGCACCGTGAAGTACCTGCGCGCCGGCGGCACGCTGTGGTACGCGCCGGATCAGGACATGCGCAGCAAGGACACCGTGTTCGTGCCGTTCTTCGGCGTGCCGGCGGCGACCATCACCGCCACCCACCACCTGGCGCGACTGTCCGGCGCGGCGGTGATCCCGTTCTTCCACCGGCGCCTGCCCGACGGTTCGGGCTACGTGCTGCGCCTGGCTGCGCCGCTGGAGAATTTCCCCAGCGCGGACGTGCTCGACGACACCGCCCGCGTCAACGCCTGCATCGAGCAGATGGTGCGCGAGGCGCCGGCGCAGTACCTGTGGGTGCACAAGCGCTTCAAGACGCGCCCGCCGGGCGCCGCCGCGATCTATTGAACCGTCCGGCCACCGGGCGGCGGTTCAGTCCTGCGGCCGTCGCCGCTCGTACAGCTTGGCGTACTTCAGGAATGCGTAGAACGCGTGGATGCGCGCCGCGATGAAGCCGGCCCAGCCGGAGCGCCAGTGCCCGCGCAGCACGTAATAGCGCAGGAACGCCACCGTCGGATACGCCACCATGCGCAAGCGCAGCCAGCTCACCCGTCGCCCGGCCAGATCGGTCTGCTGCAGGCTGGAGTAGCGGTTCGCCTTGGCCACGCGGCCGGCGATGTCGGGCTCGCCGTAGTGATCGATGATCACCTCGAGCACGCTTACCGGGCCGTCCACCTGCACCTCCTCGTGCACTTCGTGGCCGCTCATGCGCGCACGTTGCCGGTCGAACAGACGCACGTAGTGGTTGAGGCGGCCGCGCCGCGACTGCCAGCGCCAGAACTGCCACTCGCGCCGCCACAACTGGTAACCCGCATGGGCCGGCGCCAGCAGCGCCTGCTGCAACGGCGCGGCGGCGTCCACATCCAGCGATTCATCCGAATCCAGCAGCAGCACCCAGCGATGGCTGGCCAGGTCGATCGCTGCCTGCTTCTGGGCGCTGTAGCCGGCGAACGGCTGCGTGTGGAGGCGCGCGCCGTAGTGCGCGGCAATCGCCGCGGTGGCGTCGGTCGAGCCCGAGTCCAGCACCACGATCTCGTCGGCCCAGCTCACCCCGCGCAGGCAGGCGTCGAGCGTGGCGGCACTGTTGAACGTGGTCACCACCACCGACAACAGTTCACGCCCCATCGCTCGCCTCCAAGGGGCGCGCTTCTCTGAGGAGTCCGGCACGGATGCCGGGCTCTTCTTTGCCGGCAGGGATGCCGGCAACGAATAAACTGGCGCACCACAGGCCGAGCAACCAGGCGAACAGCAGCCCCCACCAGGCCGAGTAGAACGCCAGGTGCGAGTTCAGCGGGAACAGCATCACGCCCAGCGCCAGCGTGGCGGGAAACGCGCGGGCGCGCGCCGCCGCGCCCACCCGGCGCCACGCCCGCCACGCCAGACCCGCGGCGGCCAGCCACAGCGCCAACCCGAGCGCGCCGGTGTTGGTAAGGATCTCCAGCAGCAGCTGGTGCGGGTGGCAGGCGCCCTCGCCGACGCCACAGGCCTCGGGCGACACCACGAAGTGATCGTTGGCCGGCGCGAACTGCGGATAGGCGTAGCGGAATCCGCGCACACCCACGCCGTTGACCGGATGCGCCGCGGTCATCGCCACGCCGACCTGCCAGATGTCGAGCCGGCCGCTGAGCGCGGTGTCCACCGACTGGTCGGTGCCGTGCAGCACCAGCAGGCTGCGCGCCATGCGGTCGTGGAAACGCGCCGAGGTATTCCACGCCACCACGCCGGCCAGCGCCAGCAGCAGCGCCGCGGCCGCGCACCACAGCGAGAAGCGCCACAGCGTGCGCGCCTCGTGCCAGGCAAAACCGGCCAGCACCAGCACGTAGCACAGCCACGCCGAGCGCGAGCCGGCCAGCAGCACCGGGCCGAGCACCAGCACCGCGGCCAGCACCAACCCCGGCCGGCCCCAGCGCTGCCGCGCCGCCCACAACGCGAACGGCGAGAGCACCGCCAGGCTCGGGCCCAGTTTCAGGTTGTCCGCGCCGAAGATGCCCGAGACCCGGAAAGCCTCGGGATGGCCGCCCAGGCTCCAGCCGGTGAATGCCTGCACCCACGCATCCGCGCACCACAGCGCCAGCACCGCGGCGACCGCCGCGTACAAGGCCTGCAGCTTGGCCTCGCGACGGATCGCGAAGCACGCATACAGGCCCAGCGGCACGTAACGCAACGTGGCCGCCACCGTGCTCCAGCTCTTGCCGGGACGAATGGCGTCCAGCGCCGAAAACAGCGCGGCCCCCACATACGCGGCCAGCAGCCACAACAGCAGTTGCGCGCCCGGATGCTGGCGCAACGCGGCCGGGTCGCGCGTGAACAACATGATCACGCCGAGCAGGCACAGCAGCGTGCCCAGTTCCGAACTGCGGCCGAACGGCAACAACGCAATCACCAGCCAGAACGGCAGCAGGGGGGAACGCAACGCGGCCTTGAGTGAACTGCCGAAGGTGGTCATGGACAACGCCATACGGGAACGAGCACGCATTGTAGGCGTGCCGCGGTGCCGCATGCTCAGCTTTGCGGCTGACTCACTTCCTCGTACAGCGCCAGCGTGGCCTGCTGCATGTCGCTGAGGCGGTAGCTCTGCAGCGGCGAGATCGGCGGCGCCACCCGCAGCAACTCGGCCGCGCGTTCGACCAGCCGTTCGCGATCGCCCAGCGGCACGCGGCCGGCGGGATACAACTCGGCCAGCAGCTCACCGACGCCGCCGTGGGCATAGCCGAGCACCGGCCGGCACAGCGACAGTGCCTCGATCACGGTGCGCCCGAACGTCTCGGGCTTGTTCGACAGCTGCAGCACCAGCGCCGACACCGCGTAGATGTCGCGGATGTCGTCGCGCGGCGGCGACAACACCACCTGCGAGGTCACCCCGCGCAGGCGGATCAGCTCCTGCAGCTCGGCCACGTAGGCCTCGCGGCCGGGCTCGATCACGCCCAGCAACAGCAACCGCGCCTCGATGCCGCGACGCTTGAGATCGGCCAGCAGCTCGATCGCGTCGTGATGGCCCTTCAGCCGCGTGCCGCGCGCCGGCATGGTCAGCAACGGCGCACCGGCGAGCGCCGGGAACTCGGCGAAGAACGCCTTCTGCCACGCATCGTCCGGCCGGTGGCCGTAAGGAAACGCCTCCTGGTCGATGCCGCGCGGGATCACCCGCACCCGCCCCGGCTCCAGCCAGCGGTAGTGGCTGAGCACGTAGTCACGCAGGGTCTGCGACACCACGATCACGCGTTCGCCGCGCAGCAGGATCGAGCTGTAGCGACCCGGCGAATTGAAACCATGTACGGTGGTGACGAAATGCGGCCGCGGGGCAACGCCGCGCAGCGCCCACCAGCCCACCCACGCCGGCAGCCGCGAGCGCGCGTGCACGATGTCCGGTTTCAGCTCGCGCAGCAGGCGCCGCAGCGGGCCGATGCGGCCAAGGGTGCCCAGCGACTTGCGCCCCAGGTCAAGCGTGATGTGCTCGCTGCCCTCGGCCTGCAATTGCTCGACCAGCCTCCCCCCGGCGGAAACCACCACCGAGCGATGACCGGCCTGCACCAGCGCGCGGGCGATCTCCAGCGCCGAACGCTCCGCGCCGCCGGAATGCAGCGCAGGGATCAGCTGGACCACCGTCAGCAGCTTGGCGGGCACGGCGATGCTGGACATGAGCTCGGGACTGGCAGCTTTCATGGCAAGAAACAAGCAAAAAAAATGCCATGACCGGCCACCGACCGGGCCCGCGCGTCAGTCGCGCAGCACGTAATGCGCGCCACAGTAGGCGCAGGTTGACTCGCCGCCGTCATCGACGATCGACAGGTAGACCTTCGGATGGGAGTTCCACAGCACCATGCCCGGCATCGGGCACGACAGCGGGAGGTCCCGCCGCGTCACTTCGTAACGATTTTCGGCATTTGCCGGCACCAGGGGCACCGTCGCGACAGCGGGGGAAGACATCGGCGAACTCCGTACTGGACAGCAGACTGCAAATGGTAGCAGGCTGGCGTTTGTTGCCGGGGTAGTCATCGGTCGCGGCGGGGGGCCGGATCGGAATTCCATTGCTTGCCGGCAACAATGCGGTGCCACGCACCGAGGGGAAATCAATCACGTTCCGGCGTCCTGCGCCGGTTTCGGGCATCTGAACGCTGGAGCAGACCATGGATTCCGCAAAGCTCATCGCGCGCGCAAAGAACATCCTGACCACACCCAAGACCGAGTGGCCCGTGGCTGCCGCCGAACCGGCCACGGTCAACAGCCTGTACCTCGGCTACATCGCCATCATCGCCGCCCTGCCGGTGATCGCGCAGTTCATCAAGGGCAGCCTGATCGGCACCAGTTTCCTCGGCGTCACCGTGCGCATGGGCGTCGGCGCGGGCATCGGCAAGATGATCCTGGGCTACATCCTGTCGCTGGTGCTTGTCTACGTGATGGCACTGATCATCAACGCGCTGGCCGGCACCTTCGGCGCCAAGCCGAACCTGGTCCAGGCGCTGAAGACGGTGGCCTATGCGTGGACGGCCGCCTGGATCGCCGGCATCGGCGTGATCGTGCCGTGGCTGGGCCTGCTGATCGCGCTCGCCGGCGGCATCTACAGCATCTACCTGCTGTACCTGGGTCTGCCGCACACCATGCAGTGCCCGCCGGAGAAGGCCGGCGGCTACACCGCGGTGAGCGTGATCATCGCAATCGTGCTGGGCTGGATCGTGAGCATGATCCTGGGCCTGATCTTCGTCGGCGCGCTTGGCGGCGCGGCGATGAGCGGCATGCACGTGACCGGCAGCAACGGCGACAGCGTCACCGTCGACGGCAACAGCGCGCTGGGCAAGCTCGCCGAGATGGGCAAGCGCGCCGAGCAGGCCAGCAAGGAGCTGGAAGCCGCGCAGAAATCCGGCGACAGCGCCGCGCAGTCGGCTGCGATGGGCAAGATGATGGGCGCGATGTCCGGCAGCGCCGGCCCGGTGGAGGCGCTGGCACCCGACCAGATCAAGGCGTTCCTGCCCGACGCGGTGGGCAAGTTCAAGCGCACCCGCGTCTCGGCCGAACGCAACGGCACGATGGGCATGCAGGTGTCCGAAGCCAGTGCCGAATACAGCGGTGACGGCAACCAGCACATCACCCTGGAAGTCACCGACACCGGCGGCGCCAAGGGCTTCATCGCGATGGCCAGCGCGATGGCACCGGAGGAGGAGAAGGAAACCGAAACCGGCTACGAGAAGACCTACAGCGACAACGGCAACCTCATCCACGAGGAATGGGACCACCAGTCCAAGTCGGGCGAGTACAGCGTGATCGTCGGCAAGCGCTTCACGGTCAAGGCCAACGGCTACGCCGACAGCATCGACGATCTGAAGGCGGCGGTGGGCAGCATCGACCTCGGCAAGCTGGAGTCGATGAAAGACAGCGGCGTGAAATCCGAGTAAGTACGCAACCGAAAAAAAACCGCGCCGTCACCGGCGCGGTTTTTCCTTGGCGCAACGGAGGCGGGTTACTTCGCCGCCTTCTCCGGCACCGAGCCTTCGGTGGTGATGCGCACATGCACCTCGTCGCTGACGTTGGGCACGTAGGCGCCAATGCCGAACTCCGAGCGCTTCAGCGTGGTGGTGGCATCGAAGCCGATCGACTGCGCCTTGGTCATCGGGTGCGGCCCGATCCGGTTCAGCGTGGCGTCGAGCACCACCGGCTTGGTCACGCCATGCACGGTGAGCTCGCCGGTGACCTTGAACTTGTTGTCACCCAGCGGCTCCACCTTGTTGCTCTTGAAGGTCACCACCGGATACTTGGCCGCGTCGAAGAAGTCGGCCTTCTTCAAATGCTCGTCCAGCGCCGCCACGTGGGTATCCAGTCGCGCCAGCGGCAGCGTCACCTCGACGCTGGACTGCGCCGGATGCTGCTCGTCGAACACGACCGTACCCTCACCCAGGCCGAGGTCGGCGGTGGGGTTGGAAAAGCCGAAGTGGTTCCAGGTGAACAGCACCATCGTGTGATGCGGATCGAGCTGGTAGGTTGCCGGCGCCGCCTGGGCGGAAACCGCGGCACCCAGCAGGCCGGCGAGCAAGAGGTATTTCAGTGAGGACATGCGAAGACTCCATGGGACAAGGACGAAAGGCTGCTTCGGGCTGTCGCACGGTATCCTTCGCGAGAGCCGCACCGGCGCGCTGGCCGGAATCTCCAGTGTACTGATTCAGCGGCCGCGGTCGACGCCCGGCGGAGAAACGCATCGTGTTGATCCAGGAAACAATCCCGCCGCGAACACGCCCATGCTGAAGCTGCACGGCGAATGCTGGGTAATCACCGACGCGGCGGCCGGCAACCAGCGCCAGGCACTGGCGCTGGCCGAACACCTGCAACTGCCGCGTCGCCATTTGCTGCTGGAGCCGCGCGCGCCGTGGTCGTGGCTGGCGCCGCGGCTGACCGCAGGCGGGCGCCTGGCGCTGCCGCCCGGTCAGCGCGCATGGTTCGCGCCGCCCTGGCCGGCGGTGGCGATCGGCTGCGGGCGCGCGGCCGCCCTGTTCACCCGCCTGTTGCGACCGTTGACCGAGGGCCGCTGCCACACCGTGCAGATTCTCGATCCGCGCATCGACCCGGCGCTGTGGGACACCGTGGTGGCGCCGCGCCACGACGAATTGCATGGCGCCAACGTGCTGACCACGCTGGGCTCGCTCAACACCGTCGACGACGAATGGCTGGCCGATGGCCGTGATGCCTGTCCGCAGTTCGAGGAGTTGCCGCGGCCGCGCGTGGGCGTGTTGCTGGGCGGGCCACGTCGCGGCATCGCGCTGGATGCCGACTACGCCATCACCCTGGCCCGGCACCTGCTCAAACGCCGGCGTGCGGAAGGCGGCAGCCTGCTGGTGCTCGGCTCACGGCGCACACCGCCGGCGCTGATCGAAACGCTGCGACCGCTGCTGGCCGCCGTGCCGGGCCTGCTCTGGGCCGGCCACGACGACGGCCGCAACCCCTACCCCGGCGTACTCGGCTGGGCCGACCGGCTGGTAGTCACGCCCGACTCGGTGAACATGCTGTCCGAAGCCTGCGCCGTCGGCTGCCCGGTGCTCACCTTCATCCGCGCGCCGTTGCCGCCGAAGATCGCACGCTTCCACCAGACCCTGCGCGACGCCGGCCTGCTGCACGACCTCGACGCGCCCGGCACCGCCCGGCAACCGCCGCTGCGCGAAACCGCACGCGTGGCCGCGCTGGTGCGCGCGCGCATCGAGGCGGACATGGCCGGGCAGGATCACGATGGATTCCCGTTTTCGCGGGAGTGACGACGGTGCGGAGCCAAGCTGGCGGTTCAACCCGTCGGGTGCACCCACTTCAGCTGGCCCGAGGCCAGCAGTGCGTCCAGTTGCGGCGCCAGCGGCTCGCGCAGGACGGCCGCCGGCAACGGCGCGGGTGCCAGCAGCCCGACGCACTGGTCGCGACCCAGGTACTTGGCGCGGTAGAGCGCGAGGTCGGCCAGCTCCAGCGCTGTTTCGAAGGTTGCCATGTCGCACTGCGCCGCCAGCGGATGCATGCTGAAACCGATCGAACAGGTCAGCCGGATCACCCCGCCGCGACCGTCCGCGAACGTCTTGGCGGCAATGTCGCGGCGCAGGCGTTCGGCGATACGCAGCACGTCGGCCGGATCGACGTCGCGCAGCAACAGCAGGAACTCTTCGCCGCCCCAGCGCACGGTAATGTCACTGCCGCGTCGCAACTCGGCCAGTTTGGCACCCAGTTCGCGCAGCACCGCATCGCCCACCGCGTGGCCCCAGGCGTCGTTGATGTGCTTGAAGTGGTCGATGTCGATCTGCATCACGCCGAGGCGGCGGTCACCCGCCAGCAGCGCGGGTAGCTGCGCCAGCAGGTAGCGCCGGTTGTGCAGCGCGGTCAGCGTGTCGGTGTGGCTCTCCTCGGCCAGTGCGAGATTGGTGACGCGCAGGCGCTCGAGTGCGCGCGACAACTCGCCGGTGCGGCGCTCGACCTGCTCCTCCAGCCACGCGTTGCGGCGGCGCTGCCGGCGCATGCTCCAGCGCACCAGCGCAAACAGCAGCACGATCAGCGCAACCGCGGCGGCGAGGCGCACCAGCAGGTTTTCGTACCAGTGCGGAGTGACTTCGACGGCGATCCCGGCCTCGGGCCCGTAGCCGCTGGCACCCGGCAGCGTGGCGGCGACGCGGAAGCGGTAGCTGCCCGCCGGCAGGTGGGTGTAGAACGCCTCGCGGCGCTCGTCGGCGTACTGCCAACCCTTGTCGTAACCATCCAGCCGGTAGCGGAAGTGCAAGCTGCCCACGGGCAGATAGGGCGCGGTGTAGTGGATGGTGAGGTCGCGGCTACCGCGGTCGAGGGTGAAGGCGTCGCCGTCGTACTGCCGGCTGTCATGCTCGACCGACACCACCTGCGCACGCGGGGCCGATGGCGGATCGCCGAGCGCACGCGTGTCCACCCCGACGATGCCGTCCGTGGTGGCGTACCAGATGACGTCACCGACGACGACACTGCGCGCATCGGCGCCGCCATTGCAGCAGTGCAACCTGTTCACCGTGGTGGAACGTTGTTCGCCGACCAGTCGCTGCGGCGACACGGTGCGCGGCGGCGAACCAGGCAGCGGCAACTGCGCCAGCGGCATGCGCCAGGCGCCGTCCATCGAGCTGGCATAGAGCTGTCCGCCGAGCAGGTCGAACGTCCACACGTTGTCGCCGGGCAGGCCATCCTTCTGGCTGGTCATGCGCAAATGGCCGTCCACCATCAGCCCGATGCCGGCGTCGCTGGTGGCCACCGCGAGCAGACCCGGCTTCAGCATCGCCAGCTTGGTCACGAAGTGCCCGCGCAGGGGCTCCGCCCACGTCGGTCGCGTCCACTGGCCGTCGCGCCACTCGCGCACGCCATCACGCGTGCCGACGTACAGGTGTCCCGCCGCCAGCGGCAGGATCGAACGCACGATGGCCTCAGCCGCGGTGGCCTGCGGATCGAGGCGCGTCAGCGTGCCCTGTCGCCACCGGTAGATTCCGGCGGAGGTTCCGATCCGGAAATCCTCGTCGCCAACCTCGCGGATGTCGTTGATCTGCAGGTTGTGCAATCCCGCCAGCGCCGGCGGGGTGACGTCCGTGCCGTGATCGAACACGGCGATGCCGCCACGTGTGCCTACCCACAGACGCTGGCGGCGGTCGTAATGCAGCTCGTACGCCGACGGATTGGGCAACGCACTGCCGGGAATCAGCGTGCGCACGTGCTGGCCGTCGTAGACCTCCACGTCGGAGTTGGTGCCGAACACGATCGAGCCGTCGGGCGCGCGCAGCACGCTCCACACCAGCGGATCGCGCACGCCGTCACGCACCGATATCTGCCGGGTCCAGCCATTCCAGACCCGGTACAGGCCGCGGGTGTAGGTGCCCAGCCACAGGTTGCCGTCGCGATCCTCCAGCATGCTCTTCACCCATGGACGCCGGCTGACATCCAGGTCTTCACGCTCGAGCTTGCCGCCGGGCAGGCGGCGGTACAGGGCGTTGGCGGTGCTGATCCACAGCGAGCCGGCGCGATCGGTGAGCATGCTCTCGATCGGCGTGGAGTCGAGCTCGTCGTCCACCGCCGCCGCGACCCACCGGTCATCCACGATCTGCATCAGGCCAGCCGACGTACCCAGCCACAGCTGGCCGTCCTGCCGCGCCAGATGGTTGACGACCAGATGCTGCCAGGACGCCTGCCCGGCGTGAATGCAGACCGGCGCCGCGTCGCCGTCGCGTCGACACACGCGCCCGGCGCCACCGATCCACAGATGGTTGCCGTCCCGCAACAGGCTGAAGGCGGGCCCGGTGATGTGGCTCACCGGTTCGATGACGCCGTCGCGCAGGCGCTGCACGCCATCGGTGGTGGCCAGCAGCGGCGTGCCATCGCCGGCATCGATGATCGCGTTGACCGCGGCGCCGCCCAGCACCTTGAAGCGCCCATCGCGCTGCTCGATCAAACCGCGCGTGCCGCCGAACCAGACCCCGCCGTGCGGGTCGGCCCAGGCCACGTCGAGCATGCTGGTGTCGACGCCGGTGGCAGCGCGGTCGTAACGCACGAAGCGGGTGCCGTCGAAACGGGCCACGGCCGATTGCGTATTGAGCCACAGGAACCCGGCGCGGTCCTCGGCCATGTCCAGCACGGTGATCTGCGGCAGACCTTGTTCCACGCCCCAATGATCGAGCACGTAGGAGTGGAACGGTTGCGCCGGGTCCATCGCCCGCGCGCCCGGTGCGGCAACCAGCCAGCCGGTCGACATCAACAGGAGCGCGAGCAGCACTCGTGGTCCAACGCCCCCTGTCACGCCTTCCCTCATCCTGCCCCTGCCGCCCAGCCCCTGGCCACGGTCGATCTTGCCTGCCGGGATGGCTGCAGACAAGCGCCCACGCTCTTCACGTTCGTGAAGCCAAACGCCTGCTGCAAGGCGGGCGCGGGTGATTTCTGTCACTCCGGTGCCGGCGACTCCGCGGCAGCGGCGAAGGCGAAGCCCAGCGCGTCGGTGACCCCGCGCACGCCGTCGCGCAACTGCTCCAGTGCGGCGTCGCGCGGGGCGATGCGCGGGCGCAGATCGAGCGTGCAGGTCAGCGCGCGTTGCAGCAGGTCCGCGTGCGCCGCCGCCAGGGTCGCCGCCTGATCGTCGTCGAGCAGGCCGGCGACGCGACAGGCCTCGATCAGCCCCGCGTTGGCGGTGACGTCGAGCAGCGCCGTCTGCCGCGCCGCGTGCGCCAGCACCAGTCCCTGCAGCGCGAACTCGATGTCGAGCAGGCCGCCCAGACCTTGTTTCAGGTCGAACTGGTGCGCGTCGGAACGGTCGCGCTCGGTGCGCCAGCGCCGGCGCATGCTGCTGACTTCCGTCCGCACCGACGCCGGATCGCGCGGCACGGCCAGAACATCGCGCCGCACCGCCGCCAATTCGGCATTGAGCGCCGCATCGCCGGCTACCGGCCGCGCGCGCAGCAGCGCCTGGTGTTCCCACGTCCACGCGCGGCTTTGCTGGTAGGCCACGAACGCATCGAGGCTGCTCACCAGCAGGCCCTTGGAGCCGTCCGGGCGCAGCCGCGTGTCCACTTCATACAGGCGGCCGGCGCGGGTCAGCACGGTCAACCAGTTCATCACCCGCTGGGCCAGCCGCTGATACCAGCGATAGCCTTCCAGCGGACGCTCGCCATCGCTCATGGCCTGTGCGCGCTGGCCATCGAACACGAACACCAGATCCAGGTCCGAGGCGAAACCCAGCTCCTCGCCGCCGAGGCTGCCGTAACCGAGCACGGCGAAGCCCGACCCCGCGCCGGGCAGGCGGCCGTGCCGCGCCACCAGATCGCGCTCGGCCAGCGCCAGCACCGCGCCGACCACCGACTCGGCCAGCGCGGCCAACCGGCGCGCGGTGGCTTCGGCGTCGACGCGGCCGTCGTTGAAGGCCAGCCCCAACCGGAACGCGGTGGACGAACGGAACTCGGTGATCCGCTCCAGCTCAGTCTCGGCGTCGCGCTCATCCAGCGTGCCGAGCACGCGGGTGATCTCGGCGGCGATGTCGGCGCGGCGCAGCGGCAGCTGATCGATGCGCGGATCCAGCACGTCGTCCAGCAGCAGCGGCTGGGCGATCACCCGCTCGGCGAGAAAGGCACTATCGGCGAACAGCCGCACCAGCCGGCGCCGCGCCGCGGGCTGCTCGTCCAGCAGCGCGAGATAGGCCGAGCGCCGCGCCACCGTCTGCATCAGCCGACACAGCCGCAGCAGCGCGGGCACCGGCGCCGGAGTGTTGCGCGCGGCGCCGAGCAGTTGCGGCAGCAAGCGGTCGAGCCGCTCGCGCGAACGCGGCGACATCGCGCGCACCGAAGCGGCTTGCGGCAGCTTCAGCAAGGCGTCGGCCAGCTCGGCGGCGGGCGTAAAACCGGAAGCCTCCAGCGTGGCTGCATCCAGCGTTTCGTCGCAGGCGTGCTCCCACAGGCGCACGTCGGCGACCGGCGCGGCGGCGACCTGGCCATGCGCGGGCATCAGCACGGCGGCGAACTCCTCGCTGACGATCGCGCGATGGGTCGCCAGCGCCGCGCTCAACGCCTCCCAGTCGGGGTAGTCGAGGCTGAGTGCGATGCGTTCGCGGCTGAGCGCATCGTCGGGGATGTCGTGGGTCTGCGCGTCGCGCAGCATCTGCACGCGGTTCTCGGCCCGGCGCAGCAGCGCATAGGCCTCGCGCAAGCGCCGCGCGCGCTGCGCGCCGATGTGGCCGCGCGCTTCGCAGGCGGCCAGCGCACTCAGCAAGCCATGCACACGCAAACTCGGTTCGCGCCCGCCGCGGATCAGCTGCACCAGTTGCACGATGAACTCGATCTCGCGGATGCCGCCGGGGCCGAGCTTGAGGTTGTCGGCCAGATCCTTGCGCGCCACCTCGGCGTCGATCAGCGCCTTCATCTCGCGCAGCCCGGCGAACGCGGTGTAGTCGAGATACTTGCGGTAGACGAACGGGCGCAGCATCTCCTGCAGCTGCTTGCCGTCGGCGCGGTCGCCGGCCACCGCGCGCGCCTTGATCCACGCGTAGCGCTCCCAGTCGCGACCCTCGCTCTGGTAGTACTGCTCCATCGCGGCGAAGGACAACGCCAGGCGGCCGGCCTTGCCGAACGGGCGCAGGCGCATGTCCACCCGCGCACAGATGCCGTCCATGGTCGGCTCGCCGAGCAGGCGCACCAGCTGGCGGCCGAGCCGCACGAAGTATTCGCTGTTGTCCAGCGGCCGCGCGCCGTCGCTCTGCCCGCCGTGCGGGTAGGCGAACAGCAGGTCGATGTCGGAGGAGAAGTTCAGCTCGCTGCCGCCAAGCTTGCCGAAGCCGACCACCAGCAGGTGCTGCAATGCGCCGTGTGCATCGCGGCTGTGGCCGTAGCGCGCCGCCATGGCCGCGGTGGCCCAGGCCAGTGCCTTGCCCAGCAGCGCTTCGTACAGCACGCTGGTGGCGGACAGGGTTTCGGGAAGTTCGTCCAGCGCGTTGACGTCGCGGAACACCAGTCGCAACGCCTCGGCATGGCGAAAGCGGCGCAACGCAGCCATGCAGCCGGCCTCGTCATCGGGCAGTTGCAGCGCGTCGATGCGGGCGCCGGCGTCGGCGCCGGAGCGCAGGCGGTCCAGCCCCTGCGGGGCGAGCAGCTGCGGCTGGCGACACCAGGTGTCGAAGGCGAAATCGCTGGCCAGCAGGGTGCGGCGGATGCGTTCGGCCACGCCGGCATCGTCGTGCAGGTGCACACCTGCGGCGCGGCAACGGCGTTCCAGTTCGCGGTAGCGATCATCGATCAGCGCGCGCAGCGCGGCGGACTCGGGCGGGTTCATCGGCCCATTGTGCCGCACTGCGGCGACGGCGCCGCGCATCGCGGTGCACCAGCGGCCGCTTCGCGCGTTGCGTCAGCCAGCGGCAGGCCCGACACTTGCCGTTTTGCGCGCCACCCGCCGTTCATCGAGGCCTGTTTACATTCTGGAGACCACCATGACGACCCCGGCAGTCGCCACATGCCCCTGATCCCCTCCGACATCCGCAGCCCTCGGTATCCGCTGGGTGCGCGCATCGCGCTGGTGCTGGCACTGGCGCTGGCGTTCGTGCTGCTGACCGGGCTGGTCGACGGCGGCGTGGGGGTGACCGCGGCGCAGTTGCTCAAGCAGCCGCGGTTCCCGCTGGCCAACGCGCTGCCCGGCCTGCTGCTGGCCGGCACCTTGCTGCTGTGGAGTCGCCGCGCGTGGCTTTCGTTCGGCCTGGCGTTCACCCTGCAAGGTCTGGTCTACGGCGTCAACGCGCTGAAGGTGGCCAACCTCGGCACGCCGCTGCTGCCGGACGATTTCCGCATGGTCGGCCAGTTGCGCAAGGGCGGCATGCACCTGCTCGCCGGCTACCTGCCGCACAGTCCGTGGCCGTATCTCGCGTTGCTGGCGGCGTTGGCGCTGGTGGTGCTGGCATGGCGCTACGAGCCGCCGGTGGTGCCGCGGCATACCGGCGGCAAGCGTCTTGCCGCCTGCGGCCTGCTGGCCGCCGCGTTCGTCAGCCTGCTGGTCGGCCTGTCCGCGTGGGGCAAGCTCTACAACGCGCGGGTGCTGTGGCTGGAGCCGTGGTCGGCCCGGGTCACCACCAATCATTCGGGCCTGATCAGCTCGCTGATGCTGTTCCACCTGCAATACGGCGGCAGCCACCGCAAGCCCGACCGTGCCGCCGCCGAGCGGCTGATCGCGCAATCCGCACCGGCGCTGCAGCAGGCACTGCAGCAGCCGGCGCCAACGGGCGAGCTGCCCGACATCGTGGTGGTGCAGAGCGAATCGTTCTTCGATCCCACCATCATGCACGGCTACGAGCACAGCAACTTCGCACCCAACCTGCGCCGGCTTGCCCGGCATGGCGTCAGCGGCAAGCTGCACGTGCCCACCTTCGGCGGCGGCACCATCCGCACCGAGTTCGAGTTCCTCACCGGCCTGTCGCTGCGCTACTTCGACAACCTGCAATTCCCCTACCTGCAGATGAGCCACAAGTCGCTGCCCAGCCTGGTGCGCACGCTGGCGTCGCACGGCTACAGCACGCTCGCGCTGCACGGCAACGACCCGGCGTTCTGGAACCGCACCACCGCGTTCCAGGCGATCGGTTTCGACCGCTTCGTGTCGCAGTCGTCGTTCCCGGCGCATGCGCCAAACGACGGCAAGTACATGGCCGACAGCGCGATGACCGACGAGATCATCGCCCAACTGAAGGACAACGGCCCGCCGCAGTTCGTCTTCGCCATCAGCATCGAGGCGCACGGTCCCTACGACATCGAGCCCGCGCAAGTCGCCGAGCGCGACGCCATCGAGGTGCCTGCCGGCATCACCGGCCGCGACAAGCTGGAGCTGCAGACCTACCTCTACCACCTCAAGCACGCCGACGCCGAACTCGGCCGGCTGGTGAAGCTGCTCGCCAAGCGCGACCGGCCCAGCGTGGTGCTTTTCTACGGCGATCACCTGCCCGGCCTCAGCAACAGTTACCACACCACCGGCTTCGTCGACGGCGGCGACATGCTGAGCCAGGCCGGCGTGTGGCTGCTGGTCGATCCGAAACAGCCGTCCAAACCCGTGCAGGCCGACACCGCCTCCTGGCTCCTGCCCGGCAAACTGCTCGCCCACATCGGCATCCACGACGATCCCTACTTCGCGCTGACCGAACTGGTCGGCCCGCAGATCGCCGCCCTCACCGCCGCCCCCGGCGCGCCGCCGCGTCCGGAGAGCGACGAGCAGCGGCAACTGGACAAGGCCATGGCCGGCGTCGACCAGTTGCGCATGGGCGGCAAGCTGGAACCGATGCTGGCCAAGGCGCTGAACGAGGCCGCGGCGATGCCGCGGGTCGTGCATGCCGGAGTGACGCCGCCGGCGATCGAGGAAAGGGCCGCCACGGCGCATTGACTGGCGTGCGGTGACGGGGTACGTCGAGCCACCAGCGGGCGAACGAAGCGCCGCCCCGGTATCAAACCGCGAGACTTCCTGCCGTCAAAATCATACGGCACGACATGATGAAGTCCGCTCGGCCGACGGACACGGCGATGCAGCGCCCACTTGTCGCGGGGACATCTTGCGGACATACTGACCGCAACCATTACCGGGAAGAGGAAGCCATGGAAAATATCCGGCATCTGCTGGCCAGTCTGCGTGGTCGCTACAACCAGCGTGAACTGGCCGAAGCGTTGGGCGTAAACGTACGCACCGTGCGTCGCTGGGAAACCGGCGAAACCGATCCACCGCCCTACCTCACCGGTGCCATCCGCCAGTACCTGCTGCCGCTGGCCACGCCGGGCGGCAGCCCCGACACCGCGTTCACCTTCATCGACCTGTTCGCCGGCATCGGTGGCATCCGCATGGGTTTCGAGGCCCACGGCGGGCGCTGTGTATTCACCAGCGAGTGGAATCCCTACGCGCAGAAAACCTACCTCGCAAACTTCCCCGAATCGACGCACAGCTTCGAGGGAGACATCACCCGAGTCGATGAACACGACGTTCCCGATCACGACATTCTGCTGGCCGGATTTCCCTGCCAGCCTTTCAGCATCGCCGGCGTGTCCAAGAAGAACGCGCTGGGCCGTGCTCACGGCTTCGCCGACGAAGCGCAAGGCACTCTGTTCTTCGACGTGGCACGCATCATCAAGGCAAAACAGCCGAAAGCGTTTCTGCTGGAAAACGTGAAGAATCTCGTCAGCCACGACAAGGGCAACACCTTTCGCGTCATCAAAAAGGTGCTGGAAAAGGATCTCGGCTACCACATCCACTGCAAGGTCATCGACGGTCGGCACTTCGTGCCGCAACATCGCGAGCGCATCCTGGTCGTCGGCTTCCGCGAACCGACCGATTTCACATGGGAAGACTTGCAACTGCCCAAGGAAGGTCCGCGCCTCGCCAGCATCCTGCATCCGCAGGACGGCAGCGAAGCGCCGGAGCCCCACTACACCACCGGTAAGCAGGCGAAGGTGGATGCGCGCTACACGCTCACGCCGAACCTGTGGACCTATCTGCAGAACTACGCCGCCAAGCACCGCGCCGCTGGCAACGGCTTCGGCTTCGGACTGGTGGATGGTGACGGCGTGACGCGAACCCTTTCCGCGCGCTACTACAAGGACGGCTCGGAGATTCTGGTCTCGCAAGGGCCGCGCAAGCGACCGCGGCGACTGACACCGCGTGAGTGCGCGCGATTGATGGGCTTGCCGGACAGCTTCCAGATTCCAGTGAGCGACACACAGGCTTACAAGCAATTCGGAAACAGCGTTGTCATGCCGGTCATGCGCGAAGTGGCTCGAATCATGGTGCCACGCGTACTCGAACTGATCCGGCAGGAAGAGGAAGGTATTCACCAGCAACCGCTGCTCGCGGCTTATGCCTGATAGCGAAGGAGAGCCATCATGCACGCATCCCGTATCCCCGATTTCGCCAACAAGAGCCGTGAAGGCATGTCGCGCTGGTTCTCGGAAATGTCGCTGCGCGGCCTGCTGTTCCATCCGGAAGACAGGCCCTGCGACATCATCAGCAACGCGAGCGGCGAACCGCTCTTTCAGTTCGACGAGTGCACCAAGCTCAATGCCATCATGGTGGATATGTTCGAAAGGTTCGGCGATGATGTCTGCGAAGTCGCATACCCCATCTTCATGCACGCCGCCGGCATGCCACGCGATCACTGATGGCTGATGTCGTCGATCGCGCCACGCGAAGCCGGATGATGTCCGGCATTCGCGGGCGCGACACCAAACCCGAAATCATCGTGCGAAAGTACCTTCACGCACATGGCCTGCGCTATCGCATTGCACCCAAGAATCTGCCCGGCAAACCGGACATCGTGCTGCCGAAATACCACACCGTTGTCTTCGTGCACGGATGCTTCTGGCATCGGCATCCCGGATGCAGATATGCAGCCGTGCCATCGAGCAACGCCGCGTTCTGGAGAAACAAATTTGACGCTAACGTCAGGCGCGACGCCTCGGTTCAGAAGACTCTGCGCGCTGCAGGCTGGCGTGTGTGCATAATCTGGGAGTGTCAAGTCACTACTCGCAAACTCTCTCGGCTTGCGGGAACACTTATCAACCATGCATCAAGGGGGCGTCGTGCCGACAGCAGACAAGGATCTTGACTATGAGCGATGGTTGAACAACCTGAGCCTCGATGAGGTTCTCTCATTGTTTCGAGAACATCAGGCCGAGCAACTGTTCTGCAAGGTTCTTCAAAGGAACAACAATAGCAAGCAGCAGATCTACGTCCGCTCGGACATTTCGGAGTTGAGTTGGGTCCCAACAGGGGATTTGCAACCAGTCGAATCAACCTCGAAAAAGAATGGCGGACACCATGGCCTCATCTTTCATGCGCATGTAGCACTCTTGTGGATCACGCCATTCGGCACCCTTGAACCTGCACGCGAAACCAAACTTATCGTCTACCCTCAATACCCAGAAGTCCGATTCTCTGGCCTTCTCAACGGCACGCATCAAGCCCCATCTTTCCTCTTCAATATCAAATATAGAGGCCACGATGCGGGGCGTCTGCTGTTCTTGGCACCACGCGGGGACGGCTCACTTCTTGCGCTTTGCGTCCCGCCTGAATCAATAGCCGCCCGAGAATTCCTGCAGGCTGATTTCCAAGAAAGGATAGGTGTCTTCTACAAGCTGCCGCTCGACGGCAAAATCAGCCGATCAAGCCTCGATTTGCTACTCGCCCAGCTCTGCCGCATTCATCACCTTCAATGGACGCCTTCCTGTGCTTTAAACGCGCATGGCATTGTCCCGTGTAACGCTAGTAACTGTGGTGGATACACTCTTGAGGCGAACTTAGGCATCAGACGAAACGGCATCGCAGAACCAGACTTTGAAGGCTGGGAAATCAAGTCCCGCATAGTGCCAACCATAGATCGACCGGGTGCAAGTCAAGTCACACTTTTCACGCCGGAGCCTGACGGGGGCTATTACGCGGAAGCCGGAGCCAAGGCTTTCATTCGCCGCTGGGGCTATCCCGACACTAAAGGCCGCGACGACCGCTTGAACTTTGGCGGCATCTACCGCTGCGGCGACTCGTTCCATCCCAGAACACACACACGAATGGTCCTTGATGGTTACGAAGTTGAAAGCGGAGGAATGGCACCCGACGGCGCGCTAAGTTTGATTGACGTGAACGGAGTCTTGGCTGCTTCGTGGAGTTTCGCCAAACTGCTTGGCCACTGGAAGCGGAAGCACGCGCATGCTGCCTACGTACCTTGCCAAGGCCGTCTGCATACAACACGTGAGTACCGATATGCCAATGACATCCTGCTCGGCGAAGGAGCTGACTTCCGTCTGTTCCTGCGAGCCCTAGCCGACGGCACTGTTGCCTACGACCCAGGCATCAAGCTGGAAAACGCCTCTACTGCCAAACCAACTCAGAAGCTTCGCAGCCAAATACGCGTCAGCAGCACCAATCTGCACAAACTCTACTCAACGTTGCGCACTGTGAAGGCCTGCGGTAAGTAAGAGTCCAGATCCTTGCACGCCGCATACGGCCTCAACCCCTCGGTCAGGCCACCACTCCTTCCGCCGCATCGCCCGCTCGCCGAACAGCTCGGTATACGCCTGATAGCGAAACAGTCGATTGCGACGGTAGCCGGTGGCTTTTACCAGCACGCCCAGCTCCACCCGCTGCGAGACCAGATTGTTGGCGGTGGTGTAAGTGGTACCGGTGAGTTCCTGCACTTCGGCGACCGAGACAATCGGGCGCTGGTATAGATGTCCCAGCACGTTGTGCCCGTTGCCGGCGGCGCGGCCGAGGCCGGCGGTGACGCGGGCGCGATGGTCCTAGCGCAGGGCGAGAATGCGCCGTGCGGTTTCGGTGGCTTCGCGACTGACACCGGCCACGCAGCGCAGGGAGGAGGCCAGCCAGCCTTCCCAGTCGCCTTTGTCGCGCACCGCCTGCAGGCTCTCGTAGTATTCAGCTCGGTGCTGCTTGAAGAAATGCGACAGGTACAGCGCCTGTTTGAGCAGGATTTCGCGCTGGCAACGGCGGAAGAGGCGACTTCGACCCAATCATGGGGAACGCTCGACGACCTGCTCGCCCGCTTTCGGGCCGTGGAGTATTGGGATTGCACATTATCACCGCATTGCGAATGAGTCCTCGCACACGCCGACGTAACGTGTTGACAACAGCTACACAAGCTCCCACAATGTATGCACATTGTGTATGCATCTCAGGAACCCTCCCATGCGAGCCGCCGCGATCAATCTGCGAGCATTGCCCGAGCAGCGCGACCTGATCGACCAGGCCGCCACGCTGCTGGGCAAGAACCGCTCTGATTTCATGCTGGAAGCGGCCTGCGAGCGCGCGCAGGCGGTGTTGCTCGATCAGGTCCATTTCGCTCTCGACGAGGACCGGTTCAGGCAGTTTGTCGAGCTGCTCGACGCGCCTCCCAGGCCCAACCCCGGCCTCGCTCGATTGCTCGCGGTGAAGGCGCCGTGGAAAAAAGCGTGAGTCTCGGGCTGACGACGCCGCAGCCACTGACAGTGACGCACCGGCTCGACGATTTCGATTGCGGTGAAGCCGTGCTCGACGAGTGGCTCAGGCAGCGTGCGCTGGCCAATCAGGCCAGCAGGGCCAGCCGAACCTTCGTGGTCGCAGACCGCAATGGTTGTGTCCGCGGCTACTACGCGCTGGCGACCGGTGCCGTGGCCCACCAGATCGCCACCGGCAAGGTGCGGCGAAATATGCCCGATCCGATTCCGGTGATCGTGCTGGCCCGCTTGGCCGTCGACCGGCGCGCGCAAGGGCATCAGCTTGGCAGTGCCTTGTTGCGGGACGCGCTTGAGCGGACGGTGGCCGTCGCGCGGCAGGCCGGCGTTCGCGCGCTGCTTGTGCATGCGTTGCACGAACGTGCCAAAGCGTTCTACGAACATTACGGGTTTCAGGCCTCGCCGCTGGACCCATTGACTTTGATGCTGCGCATGAGCTCCGACGAGTCCTGAGCCGCAGGCGATGGCGGGGTTTTCCGCGCCGTGTGCCCTTCGACTTCGCCGCTGCGCGGCTGCGCTCAGGAGCAACGGCTTGGGACGGCTATGCGCAAAGCGAGCGGATTGGAGCGGCTGAGCTCGGCGGGAACGGGTTAGGACGGGTAACTTGCGCGCGCAAAGAAAAACCCCGCCGAGGCGGGGTTTTTCGCGTCGCTTGCTCTTCGACTTCGCCGCTGCGCGGCTACGCTCAGAGCCTGCCCCGGACTTGATCCGGGGGCGAACGGCTTGGGCCGGATCAGAAATCCATGCCGCCCATGCCGCCCATGCCGCCGCCCATGCCGCCGGCGCCGTGGTTGTGCTCTTCCTTCTTCGGCAGCTCGGCGACGATCGCCTCGGTGGTGATCGCCAGGCCGGCGACCGAAGAAGCGTGCTGCAGGGCCGAGCGGGTCACCTTGGTCGGATCCAGGATGCCCATCGCCACCATGTCGCCGAACTCGCCGGTGGCCGCGTTGTAGCCGAAGTTGCCCTTGCCTTCCTTGACCTTGTTGAGGATCACGGAGGGCTCTTCGCCGGCGTTGGCGACGATCGAGCGCAGCGGTGCTTCCAGCGCGCGGCGGGTGATCGCGATGCCCAGGTCCTGGTCGGCGTTGTCGCCCTTCAGGCCTTCGACGGCCTTCAGCGCGCGGATCAGCGCCACGCCACCGCCGGGGACCACGCCTTCCTCGACCGCTGCGCGCGTGGCGTGCAGGGCGTCTTCGACGCGGGCCTTCTTTTCCTTCATCTCGATCTCGGTGCCGGCACCGACCTTGATCACGGCAACACCGCCGGCCAGCTTGGCCACGCGCTCCTGCAGCTTCTCGCGGTCGTAGTCGGAGGAGGTCTCCTCGATCTGCGCCTTGATCTGGCCGATGCGCGCCTGGATCTTCTCGGCCTCGCCCGCGCCGTCGATGATGGTGGTGTTTTCCTTGGTGATGACCACGCGCTTGGCGCGGCCCAGGTCGTTGATGGTGGTCTTCTCCAGCGACAGGCCCACTTCCTCGGACACGACCTGGCCGTTGGTCAGCACGGCGATGTCTTCGAGGATGGCCTTGCGGCGGTCACCGAAGCCCGGCGCCTTGACGGCGGCGACCTTGACGATGCCGCGGATGGTGTTGACCACCAGCGTGGCCAGCGCCTCGCCCTCGACTTCCTCGGCCACGATCACCAGCGGCTTGCCGGCCTTGGCGACGGCCTCGAGCACGGGCAGCAGCTCGCGCACGTTGGAGATCTTCTTGTCGTGGATGAGGATGTACGGGTCATCCATCTCGACCTGCTGCGAGGTCTGGTTGTTGATGAAGTACGGGCTGAGGTAGCCGCGGTCGAACTGCATGCCCTCGACCACGTCCAGCTCGTTGTCCAGGCCCGAGCCTTCCTCGACGGTGATCACGCCTTCCTTGCCCACCTTCTTCATCGCGTTCGCGATGATGTCGCCGATGTCGGTGTCGGAGTTGGCCGAGATCGTGCCGACCTGGGCGATTTCCTTGTCGTTGGCGGTGGGGTTGGAGAACTTCTTCAGCTCGCCGACGGCGGCCACGACGGCCTTGTCGATGCCGCGCTTCAGATCCATCGGGTTGATGCCGGCGGCCACGGCCTTGAGGCCTTCCTGGATGAACGCCTGCGCCAGCACGGTGGCGGTGGTGGTGCCGTCACCGGCCACGTCGGAGGTCTTGGACGCGGCTTCCTTGACGATCTGCGCGCCGAGGTTCTCGTACTTGTCGGCCAGCTCGATCTCCTTGGCGACGGACACGCCGTCCTTGGTGATCGTGGGCGCGCCGAAGCTCTTCTCGAGCACGACGTTGCGGCCCTTCGGGCCCAGCGTGACCTTGACCGCATTGGCCAGGGTGTTCACGCCCTTCAGGATGCGGGCGCGGGCGTCTTCGCCGAAACGGACTTCTTTGGCTGCCATAATTTTTTTGCCTCAAAAAAATTGAATAAGAATGGGAAACGTCACGAAAGAGCTGCAAGAAGGAGCCGCAGGCGACTGGCGTGCGCGCTTTTGACTTTCGTCGCGCTCAACCGGCCATCGGCCCCGAAGGCATCACCCCTCGATCACCGCCACGATGTCGTCTTCCTTCAGGAACACGAGCTCTTCGCCGTCGATCTTGATTTCCTGGCCGGCGTACTTGCCGAACAGCACGGTGTCGCCTTCCTTCAGCGACATCGGGCGCACCTTGCCGTCGGCCATGATCAGGCCGGTGCCGGCGGCGATGACCTTGCCGCGGGTGGGCTTTTCGGTGGCGCTGTCGGGGATGACGATGCCGCCGGCGGAAACGCGCTCTTCTTCGAGACGCTTGACGATGACGCGGTCATGCAACGGACGCAGTTTGCTCATGGAAGGACTCCGATGTCGTTTTGAGGTGGGACAAGGCCTGCAAGACCCGTGTCGACGGTCTTGTTAGCACTCGGGTTAGGTGAGTGCCAATTCTAGCGGCACAAATCGCCGCTGCAAGACTTTCGAACCGGGAACGTGGAGCTAATTGGGTGATTGGACGCGGGTTTCAAGGGCCGGCCATGCGCGAACTTGATGACAGCCAAGCTCACGCCCGCTCGGATGCCGGCATCCTGCATCGTCCACCCTGAATGTGCCGTCCCCGCCCTCCCGCCCAGCACCTACCGCGACGCCGCATCGTTCCCCCTGAGCGCAGGCCCGCAGGGCCGACGTCGAAGCACATCGCCAGGACGGCTTTTCGACCTGCCCGCCCCTCGGCACCGTGCGCTCGACGGCCGCGCCCGCTAGGCTGGCCGGCATGACCGACACCGTCTTGCTCTGCTATTGCAGCTGCCCCGACCGCGACAGCGCCGGGCGGATCGCCCGCGCGCTGGTCGACGAGCGGCTGGCCGCCTGCGTCAGCGAGGTGGCCGCAGTGCGCTCGACTTACCGCTGGCAGGAGGCGGTGCATGCCGATACCGAGGAATTGCTGCTGATCAAGACCACGGCCGCCCGCCTGAGGGCGGTGGAACGTCGCGTGCTGGAACTGCATCCCTATGAGGTGCCGGAGCTGATCGCGGTGCCGGTGGCCGATGGCCATGCCGCCTACCTCGACTGGGTGCGTCAGCACAGCCGGGACTGAGCGGGCGCGGCCAAATGAAGCACGCCGCAGCCCGGCTCGGCGGCTGCGCCATAATGAACCGCCGCCCGCGCGCGGGCCTCAAGTTTTCCGGAGTCGTGATGCGATCGTTGTTCGTCGGCCCGATGTTTGCTCGCCTGCTGCTGGGCGTGGGCCTGCTGTTTGCCGCGCTGTCCGCGTCCGCGCAGGAAGTCGACGGCCTGCTGCCTGTCACCGAGGCTTACCAGCTCAGTGCCGACGCCGGCACGCCCGGTGTGCTGAAGCTGCACTGGAAGATCGCGCCGGACTACTATCTCTATCGCGGCCGCATGAAGTTCAAGGCCGGCGACGGCGTCACCCTCGGCGAGGCGCGACTTCCCGACGGCAAGAAACATCACGACGAATACCTCGGCGACGTGGAGACCTACCGTCACGCGATCGACGCCAGCATTCCCTACACCGTCGCCGCGGGCAACACGCGGCTCAAGCTGAGCGTGCAGTACCAGGGCTGCCACGAGGTCGACCCCAAGATCTGCTATCCGCCGCATACCGAACAGCTGGATCTGGCACTGCCGACCGCCACCGCCACACCGGCTGCAACGGCCGGCTCGCTGGGTGCAGCGCTGGGTCAGCTCGGCCGCAGCGGACAAGCCACGTCCGCCGGCATGGCACAAGCGCCGCTGCCGCCCGAGCAGGCGTTCCGCTTCGACGCGCTGGCACAGAGCCCGCGGCAACTGCTGTTGCGCTGGACGATGCCGCCGGGCTATTACCTGTATCGCGATCACACCACGCTCACGCTGAAGGACGCCGATGGCGCCCAGCTGGGCCCGCCCGCGTGGCCCGCCGGCGTGCGGCATCAGGACCCGCAGTTCGGCGAGGTCACGGTGTATTTCGACCAGGTGGAGGTGCCGGTGGCGCTCGATGGCATGCCCGCCGGCCACGGACCCTTGACGCTCGAGGCAACCTTCCAGGGCTGCCAGGACGGCGGCCTGTGCTACCCGTTGATGACGCGCGCGGTGCAGCTCGATGTGGGCAGCGGCGCGGCCGTCACCGGCACGCCGACCAGTGACGCCAGGGAACTGCCGCCGGTCGCCGACGGCGGCCCGCTGCGCACCAGCCTGTTCGCCGCACTGGCGCTGGCGCTGGGCGGCGGGCTGATCCTCAACCTGATGCCGTGCGTGTTGCCGGTGCTGTCGATCAAGGCGGTGGGGGTGCTGGAGAGCGGCGAAAGCCCGGCCACACGACGCAGCCATGCCTTGTTCTACACCGCCGGCGTGCTGAGCAGTTTCGCCGCGCTGGGGCTGGGCATCCTCGCCCTGCGCAGCGCCGGTCACGCCTTGGGCTGGGGCACCCAGTTGCAGCAGCCGGTGGTGGTCGGCGTGCTGGCCTGCGTGATGCTGGCGGTGGGGCTGTCGATGTCCGGCGTGGTGCAGTTCGGCACGTCGCTCGGCAACACCGGTGCGGGCCTGGCGCGGCGCGCCGGTCCGGCGGGCGACTTCTTCACCGGCGTGCTGGCGGTGGTGGTGGCCAGCCCCTGCACCGCGCCGTTCATGGGCGGCGCGCTCGCCTATGCGTTCACCGCGCCGATGCTGTCGGCGCTGCTGGTGTTCCTGGCGCTCGGCGTCGGTCTTGCGCTGCCGTTCCTGGCCATCGGCTTCGTGCCCGCGGTGGCGCGGCTGCTGCCGAAGCCGGGGCGGTGGATGGAAACCCTGAAACAGGTGCTGGCCTTTCCGATGTATCTCACCGCCGCCTGGTTGGTGTGGGTGCTGGCCAACCAGCGCGGCGCCGATGCGGTGGGCCTGGTGCTGGTGGCGATGGTGCTGCTGGCGATGACCTTGTGGTGGTTCGAGCGCAGCCGTTCGCGCGGCATGATCAGCAAGCTGGCGGTGGCCGTGCTGGCGCTCGCCACGCTGGTGCCGATGAGCCTGCTCAGTCGGGTGCCACCGCCGTCCGCCGCCGCCCGCGTGGTCGATGGCGTGGTGCCCTATTCCGCCGCGAAGCTCGCCGCGCTGCGCACGGCAGGCACGCCGGTGTTCGTGGACATGACCGCCGACTGGTGCGTGACCTGCAAGGCCAACGAGCACGCGGTGCTCGACACCCCGCGCTTCCGCGACCTGCTGCAGCGCACCGGCGCGGTCTACATGAAGGGCGACTGGACCGACGTGGACCCGGCGATCAGCGCCTTCCTGGCCGAGTACCACTCGCCGGGCGTACCGCTATATGTAGTGTTCCCGAAAGATGGCGGCCCCGGCCGGCAACTGTCCACCGTGCTGACCGCCTCGATGGTCGAACGGGCGCTGACCGACGCGGCGCGCTGATGCTCGACCGCAGCTCCGGCCTGATCCTGCTGCTGGCCGCGTTGGCCGCCCTGCTCGGCGGCGGCCTGGCCCATTACTGGAACCACGATGCCGCCACCCCCGCCCCTGCGGCCTCGGCGATGGTCGGCAAGCCGCTGCCGGCACTGACGCTGGCGGATCTGGACGGACGCATGCATGCGCTGACCGAGTACCGCGGGCGCCGCGTGCTGATCAATTTCTGGGCCAGCTGGTGCGGCCCGTGCCTGCAGGAAATGCCCGCGCTCGACGAGGCCCAGCGCAAGTTCGCCGATGATGGCGTGATCGTGCTTGGAATTGCCATGGATCAGGCCGATCACGTTCGGGCTTTTCTGGCCAGACAACCGGTGAGTTACCCGATCTTGCTGGGCAGTCTGGAGGCGCCGAGTACATCCCTGCAATTGGGTGATGAGGCCGAAATCCTGCCGTTCAGCGTGCTGATCGGCGCCGATGGGCGCATTATCGCGACTCACGCCGGCATACTTTCCCCGCAGTTGCTGAGCCGGTGGCTGGCGCCGGGGCAAGGCGCGCCCTGAGTCCCCTGCCAACATACGCTGGCGCAGGGGATTGCCGCGGTTCTCCGTTGAACATCGCCGATCTGCCGCGAACTGGACAACATCGAACGAGGCGCGCACACTGCGCCGGGTTCCGGGGCCTCCGGACGCAAGCTGGGTGGTTTCGTGGCGAAGATCCTGGTCCTGCACGGACCTAACCTCAACCTGCTGGGTGCGCGCGAGCCGCAGATCTATGGCCGCGAGACGCTGGCCGCGATCAACCAGAACCTGGCCGAGCGTGCGCAGGCGGCGGGTCACGAGTTGCTGTGGTTCCAGTCCAACGCCGAGCATGAGCTGATCGGGCGCGTGCACCAGGCGCGCGACGACCGCACCGCCCTGATCCTGTGCAATGCCGGCGCCTTGACCCACACCAGCATCGCGCTGCGCGACGCGTTCGCGGCGGTGGCCATCCCGTTCATCGAGGTGCACCTGTCCAACGTGTTCGCGCGCGAGCCGTTCCGCCACCACTCGCATCTGTCGGATCTGGCGCTCGGCGTGATCTGCGGCTTCGGCAGCGCCAGCTACGCACTGGCGCTGGACGCGGCGATCCAGCGGCTGCGGGCACCGACACCCGCCGACGTCTGACCGGCGGCACCTCTTTCCCCCTTCCAGCCGCCTTCACGGCGGCATGACTGACCAAAGGCTGATCCGATGGATTTGCGCAAAATCAAGAAGCTGATCGACTTGCTCGAGGAGTCCAACCTCGCCGAACTGGAGATCAAGGAGGGCGAGGAAGTCGTGCGCCTGTCGCGCGTGCCCAAGGGCACCGCACCGGTCGCGGCCGCCGCGCCGGTCGTCGTCGCCGCACCGGCGGCAGCGGCGGCTCCGATCGCCGCACCCGTCGCCGCTGCTCCCGCAGCGCCGGCCGCCGACGCCTTGCCTGCCGGCCACGTGGTCAAGGCGCCGATGGTCGGCACCTTCTACGCCTCCGCCTCGCCCGGCGCACCCGCCTTCGTCAAGGTCGGCCAGCAGGTCAAGGCCGGCGACACCCTGGGCGTGATCGAGGCGATGAAGATGTTCAACCAGATCGACGCCGAAGTCGCCGGCACTGTGCAAGCCATCCTGATCGAAAACGGCCAACCCGTGGAGTTCGACGAACCGATGTTCGTGATTGGCTGAGGGGCCGGGAATCGGGAATGGAGAATGGGGAATCGTTAAAGCGGCCGCACGAGAGTCTGCAAGTGTGGCAAGACGCCATGCACCTCGTCGAAGCGATTTACGAACTCTCCGCAGGATTTCCCGATACCGAGCGCTTCGGCCTGACGTCACAGATTCGCCGCGCGGCGGTAAGCATTCCGTCGAACATCGCCGAAGGCGCGGCTCGTCGCTCCAGGCAGGAATACCAGCGCTTTCTCTCGATCGCCCGAGGCTCACTGTCAGAAATGGATACCCAGTACCAGATCGCGACACGATTGGCTTTGCAGAGGAATCCCCACCCGTGAACGATCTCGTCAATCGCGTTTTTGCAAAGATCACAGCGCTACTCAACGCACTCGACAAGCCCAAGGGGGCGCGATGAACACGACGTTGACCTTCCTATTCCCCATTCCCGATTCCCGATTCCCATGCTAGAAAAAGTCGTCATCGCCAATCGCGGCGAAATCGCCCTGCGCGTGCTGCGCGCGTGCCACAGTCTCGGCATCAAGACGGTGGCGGTGCATTCCACCGTGGATCGCAACCTCAAGCATGTCGGCCTGGCCGACGAGGCGATCTGCATCGGCCCGGGGCCGTCGGCGGACAGCTATCTCAACATCCCGCGCATCATCGCCGCGGCGGAGATCACCGACGCCCAGGCCATCCATCCGGGTTACGGCTTCCTCTCCGAGCGCGCCGACTTCGCCGAGCAGGTGGAGCAGTCCGGCTTTGTCTTCATCGGGCCGACCGCCGACGTGATCCGCCTGATGGGCGACAAGGTCGAGGCGATCCGCGCGATGAAGGCCGCCGGCGTGCCGTGCGTGCCCGGCTCCGGCGGGCCGCTGACCGAGGACGTCGACGAGAGCATCCGGATCGCGCGCGAGATCGGCTACCCGGTGATCATCAAGGCCGCCGGCGGCGGCGGCGGCCGCGGCATGCGCGTGGTGCGCACCGAGGCGCATCTGGGCAACTCCATCGTGATGACCAAGCAGGAGGCCAAGGCGGCCTTCGGCAACGATCAGGTCTACATGGAGAAGTTCCTGGAGAACCCACGCCACGTGGAAATCCAGGTGCTGGCCGACGGCCAGGGCCACGCCATCTACCTGGGCGAACGCGACTGCTCGATGCAGCGCCGCCACCAGAAGGTGGTGGAGGAAGCGCCGGCGCCGGGCATCACGCCGGAGGTGCGCGCGCAGATCGGCAAGGTCTGCGTCGACGCCTGCCTGCGCATCGGCTACCGCGGCGCCGGCACCTTCGAGTTCCTGTTCGAGAACGGCCGCTTCTACTTCATCGAGATGAACACGCGCATCCAGGTCGAGCACCCGGTGACCGAATTCATCACCGGCGTGGACCTGGTGCGCGAGCAGTTGCTGATCGCCGGCGGCCAGCCGCTGTCGATCCGGCAGGAGGACGTGCACATCACCGGCCACGCCATCGAGTGCCGCATCAACGCCGAGGACCCGGACACCTTCATGCCCAGCCCCGGCACGGTGAAGCGCTTCGAGGCGCCGGGCGGCCCCGGCGTGCGCGTGGACACCCACCTTTACGACGGCTACAAGATCCCGCCGAACTACGATTCGATGATCGGCAAGCTGATCGTCTACGGCCCGGATCGCAAGACTGCCATCGCACGCATGCAGCTGGCACTGGCCGAAACGGTCATCGAAGGCGTCAAGTGCAACATCCCGCTGCAGCAGCGGATCATGGCCGACGTCGGCTTCCAGCACGGCAGCCAGAACATCCACTATCTCGAAAAGCGGATGGCGGAGCAGAAAGAGAAAGCTGCCGCTGGCGTGGCGGAGAAGTGAGTGAAGAGGAGTGAGGAGTGAGAGAAGGCCGGCGCACCCCGTGCTTCTCTCCACCTTTGACACACTCGCCAAGCCTCGCCCTTCTCTCGTTCCTCACTCCTCTTCACTCACTCCTCGCCTCATGCCCTTCCTCGAACTCTCCCTGATCGTCCGCACCGAGCAGCAGCCGCGCGTGGAAGAGGCGCTGGAGGATCTGGGCGCGCTGTCGATCACCTTGCGCGATGCCGACGCCGAGACGCCGGACGAACAGGCGATCTTCGAGCCTGGCGTGGGCGAGCTGCCGCTGTGGCCGACGATCACGCTGGATGCGCTGTTCGACGAGCATGTCGATCGCCGCGGCCTGGCCGCGGCGCTGGGCGACCTGCTGCCGTGGCTGGAGCCGGAGCAGCTGAGCTTTCGCGACGTCGCCGACCAGGACTGGGAGCGCGCGTGGATGGACCAGTTCAAGCCGATGGCGTTCGGCCGCCGGTTGTGGATCTATCCGTGGAACATCGAGCCGCCGATCGACGCGGAGATCATCGCGGTGCGACTCGACCCGGGCCTCGCCTTCGGCAGCGGCACCCATCCCACCACCGCGCTGTGCCTGGAGTGGCTGGACGGACTCGACCTGTGCGGCAAGACGATCACCGATTACGGCTGCGGCTCCGGCATCCTGGCGATCGCCGCGCTGAAGCTCGGCGCCGCCGCGGCGATCGGCGTCGACAACGATCCGCAGGCGCTCACCGCCTCGGCCGACAACGCCCTGCGCAATGGCGTGGCCGATCGGCTGACGCTGTTCCTGCCGGAAGATCATCCGGGTGACGCCACCGACGTGTTTGTCGCCAACATCCTCGCCGGGCCGCTCGACGTGTTGGCACCCACCTTCGCGGCCGCGGCAAAACCGGGCGCGCCGTTTGCGATCTCCGGCATCCTCGCCGGCCAGAAAGACGAGCTGCTGACCCGCTACGAGGAGTGGTTCGAGGATCTGCGCACGGATCGGCGCGACGACTGGGTGCGCATCAGCGGACGTCGTCGCCGCTGACACTGCCGTACTGCCCGCATGCTGCGGGCAAAGAGCATGGGCGACGGTGGTGATACTTGATCAGCGTTGCCTTAAGCTTGCGCGATACCGCTCGAAACGGCCACGCATGTATACCCAATGCCCCGAATGCCTGTCCGTGTTTTCGCTCGATGCGCAGACGCTGGCGAAGGCACACGGCCATGTGGTGTGCGGGCACTGCAACGCCAGCTTCGGCAGTCTGGCCACGCTTACCGAGCAGTTGCCGGCCGAGCCCTTCGTCGAGTTGGCCATCAACGAACCGGCGCTGGAACCGCCGCTGCTGGATCTGGTGGTCTATCGGCCGCAACCCGAACCGACGGTGGTGGCGATCGAGCAACCGGCCGGCGCGCCACCTGCTGATTTTTCGCAACTGGTGTTCGCGCCGCGCTTCGCGCGCGAGTCGCGCGGCCGCCGCGGCGACAAGCGCGCGCGCGCGAAAGCCCATCGCATGCGCGCCGCCTCGGGCGAGCGCCGCTGGCCGTGGGCGCTTGCCTGCGGCGTGCTGACGCTGCTGTTGCTGGCGCAACTGGGATGGGCCAAGCGCGACACCCTGATCCGCGACCCGACCATCGGTAGCTGGCTGCGCAGCACATGCACCGTGTTGCATTGCCGGCTGCCGCTGGTGGCCGCGCCAGCGCGCTTGCGTCTGCTGGCCAGCAACGTACAGGCGCACCCCAGTGTGCCGAACGCGTTGATGATCAGCGCCAGCGTGCGCAACGACGCCAGCTTCGCGCAGCCCTATCCGGTGGTGACGGTGACGCTGTCCGACGCGCAGGGCCAGCGCCTGGCCATGCGCCGGCTGCAGCCGACGGAGTACCTCGACGACCCTGCGACCCTGCGTCGCGGCCTGGCGCCCGGCGCCGTGGCGGTGCTGCTGCTGGAGGTCAAGGACCCCGGCGATCAGGCCGTCGCGTTCGAGTTCGGCTTCGAATGAAGCGTGCCGCGCAGCGCGGGCGGCAGCACCCCGGCTGAACGGATCACGGCCTCCCACATCGGCCAAGGGACTTAAAATCGACCGCGCACAAGGGTAGACTCAATCACTCGCGCCGAGTGCCATCCGGCATTCGATCACGCTGCGAACGCACCGACAGACACCAGTGAACGCAGCGGCCCCGCAGCCGCCGCACCGCATGCGAGGGAAAGTATCCGTGAATGCCGCCAGACTGCCTGCCGCCGAGGCTGCCGTATCGACCTCGTCGCAAGCTGCGGTTGCGCACGGCTCCGCCAGCGCACTGAGCGAATGCGTCAGCCGCACGGTACGGCGCTACCTCGCCGACATCGGCGACACCGAATGCGCCGAGGGTTTGCACGCGCTGGTCCTGCGCGAAGTCGAAGTGCCGCTGCTGCGCGAGGTGCTGGCCTTCCACGGCGGCAACCAGAGCCGCGCCGCCGTGGCGCTGGGCATCAATCGCGCCACGCTGCGCAAGAAGCTGGCGGCGCACGGGTTGCTTTGACTTCAGGGAATCGGGAATAGGGAATGGGGAATCGGAAAGCAGGCTCTGCCGATGCCTCCCTTCTCGTCGCGTTCCCGCTTCTCGATTCCCTCTTCCCCATTCCCTATTCCCTCCGAGAAAAGCCATGTCCGTTCCTGCCGTCATTCCCGTTCGCCGCGCGCTGCTCAGCGTTTCCGACAAGACGGGGTTGGTCGAGTTGGCGCGGCGGCTGGCGGCGAAGGGAGTGGAGCTGCTTTCCACAGGCGGCTCGGCGCGGGCGCTGCGCGAGGCGGGCATCGCGGTGACCGAGGTCAGCGACGTCACCGGCTTCCCCGAGATCATGGACGGTCGCGTGAAGACGCTGCACCCGAAGGTGCATGGCGCGCTGCTCGGCCGCCGCGGCACCGATGACGCGGTGATGGCCGAACTCGGCATCGCGCCGATCGACCTGCTGGTGCTGAACCTCTACCCGTTCGAAGCCACGGTGGCCAGGCCCGACTGCACACTGGAACAGGCGATCGAGAACATCGACATCGGCGGCCCGGCGATGCTGCGTTCGGCGGCGAAGAACTGGAACGACGTGGCCGTGCTGACCTCGCCGGCGCAATACGACGCCGCGCTGGAGGAGATCGAGGCACGCGGCGGCCTCACTCGCGCCACCCGCTTCAAGCTGGCGGTGGCCGCGTTCAACGACGTGTCCAGCTACGACGGCGCGATCAGCGATTACCTGTCCGCGCTGCAGCTCAACGACGCGCAGGACGCGATCGCCGGCCACGACACGTTCCCAGGCCAAGTCAACGGCCGCTTCGTGAAGCTGATGGACCTGCGCTACGGCGAGAACCCGCACCAGGGCGCCGCGTTCTACCGCGACCTGTACCCGGCGCCGGGCACGCTGGCCACGTTCAGGCAACTGCAGGGCAAGGAACTCTCGTTCAACAACATCGCCGACGCCGACGCCGCGTGGGAATGCGTGCGCAGCTTCGTCAAGCCGGCCTGCGTGATCGTCAAGCACGCCAACCCCTGTGGCGTGGCGGTGAGCCTGGACGGCATCGGCAAGGCCTACGACCTGGCCTTCCAGACCGATCCCACCTCGGCCTTCGGCGGCATCATCGCGTTCAACCGCGAAGTCGACGGCGCCACCGCCAAAGCCATCGTCGAGCGCCAGTTCGTCGAGGTGGTGCTGGCACCCGCCTACGCGGACGACGCGCTGAAGGCGTTCCACAAGAAGGGCAACGTGCGCGTGCTGGTGATCCCGCTGCCGACGCACGGCGACCTGCGCGATGCCCACCCCGGCATGCACTCCAGGCGTGTCGGTTCGGGCCTGCTGCTGCAGAGCGCCGACACCGGCATGATCACTGCGGCGGACCTGAAGGTGGTCACCCGCAAGGTGCCTACCGAGGCGCAGGTCCACGACCTGATCTTCGCCTGGAAGGTGGCCAAGTTCGTCAAGTCCAACGCCATCGTCTACGCGAAGAACCGCCAGACCATCGGCGTCGGCGCCGGCCAGATGAGCCGCGTCTACAGCGCGAAGATCGCCGGCATCAAGGCCGCCGACGAGAAGCTCGAAGTGCGCGGCTCGGTGATGGCCAGCGATGCGTTCTTTCCGTTCCGCGACGGCATCGACGCGGCCGCCGAGGCGGGCATCGTCGCGGTGATCCAGCCCGGCGGTTCGATGCGCGACGCCGAAGTGATCGCCGCGGCCGACGAACACGACATCGCGATGGTGTTCACCGGCATGCGCCACTTCCGCCACTGAGCAACCTTACGCGATTGAGCGCGCGTTATCCCGCCGGAACCGCGTAGGGCGGGCACTGTCCGCCGTCGCCGTGCCGCAGACCCGCAGGCGGGCAGTGCCCGCCCTACGCGCGACGCCTTTCGTCGCGTCAACAAAAAACACGCGCACAAGGTGCGCTCCTACACGCCGCGTAGAAGGGAGCCGGTGCAGCATCGGCTGTCCCCCGCGGAGACCGCCATGCGCTACGAACTGTATTACTGGAGCGGCATCCAGGGCCGCGGCGAATTCGTGCGGCTGGCGCTGGAAGATGCCGCCGCCGACTACGTCGACGTGGCGCGCGAGGAAGGCGACGACGCGATCGTGCGCTACCTCGACGGCGTGCACGAAGGCGTACTGCCGTTCGCACCGCCGTTCCTCAAGGCCGGCCGGCTGCTGCTCGCGCAGACCGCGAACATCCTGCAGTTCCTGGGCCCGCCGTTGTCGCTGGTGCCGGAAAGCGAAAGCGCGCGGCGCCACGCCAACCAGTTGCAGCTGACCATCGCCGATCTGGTGGCCGAAGTGCACGACTCGCACCACCCCATCGCCAGCGGCCTGTATTACGAAGACCAGCGCGAGGAAGCCCGCCGCCGGGCCGCTGATCTGCGCGCGCACCGGCTGCCGAAATTCCTGGATTATTTCGAGCAGGTGCTGGAGCGCAGCGGCGGTCGCCACGCCATGCACCAGCACTCGTACGTCGACCTGTCGCTGTTCCAGCTGATGAGCGGCCTGAGCTACGCGTTTCCCCGCGCGATGCAGCGCCTGCAGCCCGAGCTGCCCCTGCTGTACGCGCTGCACACCCAGGTGGCGAAGCGACCGCGCATCGCCGCCTACCTGGCCTCGCCGCGGCGCGTGCCCTTCAACGAGAGCGGCATCTTCCGCCACTACCCGGAGCTGGACGACCCGGCCTGAGCGGTCGCGCCGCCGTCGAGGCTCAGCGACTGCTGCTGGAAGCCGGCGCGCCGGCGTCGGACGGCTCCGCCGGCGGGCGGCTCTTGCCCCACTCCAGCACCTTGTACAGGGCCGGCAGCGCACGTCGCTGGCCACGCTCGTCCACCAGCCGCCCCTGCGGATCGACCATGTAGGTCTGCTGCAGGCCATGCTTGGGCGTCACCACCACCATGTAGACGCGGCCGTTGCGGCTGTATTCCTGCACGGTGTTCTCGCCCTGCTGACGGATGCGCACCTCCGGCTCGTCGGCGGGGCGGCCCATGCGGCTGTCGCCGCTCTTCATCGCCGGCAAGGTCAGCGGGCGCAGGTCGGGTTTCGACGCACTCGCGGCTGGCGTCACCGATGAGGCCGGGGACGGGCTGGCCTGCACGCCGGGATCGTTCATGCCGGGCGGCGGCAAGGCCGGGCTCGGCGCGGCCGTCTGGGCGTGCAGCGCCGCGGCAAACAGCGCGGTCGACAGCAGGGTGGCGACAACAACCGGCACGGCGGGGATTTTCATGGCGGCAACCTCGATGGGGAAGGCAGCATAGCAGCGCACCCGCGGCGCTTCCGTGAAACGCGACATTTCGCCGTGCGTGCGAGAATCGCGGCCATGCCCAAACTCATCCTGATCGACGGCTCGTCCTACCTCTACCGCGCCTTCCACGCGTTGCCGCCGCTTTCCAACGGGCGGGGCGAACCCACCGGCGCGCTGTTCGGCGTGGTCAACATGCTGCGCGCCACGCTGAAGGCCAAGCCCGACTATCTCGCCTTCGTCAGCGACGCGCCCGGCCCCACCTTCCGCGACGCGCTGTACGACCAGTACAAGGCCAACCGCCCGCCGATGCCGGACGACCTGCGCGCCCAGGTCGAGCCGATGCTGGCGATCGTCGGCGCGCTGGGTTTCCCGATCCTGCGCGTGGCCGGCGTCGAGGCCGATGACGTGATCGGCACGCTGGCGGTGCAGGCGCGCGCGCTCGGCATCGAGGTGGAGGTGTCCACCAGCGACAAGGACATGGCGCAGCTGGTCGGTCCGCAAGTCACCCTGGTCAACACCATGACCAGCACGGTGATGGACGACGCCGGCGTGATGGCCAAGTTCGGCGTGCGGCCGGACCAGATCATCGACTTCCTCACCCTCACCGGCGACGCCATCGACAACATCCCCGGCGTGCCCAAGTGCGGCCCCAAGACTGCTGCCAAATGGCTGGCCGAGTTCGATTCGCTGGACGGCGTGATCGCCAACGCCGACAAGGTCGGCGGCAAGATCGGCGAAAGCCTGCGCGCCACGCTGCCGCAACTGCCGCTGTCGCGCGAACTGGTCACGATCAAGACCGACGTGGCGCTGGAGTTCGGTCCCACCGACCTGACCCGGCGCGAGCCGGATGTCGGGCAGCTGCGCGCGCTGTATACGCGCTACGAGTTCAAGGCGGCGCTGAAGGATCTTGATGCCGTGGCGGATGCTCTGCTCCCCTCTCCCCTTGGGAGAGGGGCTGGGGGAGAGGGTCCGGGCGGAGCGCAAAGCCCAGGCTCGACCGGACCCTCTCCCCAACCCCTCTCCCGGGGGGAGAGGGGCAATACTCATACTCATGGCCCCGATCCATTGGCAGCGAACCTTGCCGCTGCTGGCGAGTACGAACTCGTCACCACGCAAACCCAACTCGATGGTTGGCTGCACAAACTGCGCACCGCGCCGCTGATCGCCTTCGACACCGAAACCACCTGCCTCGATGCGATGCGCGCGGACATCGTCGGCCTCAGCCTCGCGGTGGAGCCGGGCAAGGCGTGCTATATCCCGCTCGGCCACGATTACCCCGGCGCGCCGAAGCAGCTCGATCGTGACGAGGTACTGCGCGCGCTCAAGCCGATCTTCGAGGACGCCACCCGCCCCAAGCTCGGCCAGCACGCCAAGTACGACATCAACATCCTGGCCCATTACGGCATCGCGGTGCAGGGCGTGAAGCACGATTCGATGCTGGAATCGTACGTGTGGAATGCCACCGTCACGCGCCACGACATGGACTCGCTGGCGAAGAAATATCTCGGCTACGACACGGTGAAATACGAGGAAGTCGCCGGCAAGGGCGCCAGGCAGATCTCGTTCTCGCAGGTGGACCTGGACACCGCCTGCCGCTACGCCGCCGAGGATGCCGACGTCACGCTGCGCCTGCACCACGCGCTGTGGCCCAAGCTGCAGGGCGTGCCCTCGCTGCAGCGCGTGTACGAGGAAATCGAGATTCCGCTGGTGCCGGTGCTGGCCGAGATGGAACGCCGCGGCGTGCTGATCGACGGCGACGCGTTGCGCGCGCAGAGCCAGCAACTGGGCAAGCGCATGCTGGAGCTGCAGCGGCAGTCGCATGCGCTGGCCGGGCGCGAGTTCAACCTCGACTCGCCCAAGCAGTTGCAGGCCGTGCTGTTCGACGAACTGGGCCTGGAAGCGAAACTGAAGACGCCGACCGGCCAGCCCTCGACCAACGAGGAGGCGCTGGAGGCGATCGCCGACAGCCACCAGCTGCCGCGGCTGATCCTCGACTACCGCGGCCTGGCCAAGCTGCGCAGCACCTACACCGACAAGCTCTCGGCCATCGTCAACCCGCGCACCGGCCGCGTGCACACCAGCTACCACCAGGGCTCGGTGGCGACCGGGCGGATCTCCTCCTCCGACCCCAACCTGCAGAACATCCCGGTGCGCACCGAAGAGGGCCGGCGCATCCGCCAGGCCTTCATCGCGCCGCCGGGCTGGCGGGTGATGGCGGCGGACTACTCGCAGATCGAGCTGCGCATCATGGCCCACCTGTCCGGCGACGAGGGGCTGCTGAAGGCGTTTCACGAAGGCGGCGACGTGCACCGCGCCACCGCCGCCGAGGTGTTCGGGCTCAAGCCCGAGGAAGTCAGCGCCAACCAGCGCCGCGCGGCCAAGGCGATCAACTTCGGCCTGATGTACGGCATGAGCGCGTTCGGGCTGGCGCGCCAGCTCGGCGTGGACCGCGGCGAGGCCAGCGATTACATGGCGCGCTACTTTTCCCGTTACCCGGGTGTGCACGCATTCATGGAAGCCACCCGCGAGCGCGCCCATCGCGACGGCTACGTGGAGACCCTGTTCGGCCGCCGGCTGTATCTGGAGAACCTCACCGCCCGCAACCAGGCCTTGCGCCAGGGCGCCGAACGCGCCGCGGTAAACGCGCCGATGCAGGGCACCGCGGCCGACATCATCAAGCGCGCGATGATCGCCGTGGCGGCGTGGCTGGCCGAACGCGACGACGCCCACATGCTGATGCAGGTGCACGACGAACTGGTGTTCGAGGTGCGTGCCGATGCGGTGGACGCGGTGCGCGAGGCCGTGCGTGAACGCATGCAGGGCGCGGCGGAACTGGCAGTGCCGCTGATTGTCGAGGTGGGCGTGGGCGCCAACTGGGACGAAGCGCATTGACGCCGGCCAAGGTTAATTTTTCATGAGAATGAATCGCAGTTGAATTTCTGCGCGAGCCTTGCAACTTTCCTCGCCCAACCGCATCTAATGCTTCGGATGCACGCAACGGCATCCGCTGGCCTGCCCACCTCCCTGGGCGGCCACAGTCGCGAACCTCTCCCCTGGGTTTTCGCGTCTGCCCCGGCCCCGAAGGTTCCCCCTAACCTTCGGGGCCTTTTTTTGGGTAGGTATTTGTGCGCTTGTCCCTGAGCGCAGAACAAGATCAAAAGGCGGCCACCCCTCGACGTTTGGTCGTGGCTTCTGCACTTCATCTGCACGAGCCGCCCGGGCATACTCGATCCACCATCATCCACGGGGAACACCATGCGCGCAGGCCTGATCGTCATTGGCATCATTCTCGTCGCCGCGGGCATCTGGGTGGTCGCCGGACACGCCTCCTACCAGAGCACCGACACGCTGGTGCAGATCGGCTCGGCCAAGATCACCGCCACGCAAGACAAGGGCGTACCGCAGTGGATCGGCATCACGGGTATCGTCGTCGGTGTGCTGCTGGCCATTGGCGGCTTCATGCAGAAGCGCTGAAGCGCCTCAACCCGCCGGAAACCACCGCGCTTCGCGGCGGTTTCCGGCGGTGGCCACTACAATGGGCGGGATGGATGTCTCGTACCTGATCGATCCGCTGAACGAAGCCCAGCGCGAAGCCGTCTGCGCCCCGCCCGGACACTACCTCGTGCTGGCCGGCGCCGGCTCCGGCAAGACCCGCGTGCTGACCCACCGCATCGGCTGGCTGATGCAGGCCGAAGGCGTGCCGCCGTGGGCGATCCTCGCCGTCACCTTCACCAACAAGGCCGCCGGCGAAATGCGCGCGCGGCTGGCCGCGCTGATCCCCGGCGGCACCCAGGGGCTGACCGTGGGCACCTTCCACGGCATCGCCCATCGCCTGCTGCGCCGGCACTGGCGCGAGGCGGGTCTGCCCGAGACGTTCCAGATCCTGGATGCCGACGACCAGCAGCGGCTGGTCAAGCGCGTGGTGGCCGGGCTGGGGCTGGACGAGGCGAAGTTCCCGCCGCGCCAGGCCTGCTGGCAGATCAACCAGTGGAAGGACGAGGGCAAGCGGCCGGACGCCATCGAGCACCGCGACCACCCGGTCACGCGCGCCTTCGTCAACATCTACACCGCGTACGAAGAAGCTTGCCGCCGCGCCGGCCTGGTGGATTTCGCCGAGCTGCTGCTGCGCGCCCACGAATTGTGGCTGAAGAATCCCTCCGTGCTGGAGCACTACCAGCAACGCTGGCGCCATCTGCTGATCGACGAGTTTCAGGACACCAATACGCTGCAGTACGCGTGGGTGCGCGTCCTGTCGGGCGCTCACCCGGGAATAGGGAATAGGGAATCGGGAACAGGCTCGCCCACGGACAATGCGGCGCCGCCAGCTTCTCCTATTCCCGATTCCCCATTCTCTATTCCCGCGAAAACCGGTCAGGTTTTCGCCGTAGGCGACGACGATCAATCCATCTACGGCTGGCGCGGCGCCAAGGTGGAGAACATGCAGCAGTTCCTGCGTGACTTTCCCGGTGCGCGCGTGATCAAGCTGGAGCAGAACTACCGCTCCACCTCGACCATCCTGAAGGCGGCCAACCACGTCATCCAGCGCAACGGCAGCCGCCTCGGCAAGCAGTTGTGGACGGCCGGCGAGGATGGCGAGCGCATCGCGCTGTACGCCGCCTACAACGAGCAGGACGAGGCGCGCTTCGTGGTCGAGCGCATCCGCGAGTACATCGACGAGCACGGCAGCGCGCAGGACTGCGCGATCCTCTATCGCTCCAACGCGCAGTCGCGCAACTTCGAGGAACAGCTCGTCCAGCGCCGCATCGGCTACCGCGTCTACGGCGGCCAGCGCTTCTTCGACCGCGCCGAAGTGAAGGACGCGCTGGCCTACCTTCGCCTCACCGCCAACCGCCACGACGATGCCGCCTTCGAGCGCGCGGTGAACACCCCCCCGCGCGGCATCGGCGAGCGCACGCTCGACACGCTGCGCCGGCGCGCGCGCGCCGACAACGTCTCGATGTGGGAGGCGGCCTTGGCCGAGCTGGCCGGCGGCGAACTGGCCGGCCGCGCGAAGAATGCGGTGAAGGGATTCCTGGCTCTGATCGACCAGATGGCGCAGGCTTTTGGCCGGGAATCGGGAATAGAGAATAGGGAATCGGAAAAGGCCAACGCTCGCACAGATGCCAGCTCTTCCGATTCCCCACTCCCTATTCCCCATTCCCTGCCTCTGGCCGAACAAATCGACCACGTCATCACCCACAGCGGCCTGCGCGACTTCTACGAGAAGGACAGCCGCGGCAACGCAGAGACGCGGGTGGAGAACTTGGACGAGCTGGTCAACGTCGCCAGCCGCTTCGAGCGCTCGGCGGAGGACATCGACGCCGGCCTGAGCGAGCTCGACGCGTTCCTCTCCAACGCCGCGCTGGAAGCGGGCGAAAGCCAGGGCGCCGAAGGCGAGGATTGCGTGCAGCTGATGACGCTGCACTCGGCCAAGGGGCTGGAGTTTCCGGTGGTGTTCCTGGTCGGCATGGAAGAAGGCCTGTTCCCCAGCCAGCGCTCGGTCGACGACGAGGGCAGGCTGGAGGAAGAGCGCCGGCTCGCCTACGTCGGCATCACCCGCGCGCGCCAGCGGCTGATCGTCAGCCACGCCGAGTCGCGCCGCATGCACGGCGCCGAGATGCTGACCCGCCCGTCGCGCTTCCTCGCCGAGATGCCCGCCGAACTGATCGACGAAGTGCGCCCGCGCGTGCACGTGACGCGGCCGCTGTACGCCGGCCACGCGCGCGAAACTGCCCCGTCACTGGAAGAGTCGCTGCCGGTGAAGCTCGGCCAGCGCGTGAGCCACCCCAGCTTCGGCGAAGGCGTGGTGCTCAGCGCCGAAGGCAGCGGCGCGCACACCCGCCTGCAGGTCAACTTCGAAGGCGTGGGCAGCAAGTGGCTGGTGGCCGCTTACGCCAACCTCACCGCGCTGTAGCGCAAGGCACGCCGCGCGATGCAATTGCCGCGACGGCATGCCACTATCCGCAGCGGGGCCACGTCCGCGAGCATTCACGGGGGATACTCGGGCGGCCGCCCGCAGCCAGAGGAAATCCATGTCCAGTTCGCAAGGCGTGAATCGCCGGATCGGCGGCAAGGGAAGGCACTTCGCGCGGTGGGCGCTGTGCATCGGCATCGGCTGCGGCAGTCTGGCCAGTACCCAGGCTGCGACGCTCGACCCGGCCATGCTGCCGAAAATCGAGGCGGCCACCTTCGAGGTGGTGCAGGCCAAGCCCGCTTCCGATCCGCTGAGCTACGAGAAACCGCTGCCGCTGGATCTGCTGCCGTTCCAGGAACGCACCGACAAGTACCACTCGATCGGCACCGCCTTCGCCATCGGTCGCAACCGCTACGTCACCGCCGGCCATGTCCTGCTGGCCGGCGCGGACAGCCTGTGGGGCGCGCCCGAACTGCGCGATTCGAAAGGGCATGTCTACGCCATCGACAAGATCGAGCAGTTCTCGCTGCGCAAGGATTTCGTGGTGTTCTCGCTGGTCTCGCCGCCATCGGGCAAGGCATTGGCCGTGAACGCCAGGCCAGCCCTGAACCAGGTCGTGTATGCGGTGGGCAACGCGCTGGGCACCGGCATCGTGATCCGCGACGGCCTGTACACCTCCAACACGCCCGAGCAGCAGGACGGCAGTTGGAACTGGATGCGCTTCTCCGCCGCCGCCTCGCCGGGCAACAGCGGCGGCCCGCTGCTGGACAGGAACGGCAAGCTCATCGGCGTGGTGCTGGCGAAATCGGCGAACGAGAACCTCAACTACGCCCTGCCGATCAGCGAGGTGCTGGATGCCCCCGCCAACCAGGCGATCATCGACGCGCGCTCCGCCTACCAGCTCGACATCTTCCAGGCCGTCGAGAACGGCACGTTCAAGGCGACGTTCGCGTTGCCGCTGAGCCTGGGCGATTTCTACCGCGCCTTTCTCGACCGGGCGAACGCCAACTCCGACACCATGCTCAAGGCGTTGCTTGAGCGGGAATCCGCCAACCTGTTCCCGAACGGCGAAGGTTCTTCGCGCCTGCTGTACCAGAAGACCAAGCTCCATGCGTTTCCATCGCTGATCATGCGCGGCAAGGACGGCGAATGGAGCCTCGTCGGCAATGCCTCGCAGCACTACACGCTGGGCGGCAACGGCTACGTGGACACCGGCTCGATCGGCCGCAACGGCCTGGTGCACCTGCGTCGCCCCGACGGCGTCGATGCGGCAAGTTTCTACGGCGATGTGCAGACGCGCATGGGCCTGCTGACGCAGACCGGCGTGTTTCAGCGCACGGTCGCCGGCGAGAGCATCCGGATCACCTCGTTCGGCAAGCCGCAGCAGGAGTCGGTGCACGAGGATCGCTGGGGGCGGCCGTGGCACGTGACGGTGTGGGCGCTGCCTTACGCCAACGTGCTTGGCGTGGTGTATTCGCTGCCGGTACCCGACGGCAGCGTGATGCTGAGCCGGATGACGGCGCCTTCGAACCTGCACGACACCCGGCTGGACATGGACCAGCTCAGTGGCTTCATCCACGTGACCTATGAAGGCACGCTCGCGCAGTGGGCCGGTTACCTGAAGGATGCCAAGCTGAAGCCGGCCATCTTCAAGGACATCCAGCTCGACTTCGACTACGGCCACCGCTTCAGCTACGCGTCGCCGCGGGTGGCCTTCTCCTACGGCCCCGAGCTGCAGGAGATCACTGCCGACAACCTGTTGTGGCTCGGTTTGCGTTTCTTCATGGCCGACGGCAAGCCGGTCTGGGACGTGGGCCTCATCGACGTGTGGAAGAACTCCACCTCCGACAACCACGACAACGTCGACATCCAGCGCTACGCAGCGCCCCCTGCGGGCCTGGACAAGGACATGAGCAGCCGCTGGCAGCAACTGGCGCAAAGGCAGTTTCCGTACAACGCGGTGGCACGCCCCGACGATGGCCTGATGAAGATCGACGCCGTGGCCGCGCCGCCGCCGGGCGACGGCGAACCGGCCGTGTTGTACACCGCGTTCTACGGCATCGGCGGCACACCTTCGCAAAGCCGGATGAAACACCAGCTCGACCTGCTGATGAAGAACCTGCAGGTCAAGGAACGCTGAAAGGCGCGCGGCTCAGCCCCTGGCCGCGGCCAGTTCCTTCAACACCTGCATGACGGCGTCGACCACGGCCTGCGGCTGGTCCATCTCGATGTCGTGCGAAGTGTCGGCCACCTTGCGCAGCGTGCCGCGGGTGGAGCTGGCCACGATGCGCTGCTGGGTTGCCTCGCGCGCGGCCTCCAGCGGCTTGCGCATGGCTTGCGGCGCATCCGCGTAGGTGCCCGAAGCCTGCAACACCAGCAGCGGCATGTCACCGTGTGACTCGGCTGCCGGCACCGGCGCGGCGAACACCGCCACGTTCTGCGCCAGCTCCGAGCGCAAGGTGCGCCAGAACGCCGGGCGCAGCTTGCGCGCGCGATCGGCGGCGGCCACCGCCGGGCTCTGCCACGGCAGCGGTCCGCCGACGCACTGCGCCAATGCCGGCGGCGGCTGATCCAGCGTGCCGCTCTCGGCGCCCTGTTCGCAGCTGGCGATGAAGGCGTCGCGCTGCGTCGTCAGCGTGGCTTCGTCCTTCATCCATGACGCCGGCAGGAAGCGCGCCTGGTCCTGCGCCGGTGGATCGACCAGCACCATCCCCGCCACCTCGCCGGGATATTTGCCGGCGTAACGACGCACGATGTTGCTGCCCAGCGAATGGCCCACCAGCAGCAGTGGCGTGTGCAGGCCCGCGGCGCGGATCAGCGCGTGCAGGTCGGCGACGTCGGCGTCGAGGTTGCGCGGCAGCGGCCCCTCGTCGCTGAAGCCGTAGCCGGCGCGGTCATAGGCGCACACCCGAGCCTGCGTTTCCAGCAGCGGCTGCACGCGGAACCAGCTCTGCGAGTCGGCATGCGCGCCGGCCTCCAGCAGCACCGTCATCGGCCCGCTGCCGCTGCAACGCAGGTTGAGGTGGCGCCCGTGGTCGATGGCGATGCGCTGGTCGGGGCGGGCGTAGCTGTCGGGTGTGGTCGCGGGCGACGGGGAGGCCGCCGTCGCGGTGGCGGCGATCAACAGGCCGATGCAGACCAGGCCAGGGAGTCCCGCGGGCCGATGGTCCATGCACTGCTCCGGTTCGAGAACAGGGCTATGACCGGGGCCGCAGACGGAAGTTCGCCGTGGAAATCGGAGGTCGGCACCGCCTGAGCAGGCCGCCGGCCAAAGTTCAGCCACGCAACCGCGGCACGCCGTGTTCGTCGCGCTCTTCCACCGCGATGGCGGTGGTGTCGATGCCGGTGCCGGTGTTGTGGTGTGTGGCGCGTACCGTTTCGCCGCGCGCCATCGCCAGCGCGTTGTGATAGCAGCGCTGCGCCTCGGCGGCGTCGCCTTCGCCGGCGGCCGTGTCGCCGAGGGCTTCCCACGCACCGGCGGTGGGATCCAGCGCCAGCGAGCGTTCGAGATACTGGCGGGCCTTGCCCCACAGTTTCAGGCGCACGCACATGCGGCCGAGGGCGAGCAGCAGGGAGGCATCGTTCGGATGCACGTCGAGCCAGGCTTCGGCGCGGCGCAGGCGCGGTTCGAGATTGTCGCCGGCGAGCAGGCTCCAGGTGTCGATCAGGCGTGACGACCATTCGCGACGCAGCGCCGACTCCAGTTCGTCCATCGCCGGCAGCGTCAGTCCGAAGGAGGCGGCGCGGCGCGCGTAAGCGTCGACCACGGCCGGCACGCGCCGCTGCGCCTTCGGCAACTGCGACCACAGGGTGTTCAGCTCGGCGCCGTCCGGTGCGGCCTGCAAGGTGTCGGCCAGGATCTGTGCTTCCAGTGCCGCGTAGGCGCGACTGCCGAGCGCGCCGCTCTTCTGCAGCGGCTCCAGCGCGCTGCGCGCGCGGCGAAGGTCGCCGCTTTCGCGTGCCGCCTGCGCCAGCTCGCGCCAGCCGCCGGGAGTGAGCGTGCCCTTGTCCGCTTCCGGCGCCAGCAGCGCCAGCGCTTCGGCCGGCTTGCCTTCGCGCCGCAGCAATCGCGCGCGCAGCACGCGGGCGGCTTGCGGGGCGAGCTGCGAGGCGCGATCAAGCGCTTCCAGCGCACGGCCGGGCTCGCCGCGACGCGACGCGGCTTCGGCGGCGGCGAGCAGGGCCGGGCCGCGCAGGCTTTCCAGCCGCGAGGCGCGGTTGAGGTCGCGCTCGGCGTCGCCGTGGCGGCCTTCGATCAGCGCCACCAGCCCTTCACCCAGACGCTGCTGGCTGACCCGGCGATGGCGCCGCGAGAACGCGCCGAATGGCCAGCGCAGCAGGCTCCACGCCAGGCTGAACACGGCCCACGCGAGCAGCAGCAGCACCACCGCGGCGACCACCGTGGTTTCGACGCGCCAGCCGCGCATACGCAGCAGGACGTAGCCCGGATCCTCGGCCACCCAGTGCCAACCGAACGCGGCCACGGCCGCGACGATCACCAGCAGCAACAGCCAGCGCCACAACTTCATGACCGCGCTCCATCCCGGTGCACGGCCGCAGCGGCGGGCTTCGCCGCGGACTGGGCCGGCGCGGGCGCCAGCGCATGCACCGCGCGCAGGTTGCGCAATTCCTGCAGCGCCGCGCCCAGTTCCACCGCGTCAGCGGCAGGGCGCTGCTCCTGCAGCTTCTTCAGCGCGGCGCGGGCTTGCTGCACCGAGCTGGCGTCGTTGTCGAACTGGCTCGCCAGGCTCGCGTCCACCCGCAGCAGCGCCGCGGCATAGGCGGCACTGTCATGGGCGAGCAGATCGGCCTGCGCCTGCGCCAGGTCCAGTGCAGCCAGCTCGCGCGCGAAGCGGGCATCGGCTACCGCCAGCGGCGCACCGTTGTCGCGGCGCACGCTGACCACGCTGCCCAGCGCGCGGCGGATGCGCGACCAGGCGTCGGTGGCCTGCGCGGCGGCGGGCGCGTCGAGCGGCTTCAGCGGCAGTTCGCCGATCGTGCCGCGCAGCGCCTGCAGTTGCTGCAGCAGCCCGGCCTGGTCGGTCGGCTGGCTCCTCAGCAGGGCCTCGCGCTCGGCCTGGATGGCCTGGCGCACGCCGCTGAAGGCGCCGTCGTTCACCGCCGCCAGGGTCTGGTCGGCCAGGCCGTAGGCGGCGGCGGCCGCCTGCGCATCGTGGAACAGGCGATAGCGCTCGGCGCCCATGCGCAGCAGCGAGTCGGTTTCGTCCAGCAGCATGGCGTCGTGGCCGGAAAGGCTTTTCTCCGCCAGCTTGGCCACGGCGTCTTCCAGGTTGCGGATGCGTTCGCTCTGACCCAGCAATTCTTCGCGCAAGGACCGGTTCACCGCCTCCGCGTCGTCCATGCGCTGGTCGAGGCTGGCGCGCTGGTCGGCCAGCCCGCCCAGACGCGACTCGATGCCTTCCGCGCGCTGCTGCAGGGCCGCCACACCCTGGCGATCGGCGCTGCTGCCGCGCTGCTGTTGCCATTGCTGCCAGCCGACCCACGCTGCCGCGGCCAGCGCCAGCAGCGACAGGATCAAGGCAAAGGCCAGGGTGCCGCCGCCGCGCGGCTGCGGCGCACGCGCCGGGCGCGGGCGCGGTGGGTCGACGATCACCGGATCGGGCTGCGTGTCCCGCGGCGAGGCCGGGGTCCTGGCGGCCGCGGCAGGCGGCTCGGTGGGTTCATCTGGCTGGCTCATAAGCCGCATGCTAGCAGGCCATACGCCTGCGTTCGTAGCGCCCGCGCGTGAAAACCCGTCAACGCGCGGCAGCAGCCAGCATGTCGTCGGCCAGCGCGGAGGCCGCCTGCACGACGCGGCGAAAACCCGCCGCACGCGCGGCGGCAGCCAACCGTTCGCTGCTCACCACGGCGGTGGCGGCACACAGGCGCCGCAGCGCCGGCGGCGGCAGCAAGCTGCAGAGGTTGTGCAGCGCCTCCTGGCTGGACAGCAGCACGCGCGCCGAACGCGGCAGCGCCTGCAGTGCTGTGGTGTGGCGGCGATCAAGTCGCGGCGGCACGCGGTGATAGACCTGCACTTCGCGCAGGCGCGCGCCGCGTGCGGCGAGTTCGCGGCGCAGCACGCCGCGGCCACCCGGCGCGCCGACCAGCGCCACGCGGCGGTCGCGCAGTGCCTGCAGGGACGGATGCGCGAGCAGGCCTTCGCTGTCCTGCTGGCCGGGGCACAGCGGCTGCGCCACGCCATGCCGGCGCAGCGCGCGCGCGGTGCCCTGGCCCACCGCCAGCACGGTCGCGCGCGTGCGCAGCGCGGTGAGCGCCGCCGCGTGACGCACCGCCGCCGGGCTGGTGAAGATCACCCGTTCGTCGGCCAGTGCCTCGCGCAGCTGCGCGCGCACGGCCGCCGGATCGTCCGCCGCGCGCAGCGCCAGGCCGGGCAGCGACAGCGGCACGCCGCCCAGCGCGCGCACGCGGCGGAACAGTGCCGTGCCGGTGCCGACCGGGCGGGTGATGACCAGCACCCGGCCACGCAGGGCGTCGACTCGCCTCGCCGGCTGCGGGTGGGTTTGTGCGCGGGGTCGACGATCAGGCATGGCTGCAGTGTAGCGGCGGCCCTACACTGTGGAGTTTTCCGCCACACCATCGAGCCACGTGGACGCCTTTTCCGACAACGACGCCGCGCAGCGCCTGATCCGCTTCATTCGCGACGAAATCCCCCTGGCCCGCGCGATGGACCTGCGCTTGCAGCACCACGACGCCGACATGCTGAGCCTGGGCGCCCCGCTCGCGCCGAACGTCAACGACAAGGGCTGCGCGTTCGGCGGCAGCCTGGTCAGCCTGATGACGCTGAGCGGCTGGGCCCTGGTCGAACTGGCGCTGCGCCGGCGCGGCATCGACTGCGACGTGTTCGTGGCCGAATCCGGCGTGCGCTACCTCGCGCCGCTGTGGCAGGACTTCTGCAGCGAGGCACGGCTCGCGCCCGACGCGCAGTGGGACACCTTCTTCGACACGCTGGCCGCGCGCGGGCGTGCCCGTATCGCGGTCGAATGCATCGTCCCCGGCACCGACGGCCAGCCCGCGGCCACGCTGGCGGCGCGCTTCGTGGCCAAGCGGCGCGAGCCGGCTCCGCCGGCCTGAATGAGGCAGAATGGCCCGGCTACCGCCAAGGAGAACCAACCATGCGCCGCATTCCGCACCTCCTGCTGGTGTTGTCGATCCTGCTGCTGGCCGCCTGCGCCACGCAGGAGCGCAGCCGCTCGCTGACCACCACCTTGTCGGCCTACGGCGGCGTGCTGCGCTGGGGCGATTTCGCCAGCGCCGCGCAGTTCATCGATCCGAAGGTACGCGCCGAACATCCGTTGAGCGAGCTGGACCGCGCGCGCTACAAGCAGGTGCGCGTCACCGAGTACGACGACGGCAGCGGTCCGGTGCCTATCAGTCCGAGCGAGGTGCAGCAGACCGTGCGCATCAGCGTGGTCAACATCCACACCCAGGCCGAGCGCACCGTGATCGACCGCCAGACATGGCATTACGACGAACAGGCCAAACACTGGTGGCTGACCAGCGGGCTGCCCGACATCACGCGCGAATGAGCGCGGCGCCGGCCGGCGCACGCAACCCGTATAATTGCCGGTTTACCCGAACCGGCGCGCCCGGCGTGCCGATGGATTGACGATGAACGATTTCCTGCACCAGCTGCCCGCCTTTGTCGGCAACCATGTCGCCCTGTCGGTGCTGTTCGTGATCCTGCTGGTGGCCTTGCTGGTCGTCCAGGCGCAGATCATGTTCAGCAAGATCAAGGAGCTCAGCCCGGCCGCGCTCACCGGCCTGATCAACCGCGACAACCCGCTGCTGATCGACCTGTCCGCACTGGCGGACTTCGAACGGATGCACGTACCTGGTGCGAAGCATGTGGCGATGAGCCAGTTCGACCCGGAGAAGAAGGATCTGGCCGCCGCGAAGTCGCTGCCGGTCGTGCTGATGGACAAGGACGGTCGCGGCAACGCCGCCAAGGCCGCGCAGCGCCTGCTCAAGGCCGGCTTCGAGCGCGTGCACGTCCTCGGCGGCGGCGTGCTGGCCTGGCACGCGGCGCAGCTGCCGGTGGCGAAAGGGAACAAATAGCAGGAATGAGTGGGGAGGAGTGGGAAAAGAGAAAGAGCAGACTCGCTTTCTCTCACTTCTCTCTCCTCTCCGCTCACTTCTGGCTTTTAGCCCTCGTGGATGCCGGCTCGCCCGGCGATGACCTGCGCCAGCACGTCGGGCGCGTATTCGAACGAGTCGTAGTAGAGCCGATCCTCCGGCAGGCCGGCGGCGAGGAAGCGCGGGAGCGCGGCGTCGATCATCGCCGGCGGGCCGCTCATGTACAGGTCGTGGCCTGACAGGTCGGGCCAGTCGGCCAGCACCGCCTCATGCACCAGGCCCGTGCGCAGGCCGTCGGCGCGCGCGGCGTCGGACACCACCGGATGGAACTCGAGGCCTGGCACGTCGCGCGTCCACTGCTCGGCCAGCTCGCGCAGGTACAACTCGTCCGCGCTGCGTGCGCCCCAGTAGAACCGCATCGGGCGACGCGTACCCAGCGCGATGAAGTGCTCGATGATCGCCTTGACCGGCGCGAAGCCGGTGCCGCCGGCCATGAAGATCATCGGCCGTTCGGAATCCTCGCGCGGCACGAAGGTACCCAGCGGTCCTTCGACGCGCAGGCGGTCGCCGACCCGCAAGGCATCGTTGACCCAGGAGGTGAACCCGCCGCCGGCGACATGGCGCACGTGCAGCTCGATGCTGCCGTCCGGCTGCGGCCGGTTGGCGATCGAGAACGGCCGATGCCGGCCATCCTCCAGCACCACGTCGAGATACTGGCCGGGCAGCCGGCGCAGGCGCCGCTCGCCGCGCTCGGGGCGCAGGCGCACGCCGATCACGTCCGGAGCCAGGCGCCATTTGTCGACCACCTCCACGCCCAGCTGGCGCCGCACGATGTCCTCCACCGACGGCACCTCACGCGCCTCCAGCAGCAGGTCGGTGAGCGGCACGGCCTGGCACAGGAGCACCGCGTGATGGGCCACCGCATCTGCGCTCAGCGCCAGCGGCGGGTTGCGCGGGTACTCGCAGCGCCCTTGCAGCAAGGTGGCCTTGCAACTGCCGCAAACGCCGGCGCGGCAGGAATACGGCAACGCCACACCCGCGCGCTGCGCCGCTTCCAGCACGGTCTCGCCGATGGCCACGGGGAACTGCCGGCCGGAGGATTTCAGGGTAACGATGGGCACCGGCAACATTGTCGTCGTGAACGCGACAGACAACAATGCGGGCTCGCCGCAAGGGAATCAACGATGAGCCTCTGGAAACAACCCACCGATCTGGCCCGCCTCAACGGCTGGAGCGCCAACACGATGATGGAGGCGCTGGGCATTCGCATCACCGCAGTCGGCGAGGACTGGCTGCAAGGCACCATGCCGGTCGATGCGCGCACCCACCAGCCCTATGGCCTGCTGCACGGCGGCGCCTCGGTGGCGCTGGCCGAGACGCTGGGCAGCACCGCGGCGATGCTCACGCTGGATCCGGACCAGGAGCTGGCGGTGGGCCTGGACATCAACGCCAACCACGTCCGCGGGGTGCGCTCGGGCACCGTCACCGGCACCGCGAGGATGCTGCACATCGGTCGCACCACCCAGGTATGGGAGATCCGCATCGAGAACGAGGAAGGCGCTCTGGTGTGCATCTCGCGCATCACCATGGCGGTGATCGCCGCGCGCGGCATGGGCACGCGTTGAGCACGGATTTTCTGCAAAAACCCGCCCCCTCACCTCAATCCTCTCCCCAAGGGAGAGGAACCAAACGCAAAAGGCATGGCACTCGATGACAGCCGACGCGCCCTACGCCAGCCTCACCCCCGACCTGGTGCTCGACGCGGTCAGCGCCTGCGGACTGTGGCCGGACGGCCGCCTGCTGGCGCTGAACAGCTACGAGAACCGGGTGTGGCAGGTGGGCATCGAAGACGCTGCGCCAGTGATCGCGAAGTTCTACCGGCCCGGCCGCTGGAGCGACGCGGCGATCGTCGAGGAGCACGCCTTCACCCGGGAACTGGCCGAGGCCGAGCTGCCCGTGGTCGCGCCGCTGGCATTCGACGGCCGCACCCTGCTGCAGCACGGCGGCTTCCGCTACGCGCTGACCCCACGCCGCGGCGGTCGCGCGCCGGAACTGGAAGCGGTCGACCAACTGCAATGGCTGGGCCGGTTGATCGCGCGCATGCACGGGGTCGGTGCGCGCGCGCCGTTCGTCCACCGCGGCCGGCTCGATCGCGACACCATGGTGCAGCAGCCGATGGGTGCGGTGCTCGCCTCGCCGCTGCTGCCGGCCACGCTGCAGACGAATTACCGCGTCGCCGCGAGCCGGCTGGATGCGGCGATCGCCGCGCGCCTGGAGGCGGTCGGGCCGGTGCGCCAATTGCGCCTGCACGGCGACTGCCATCCCGGCAACGTGCTGTGGACCGACGCCGGGCCGCACTTCGTCGACCTCGACGACGCCCGCACCGGCCCGGCCGTGCAGGACCTGTGGATGCTGGCCAACGACGAACGGGCGATGGATGCCGTGCTCGAAGGCTACCGCCAGTTCCGCGACTTCGACGACGGCGAACTGGCGCTGGTCCCGGCGTTGCGCGCCATGCGCCAACTGCACTACGCCGGCTGGATCGCCGCGCGCTGGCACGATCCGGCGTTTCCTGCCGCGTTCCCCTTCGTCGCCGAATCGCGCTGGTGGGACCAGCACGTCGCCGACCTGCACGAACTGGCCGACGAACTCGGCGCGTCCTCGTAGGCGCCCGCTCGCGGGCGATGCGGTTCCCGGATTCGGGATGCAGCAGGAACATTGCCCGCGAGCGGGCTCCTACAATCCACCGACTTGCTTTCAGGAGTTTCTTGCATGCGCACCACCTTGTTCCGCCTGATCGGCGTCTTCGAAATCGCCGGCGGCCTGTACGGCCTGGCGGTGATGCTGCGCCGGCTGTGGCCGCTCGGCGCGCATGACAGCGTGGTCACCCTGATCGGCCTGGGGCTGTACGGCTTCGTGCTCGCTGCCGGCGTGCAACTGGTCGCCGGCACCGAGCACGGCGTGCGACTGTCACGCTGGGCGCAGCTGCTGCAACTGCCGCTGATCGCCCTGCCGGTGTTCAGTTATGGCCTGCACTGCGGCGCCTTCATCAACGTGTTCGCCACCCTGCAGGCCACGCCGCGGCTGGGCCTGGACTGGCACCTCGGCAGCCAGGGTTTCGTGCTGGCGGTGGCCGGCCCGTCGGTGTCGCGCGTGGGCATCAACCTGCTCGCCCTGCTCTCCTGGCTGGTGTTGCGCCTGCGCTGACGCCGGGGAGGCGTCCGGCCACCGGCTATCATGCGCGGATGGATACTCCCGCCGCGCTCCCCGTCATCCGCCTGAAATCCGACCGTGCCCCGGGCCACCCGTGGGTATGGTCGGCGCAGTTGCACAAGCCCGAAGCGAAGCTGCCGCCGGGCAGCGTGGTCGAAGTGCGCGACGCGAAGGGCCGCTTCGTCGGCCGCGCGTTCTGGAACGGCCACGCACGTATCGCGCTGCGACTGCTCGACACCCATCCCGACGCCTGCATCGACGCCGAATGGATCGCCGCGCGCATCGCCCGCGCCGTGCGGCTGCGCCGCGACTGGTTGCAGCTCGACCAGGTCAGCGATGCCTGGCGCGTGGTGCACAGTGAGGGTGATGATCTTTCCGGGCTGATCGTCGACCGCTACGCCGATGTTCTCGTGATCGAATACTTCGCCGCGGGCATGTGGCGTTTCCGCGAAGCGATCCATACCGCGCTGCTCGCGCAGTTCCCCGGCGCGCGGTTGTACTGGTTCGCCGAGTCGCACGTGCAGAAGCAGGAGTCGTTCGACTGCCGCAGCCCCGAGGTGCCCGCGCCGTTCGAGGTGCACGAGCACGGTCTGCGTTTCCACGCCGCACCGGGTCTCGGTCACAAGACCGGCTTCTTTGCCGACCAGCGCGACAACCGCAAACGCTTCGCCGAGCTGGCGAAGGGCCGCCGCGTGCTCGACCTGTGCTGTAACGCCGGCGGCTTTGCGGTGCATGCGATGGCGGCCGGCGCGCGCGAGGCGGTTGGCGTGGATCTCGATGCGGGCATCCTGGAAGTCGCTCGCACGAATGCGGCCGCCAACAGCGTCGCGGTGACGTTTGAACAGTCCGACATGTTCGACTGGGTACGCGCAGCCGTCGCGCGCGGCGAGCAGTACGACGCGGTGATCCTCGACCCGGCCAAGCTCACCCGCGACCGCAACAAGGTGATGGACGCGCTGAAGAAATATTTCGCGATGAACCGCATGGCGCTGGACATCATCCCGCCCGGCGGCCTGCTGCTGACCTGCTCATGTACCGGCCTGGTCGGCGAAGGCGAGTTCCTGGAGATGCTGCGCCGGGTCGCGCTCAACGCCGGCCGCGCGATCCAGGTGCTTGAAGTGCGCGGCGCCGGCGCCGACCACCCGTTCCGCACCGACGTGCCGGAAGGACGCTATCTGAAGGCGGTGTTCTGCCGAGTGGATTGAGTCCGAGATCCCTTGCAGGAGCCCGCTCGCGGGCGATGCTTTTGAGCCGGGATCCGGGTTCGCAACAACAACAAAAGCGCAAAAGCATCGCCCGCGAGCGGGCTCCTACGGGTGAACGTAGCCGGTCATGCGCTGCGCGGCAGCCGTCCGCGCAGCGAGGCCGCGTCGAACGGACCGGGCTCGGCGATCAGCGCGCGCGCGGCGTCGACCTGGTCCCAGGTGTTCCACAACAGCACACCGCGCACCCGGCCGCCGTCGAGGTAATACACCACGCCTTCGCGGTTCGGTTCGCGCCAGTCCTCGACCACCTCCAGCCGCGTATCGAGCAGGCCCACGGCTTCGTAACCCAGGTCGAACAGGTCGGAATAGAAGAACGGCTGGGTGACGTATTCCTCCGCCACTCCGGCCATGGCGCGACCGGCGAGCCGGCCCATGCCGACGGCGGCATCCTCGTGCTCCACGCGCATGCGCCGGTCCAGACTCACGCTGTGGAAATTGGCCACGTCGCCGGCGGCCCAGATGTCCGGGTCGCTGCTGCGCAGTTGCGCGTCGACCAGGATGCCGTTGTCCACCGCCAACCCCGCCTGTTCGGCCAGCGCGACGTTCGGCGTCACGCCGATGCCGGCCACGGCGGCCTCCACGCGCAGCACGCTGCCGTCGGACAGGCTCAGCTCCACGCCGCCATCGGTCGGGTTGCTGCCGGTGACCTGCGCGCCGGCGCGCACATCCACGCCGTGGTCGCGGTAGTAGTCGGTGAGGTAGCGCGCCAACCCGTCGGGATACCGCCCCGCACCCAGCAGCTCGCCGGGAAACAGCAGGCTGACCTTGCAACCCAGCGACGCCAGCGAGGCAGCCAGCTCGCAGCCGATGAAGCCGCCGCCGATCACCGCGATGTACGCGCCGGGCTGCGCGACGCCATGCAGCGCCTGGTAATCCGCCAGCGTGCGGTAATGGATCAGCCGCTTGCCACCCTCGAACGGCAGTCGCCGCGGCGTGGCGCCGGTGGCCAGCAGCAGGCGGCGATAGCGGTAGGTGTCCCCGCGGTCGTCGCGGGCGACATGGGTGAGCCGGTCCAGCGACTCGATCCGCCGGCCGAGGTGCAGGCTGGCGCCGCTGGCGGCCGTAGCCAGGTCGACGTCGGCGGGCGACTTGTCGCCCTTCCATAACCCCTTGCTGAGCGGGGGGCGCTGGTACGGCGCCGAGGTCTCCTCGCCGACCAGGCCGACGTCGGCTGCCGGGTCGACCTCGCGGATCGCCTTGGCGGCCGCATCGGCGGCCATGCCCGCGCCGATGATCAGGTAATCGTGGACATGCTCCATGACCTTCTCCTTGAACCCAAGCACTCTGCCCATCATGCACCACGCCCGCCACGCCGGCGTGAACCGCGCGCGCAGCCGGTGAGACGGCTCGACGTACACTGGATGCATCGACCCCGGGAAACGTTCCATGCCGCTCGCCGAAATCCTGCAGATCATCCTCGTCATCCTGCTGGTGCTGGTGCTGCTGTTGCAGCTCGTGGCGCTGCTGCGCGGTCGCGGCGACGCCGGGGTGATCGCCAGGCTGGATGCGCTGAAGGACGACAGCGCCCGCGTCGAACGCACGCTGCGCGAGGAACAGCGCGCCGGCCGCGAGGAGCTGCAGCAGGGCTTCGACCGTTTCCGCAGCCACCTCGGCGAACAGTTCGGCGGCATGTCGCAACAGCAGGGCGAGCGCATCGAAGGCTTCGGCCAGCGCCTGAACCTGCTCACCGAGCGCACCGACACCGGCCTGCAGGCGCTGGCCCAGCGGCTGGCCGAGGACGCACGCAAGAGCCGCGAGGAAACCACGCTGGCGCTCAACCATTTCGGCGAGCAGCAGCAACAGCGCCTCGCCGCACTCGGCGCCGAGCACGAAAAGCGCATGGGCGAGGTGCGCGCCACGCTGGAAGCCAAGCTCGGCGCGATCCAGCAGGACAACGCCGCCAAGCTCGAGCAGATGCGCGCCACCGTCGACGAGAAACTGCAGAACACGCTGGAAACGCGGCTGGGCCATTCGTTCCGGCTGGTGTCGGAGCGGCTCGAAGCGGTGCAGCGCGGGCTCGGCGAAATGCAGAACCTGGCCACCGGCGTCGGCGACCTCAAGCGCGTGCTGACCAACGTCAAGACCCGCGGCATCCTCGGCGAGGTGCAGTTGGGCTCGCTGCTGGAGCAGATGCTCACTGCCGAGCAGTACGAGTCGAACGCGATCACCGTGCCGGGCAGCAGCGAACGGGTCGAGTTCGCCATCCGCATGCCCGGCCAGGGCGAAGGCGAGCACATCCTGCTGCCGATCGACGCGAAGTTCCCGATGGAGGATTACCAGCGACTGCTCGAAGCCCAGGAGATCGCCGACATCGAAGCAGCGGCGATCGCCGGCCGCGCGCTGGAAGTGCGCGTGCGCGAAGAGGCGAAACGGATCAAGGGCAAGTACGTCGCGCCGCCGCACACCACCGATTTCGCCGTGCTGTTCCTGCCCACCGAGGGTCTCTTCGCCGAGGTGATCCGCCGCCCGGGCCTGTTCGAACTGCTGCAGCGCGAGCACCGCGTCACCGTGGCCGGCCCGACCACGCTGAGCGCCCTGCTCAACAGCCTGCAGATGGGCTTCCGCACGCTGGCGATCGCCAAACGCAGCAGCGAGGTGTGGGCGCTGCTCGGCGCGGTGAAGAACGAGTTCGGCAAGTTCGGCGTGGTGCTGGAGAAAACCCGCAAGCAACTGGATACGGTGCGCAACAGCATCGACAGCGCCGGCCAGCGCACGCGCGCCATCGAGCGCAAGCTGCGCGGCGTGGAAACGCTGCCCGGGGACGTCACCACCCAGCAACTGCTCGGCGACATGCCCGCGCTGGACGAAGGCGACGACGACACCGACGCGTAGGACGGGCACCGCCCGCCACATGCTTCGCGACGGCGGACGATGTCCTCGGGCGCCCCACCGGACGAACGAAGTCCGATCGACCCGGGAACCCGAGGCGCGCAGACGTCATCCACTGGGAACGTTAAACTGGCGAATCCGCCATCCCGAGGCCCCCGCATGAACGAAGAGCATCATTCCCGCGAAGTCAGTCAGCAGCAGGCCGAGGACGCCGTGCGCACCCTGCTCCGCTGGGCCGGCGACGACCCCACGCGGGAGGGCCTGCTGGACACGCCCAAGCGGGTGACCAAGGCCTACCGGGACTGGTTCTCGGGCTACGAATCGGACCCCGCGGAGTTCCTGCGGCGCACCTTCGAGGAGGTGGCCGGCTACGACCAGATGGTGGTGCTGCGGGACATCCAGTTCGAGAGCCACTGCGAACACCACCTGGCGCCGATCATCGGCCGTGCCCATGTCGGCTACATGCCCACCAACCGGGTGGTCGGCATCAGCAAGCTGGCCCGCGTGGTCGACGGCTTCGCGCGCCGCCTGCAGGTGCAGGAGAAACTCACCGCGCAGATCGCCCAGTGCATCCAGGAAACCCTGCAGCCCAGCGGCGTGGCGGTGGTGATCGACGCCAGCCACCAGTGCATGACCACCCGCGGCGTGCACAAGCGCGGCGTGTCGATGGTGACCAGCCAGATGCTGGGCAGCTTCCGCGACGACGTGCGCACGCGCAACGAGTTCCTGCAGTTCATCGGCATCCACGGCAGCGCCCGCTGAACGTGCGCGCATACTGGTGGGCTGTGCCGCTGTGGCTGGCCGCCGGCGCGCACGCGCAGGATTCGCGCGCGGACTACCTGGGTTTGTTCGACCGCGACGGCGACGGCAAGGTCAGCGTCGCCGAATATGTGCAGTACATGAGCCGCGGCTTCGCGCAGATGGATGCCAACGGCGATGGCGTGCTGCAAACCGACGAGTTGCCGGGCCGTCGCGGCGAGCCGATTTCGCTCCCGGCATTCCAGGACAACCTGCGCCGCCAGTTCCATCGGCTCGACCGCAACCATGACGGCAGCCTGGATGCGCACGAGTTGACCGCCCCGCCGCGCTAGATCGATCGACCCCGTCCGGCGATATCCGCGCCGGGCAGGAAGATCGATTCGATCGGCCGCCCGAACAGGCGCGCGATCTTGAACGCCAGCGGCAGGCCGGGATCACACTTGCCGGTCTCGATCGCATTCACCGTTTGCCGCGACACGTCCAGGCGCTCGGCCAGCTCGGCCTGCGACCACGCCTGTTCACCGCGCAACTCGCGCAGGCAGTTGTTCATCGGCGGATGTCCGGCATCGATCGGCCGGTCGAGCGGCCATGTGCAAGGGCGGGCTTGTTGCCCGGTACCCTCGCAGGAAGTCGAGGTGCCCTGCCGGTGACGACGTGGGTCACCACTGCGCAACAGCCATGTGCAGGCCTGCCTTGCCGACTCTGCGGCTGCTCCGCAGTCGCGGGCGGCAGCAGGATTCCACGCGGACAAAAGAGGTTCACGACGAGCTCCGGACAGAGGGGCGGCTTCCCGTGGCGAAGGGATCCAGCCGCCCACTTGTGTCAAGTTTACTTGACGGAAGTTCACAAGTCAGACGAGGTGCGGTTGCTCAAGCCTCATATATCAGTACAATTTGTGACGCAGTTGGCACTTTATGTGACGCAATCTGTAGGGGAACGCCGACAAGGCCTGCCAAATTTTTGCCCCACGGCAAAAAAACCACGCGGCAGATCGCGGCGGCAAGGGGAACCCGGACGATCAGGATGATTGGCATGTCGGTTGCTTTGGCCACCGCAAGCCACGGTGCATTGTGGTCTGCATTTCATCCGGGGGGATGAGTTTCGCCAGCGCCCGCCGGTTTACCAGATGCCTTGCCGCCAACGAGCCTTCCTCGTGCGGTGATGCGGAAATCCCGAAACCATCCATCCAACGAGGAACACCATGAACAAGACTCTGCTTTCTACCGCGCTGGTCGCCGTGATCGCCGCCACCGCCCTCCTGCCGACCGCCCAGGCGGCCAACACCGGCACCATCACCATCTCCGGCAAGGTGCTGGCCGACACCTGCACGATCGCCGTCAATGGCGGTGCCACCGTGGCCCTGCCCACCGTGATGACCGCCAGCCTCGGCACGGTGGGCGCCACCGCCGGCACCACGCCGTTCACCGTTGCGCTGACGGGTTGCGACGCCAACACCACCAGTGCCGCCATGAGCTTCAGCGGCGCGAACATCGATTCCGGCACCGGCAACCTGAAGAACACTGTCGCCGGCGGCTCCAACGTGCAGGTGCAGTTGCTCAACGGCGCCTCGGTGATCAATGCCTCCAGCGGCACCAACGCTCCGGTCATCAACGTCACCAGCGGCAGCGGCAGCGTGGGCATGAATGCCCGCTATGTCGCCGCCACCGCTGCCGCCACCGCCGGCCTGGTCGCCTCGACCGTCAGCTTCACGCTGAGCTACCAGTAAGTGCGACATCGGCGCGCCGCAGTCGCCGCGGCGGCTGCAGCGCGCCGTTTTTTTGCCAGCCGCCACCATCGATCCACCGTCCCGGGAACCCTCCGATGAAGAACCTGCTCGCCCTTGGCGCCATGCTGATCGCCCTGACGGCTATCAGTGGCGCGGCCGATGCCAGCGTCGTGATCGGCGGCACCCGTGTGGTGTTTCCCGCCGCCGGCGGCGAAGTCACCGTGCGCCTCAACAACAACGGCGAGCAACCGGCCCTGGTCGAAGCCTGGATCGACGCCGGCAATCCCGATTCCACCCCCGATACCGCGCGCGTGCCGTTCCTGATCACGCCGCCGCTGTTCCGCATGAACGCCGGCAAGGGCCAGAGCCTGCGCATCGTCTACACCGGCCAGCCGCTGCCGACGGATCGCGAGTCGCTGTTCTGGCTGAACGTGCTGGAGATTCCGCCCAAGCCCGGCACCGTCAACGGCGAAGCGCAGAACACCTTGCAGTTTGCCGTACGCTCGCGGCTCAAGTTGTTCTTCCGGCCCGCCGGCCTGACCGGCAACCCGCTGACCGCCGCCGCGCAGATCACCTGGTCGGTGGCCGGCGACGGCCGTGCGCTGGTGGCGCACAACCCGACCCCGTACCACGTCACGTTCAGCAAGGTGTCGCTGGGCGCGGGCAAGGCGGCGCTGGCGACGGAGGCGGGCATGGTCGCGCCGCTGTCGACTCTGCGCCTGCCGCTGGCCGAAGGCGCGCCGGCCCCGGCTGCCGGCACTGCCATCGCCTTTACCACGATCAACGATTTCGGCGCCGCCGACCCCAACCAGGGCACGATCGCGCCGTGAAGCACGCACGCGCCCGTGCGTCGATGCCTTGCTCGCGCGGGGTCGTCAGCCGCAAGCTGGCGTTGTCGATCCTGCTGGCGCTGGCCGCCGCCGGCAATGCCCACGCTGCCGCGGCCAACGCCGACGCCAGCGCCGGGGCGGACGCCGCCGATGCCAACTTCGACCGCAGCATGCTCGCCGGTGCGGGCCAGAACACCACCGACCTGTCGCGCTTCGAGCGCGGCAATTTCGTGCCTGCGGGAAACTACAGCGTCGACATCTACCTCAACGACGCGCCGGTCGGCCGCCGCGACGTGCGCTTGGCCGCGCCCTCGCCCGACGCCAGCGCCACGCCCTGCGTGACCCCGGCGCTGCTGGACACGCTGGGCCTGCAGCCGGCCCATCTCACCGATGCGCTGCTTGCCGAGATGGCCGATCCGGCCGCCTGCGTCGACATCACGCGCGTGATCCCCGGCGCCAGCCTCGGCTTCGACCTGGGCGACCTGCGGCTGGACGCCAGCGTGCCGCAGGCGTTCCTGGGACACGCCGCGCGCGGCTATGTCGACCCGAAATACTGGGACGCCGGCGTTACTGCCGGCCTGCTCAACTACAACTTGAACAGCTACCGCACCAGCGCCGGCAGCCTGCGCCAGACCTCGACCTACCTTGGCCTGGACGCCGGCCTCAACCTCGGCGCGTGGCGGCTGCGTCACAACTCGACGCTGAACTGGCAATCCGGCACGGCCGGCGCTGGTTCCTCGCATCACTGGCAGAACATCGCGACCTACGCGCAACGCGACCTGACCGCGCTGCGCGCGCAGCTGACCGTGGGTGATTCGTGGACCAGCGGCGAGATCTTCGACAGCTTCGGCCTGCGCGGCGTGCAGATCGCCACCGACGACCGCATGCAGCCGCAGTCGCTGCGCGGCTACGCGCCCACCGTGCGCGGCGTGGCCGACAGCAACGCCAAGGTGGTGGTGCGCCAGAACGGCATGCTGATCTACCAGACCACGGTGGCACCCGGCCCGTTCGTGATCGACGACCTCTACGCCACCGGCTACGGCGGCGACCTCGAGGTCAGCGTGACCGAGGCCAGCGGCCGCGTGCACACCTTTTCGGTGCCGTACGCCTCGGTGCCGCAACTGTTGCGCCCTGGCGTCAACCGCTTCAGCGTCGCGGCCGGCCAGCTGCGCGAGCAGACCATCGAGGATGAGCCGAATGTGGTGCAGGCCACCCTGCAGCACGGCTTCACCAACCTGCTGACCGGCTATGCCGGCGTGATCGGCTCGCAGGGCTACGGTGCGGTGCTGCTGGGCAGTGCGCTGAACACCCGCTACGGCGCGTTCGCGATGGACATCACCGGCGCGCGCACGCGCATTCCCGGCCTCGACACGATGTCCGGCCAGAGCGTGCGGTTGAGCTACAGCAAGATCATGGCGCCCACCGGCACCTCGCTTTCCGTGGCGGCCTATCGCTATTCCACCAGCGGTTACCTGACCCTGCGCGATGCCGCGCGCGCCCGCGACTACGCGCGGCGCGGCCTGCCCGTGTTCGCCAGCGGGCCGGCGCAGCCGATCCTGATCAACGGCGTGCCGGTGGCCGGTTTGCTCACTCCGGAGCAGCAGGCGGCGCTGGCCGGCGTCAACTACACCGGCGCGCTGGAAACGGCTGGCGTCGATCGCCAGCGCAACAACTTCAGCATCAACCTCAGCCAGCGCCTGGGCACGGCCGGCGGCTCGCTCTACGTCACCGGTTCGGCGCGCGACTACTGGAACCGCGGCGGCACCGACACGCAATTCCAGGTCGGCTACAACAATTCGATCGGCCGGCTGAACTACAACGTTTCGGCCAGCCGCGAGCGCAACCTGTTCGGGCGCAGCGAAAACCGCTTCATGCTCAACCTCACCATCCCGCTTGGCAACGGTGCGCACGCGCCCGTCCTCACCGGCGCACTGAGCCGCAGCGGCAGCGACGCCACGCAGGAGCAGGCCACCGTCAGCGGCACTGCCGGCAACAACGACCAGTTCAACTACGGCGTCACCGCCACCCACGACGGCGGTCGCGACAGCGGCGCGGTGGGTACCAGCGGCAGCGTCAACGCGGGCTATCGCGGCAGTCACGTGCAGCTCAATGCCGGCTTCGGCGCGGGCAGCGGCTATTCGCAGGCCTCGCTCAACCTGGCCGGCGGCATCGTGGCGCATCCCGGAGGCGTCACCTTCGGCCAGCCGCTGGGCGACACCGTGGGCATCGTCGAGGCGCAGGACGCCGCCGGTGCGCGGGTCATCAACGCCGCCGGCCTGAAGATCGGGCACGCCGGCTATGCGCTGATCCCGTACCTCACCCCGTACCAGCTCAACCGGATCGACATCGACCCCGCCGGCCTGTCGCTGGACGTGCAGCTGGACAGCACCAGCGCGCAGATCGCCCCGCGCGCCGGCGCGGTGGTGCTGATCAGGTTCAAGAGCGAAAGCGGCCGCTTCGTGCTGATCCAGACCCGCCTCCCGGACGGCAAGACGCTGCCGTTCGGCGCCGAGGTCGACGACGCGCAGGGCACGCCGGTGGGCGTGGTCGGCCAGGCCGGGCAGATCATGGTGCGCGTGCCCCACGCAACCGGTCGGCTCAGCGTGCAGTGGCAGGATCAGGACGTCGCCCGCACCTGCTCGCTGCCGTATCAGTTGAAAGCGCAAGACAAGGCGAAGCGCACCGCCGGCGCGATCGAAAAGATCGACGTCACCTGCGAACCGTCACGCGACACGGCGCAGGTCGCCGGGAGTGGAACATGATGCGCGCCAATTGGCTGTGGACGATGCTGTTGCTGCTGACCGTTCCGCTGGGCGTCCACGCAAAATGCCAGTACGCCTCCGGCGGCAACACCTCGGTCACGTTCAGCCTCCCGTCGACCATCACGATCGCGGCCAACACGGCCGTCGGAACCGTGCTCGCGACTTCTGCCCAGGCAGCCCCCATGAACCCGCCGGTAATCTCCTGCAACGGATACTTCGGGGACTGGATGACCTACGGCGTAACCAACACGCGCGGCGGCTACCTTGCAGACAATGTCACGTATGAAACCGGCATACCGGGGCTGGGCTACCGCCTGACCCATCCGACCGACTACCTGACGCGCTACCCGCTCAACAACGAGTGGTTGTCGTCCTCGACCTTCAGTGTCACCTCGGGCCTGGAGCTGGTGAAGACCGGCCCGATCACCTCGGGCAGCGTATTGGCGGCCGGCGAGCTGGGCCGCTGGCGCTGGGACGATGACTCGGGCAATGCGCTGTACCCCGAAACCTTCCGGCTGGGCAACTCGATCACCTTCACCACGCCGAGCTGCACCATCGTCACCAACCCGATCTACGTGACCCTGCCCACGGTGACCACCAGCGCATTCGCCGGGATCGGCTCGACCTCGGGCAAGACGCCGTTCCAGATCCAGCTCAGCTGTCCCAGCGGCACGGCGGTGGCCAGCATCACCATGCATGCCTCCAACCCGGACAGCCACACCGGCGTGGTGGCACCCTCCGGCGCGGGCTATGCGGCGGGCATCGGCGTGCGCATCCTGGACAGCAACTCCACCCCGATGCAGTTCGAGACCCAGACCGTGGTGACGCCGCCCAATGCGACGACCTCGATCCCGTATTTCGCACAGTACTTCCAGACGGCGCCAACCGTCACCGGCGGAGCGGTCAAGGCCACGGTGACCTTCGACCTTTTCTATCAGTGAGGCGTTGACGCCCGGACCCGCTCAGTCGTAGGTGCGCACGACCAGCTTGTAGGACGTGCCGCCGGTGGATGCGGGGGAGGCGCGGCGAATCATGTAGTTGAGCAGGCGGTCGTCGGCGCCACGCGCCGCATCCAGATCGAGCACCACGCGCGAATACGGCCGCCCCGGATCGGTCGCGGTCCGGCCGCAGACGAGTCGCAGCGGTGAGCTGGGGTGGGCGGCCGGGCCGGGGAGACTGGCGGCAAGGTCATGGGTCGGCACGCTGCAAGTCGGCTCCACCACCGCCCCGGAGAACGAGATCCGCCCGCCGGAGGCTTCGGCAACCGAAAAGGCCGCCAGCAGCGCCAGCGCCATCCATGCGCTACCGACCATGCTGCTTCCCAGCGGACTCCTCATGCCCTGCACCTCTTGCGTGACCCCCGCCGATGACGGGGTAACTCAAGTGGCTTTCGGCCGTGCTCGCACGGGCTTTAGCGGCGGCGGGGGCACGCATCGCAAATTGTGATGCGCGTCACATTTCAGCCGGGCAAGTGCGCCGTACCGATTCCATGTACGCCTGCTTACCGCACCCCACGTGACGCGCACGTGCAAGAGCCGTGAACCGGGAAGGCCGGCGAGGTCAGCGCGAAGAGATGTACTTCTCGCGGCGGATCTGTTTCACCGGCAGGCCGAACTCCTGCAGGGCCGCGTAGGCGGCATCGACCATGTTGGGGTTGCCGCACAGGTAGGCGATGTCGCGTTCGGCGCTGGGGCCGAGTTCGGCCAGCACGTTCTGCACGTGGCCGGCCCGATCGCCGGGGCGCGGCACGGCGCGGGCCTCGCGGCTGAGGCAGCCGTGGAACAGGAAGCCGGGATGGCGCTGCGCGAACGCCTCGAACTCCTCGCCGTAGAGCAGTTCGGTTTCGTTGCGGGCGCCGTACAGCAGCACCACTTCGCGATTGCCGGCGGCCAGCAGCTTCTCGAACTGCGGCAGCATCGCGCGGTACGGGGTGACCCCGGTGCCGGTGGCCAACAGCAGGTAACGCGGGTGGGTGTCGGCCTCCTGCAGGCAGAAACGGCCATACGGGCCGCTGGCGTCGACGATGCCGCCGACCGGCAACTCGCCGAGCAGCTTCGTCGCGGCACCACCCTCGACGTAGCTCACCGCGATCTCGATCTGCCGCACGGGCGAGGCGCCGTCCCCGACGCTGCCCACCGAGTAGCTGCGCTTGGTCGGTGTGCCGTCGTCGTAGTGGAAATGCACCTGCAGGAACTGGCCCGGCTGGAACGCCAGCGGTTGCCCGTCGACACGCTCGAACACCAGGTGGCGCACCGTCGGCGCGAGCATGCGGGCGTCGACGAGACGGAGCTGGAAGGATTCGGCCATGGTTTTCCCGAAACAGTGTGTGCGTCGGGCAGGCCCGGACGACAGGAGTCAGCCCCGTATAATAAGCGGCTTGTCCCTCCTGGCGCAGCCCATGTCCGTTCCGCACAACGATTCGCCCCCCGCGCTGGTCGTCGACAACCTGCGCAAGGTCTACCGCAATGGCGTCGAGGCACTCAAGGGCGTCAGCCTCACCGTGCAGCAGGGCGACTTTTTCGCCTTGCTCGGGCCCAACGGCGCGGGCAAGTCGACCCTGATCGGCATCCTCTCCTCGCTGGTCAACGCCAGCAGCGGCGATGCACGAGTGTTCGGCCGTTCGGTCATGCGCGAGCGCAGCGCGGCGATGCAGCTGATCGGGCTGGTGCCGCAGGAGATCAACTTCAACCAGTTCGAGAAGCCGTTCGACATCTGCGTCAACGAGGCCGGCTTCTACGGCATCCCGCGCAAGCTCGCCGCCGAACGCGCCGAGAAGTACCTGAAGGAACTGCGGCTGTGGGACAAGGCGTTCCACCAGGCGCGCGAGATGTCCGGCGGCATGAAGCGCCGCCTGATGATCGCCCGCGCGATGATGAACGAGCCCAGGTTGCTGATCCTGGACGAGCCCACCGCGGGCGTCGACATCGAGATCCGCCGTTCGATGTGGCACTTCGTCAGCGCCATCAACGCGGCCGGCACCACGGTGATCCTGACCACGCACTACCTGGAGGAAGCCGAGTCGCTGTGCCGCAACATCGCGATCATCGACCACGGCACGATCATCGAGAACACCAGCATGAAACGCCTGCTGGCGACGCTGGACGTGGAGACGTTCGTGCTTGACCTGGCCGAGCCGGCGGCAGGCGAACTGCCCAGCGTGGCCGGCATCGCCCTGCGCCGGGTCGACGAGCGCACCCTGGAAGCCGAAATGGCCCGCAAGCAGGATCTCAACACGCTGTTCGGCGCACTCACCGGCCACGGCATCACCGTTCACTCGATGCGTACCAAGACCAATCGGCTGGAGGAACTGTTCGTGCGACTGGTGGAAGGTAAACGGGAGAAGGCAGCATGAGCAGCACCTCGCCCAACCTCGTCGCACTGTACACGGTTGCCCGGCGCGAGCTGGTGCGCATCATGCGCATCTGGACGCAGACACTGATCCCGCCGGTGATCACGATGACGCTGTACTTCATCATCTTCGGCAAGCTGATCGGCAGCCGCATCGGCAAGATCGACGGCGTTCCATACATGCAGTACATCGTGCCCGGACTGGTGATGATGAGCATCATCAACAACAGTTACATGAACATCTCCAGCTCGTTCTACGGCGCCAAGTTCCAGCGCTCGGTGGAGGAGATGCTGGTGGCGCCGATGTCCAACTGGGCGATCCTCTCGGGTTACGTGATCGGCGCGGTGCTGCGCGGCCTGGTGGTCGGCCTGCTGGTGCTGCTGGTGGCGCTGTTCTTCACCTCGCTGCAGGTGGCGCACCCGCTGGTGGCGCTGGCAGCGGTGCTGCTGGGCGCGGTGATCTTCGCGCTGGCCGGTTTCATCAACGCGGTGTTCGCCAGCAAATTCGACGACATCGCCCTGGTGCCCACCTTCGTGATCACCCCGCTGACCTACCTGGGCGGCGTGTTCTACTCGATCAACATGCTGGGCGAGCCCTGGCGCGCCATTTCGCACGCCAATCCGATCCTGTACATGGTCAACGCGTTCCGCTACGGCATTCTCGGCATCAGCGACGTGTCGGTGGGCGGGGCCTTCGTGGTGATGCTGGTGTTCATTGCCGGGTTGACGATGGCGGCGCTGTACCTGCTCCGGCGCGGCGTGGGGCTGAGGAGCTGAGAATCGAGAATAGGGAATCGGGAATAGCTGCAGAACGTGAGCCACGCGCGCCGCCCAATGCCCGAAAACCATACGAAATTCGATCAGCGCGACCTCACCCAACCTCACCGATTCCCGATTCCCCATTCCCGATTCCCGGCCTTATGCGCGTGAACAAGTACATCAGCGAAGCCGGCCTGTGTTCGCGCCGCGAAGCCGACGAGTGGCTTCTCGCCGGTCGCGTGAGCATCAACGGCGAGGTGGTGGGCACCGGCGCCAAGGCGCTGGACGGCGACGAAGTGCGCGTTGATGGCGAGATCGTCAAGGCGCGCGTGCTGGCGGCCACGCCGGCGGCGAAGAAGGCGGTCTACATCGCGCTGAACAAGCCGGTCGGCATCACCTGCACCACCGACCGGAGCGTGGCCGGCAACATCGTGGACTTCGTCGACCACCCGCAGCGGATCTTCCCGATCGGCCGGCTGGACAAGGATTCCGAAGGGCTGATCCTGCTCACCAGCAACGGCGACATCGTCAACGAGATCCTGCGCGCGGAAAACCACCACGAGAAGGAATACCTGGTCGGCGTGAACAAGGCGGTCACCGACGAATTCATCGCCGGCATGGGCAAGGGCGTGCGCATCCATGGGCAGATGACCCAGCGCTGCCGCGTGCGCCGCATCGCCAAGTTCGGTTTCTCGATCGTGCTGACCCAGGGCCTGAACCGCCAGATTCGCCTGATGGCGGCGGCCTTCGGCTACCGGGTCACCCAGCTGCGCCGCGTGCGCATCGACAACGTGAAGCTGGCCCACCTGAAACCTGGCCAGTGGCGCAACCTCACCGACGCGGAGCTGAAGGGCCTGCTGCCCGGGCGTACGCAATGGTGAGCGCGTAATCGCGACGCCGGGCGGGCACCGCCCGCCCGGCAGCAGGTCAGGCGGCCGGCAGGCTCTGCAGGTCCCAGCGCGGGCGCACCAGCACGGTTTCGTCCTGCTGCTGGCCGCTGGCCAGCCGGATCGCCCCGGCCAGCGCGATCATCGCGCCGTTGTCGGTGCAGAACTGCAGGCGGGGGAAGTAGGTGCGGAAGCCGTCCTTCTCGCCGGCCGCCGCCAGTTCCGCACGCAGCCGCCGGTTGGCGCCCACCCCGCCGGCGATCACCAGCCGGCGGGTACCGGTGGCCTCCAGGGCGCGGCGGCACTTGATCAGCAACGTCTCCACGATCGCCTCCTCGAAGGCGCGCGCCACGTCGGCGCGAGTCTGCTCGCTCTGGTCGGATTTCTGCCACGCCAGCAGCACCTGGGTTTTCAGGCCGGAGAAGCTGAAATCCAGCCCGGGCCGGTCGGTCATCGGCCGCGAGAAGCGGAACACGCCCGGACGCCCCTGCTCGGCCAGCTTCGCCAGCGCCGGACCACCGGGATACGGCAGGCCCATCAGCTTGGCGGTCTTGTCGAAGGCCTCGCCGGCGGCGTCGTCCAGGGTGTCGCCCAGGATGGCGTATTCGCCGATCGCCCTGACCTCGACCAGCAGCGAGTGGCCGCCAGACACCAGCAGGGCCACGAACGGCGGCTCCGGCGGATCGGCCTCCAGCAGCGGGGCCAGCAGGTGACCTTCCATGTGGTGGACGGCGAGGGCCGGCACGTCCAGCGCCCAGGCCAGCGCGCCGCCCACCGATGCGCCCACCAGCAGCGCGCCGACCAGGCCGGGACCGGCCGTATAGGCCACCCCGCCGAGGTCGCGCACGCCCAGCCCGGCTTGGGCCAGCGCCTCGCGGATCAGCGGCAGCAACTTGCGCACGTGGTCGCGGCTGGCCAGCTCGGGCACCACGCCGCCGTAATCGGCGTGCAGCTTGATCTGGCTGTACAGGGTGTGGGCCAGCAGGCCCTCCCCGGGGGCATCCGGCCGCCAGCGCAGGATCGCCACCCCGGTCTCGTCACAGGAGCTCTCGATGCCCAGCACCGGCCGGTTGGCCGGCTTTGAAAATTCTCTGTTATCCACGGTATAATTCGCGGCTCACCACTTTCCACTGTCCCGCACAGGCGGGCAGATTACCACCCGGAGTTTCCATGCCCAACGTAAAAGTTCGCGAGAACGAGCCGTTCGAGATCGCACTGCGTCGTTTCAAGCGCACCTGCGAGAAGGCCGGCGTGCTGGCCGAGACGCGCAAGCGCGAGTTCTACGAAAAGCCGACCCAGGAGCGCAAGCGCAAGCGCGCTGCCGCCGTCAAGCGCCACCTGCGTCGCCTCTCGCGCGACGTCTCGCGCAAGGTTCGCCTGTACTGAGTGCCCTCCCCGCCGCGCATCGGCGGGTCGAGCGGCAACAGTCACGCGGCAGGCGCGGGTTCTCGCTGCCGCCGCAAGCATCCGGATAGGCCATGGCCGGCGTTGTTCCCAGGGACAACGCCGGCTTTGCCGTTTCCGACGAATCGGGATTCCACTCCAGCGAGGTATCGCCATGACGCTCAAGCAGCAGCTCACCGAGGACATGAAGACCGCCATGCGCGGCGGCGACAAGCCCCGGCTGGGCGTGATCCGGCTGATGCTGGCGGCGATCAAGCAGCGCGAGGTGGACGAGCGCATCGAACTGGACGACGCGCAGGTACTGGCCGTGCTGGAAAAGATGATGAAGCAGCGCAAGGACTCGGTCAGCCAGTACGCCGCCGCCGGGCGCGAGGACCTGGCCGAGGTGGAGCGCGCCGAAATGACCGTGATCGAGGCCTACCTGCCGGCCAAGCTCGGCGAAGCCGAGATCGACGCGCTGATCACCGCCGCGATCGCCGCCACCGGCGCCAGCTCGCCGCGCGACATGGGCAAGGTGATGGCCGCGGTGAAGGACAAGGCCGCCGGCCGCGCCGACATGGGCGTGGTCTCGGCGCGCATCAAGGCGCGCCTGGCCGGCTGAGTCGGGCCGCCCTCTCGACGAAAGGCGCCCGGCGGCCGGCGGTGGCACCGCCTTCACGCCGGCGACGGCAAGCTCCGATGATCCGCCGTCGTCCGGAGCGCCGCATGCTGCAGTGGGCCATCACCTTCGCCGTCATCTCGCTGATCACCGGCTGGCTCGGCTTCGGGAGTGTGTCCGGCGCCTCCGCGACCTTCGCCAAGGTGTTGTTTGGGTGCTACGTGATCCTGTTCCTGCTGGCCGTGCTGGCCCTGGTCGGCGTGATCAACCTGTTCTAGCCGCGTGGGCAGCATACCTTCGCAAGATCAGCACCTTTTGCCGCGACACTTCGCCTCAGAGCGGCGCCACCCGCCCGCGCCTCCCCGGCGGCGACCGACTAGACTAGGCGGTCTATGCGCGGCCTGATCCCCGACAGCTTCATCGATGAACTGCTTGCCCGCGTCGACATCGTCGACGTGATCGAGCGGCGCGTACCGTTGAAGAAGGCCGGGCGCGAGTGGACCGCCTGCTGCCCGTTCCACAACGAGCGCACGCCCTCGTTCTACGTCAGCCCGGCCAAGCAGTTCTTCCACTGCTTCGGCTGCGGCGTGCATGGCAGCGCGATCAAGTTCCTGATGGACTACGACCGGCTGGAGTTCCCCGACGCGGTCGAGGAGCTGGCGCAGTCGGTGGGCCTCACCGTGCCGCGCGAAGGCGGCCGCGACGACCGTCCACGCGAGGACAAGACCGACCTCTACGCCCTGCTCGACGCCAGCGCCAGCTGGTATCAGCAGCAGCTGCCGGGCAGCGCCGAGGCGCAGGCGTACTGCAAGAAGCGCGGCCTGGACGCCGATACCATCGCGCGTTTCCGCCTCGGCTGGGCACCGGCCGGCTACGACGGCGTGATCAAGGCGCTGGGCAGCAGCCCGCGCCGGGTGGAACTGCTCGACGAGGCCGGCATGGTGTCCACCGGCGAACGCGGCAGCAAGTACGATCGCTTCCGCGAACGGCTGATGTTCCCGATCCTCGACCGGCGCGGGCGCGTAATCGCGTTCGGCGGAAGGATTATTGAAAAGTCCGGCGAGGGATCGCCGGTTCTTGATCCTCGCGCGCAGGATGCGCGCAAAAGTGTTGGCCCCAAGTACCTCAACTCACCCGAGACCACGCTGTTCCACAAGGGACGCGAGCTGTTCGCGCTGTGGCAGGTGAAGCAGGCCAACACGAATCTCGCGCGCATCGTGGTGGTCGAGGGCTACATGGACGTGATCGCGCTGCACCAGGCCGGCCTGCCGATCGCGGTGGCCACGCTGGGCACGGCGACCACGCCCGAGCACACCGAACTGCTGTTCCGCGCCGCGCCGGATGTGGTGTTCTGTTTCGACGGCGACCGCGCCGGCCGCGCCGCGGCGTGGAAGGCGCTGGAGTCCGCCCTGCCGCGGCTGCGCGACGGGCGCCAGGCGTACTTCCTGTTTCTGCCCGACGGCGAGGATCCCGATTCGCTGGTGCGCAAGGAAGGCAAGGAGGGCTTCGAACAACGCATCCGCCAAGCCATGCCGCTGTCGGACTATTTCTTCGGGGAACTCTCGCGCGACGTCGACATGGCCAGCCTCGACGGGCGCGCCCGGCTGGCCGAGCACGCCCGCCCGCTGCTGGCGAAACTGCCCGACGGCGCTTTCCGCGACCTGATGGCGCAGGAACTGGAAAAGCGCAGCGGCGCCCGTGCCGTGCTGCAGGCCGACCCCGCCGCCCATCGCGCGGTGCAGCGGCCGATGGCGGTGCAGCGCAGCCTGGTGCGCAGCGCGATCTCGCTGCTGCTGACCCAGCCGGGCATGGCCGACCGGGTGGAGAAACCCTATCGCTTCCTGCGCCTGGACAAGCCCGGCGTGGGGCTGCTGGCCGAGCTGCTCGACCTGGCGCGCGCACGGCCCGGCATCAATCCGGCGATGCTGGTGGAGCATTTCGCCGAGCGGCCGGAGTATCCGTCGCTGCAGAAACTGATGGCCGCCACCGTGGTGGGCGAGGCCGAGGCGCAGGCCGCCGAGTTCTTCGATGCCCTGCAACGGATGGAGGAACAGGCGGTCAGCCAGCGCCGCGCCGCGCTCACCGCCAAGAGCCGCGAGGGCGCGTTGGACAGCGCCGAGAAGGCCGAGCTGCGCGAACTGCTGGCCGCGCGCGTGACCCCACCCACGGCGCCGGCGTGACGGTCGCCGGTTCGCCCAGAGATTGTGAAGAAAACCACTTCCTGTGGTTTTCTTCTATCGCACGTCCGGTACACGCCCGGGCGTGCTCACATGGAACAGTCACTTGGGTGACTGTTCCATGCCCGGCCATCGGGCAACCGCTCCCTGCGTTACCTCAACTCGGGCATCCATGCCCTCGCCCTGGCCGGGCTTCGAGGTTGAAAAAGTCACAACCTTTCAGTCCTGCGCCGGCCGTGCGGCATGCTGTCCCGGCGCGCCGCAAGGACGCCGCGGCTGTGGGATCATGGGCGGCTGTGACCGGGGTGCGACGGCAGAGGGCACGAGAACACTGATGGACCTGCTGCAGTACCTGGTCACGATCTTTGCCGAGAACGGCTACCTGGCGGTGTTCATCGCACTGATGATCTGCGGCGCCGGCTTGCCGCTGCCGGAGGACATCACCCTGGTTGCCGGCGGCGTGATCGCGGGCCTGGGCTACGCCAACGTGCACGCGATGGTCGCGCTGGCGATGTTCGGCGTGCTGCTGGGCGACTGCGCGATCTTCCTGCTCGGCTACCGCTACGGCGCCAGCATCCTGCGCTGGCGCTTGGTGGCGCGCATCCTCACCCCGTCGCGCTACGCGAAAGTGCAGGAGAAGTTCCACCGCTACGGCAACCGCGTGCTGTTCATCGCGCGCTTCCTGCCCGGCATGCGCACCACGGTCTACCTCACCGCGGGCATGACCCACCGCGTCTCGTTCCTGCGCTTCCTGCTGCTGGACGGCAGCGCCGCGCTGATCAGCGTGCCGTTCTGGGTGTACCTGGGCTACTTCGGCGCCAACAACCACGAGTGGTTGCTGACCTGGATGCATCGCGGCCAGACCAGCCTGTGGGTGGCGCTGGGCATCCTGTTGCTGGTGCTGCTGATCTCGTGGTGGCGCCACCGTCGCCGCACCCGCTGCTCGCTGGACTGATCGATCCGCATGGCACGGCTCCGCCGCATTCCGGACAACTTCACCCTCGCCCTGCTCGCCACCGTGCTGCTGGCGTCGCTGCTGCCCGCGCGCGGTACCGCGGCGCACGTTTTCGATCTGGTCACCGACGCGGCGATCGCGCTGCTGTTCTTCCTGCACGGCGCCAAGCTGCCGCGCCGGTCGATCGTGCGGGGCATGACCCACTGGCGATTGCACCTGACCGTGCTGGCGAGCACCTTCGTGCTGTTCCCGCTGCTCGGGCTGGCGCTGCGCCCGCTCGGCGATGCGGTGCTGACGCCGGAACTGAGCCTGGGTCTGCTGTTCGTGTGCCTGCTGCCGTCCACCGTGCAATCGTCGATCGCGTTCACTTCGATCGCCGGCGGCAACGTGCCGGCGGCGGTGGTCAGCGCGTCGATGTCCAACCTGCTCGGCATCGTGCTGACTCCGCTGCTGGTCGGGCTGCTGCTGGAAAGCCACGGCAGCGGCGTCTCCTGGCAGGGCGTGCTCGACATCGTGCTGCTGCTGTTGCTGCCGTTCGCGCTTGGCCACGGCGCGCGGCGCTGGATCGACGCCTTCGTCGACCGGCACAAGCCGTTGCTCGGCGTCACCGACCAGGCCACGATCCTGCTGGTGGTCTACACCGCCTTCAGCACCGCGGTGGTCGAAGGCCTGTGGCGCGACACGCCACTATCCGCCCTGCTGACCACCGTGGCCGCCTGCGCGCTGCTGCTGGCGCTGGTCATGCCGACGATCACCTGGACCGCCCGCCGCCTCGGCTTTTCGCGCGAGGACGAGATCACCATCGTGTTCTGCGGCTCCAAGAAAAGCATGGCCAGCGGCATCCCGATGGCCAGGATCCTCTTCGCCGGCCAGGCCGGCGGCCTCGGCGCGCTGGTGCTGCCGCTGATGATCTTCCACCAGTTGCAGCTGATGGTGTGCGCGGTGGTGGCGCGGCGCTACGCCGCGCGCGGGGCGCAGCGCGAGGTCGAGGATGATCGCGAGGCGGATTGATTTCGGGGCTGCCGCCGGCAGAGCGGTCGATTGTCCGCATCTGCAGGAACGCGCTTGTGCGCGATGCTCTTGGCCGCATTAAAACGGGTATCCGGATTTTAGTGTGGGGTGCGGGGTTTAGCTGCCTCTGGCTCCTGAGCCCCTGTCTGTAGGTTCTTCCGCTCTTGCCTGTCCTCCTGGATCAGTCTCCCGTGTTGGATTTGGCTTCCCCCAGGTTGGACAGCCTGCGGCTGGCAGGACTAGGATTTCGGTCACTTGGCCGAAGGCATGGACGCATGGGGAATTCGGATCACCGCCGCTGGTTTGCATTGTTGGCAGCGCTTCTGCTTGCGGTAGCAATGCCTGCCGCGGCTGCTTCAGATCCGCTTGCCACCTTGAAGGCGCAGTTCGCCATGCCCGATGAGCAGGTGAACTTCGGCGAAGCCAAGCTGGCCGTTGACCAGCTGATCGATCCTAGTACCGACACAGCCACCATTCGGTATGATCTCGACCGCTGGGAGCGTGCTGTTCGCTCCAATGTGCCAGCAGGCGCTAATGGTCGTCAGACGCTCGATGCGCTGCTAAAAACGCTGTACGAGCCCGGGCTGTGGAACGACGGCAAGCCCTTTAGCTACGACCTGGACGATCCTCTGGGCAAGCAACCAGCCAACAAGCGGTTGGCGACCTATCTGGCGACCCGCAAGGGCAACTGTGTGTCAATGCCCATCCTGGTGGCGATCCTCGGCCAACGGCTGGGCCTGACCATCACGCTCTCGACCGCGCCCGAGCATGTCCTTGCGAAGTTCGCCGACGACAGCCTGCAGCAGTGGGTCAATGTCGAAGCCACTGGTGGTGGCTACAAGCGCGACGAGAGCTATGTCCGGGATACCGGCATTAGCCAGGCCGCCTTGGACAATGAAATCTACCTGCGTCCTCTGCGGCCGCGGGAGGCGGTTGGCGTCATCGCCAGCACTCTGATGGAGCATTACGCCCGGCAGGGTAGTGGCGACGCTCTGATGGAGGTCGCCGATCTGGCCGTGGCCGCCAACCCCAGGGACACAGTGGCGATGATCTGGAAGGCCAATGCCTCGTACCTCTTGATCCAGTCGCGCTACCAGCGCAAGTACCCGAACGCCGCCGACATTCCCAAGGAGCTGGTGCCGGACTTCCAGCGGCTGAGCCGGGAGAACCTGGCTTGGTTTGAGAAGGCCGAGGCGTTAGGCTGGGCGCAGAAGACGCCCGAGCAAGAAGCCAAGTACCTACAATCCATTCAGCGCGAGCGCGTGAAAAGGGGGCAGTGATGCAAAAGATCATTTCCGGACTCATTGCCGCTGCACTTCTAGTGCTCGCGTTCGATGCGTCAGCTCGCTTCGTGTCGGTGGATCCTGTGCAGGCCAACCCGAACAACGGGCAAAACTTCAACCGCTACTACTACGGCAACAACAACCCTTACCGTTTCATCGACCCAGATGGGCGGGCAGCGTGCCCAAAGGGATCTGGCGGCACATGCATCGACTCGCCGCGCACAGAATCAGGCACCACCGTTCAGGCCGGGCCGACGCAACAGCAGCAGGCAGTGGACAGCCAGGTGCGTACAGCCTCACGTAACAACGCATTGAGCGATGGCACCAAGCTCAACTTCAATGGGCAGGAGCAGGGATTTAAGGCGTCAACAGACGGAACGGCCTCCAACCCCATGCAGCCTATTTGCCAGCGCTGTGCTGACGGCTCCACACGCGAGGGCGGCGTGTTCAACGTACGCGCCTTGGGGGCCGATGAGAGCGGCGGCCACACCCACAACAACCGCCTCTCGGGCCTGCCCGGCCCTGAGGACGGCAGCTTGGCGCGCGCCACCGATAAGTCCGCTTACGTCATTTCTGAGCGCGGCGCGTTTAGCATCGAAAAAACAGACGTGGGCTACCGCATCCGTGTCATCGACGGCTCACGGCCCACCAGTGGGGAGCGATCGCAGATGCGCTCCACCATTGATGGGTGGAATCAACATCAAGGCGGCTCGGGAGTCTCATGCACAACCACATCCGGCGGCTGCTGACCGCCCCGCTAGCCGCACTGCTCCTGGCGGGGTGCGCGCATGACGACCTCGCGCGCGATGGGTTCGACTCCTGCGTGGCCGGTGGCGCCTGCACGCTGGGTGGCAATCTGCAGTTGTTCCCGGGCGAACCGGCGGGCGCGGCGATCCTCACTTATAAAGGCCGGTGCGCGAAGCTAGCGCTGCCCGACGCGTTCTACACTGACCCCTTGCGACAACAGTGGAACAACCAGGTCGTGGAAGTACATGGGCGCGCGTTTGCCCAACCGAACACCGAGACAGACTTGGGCGTGCTCAGTTGGTTCTCAGAGAAGGACCGCAAGCTGGCTACCGGAATGTGCGACCACGGCCTGGGCGTCTATGTGGACACCTTGCGATCGGCTCCGGGTCGGACGTGGCCCGATTCACCGTAGCGGCGTTCGCAGTCATTGGGGGGTTACTCGAAATACCCCTCTTCCAGCAGCCGCGCTAGCGTCGGGATGTAAGGTCCGTACTCGACCACGCGCTTGACCTGCTTCTTGCGGACCGACGCCATGGTCATCCGTTGGAACTCGAAGTTCGTAGTCACCGGGCCCTCCTCATCGACCAGCACGGTCTCGACCACGGCGCCGTCCTTGCGTGCCTTGGCGTCGTAGAGCATCCGCGCCCGGATCACCTCAAAGCTGTAGCCTCTGCCCATGCGGTTCATGTTTTTGGCCAGTCGGTTGACGGATTCAGTATAGGCATTGGTGATGGGCTGCTCGAAGTAAGCGAAGATTTCGTCGTGCCAGTTGTGCACGGCGGTGGTGAGGTCCTTGAATGTGGCCGCCAACTCCGCCGGAATGTTGGCCAGCCATTGGGCGCAGGCCGCTTCCGCCTCCACCCGGGTCTTGTGATCCCATATCGACAGGAAGCCTTCCTTGAGCGCATGGGCTTCCCCAAGCCGGGGAAACTGGCGGAACCACTCCAAAGCCCGCGCCATGTCCTCGCCTTTCAGATCGTGCTGCCGCTTCAGCAGCAAGAAGCGCTCGTCCTTGAGCTTCAGGCGTTGCCGGGCGGGCAAGTCCTTGCGGATGCGCTTGCGCAGCTTCTCCAGTGCATCGTTGGCCATCCGCTGGATATGGAAGCGATCGACCACGATCCGCGCCTGCGGCAACGTAGCGCGCACCACCTGCTTGTAGACGTGGTACATGTCCATGGCGACCCACTCGATGGTGTCCTTGTCCCGCAGGGTGCGGAAATAGGGCAGCAAATCCGCCTTCGCCCGGCTGGGCCGGAGATCGAACACGGTCTTGCGCTCGACATTGGTGATCATGGCGCGGTACTGGCCGATGATCTTGAGTTCGTCGATGCCGAGGATGCGGGGTGTCCGGAACCGGACCTTGGCCTCGAACTCCTCGACGAAGTCATCGAAGATGTGGCGGATAGTCTTCTCATCCAGCGCCACCTCTCTGGCCAGGGCGGCAAAGGTCTTGGTGAAGCTTTCCTTGCGGATGTGGGCCACCAGGCGGGCCGTGGCTTGCCGCTTGCCGTCGAAGTCGGCCACCGGCTCGAACAGCGTCTTGCCGCAGCCTTGGCAGCGATAGCGCCGACGCTGGATGAAGACCTCGACCGGCTTGCCGTGCGAGGGCGTGTCCTGGAACGACTGCTCCTGCGAGCCATGGCCGTACAAGCGACCTGCCTTGCACAACGGGCACACCGTCCAAGGCGTTACGCCCTCGGCTTTGACGACATAGCGGTCTTCGTCACTGACGACTTCGAGCGTCTTCAGGCTCCGCAACTGCAGGAAGTCGGTCACTCAGCACCTCGGGCAAGCCCACACTGAAATCCGACTTTTACTCTAGCATGCCCGCCTCTAGTCCAACAGTAAAATCCGTTTTTTGAAGTGATAACTACAGAAACCCTAGAACTCAAAACCCACACCAGATTCCGGATACCCATTAAAACCAGGAGCGCTCGATCGCCTGCAGCCGTAGGAGCGCACCCTGTGCGCGATGCCTTTGCTTGCAGAGCCAAGAGCGGTCGATCGCCTTCGGCGACCGAGTCACTTTTCTCTTGCGTGGCCGAATGCAACAAAAGCAAGAGCATCGCGCGCCAGCGCGCTCCTGCGAGCGCAACAGGGAGCGATAGCGTCAGAGCCAGCGGCCGTAGCGGCGGATGTAGACGACCTTCACCAGCTGAGTCAGCACGCAATAGCAGGCCAGGGTCAGCGCCAGCCAGACGAAATACACCGGCGGCAGCGGCACCATGCCGATCTTCGCGCCGACCGCGCTGAACGGGATCAGCATGCCGAGCACAATGATCGCGATGGTCAGCCACAGCACCGGCGCGGAGGCCACGCTTTGCAGGAACGGAATGCGCCGGGTGCGGATCATGTGCACGATCAGCGTTTGCGACAGCAGGCCCTCGATGAACCAGCCGGACTGGAACAGCGACTGGTGCGCCGGCGAGTTGGCGCCGAAGTAGTGCCACATCAGCCAGAACGTGGTGATGTCGAAGATCGAACTGACCGGGCCGATCCACGCCATGAAACGGCCGATGTCGCCGGCATCCCACTTGCGCGGCTTGCTCAGGTATTCCTCGTCCATGCGGTCGAACGGGATCGACAGCTGCGAGATGTCGTACAAGAGGTTCTGCACCAGGATCTGCAACGGCAGCATCGGCAAAAACGGCAGGAACGCGCTGGCCACCAGCACGCTGAACACGTTGCCGAAGTTCGAGCTGGCGGTCATCTTGATGTACTTCATGATGTTGCCGAAGGTGACGCGGCCTTCGAGCACGCCCTCCTCCAGCACCATCAGGTTCTTTTCCAGCAGGATGATGTCGGCCGACTCCTTGGCGATGTCGGTGGCGGTATCCACCGAGATGCCGACGTCGGCATCGTGCAGCGCGGGCGCGTCGTTGATGCCGTCGCCGAGGAAGCCCACGGTGTGGCCGCACCGCTGCAGCGAGCGCACCACGCGCGCCTTCTGCAGCGGCGACATCTTGGCGAACACAGTGACGCGCGCGACCAGCGCATCGAGTGCGGCGTCATCGAGCGATTCGATGTCGCGACCCTGCACCGACTCGCTCACATCGAGCCCGACCTCGCGGCAGATCTTGCGGGTCACCGCCTCGTTGTCGCCGGTGATCACCTTTACCGCCACGCCGTGCTGGTGCAGTGCGCGGATCGCGGTGGCGGCGGAGTCTTTCGGCGGGTCGAGGAAGGCCAGACAACCGACTGCGACCAGGCCGTCTTCGTCGGCCACGCCATAGGCGTGCGCCTGCGCCGGCTGTCGCCGTACCGCCACCACCAGCACGCGCAGACCGTCCTCGTTGAGGCTATGCGTCATCGCCTTGATCGCGCGGCGATGCTCCTCGGTCATCGGCTCGACCGAGTCGCCGGTTTGCGCATAGGCGCAGATCGACAGCATCTCCTCGACCGCGCCCTTGCAGATCAGCAGGTGATCGCCCGCGTCGTCGGCCAGCACCACCGACATGCGCCGACGCTGGAAGTCGAACGGGATTTCGTCGACCACACGGTAGCGCGCGGCCACCGGTTCCAGCTCGCGATGCGCCAGCACCGCCTTGTCGAGCAGGTTCTTCAGGCCGGTCTGGAAACGGCTGTTGAGGTAGCCATATTCCAGCGCCTGGTCGGACGCCTCGCCGGCCAGATCGAGGTGGCGCTCCAGCACGATCCTGTCCAGCGTCAACGTGCCGGTCTTGTCGGTGCACAACACGTCCATCGCGCCGAAGTTCTGGATCGCGTTGAGCCGCTTGACCACCACCTTGCGCCGCGACATCGCCAGCGCGCCCTTGGACAAGTTGGCGGTGACGATCAGCGGCAGCATCTCCGGAGTCAGCCCCACCGCGATCGACAGCGCGAACAGGAACGCCTCGCCCCAGTCGTGCTTGTCCAGCCCGTTGATCACGAACACCACCGGCACCATCACCGCCATGAAGCGGATCAGCAGCCAGCTCACCG
>Ga0209916_1000253_pt1 | contig 104331 bp, 83 predicted proteins | sample ThiBio_1000_plan_FD_183956 | JGI IMG/M metagenome (GOLD analysis project Ga0209916, IMG submission 183956) | Wastewater bioreactor microbial communities from Cape Town, South Africa - Thiocy_solids_2 (SPAdes) | ecosystem: Engineered > Bioreactor > Thiocyanate-remediating > Anaerobic-Aerobic ... | reverse complement strand
TGGGTGGTCTGGTACTGACCCGGCATGCTGCGCACGTCGCCGACCTTGATCTTGCTGATCTCCTGCGCGGTCAGCGGCTTGTCGCCGATCACCCCGCGCGCTTCCTTCAGCATCTCGCTGACCGACGGCGCGGTCTTGTCGGTCTGCACCGGCGCGTAGAGCATGAACGGGCGTTGCCCGACCGCGTTCTGCAGGAAGCTGAAGGCGCCGTAGGCCCAATGCTTGTCCTCGCGCAGGTTCATGTTGAGGCGCGAGGTGAAAGTGCCGCCGAAGGCGCCGTTCATGGTCTGGATCTGCAGGTTGTTCGGGGCCTCGGTGGACGGCGCCAGGCTGCCGGCCAGGATCAGGCTCTGCTGCGCGCCGGGGCGATCGACCAGGAACACGCGCACGTCCTCGGGCGGCGCGACCTTGCCGATGTTCTTGGCCGGCACCTTGCTCGCCGGCGCCTTCCAGTTGCCGAACACCGCGTTCAACTGCGGGATGATCTTCGCCATCGTGGTGTCGCCCGCCACCAGGATCTTCATGTTGTCCGGGCGGATGTAGTCGGTCATGAACTGGCGCATGTCCGCATCGGTCAGCGACTTGATCGAGGCCTCGGTACCCGAGCCGGTGAACGGGATCGCGTAGGCGTGGCCCTTGCCGTACAGCAGCGGCGGCAGGGTGCGCAGCGCGATGCCGGTGGGCTGGCTCTTCTCCTGGGCGATGCCGGCCAGCCACTGGCCGCGCAGGCGGCTGATGTCGGCCTCGCGGAACGCCGGGTTGCGCACGATATCGGCGAACAGGTCGAGCGAAGGCTTGAGCTGGTCGTCCAGCGCGTTCAGCGAGGCGTTGCAGTAATCCAGCCCGCAACCGCTGGCGATGATCGCGCCCAGACGCTGCTTGCGCTTGGCGATCTCCACCGAATCGAGGTCCCTGGTGCCTTCGTCGAGCATCGACATGGTGAAGCTGGAGGTGCCCAGCTTGCGCCCCTGGTCGGCGGCGTAACCGGCGTCGAACAGCAACTGCATCTGCACCGCCGGCACCGCGTGGCGTTCGGCCAGCACCACCTCGACGCCGTTGTCGAGCTTGCCGTGCTGCAGGGTCGGAAAACTGAGGTCGGGGAAGCTGCCGACCTCGGGCACGCCCTTGCTGCGATCGACGTCGCTGGACACGGTCTTGTAATCGCCTTTGGGCGTGAGCACCGGCGCCGGCGCGCCGGACGCAGCCGCGCGGCCGGCCACGGTGGCCATGTCGGCGCCCTCGACCTTGCCCGGCACCACGGTCAAGGTGTAATCGCCCCTGGCGATCCACTTGTCCGCCACCGCCTTGACGCTGGCCGGCGTGGCCGCCATGAGGGTGCCGAAGTCCTTCAGATACTGCCCCGGATCGCCGTGGTACAGCTGGCCCTCGGCCAGGATCGAGGCTTGCGTGTTGACCCGCTCCAGACCGCGCACGAACGAGGCGCGGGTTTCGGTCTTGACCCGCGCCAGCTCGTCGGTGGTCGGGCCGTCCTTGAGGAATTTCTGCCATTCGTCGGCGATGGCGGCCTCGACCTTGGCCGGGTCGACGCCCTTCTTCACGTCGACCTGCAGCTGGAACAGGCTGGCCAGCGAGTGCTGCTCGACGTAGACGGAGACGCTGTCGGCGAGCTTGTCCCGGTAGACCAGCCGCTGGTACAGCCGCGAGGTCTTGCTGCCGCCGAGCACGGCCGCGGCCAGCTCCAGCACGTTCTCGTCGTGGCTTCCGCGCGGCGGCACGTTCCATTCGCGGTAGATGCGCGTCTGCGCCACGTTGTCGGTCATCGTGCCGCGGGTGGACTTGTCGCGGGGGGCGATCCACGGCTGCGGCCGCGGCACCTGCGGGCCGGCGGCGATGTCGCCGAAATACTTCAGCATCTTTTCCTTCGCCACCGCCGGCGTGATGTCGCCGGCCAGCACCACCACCGTGTTGGCCGCGCCGTAGTAGTCGCGGAACCACTGCTTGACGTCGCCCAGCGAGGCGGCGTTCAAATCCGCCATCGAGCCGATGGTGTCGTGGTGGTAGGGATGGTTGGCCGGGAACGCCTCGGCCTGGATCAGTTCGCTGGCGCGGCCGTAGGGCTGGTTTTCGCCCTGGCGCTTCTCGTTCTGCACCACACCGCGCTGCTCGTCGAGCTGCGGCTGGCCGATGGCGCCGAGCAGGTGGCCCATGCGGTCCGATTCCATCCACAGCGCCATGTCCAGCGCAGTGGTGGGCACGGTTTCGAAATAGTTGGTGCGGTCGAGCCAGGTGGTGCCGTTCTGGTCGGTGGCGCCGGCCAGCTCGAACGGCTTGAAGAATTCATCCTGGTGATTCTCCGAACCCTGGAACATCAGGTGCTCGAACAAATGCGCGAAGCCGGTCTTGCCCTTGGGCTCGTAGGAAGAGCCGACGTGATACCAGACGCTCACCGCCACCACCGGCGCCTTGTGGTCTTCATGCACCACCACGGTCAGGCCGTTGGGCAGCACGAAACGGGTATAGGCCAGATCGGGGATCTGCTGCGTCGCTGCAGCGGCGGCCTCGACCGCCGGCGCGGGGGCGGCGACCAGCAGCGTCGGCGCGGCGACCCCGAACGTGAGCAGGCCGGAAATGAGCAGGGCAAGCGGCGTTTTTTTCACGGTGAACCTCCTGTTTTCGCGAATGGTCCGGGCAGGCTAACCGGCAGTGCCGGAGCATCGCAAATGACTTGTGGCACGGTCGACAGCGCGTGCGATGGCGCGGGGCGCGGCTGTCCGGACACCAGCGGACGACTGTCCGCGGACAGCGATTCGCGGGTCGCGTTCGTTTTATAAATCTTGAAAAATCAGCATGTTGGCCGCACATGAAGGCATGGCACAAGGATTGCTTTCATCGGGCTGCAGGGCCTACTCACGCATCGGAGATGTCACCGTGAAATTCGAGACTTTCATGCTGCACGGACTGTTCATTGCCAGCCTGGTGGTGTGCGGCCTCATCCTCGCCGCCATGCTGACCACCACCGCCACCACGTCGGCGGTGCAACTCGCCAACGAGGGCGGCATCGCCACCATCCTGCTCGCCGCACCGAGCAGCTGCGCACTGCCGCCCGATGGCGTGGTCTGCCCGCGCGTGGCCGGCTGAGCGTGGTCGCCAGCGCGGGGCACAAGCGATAATGGGCGAATGCTGCATGTCATCCTGCATCGCCCCGAGATCCCGCCCAACACCGGCAACGTGATTCGCCTTTGTGCGAACACCGGCGCGGCACTGCACCTGGTGCGTCCGCTGGGCTTCGAGCTCGACGACGCCCGCCTGCGCCGCGCCGGGCTGGACTACCACGAGTACGCCAGCGTCGCGGTGCACGACAACCTGTCCGCCTGCCTCGCCACACTCGGCGCGCCGCGCGTGTTCGCCTTCACCACCCGCGGCAGCGTGCCCCACGTCGACGTGCGTTATGCCGATGGCGACGCGCTGCTGTTCGGCTGCGAAACCGCCGGCCTGCCGGGCGAGGTGCTGGAGAACATTCCTCCGGCGCAGCGCTTGCGCCTGCCGATGTGTCCGCACAGCCGCAGCCTGAACCTGTCCAATGCGGTCGCTGTGGCGGTCTACGAGGCCTGGCGGCAGCTTGGGTTCTTTGGAGCTGGGAATAGGGAATCGGGAATAGGAAAAAAAGCAAAAGCGTTGGGCTCGTGGCGCTCTTCAAGCTAGCCAGAAGGTGCTCTACCGATTCCCTATTCCCTATTCCCTATTCCCGGCGGCGCGGGCGGCGCCCGCCCCGCTACAATCGGCCGATGAACGCCGCCGCCCCCAACGCCTGGATGCCGCAACCGCTGCGCAAGCTCGCCGGGCGCGCACTGGAAACTGCGCTGAACCACACGCTGTCGCTCGATCCCGACACGCAGCAGCGGCTGGCCGCCCTGAACGGCCGCCGCGTGCAGTTGCACTTGCGCGGGCCCGAGTTGGCACTGGCCATCACGGTCGACGATATGCGGCTGAAAGTCGGCCCACCGCACGACGGCAGCGCACTGAAAGTGGCCGCCACGCCGGGCAGCCTGCTGGCGATGCTGCTGCGCCGCGACGACGATGGCATCGCGCCGGGCAAGGTCGAGATCGCCGGCGACGCCGAGCTCGCGCGCCGGCTGGAGAAACTGGCCGGCAAGTTCGCGCCGGATTTCGAGGAGGCCTTCGCACGCAGCTTCGGCGACGTGCTGGGCGTGCCGTTGGCCAAAGCCGTGCGCCGGGGCCTGGCCCACGCCCGCGAGTCCGGCGCGCACCTCACCGAGGACGCCGCCGACTGGGTGCGCGACGAGGTTCGCGTGGCGCTGGCGCCGGGCGAGGTCGAAACCTTCCTCGACGAGGTGGACAACCTGCGCGAACGCAGCGAACGGCTGGCCGCGCGCGTGCAGCGACTGACCCGGCGCCTGCAGGGCGACGCCACGTGACGCCGCTGCGCGTGGTGCGGCGCCTGCTGCGGGTGGCCTCGGTGCTGCTGGCCTGGCGGCTGGACGAGCTGGTCGACGCCGCACACCTGTTCCGTCCGCTGAAACTGCTGCGCCCATTGTTGGCGCGGCCGCGCGCCGACGTGGCCACGCTGTCGCGCGGCGAGCGCCTGCGCCGGGCGCTGACCGAGCTGGGACCGATCTTCGTCAAGGCCGGCCAGGTGCTGTCGACCCGCCGCGATCTGGTGCCCGAGGACATCGCCGACGAGCTGTCGCTGCTGCAGGATCAGGTGGCGCCGTTCCCCGGCGCCGAGGCGCGTGCCATCGTCGAGCAGGAATTGAAGCTTCCGATTGGCCGTCTATACGCCCAGTTCGACGAGACCCCGCTGGCCTCGGCCTCGATCGCCCAGGTGCACGCGGCCACCCTGCACGACGGCCGCGAGGTGGTGGTGAAGGTGCTGCGCCCCGGCATCGACGCGCAGATCGCCCGCGACGTGAAGCTGCTGCGCTCGCTGGGCGAACTGGCCCAGCGCTGGCATCCGAACGCCGACAAGATCCGCCCGCTCGACGTGGTGGCGGAAGTCGAGAAGATGCTGGAGAACGAACTGGACCTGCAGCGCGAAGGCGCCAGCGCCAGCCTGCTCCGGCGCAACTTCGCCAGCGGCGTCGACCTCTACGTGCCCGAGGTGCACTGGGAGCTGACCAGCGCGCGCGTGCTCACGTTGGAACGCGTGCACGGCATCAGCTCGGACGACATCGCCGCGATCGACGCCGCCGGGCTCGACCGCAAGGCGCTCGCCGCCAAGGGCGTGCGGGTGTTCTACGAACAGGTGTTCCGCGACAACTTCTTCCACGCCGATGCCCACCCCGGCAACATCTGGGTCGACCCCGCGCGCACCGCCGAGCCGCGCTTCATCGCGCTGGACTTCGGCATCATGGGCTCGCTGCCCGAGGCCGACCAGTACTGGCTGGCGCAGAACTTCATCGCGCTGTTCGAGCGCGACTACGCCCGCATCGCGCAATTGCACGTGGCCGCCGGCTGGATGCCGCCGACGGTGCGGCTGGACGAACTGGAGGCCGCGGTGCGCACCGTGTGCGAGCCGTACTTCACCCGGCCGCTGTCGCAGATCTCGCTGGCGGAACTGGTGGTCAAGCTGTTCCAGACCGCGCGCCGCTTCGAGCTGACGTTGCAGCCGCAGCTGATCCTGCTGCAGAAGACCCTGCTCAACATCGAGGGTGTCGGCCGCATGCTCGATCCGGAGATCGACATCTGGGCGGTGGCGCATCCGGTGCTCAAACGCATCCTGCGCCAGCGCTACAGCCCGCTGCGCACCCTGCGCGACGTGCGCAAGCGAGTGCCCGAATGGCTGCACCACGCACCGGGATTTCCCGACCTGGTGCGCGATGCGCTGCGCCAGATCGGTCACGGCGAACGGCGTGAGCTCGCCGATCCTCGGGTCTTGAAACTGGCGCAGGAGAACGCCCATCGTCAGCACCGGGTGCTGGCCTGCAGCCTGCTCGGCAGCGCGCTGCTGGTTGCTGCCGCATTGCTGTGGACGCTGGCCCCGCAGCACGGCATCTGGCCGCCGGTGGGCGCCGGTGTCGCCAGCCTGCTCTTCTTCGCCATCGGCTGGCCACGCTCGCGCTGATCGTAGGGCGAGCACTGCCCGCCGGCTCTTGGCGCAAGGTGGCGGGCAGTGCCCGCCCTACATCGCTGTCCCCTTGGCCGATGAAGCACGATGATCGAAATTCTTTACCAGGACGACGCCTTGCTCGCGGTCAACAAGCCCGCAAACCTGGCGGTGCATCGCTCGACCTTCGTGGGGCCGGCCGACGCGTTCCTGATCGACCTGCTGCGCGAACAGGTCGGCGACAACGTGTACCTGGCGCACCGGCTCGACCGCGCCACCAGCGGCGTGCTGCTGGTGGCGCGCAGCAAGGAGGTCGCCGCCGCGCTTGGCGAGCAGTTCATGCAGCGCGAGGTGCACAAGCAATACCTGGTGGTGGTGCGCGGCTGGCCGGAGCCGGCTGAAGGCGTGATCGACTATCCCCTGCCCGGCTCACGCGAAACCGGCCCGCGCCGCGAGGCGCGCACGCATTACCGGCGGCTGGCCACGATCGAGGTGCCGATCGCCCTGGGCCGCTATCCGCAGCAACGCTACGCACTGCTGCTGGCGGAGCCTGAGAGCGGCCGTTTCCGCCAGATCCGCAAGCACCTGGCGCACATCCACCACCCGGTGATCGGCGACTGCCAGCACGGTCGCAGCGACCACAACCGGCTGTACAAGCAGCACTTCGGCTGCCACCGGATGCTGCTGCATGCGTGGCGGATCCGCTTCACGCATCCGCTGAGTGGAGCAGCGATGAAAATCGAGGCGCCGCTGGACGATGCGTATGCCCGGTTGCTTGATCGGTTCGGCTGGAGGCTTGGAGCAGGAGTGAGTGCAGAGGAGTGAGAGAGAGCCGGAGCAGGCCGTGCTCTGGCTTTTCTCTCACTTCTCACTCCTCTCCACTCGCTTCTCACTTGCCCCTACACTTCCCGCATGCTCGAGATCAGCCGCACCCTGTCCATCCCGGAAACCGAGCTCGTCGAGCGCTTCCTGCGCGCCGACGGTCCCGGCGGGCAGCACGTGAACCGCACCGAGAGCGCGGTGGAGTTGCGCTTCGACGTGGCCGGTTCGCCGTCACTGCCGGACGAGGTGCGCGCGCGACTGCTGGCCCGCCGCGATCGTCGGCTCACCGCCGAGGGCGTGCTGGTGATCCAGGGTCGGCGCTTCCGCGATCAGGGGCGCAACCGCGACGACGTGCGCGAGCGGCTGACCGAACTGATCCGCAGCGCGCTTGCGCCGCCGAAGAAGCGCATCGCCACCCGGCCGACCCGCGCCTCGAAGGAGCGCCGCCTGGCCGGCAAGCAGCAGCGCGGCAGGATCAAGCAGACGCGCTCGCGCAAGCCGGACCTCGAATGAAGCGGCGCCTGTTCACGCCCGATCAGTTGCCGGCGCAGATGCCGACGTTGCGCGACGGTTGGCGACGCCGGGTCTGTCGCGGCGTGCTGCGCCTGTGCGGCTGGGGCCTGGTCGGCGAGTTCCCGCGCACCGCCAAGCTGGTGCTGATCGCCGCGCCCCACTCGTCGTGGTGGGACGGCGTGTGGGGCCTGCTGATCAAGGTCGCGATCGGCGCCGACGTGCACTTCATGGCCAAGCAGGAGCTGTTCCGCGGGCCGCTCGGCGGCCTGCTGCGCCGCCTCGGCGGCATGCCGATCGACCGCGGCGCGGCCAAGGGCGTGGTCGAGCAGATGGCCGACCAGTTCCGTCAGCGCGATGCCTTCTGGCTGGGCATTGCGCCGGAAGGCACGCGCAAGCCGGTGACGCGCTGGAAGAGCGGCTTCTGGCACATCGCCCACGATGCCGGCGTGCCGATCTTCCCGGTCGCGTTCCACTACCCCGACAAGACCATCCGGCTCGGCCCGCTGTTCGACGCCGGCACCGACATGGACGCGACCATGCGACGCCTGCGCACGTGGTACGCGCCGTTCAAGGGCAAGCACCGCAACGTCTGAAGCTCCTGACCCAGCGACTCGCAGGGCGGGCACGGCCCGCCGGCTCTTGCCCGGTGAAACGAAAGCGGCTGGCCGTGCCCGCCTTACGGAGACGAGCATCAGCGCTGCGAATGCCCCGGATCATCGTGTTCGCGATGGGTCAGCAGCCCGGGGCGGACCAGGTCGATGAAGGCGCGCGCCTCGGCGCTCAGGAACTTGCCCTTGCGCATCACCACGCCGTAGCTGCGCTGCGGGAAGTACTGCTTGATGTTGCGCACGGCGAGGCGCGCGTGGTCGGCCTCGGTGATGCAGATGCCGGTGACGATGGAGATGCCCATGCCCATCGCCACGTATTCCTTGATCACGTCCCAGCCGCCGACCTCGATCGCCACGTGGTACGGCATCTGGCGCTGCTGGAACACCAGGTCGACCAGGCGATAGGTGGACAGGCGCTGCGGCGGCAGGATCAGGCCGTAGGGCGAGATGTCCTCCAGCGCGATCTTTTCCTTTGCCGCCAACGGGTGATCGGGCGGCATGATCAGCATCGGGTCGTAATGGCGCACCGGTGCCCACGCGATGTCGTTGGGCACATCCAGCATCGAGCCGACCGCGAAGTCGGCGTCATCCGCGCGCAACATGGCCAGGCCGTCCTTGCCGGTGACGTTGGCCAGCTGCAGGCGCACCGCCGGAAAGCGCTCGCGGTAGCGGCGCACCAGATCCGGCAGCAGGTACTGGATGGTCGAGGTGCCGGCGGCGATGGTCAGCTGGCCGGCCTGCAGGCCTTTCACCCGCGCCTGGAAATCGCGATCCAGCGTGTCCCAGCCTTCCACCAGGGGGCGCGCCAGCTCATACAGCGCCTCGCCCGCGTCGGTGAGGTTGATGCGGCGGCGGCGACGCTCCAGCAACATCGTCCCGAGCTCGCGCTCCAGCGCCTGCAACTGCAGGCTGATGGTGGGCTGGGACAGGTACAACGCCTCGGCGGCACGGGTCAACGTGCCCAGCTTGACCACGCTGACGAAGGCGCGCAGCTGCTTGTGGCGGTTGCCCTTGTAGTAGAAGCGGCCGGCTGTTTCGTCGGCGGACTCCCCGGCGGCGCGCTTTTTTGCTGCGCCGCGGCGCGGAATCTTCGCTTTGTTTCGCGTGCTGGATGACGATTTCATGGCGGTTTATCAACGTGTTGGACATTACATTGATTAAATTCATAGTAATAATTAAAACATTCACTTTGTCAAATCAATAATTCCTGCCCTAGCTTCGAGTCACCCGAAGACACGGAGCGATCGCATGGCAGTCCCGCAGGAAAAACTCGATGCCGGCAGTATTGAGGTCCTTGCCGACCGCACCTGCTACGAAAGCGTCCTGACCCCGGCGGCGCTGGCCTTCGTGGCCCGCCTGCACCGTCGCTTCGACGCCACCCGGAAGCAACTGCTGCAGGAGCGCCGCCAGCGCCAGGCGGGCTACGACGCCGGCGCCCTGCCTGATTTCCGCGCCGACACGGCGTCGATCCGTGCATCGGACTGGAGCGTGGCGCCGATCCCGGCCGCGCTGCAGGACCGCCGCGTGGAGATCACCGGCCCGGTGGAGCGCAAGATGATCATCAACGCGCTGAACTCCGGCACCAAGGTGTTCATGGCCGACTTCGAGGATTCCTCCTCGCCCACCTTCGCCAACCAGCTCGACGGCCAGGTCAACTTGCGCGATGCGGTCGACGGCACCATCGCGTTCGTCTCGCCCGAGGGCAAGATCTACCAGGTCGGCGACAACCCTGCGGTGCTGGTGGTGCGCCCGCGCGGCTGGCATTTGCACGACCGTTTCTTCAGCGTGGACGACGCCCCGGTGTCCGGCGCGCTGGTCGACTTCGGCCTGTTCGTGTTCCACAACGCACGCACGCTGCATCAGCGCGACCGCGGCCCGTACTTCTACCTGCCCAAGCTGGAGGCGATGGAGGAAGCCGCGCTGTGGGAGGAGGTGATGAGCGCCGCCGAGGATGAGCTGGACCTGCCGCGCGGCACGATGAAGGCCACGGTGCTGATCGAGACGCTGCCGGCGGCGTTCCAGATGGACGAGATCCTGCACGCGCTGCGCCGTCGCATCGTCGGCCTCAACTGCGGTCGCTGGGACTACATCTTTTCCTACCTGAAAACCCTGCGCGGCCATCGCGACCGCCTGCTGCCCGAGCGCGGCCAGGTCGGCATGACCGTGCCGTTCCTGAAAGGGTATTCCGAGCTGCTGATCAAGACCTGCCACCGCCGCGGCGCTTTCGCGATGGGCGGCATGGCCGCGCAAATCCCGATCAAGGGCGACGAGGCGGCGAACGAGGCGGCGCTGGACAAGGTGCGCGCCGACAAGCTGCGCGAAGTCAAGGCCGGCCACGACGGCACCTGGGTCGCCCACCCCGCGCTGGTGCCGGTGGCGCAGGCGATCTTCGACGAATACATGTCCGCGCCGAACCAGCTCGACAAGCTGCGCGAGGACGTGCAAGTGGGCCGCGAGCAACTGCTCGCCGCGCCAGCCGGCACGATCACCCGCGCCGGCTTCGACAACAACGTCGAGGTCTGCCTGCGCTACACCGCCGCGTGGCTGGACGGCCTGGGCTGCGTGCCGATCCATCACCTGATGGAAGACGCCGCCACCGCCGAGATCGCCCGCGCCCAGCTGTGGCAATGGCTGCACCATGCCGATGTTTCGGCCGGCGAGGCGCCGGCCGAGGGCGCCCTGGAGTTCCCCGACCACGCACCGATCGACTTCGCCCTGTTCGACCAGGCCCTCGCCGCGCACACCCATCGCCTGCGCCAGAGCCAGCACCCCGGCGCCGACCGCGCCGATGCCGCCGCTGCACTGATCTCCCGCATGACCCATGCCGACGAACTCGGCGACTTCCTCACCCTGCCTGCCTACGACCAACTCGCCTGATCCACCACATCCTTCTGTAGGAGCGCACCCTGTGCGCGAATGCCTTTCGCGGAATCGTCAAAAGCATCGCGCACAGGGTGCGCTCCTACAAAGACGCCACCACCGGAGCCATGCCATGAAGACCACCCTGCCCACCGCCGAACAGATCTCGCTGGACTGGAAGAACAATGCCCGCTGGACCGGCGTCCAGCGCAACTATTCTGCCGAGGACGTGGTGCGCCTGCGCGGCACCGTCGCCGTCGAGCATTCGCTGGCCCGCCGTGGCGCGGAGCGGCTGTGGAAGTCGCTGCATCAGGAGGAATTCGTCAACGCCCTCGGCGCGCTCACCGGCAACCAGGCGATGCAGCAGGTCAAGGCTGGCCTGCAGGCGATCTACTTGAGCGGCTGGCAGGTCGCCGCCGACGCCAACGTGGCCGGCGAGATGTATCCCGACCAGTCGCTGTACCCGGCCAACTCGGTGCCGCTGGTGGTCAAGCGCATCAACAACACCCTGCTGCGCGCGGACCAGTTGCACCACGCCGAAGGCAACCACGACATCGACTGGCTGGTGCCGATCGTGGCCGACGCCGAGGCCGGCTTCGGCGGCGTGCTCAATGCGTTCGAGCTGATGAAGGCGATGATCGAGGCGGGCGCCGCCGGCGTGCACTTCGAGGATCAGCTGGCCAGCGTCAAGAAGTGCGGCCACATGGGCGGCAAAGTGCTGGTACCCACCCGCGAGGCGGTCGACAAGTTGAATGCCGCGCGACTGGCCGCCGACGTCGCCGGCGTGCCGACCCTGATCGTGGCCCGCACCGATGCCGACGCGGCCGACCTGCTCACCTCCGACATCGACGACAACGACAGGCCCTTCCTCACCGGCGAGCGCACCGTCGAAGGCTTCTTCCGGGTCAAGCCCGGCCTGGACCAGGCGATCAGCCGCGGCCTGGCCTACGCGCCCTACGCCGACCTGGTCTGGTGCGAGACCAGCAAGCCGAATCTCGATGACGCGCGCCGCTTCGCCGAGGCGATCCACGCCAAGTTCCCGTGCAAGATGCTGGCCTACAACTGTTCGCCCAGCTTCAACTGGAAGAAGAACCTGGACGACGCCACCATCGCCCGCTTCCAGAAGGAACTGGGCGCGATGGGCTACAAGTTCCAGTTCATCACCCTGGCCGGCTTCCACAGTCTCAACTACGGCATGTTCGACCTCGCCCACGGCTACGCGCGGCGCCAGATGAGCGCCTTCGTCGAGCTGCAGGAAAAGGAATTCGCCGCCGCCGAGCGCGGCTTCACCGCGGTGAAGCACCAGCGCGAAGTCGGCACCGGCTACTTCGATGCCGTGACCCAGGCGATCCAGCAGGGCCAGTCCTCGACCACCGCGCTGAAGGGCTCGACCGAGGAGGCTCAGTTCAAGCAGGCCTCGGCCGCCTGAAAAGCTTAAGGAGTGCGTGGAGAGGAGTGAGGAGTGAGAGAAAGCGAGAGCAGTCCGCGCCTTTGCTCTCTCTCTCACTCCTCACTTCTCTCCACTCACTTCTCGCTCGGCGGTACCAGCGCAATCACCGTCCACCCCGGCTTCGGCTCCAGTTCGCGCTTGGTCGAGGCCACCCGCAAGGCGCCCTTCTCCTCCACGCCGAACATCAACACCGTGCCCGCGCCGTACTGCTCGATGAAATGCGACCAGTCGAAGGTAGCGGTGAGCCTGGTCGACTTGATCCGCCAACCCTGCTCCATCATCTCGGCGAAGCGGCCGTGGGTCATTTCCTCGTCGAACAGCGGCGGCGCCAGCAGGCTGCCGGCGAGTGCGGCGCGGTCGGTGTTTTCCTGCGGGGTGAGGTTGCGCAGGCGGTACACCTTGTCGCGGCCGAACTCCTGGCGATAACGCACGCAGGCCAGCGAATTGCGTTCGCGATGGGTGGACACGGCCAGCAGCCGGCCGATGCCGGTGAGATCCAGATGGCGCTCCGCATGCGGCGAAGCCGGGTTGCCGAAGAACGTGGTCAGCCCTTCCATGCGCGCCAGGCGGATGCCGTCCCAGTCGTCGTCGGCCAGCACCACGCGGAAGCCGGCGTCGTGCAGCGATTTGGCGATCGCGCGGGCGACCTCGTCGGAGCCGAACACCAGCACGCCGCGTGGTTCCGGCTCGGCCACCTTCAACCAGATCGCCAGCGGCCGCGCGGTCGCGCTCTGCAGCACCACCGTGCCGATGATCAGGGTGAACACCAAGGGCACCAGCGCGTCGGCGCCGGGCACGCCCAGCGCATCCAGGCGCAATGCGAACAACGCCGACACCGAGGCGGCGACGATGCCACGCGGCGCCACCCAGCCGATCAGCGCCCGTTCGCGCCAGCTCAACTTGCTGCGGAAACTGGCCAGCGCCACGGTAACCGGCCGCACCACGAACTGCGCGATCAGGAACAGCGCGATGCCCGCGCCGAGCATGCCCTCCGGCAGCGGCCACTGCAGCCGCGCGGCGAGCAGGATGAACAGCAGCGACACCAGCACCGTGGTGAGGCTCTCCTTGAAATCGAGGATGTCGTCGATGTGCACGCCGCGCAGGTTGCCCAGCGCGATGCCCATGATCGTCACCGCCAGCAGCCCCGACTCGTGGGTGAGCGTGTTGGAAACGCTGAAGGCGAGCAGCACCGCGGCCAGCACCGCATAGTTCTGCAGGTATTCGGGGATCAGCTGGCGACGCAGGAAAAACGCCATCAGCCATGCGGCGAGCGCACCGATTCCCACGCCGCAGCCGATCGTGGCCAGGAAGATGCCGATGGTGTGGCCTTCCTGCCGCGACACGATCGCCTCGTAGATCAGCACCGCGAACAGCGCGCCCAGCGGGTCGATCACGATGCCTTCCCAGCGCAGCGTGTTGGCGATGCGTGCGTTCGGCCGCAGCGTGCGCAGCATAGGCGCGATCACGGTCGGGCCGGTGACGCAGCCCAGCGCGCCGAACAGCAGCGCGATCGGCCACGCCAGCCCGGCAACCAGGTGCGCGGCCAGCGCGAGCAGCAGCAGGGACGCCACCGCACCGTAGCTGACCAGCCCGCGCACCGCCTTGCCGATGCCGGGCAGCTCATGGAAACGCAACGTCAGGCTGCCCTCGAACAGGATCAGCGCCACCGCCAGCGACACGGTGGGAAACAGCAGATTGCCCAGCAGCCTGTCCGGATCGAGCACGCCGGTGGCCGGCCCGAGCACGATGCCGGCCAGCAGCAGGAACAGGATCGCCGGCAACCGCACCCGCCACGCCAGCCACTGCGCGAGAAACCCGATCATCAGCATGCCGGCAAGCATCAGCCCCAGATCGATCGTCATCACAATCCCTGGAAATGTCAGGGCGTCATCGAAACACGCAGCGGCGCGTGCGTCCAGCGGAAAGGGCGAGGAGTAAGTGGAGTGAGGAGTGAGAGAGGAACGGCGGCACGAGCCGTGCTGATGATGGTGCGATGTCCTTCGACTCCGCCGCTGCGCGGCTACGCTCCGGACGAACGGCAGGGAGCTGTTCCGCTCGCTCCCGCCCTTACATCCTGCGGTACTGCAGCGCTTCGGCCAGGTGCTCGCGTTCGAGCAGGGCGGCGCCGCCGTCGAGGTCGGCGATCGTGCGGGCGACGCGCAGCACCCGGTGATAGGCGCGCGCGGAGAGGCCCAGCCGCTCCAGTGCCTGCTCGAACCAGCGCCGTTCCGTCGGGCCCAGCGCGCAGTCGCGCTCCAGCTCGCGCGTGCTGATCTCCGCGTTCGGCCGGCCCGCGCGCATCAGCGCGTGGCGACGCGCCTGGAGCACGCGGGCGCGCACGACGGCGGAGCTTTCGTCGCGCTCGGTGCGCGGCGCGCCCAGTTCGGCCAGCGCCACCGGCGGCACCTGCACGCACAGGTCGATGCGGTCCAGCAGCGGCCCGGAGATGCGCGCACGGTAACGCTGCACCTGGTCGGGCGTGCACAGGCAGCGCGGTTCGCCGGCATGCCCGCAGGGGCACGGGTTCATCGCCGCGACCAGCTGGAACTGGGCCGGAAAGGTCGATTGCCGCGCCGCCCGCGAAATCATGATGTGGCCTGATTCCATCGGCTCGCGCAGCACCTCCAGCACGTGCCGGCTGAACTCCGGCAGCTCGTCGAGGAACAGCACGCCGTTGTGCGCCAGCGAGATCTCGCCCGGACGCGGGAACGAACCGCCGCCCACCAGCGCCACCGCCGAGGCAGTATGGTGCGGCGCCCGAAACGGCCGCCGGCGCCAGTGCGCCAGGTCGGTCGCCTGCCCGGCCACCGACAGGATGGCGCAGGTTTCCAGCGCCTCCGATTCGGACAGGGGCGGCAAGATGCCGGGCAGTCGCTCGGCCAGCATGGTCTTGCCGGTGCCCGGTGGCCCCACCAGCAACAGATGATGGCCGCCGACCGCGGCGATCTCCAGCGCGCGGCGCGCCTGCAACTGCCCGCGCACGTCGGCCAGATCCGGCCCGTCATGCGCGCCGCCATTGCTGGGGATGCCGACCGGCGCAGACAGATCGTGGGCGCCGCGCAGCCAGCCGCAGACTTCGGCCAGGGTCTCGGCGACGCGCACGTCGACATCCGGCACCAGCGCGGCCTCGGCGGCGTTCTCGCGCGGCACCACCACCCGCCGGTCGCGTGCGCGGGCGCGCAGCAGCGCCGGCAGCACGCCGGAAATGCCGCGCAGCGAGCCGGTCAGCGCCAGCTCGCCGAGGAATTCACAATCGTCCAGTTTCTCGCGCGGCACCTGGCCGCTGGCGGCGAGAATGCCCAACGCGATCGAAAGATCGAAACGCCCGCCGTCCTTGGGCAGCTCGGCCGGCGCCAGGTTCACCGTGACGCGCCGATTGGGGTACTCGAAGGCGGTGTTCTGGATCGCCACGCGCACGCGGTCGCGTGCTTCGCGCACAGCGGCCTCGGGCAGGCCGACGATATTGGTGCAGGGCAAGCCGCCGGAAAGATGCACTTCGACCATCACCTGCGGGGCAGCGATGCCTTCCTGGGCGCGGCTGAGGGTGACGGCGAGGCTCATGCGGCCGAAGGCCTGTGGCGCAGGGATGGCGGTGGCGCGCTGACTGGCACAAACATCGCGCGACTCCATCAGCAGCGCTGGATAAATAACCGCCTCCGATCGTTCTCGGGGTGAGGGTGACGGATCGGAGGCGGCTCCCGGGAGGTGGTCAGGGCTGACCGTCGCGCGCAGCGACGGCAGCCTCAAGCTCGGCCACCCGCTTTTCCAGTTCGTCGACCTTGGCCCGGGTGCGGGCCAGCACCTGGGTTTGCACGTCGAACTCCTCGCGGGTGACCAGGTCGAGGCGGCGCAATCCCTGCGCCAGAACATCCCGGAAGTTGGTGCGCAAATCCTGCTGCACCTGTGCCAGTCCTGGCGGTACCAACGACACAAGCCGCAGGGCAATCTGATCGATATCCTGCTTGTCCATCATGGACAGCGCCTCGAACTCGTCGGGTTAAATGCTAGGTGAACGAAACGGTGGGCTGCCATCGGTGTGCTCCATCAAAGTCTGTAGGAATTGTCCTACACCGCTACCGATGAGGCGACAACACCGCGCCGGCCGGGCAAAATGCCGGTTCGCGGGCGGTTGCCGCCCCGCCGAAACGAGGAATGCCGTATGAAGCTGGTCGTGGCGATCATCAAGCCGTTCAAGCTGGACGACGTGCGCGAGGCGCTGGCCGAGGTCGGCGTGCAAGGTATCACCGTCACTGAAGTGAAGGGTTTCGGCCGCCAGAAAGGCCACACCGAGCTGTATCGCGGCGCCGAGTACGTGGTCGATTTCCTGCCCAAGATCAAGCTGGAAGTGGCGGTGTCAGACGACCAGCTCGACCGCGTGCTGGAGGCGATCCAGGCCTCCGCCCGCACCGGCAAGATCGGCGACGGCAAGATCTTCGTCAGCGCGCTGGAGCAGGTGATCCGCATCCGCACCGGCGAGCTCGACCACGACGCGCTGTAGCCCCGTCGTTCCGACTCGCACACAAGTTGTTGGGTTGACGCTCCCCGATGCACCCGATATGTTGTGGGCGTCGGTGCCAGACCAGATGCGACATCGGTTTGGCTTAAAAGGGAATCCGGTGTAACTCCGGAACTGCCCCGCAGCGGTAAAGCGGAAACGAACGCCTTCACATGCACTGGCCCGCCGTGGCTGGGAAGCGAAGGCAAGTAGGCGGATCGCCTCGATCCTCGTCCGCAAGTCCGAAGACCTGCCGGCACAGCGGGACGAACGTGTCCCGTTGCGTAGTGACGGCTTCCGCGGGGAAGTGCGTCGTGAAGCCAGGTCGCCGCACGGCGCCCGGCTTGCGCGTCGCCTCCGGAATCTTTCGCTATCAGGCCCTGCGCGCGGGAGCAGGCGTTTGATGTCCTTCGCCGGAGCTTTCCTGCCATGCAAGCCCTCGATACCGCCGAACGCGAGCGCACCGTCGCGCGCGCCGAATCCCCCAGCCCGTCCGCCGCTGAAGCCGCGTTCGCACTGACCCCGCCGCACAGCGCGGCCTCCATGCACGTGACCAAGCGCCACGGCGGTCAGGAGGCCGTCGACGTCAACAAGATCGTGCGCGCCGTGACGCGCAGCGCCGAAGGCCTGCACGGCGTCGACCCGCTGCGCGTGGCGCTGAAAACCATCGGCGGCCTGTACGACGGCGCCACCACGGCCGAGCTGGACCAGCTCTCGATCCGCACCGCCGCCGCGCTCACCGCGGAGGAACCCGAGTACGGCCAGCTCGCCGCGCGCCTGCTCGGCGCGTACATCGACAAAGAGGTCGGCGGCCAGGAGATCCAGAGCTTCTCGCAGTCGATCGCGCGGGGCGCCGAACTGGGCGTTCTCAACGATCGCCTGCGCGATTTCGTGGCCGCCAACGCACGCAAGTTCAACGACGCGATCGACATGCTGGCCACCCGCCGCTTCGAATACTTCGGCCTGCGCACGGTGTACGACCGCTACCTGCTGCGCCATCCGCAGACGCGCCTGGTGATCGAGACGCCGCAGCACTTCTTCATGCGCATCGCCTGCGCGCTGGGCGGCAACGAGATCGGCGAAACGCTGGAGCTCTACCGGCTGCTGTCCTCGCTGGAATACCTCGCCAGCTCGCCCACGTTGTTCAACGCCGGCACCGCGCACGAGCAGCTCAGCTCGTGCTACCTGCTCGACTCGCCGGCCGATTCGCTGGAGTCGATCTACGACAAGTACGCCGACGTGGCCAAGCTCAGCAAGTTCGCCGGCGGCATCGGCCTGGCGTATTCGCGGGTGCGCTCGCGCGGCTCGCTGATCCACGGCACCAACGGCCACTCCAACGGACTGGTGCCGTGGCTGAAGACGCTGGATGCCTCGGTCGCCGCGGTGAACCAGGGCGGCAAGCGCAAAGGCGCGGCCTGCGTGTACCTGGAATCGTGGCACGCCGACATCGAGGATTTCCTCGAACTGCGCGACAACACCGGCGACGACGCTCGCCGCGCGCACAACCTCAACATCGCCAACTGGATTCCCGACGAGTTCATGCGCCGGGTCGAAAGCAATGGCGACTGGTCGCTGTTCGATCCGAAGGTGGTGCCGCACTTCGTCGACAGCTGGGGTGAGGCGTTCGATGTTGCGTATCGCAGGGCCGAAGCCGATGGCCTCGCCGTGAAGACCGTGAAAGCGCGCGAACTGTACGCCCGCATGATGCGCACGCTGGCGCAGACCGGCAACGGCTGGATGACCTTCAAGGACCGCTGCAACGCCACCTCCAACCAGACGGCCAAATCCGGGAACGTGATCCACCTGTCCAACCTGTGCACCGAGATCCTGGAAGTCAGCTCGGCGACCGAGACGGCCGTATGCAATCTCGGCTCGGTGAACCTGGCGCGGCATGTGCGCGATGGCGCGTTCGACTTCGACCAGCTCGCCTCGACCGTGCGCACTGCGGTGCGCCAGCTCAACCGGGTGATCGACCTCAACTTCTACCCGATCGACACCGCGCGCAACGCGAACATGAAGTGGCGCCCGGTCGGGCTCGGCGTGATGGGCCTGCAAGACGTGTTCTTCAAGCTGCGCCTGCCATTCGATTCGGCCGAGGCGCTGGCGCTGTCCACCCGCATCGCCGAGGAGATCTACTTCCACGCGCTGTCGCAATCCTGCGAACTGGCCGAAACCGACGGCGCGCACCCCGGCTTTGCCGAAAGCCGCGCCGCCCGCGGCGAGCTGCAGTTCGACCATTGGGACGCCGCGCCGCACGACGCCGCACGCTGGGACGCGCTGCGCGAACGCGTGCGCCAACACGGCCTGCGCAACTCGCTGCTAATCGCGATCGCGCCCACCGCCACGATCGCCTCGATCGCCGGCTGCTACGAATGCATCGAGCCGCAGATCAGCAACCTGTTCAAGCGCGAGACGCTGTCCGGCGACTTCCTGCAGGTGAACCGCCATCTCGCCGACGAGCTGAAGGCGCTGGGCCTGTGGACGTCCGAAATCCGCGATGCGATCAAGCTGGCCGAAGGCTCGGTGCAGGGCATCACGGCAATCCCCGAACGCCTGCGCGCGATCTACCGCACGGTGTGGGAGCTGCCGCAGAAATCGCTGATCGACCTCGCCGCCGCACGTGGTGCCTGGATCGACCAAAGCCAGTCGCTGAACCTGTTCATGGAGAACCCGAACATCGGCCAGCTCTCGTCCATGTACATGTACGCCTGGAAGGCAGGGCTCAAGACCACCTACTACCTGCGCTCAAGGCCGGCGACCAAGATCGCCAAGACCACGGTGAGCGATCAGGCACAGGCGAATGCAGCCGTCGTCTGCTCGTTGGAAAACCCCGAGTACTGCCAGGCATGCCAGTAGCTCCCACGCCCGTCATTCCAGCGAAAGCTGGAATCCAGCGCCTTTGCAACGCCTGAGAGGCACTGGATCCCAGCTTCCGCTGGGATGACGGCATGGGACTTGGCGGCTCAGCCACATATCTCCGCATACAAATCCCGCCAGTACGGATTGGACTTCTCGATGAGCTCGATCTTCCACGCCCGCTTCCATGCCTTGATCGTCTTTTCGAGCGTAATCGCGGAATCCATCGTTCCATGCAACTCGAACCAGACGAGGTCGTGCACGTGATGGCGTTCGGTGAAGCCCTCGACCACGTGGTTTCGGTGCTGCCGGATACGCACCGGCAGGTCGGAGGTGACGCCGACGTACAGCGTCCCATTGCGACAGCTTGCGAGCAGGTAGACGTAGGGCAGGCGTTCTCTCATTTCCAACCTCTCCAAAACACTTCAACTCCGTCATTCCAGCGAAAGCTGGAATCCAGCGCCTTCAGCCCCGGTCACGCCATCGCGTAGGCGAAAGCCACTGGACCCCGGCTTTCACCGGGATGACGAGCAAAAAACAAGGAACTGCATATGTCCCCCCAACCCACTCGCAACGCCAACATCCTCGATCCGGGCTTCGAACTCACCCTGCGCCCGATGCGCTACCCCGGCTTCTACGAGAGGTACCGCAACGCGATCAAGAACACCTGGACGGTCGAGGAAGTGGATTTCTCGATGGACACGCGCGATCTCGACACGAAGATGTCGCCCGCCGACCGTCACCTGATCCGGCGGCTGGTGGCGTTCTTCGCCACCGGCGACACCATCGTGTCGAACAACCTGGTGCTGAACCTGTACCAGCACATCAACGCGCCGGAAGCACGCATGTTCCTGTCGCGCCAGTTGTACGAGGAGGCGCTGCACGTGCAGTTCTACCTCACCCTGCTGGACACCTACATTCCCGATCCGACCGAGCGCAACGCCGCGTTCGCGGCGATCGAGACGATCCCGTCGATCCGGCAGAAGGGCGCGTTCTGCTTCAAGTGGATCGACTCGATCCAGGACCTGCGTCGATTGGAAACGCGCGAGCACCGCCGCCAGTTCCTGCTCAACCTGATCTGCTTCGCCGCCTGCATCGAGGGGTTGTTCTTCTACGCCGCGTTTGCCTACGTCTACTACCTGCGCTCGCGCGGCCTGCTGCATGGACTGGCCGCCGGCACCAACTGGGTGTTCCGCGACGAGAGCGGGCACATGGCATTCGCGTTCGAGGTGGTGCGCACGGTGCGTGCGCAGGAACCGGAGCTGTTCGACGAGGCCATGCGCGCGCAGGTCGAGCAGATGATGGAGGAAGCGATCACCTGCGAAACGCAGTTCGCCGAGGATGTGCTGTCCGGCGGCGTGGCCGGCATGTCGGTGAAGCACATGCGCCAGTACCTCGAGTACTGCGCCGACCAGCGTTTCGCCCAGCTCGACCTGCCGAAGCAATACGACGCGAAGAACCCGTTCGACTTCATGGACCTGCAGGACGTGCAGGAGCTGGCCAACTTCTTCGAGCGCCGCGTCTCGGCCTATCAGGTCGGCGTGCAGGGCGAGGTGGCGTTCGATATGGCTTTTTGAAACGGGATTCGGGAATCGGGATTCGGAAGAGCACTGCCCCAACGCCGTTCACGCCGAGCGTAGCCCGCGCAGCGGGCGGAGTCGAAGCGTTACCTGGACCCCGACCGGATGGCACTTGACTACAGATGTAGGCACGGCGTAGCTTGCCTACATCTGTAGTCAAGCGGACCCGAATCATGCGCAAGCCTTCCATCGGCGACCAGGAACTGGCGCTGCTGCAGCACCTCGACGAAAGTGGCGCCGCCTCGGTGGGCGAAGTCGCGGCAAGCTTCGGCGAGCCGCGCGGACTGGCCCGCTCCACCGTGCTGACCATGATGGAGCGGCTGCGCGGCAAGGGTTATCTCAAGCGCAAACAGGTGCGCGGCATGTTCCGCTACAGCATCGCCACCGGCCCGGGCGAGGCGATGCGCAGCGCGGTGGGCAGCTTCGTCGAGAAGACGCTGAGCGGCTCTGTTTCGCCGTTCGTGGCGTGGATGTCCGAGCGCGCCGAGATCAGCGACGACGAGCTGGCCGAGCTGGAGGCACTGGTGGCGCAGTTGCAGGACCGGCGGCGGGAGTCCTGACATGGCCATCGACCACATCGTCATCCCGCTGCTGGCCCGGCTGGGCTGGACCTCGCTGCAGGCGGTGATCCTGATCGGCCTGCTCGCCCTGCTGATGCGAATGCTGCCGCGGTTGTCGGCGGCAATGCGTTGCACCCTGTGGTGGCTGGTCGGTGCACAGTTGCTGATCGGCCTGGTCTGGCAGGCGCCGGTGCAGTTGCGGCTGCTGTCGCCGCCGGTGATCGAACGCACGCTCGACGCGACTGTGATGTCGATGTCGGCGCCGGCCAACCTGCTGGTCAACGCCAGCGCGAGCGTCGCGGCGCCATCGCGCGAAAGCCGCGCGCCGACACCGGCGTCGCCCGCCGCTTCCCCGTGGTCGGCGCACGCGCCGCTGGCGCTGGCCCTGCTGTGGCTGGCCGGCCTGCTGGCGCAGCTGCCGGCCATCGTTCGCCAAGGTTGGCAGGCGCGCCGGCTGCTGCGCGAATCCGCGCCGGTGGCCGACGCGTCGCTGCAGGCGCAATGCGCGGCGCAGGCACGCGCTTTGGGCCTGCGCCGCACGCCGGCCTTGCGCGTCTCCGCGGCGATCACTTCGCCGCAGGTGCTCGGCTGGCGTCGCCCCACCATCCTGCTGCCGGCCGGGAAGGCCTTGAGCGACGGCGACGCTTCGCTGGCGCTGATCCACGAACTGGCCCACGTGCGGCGCGGCGATCTGTGGCTGGGCTGGATTCCGGCGCTGGCGCAGCGCTTGTTCTTCTTCCACCCGCTGGTGGCGTGGGCGATGCGCGAGTACGCGCTGGCGCGCGAAGCCGCATGCGACGCGCAGGTGCTGGCGCAACCGGACATCGAACCGCAGCGCTATGGCCAATTGCTGTTGCGCCTCGGCGTGGCGCATCCCCTGCGTGCCGGCCTGGCCGGCGCGTCCCCCTCGTTCGGCAACCTCAAGAGGCGACTGACCATGCTGCAACACACCCCGATGCTTCCCCGCCAGCGCGTGCAGGGCTGGCTGCTGGTCGCCGTGATCGCGGCCGCCGGCGTGCTGCCGTATCGCGTCACCGCCGCGGCGTCCGAGCAGCCGGCGCCGCCCGCGCGCAGCGCTTCCACTGCGTGGATCGTACCTCCGCCGCCCGCCCCGCCCGAACCACCACCGGTTGCTCCCCCGGCGCCGCCAACCCTTCCCCCGCCGCCACCGGTTGCTCCCCCGGCGCCGCCGACTCCTCCCGCGCCGCCCGCACCGATCACCGGCATGGGCAGCCACATGATGATCAGCACCCACGACGACACCGGCTACGCCTTCGCCCTGCTGGACGGCAACTCGACCACCATCAACGGCACCGACGCCGACCTCGCCGCCGTGCGGCGACTGCGTCAGCACGGCGAACCTCTGCTGTGGTTCCGTCGCGGCGACACCGCCTGGACCACCCGCGATCCCGCCACGCTCGAACGCGCCAAGGCGATCTACGCACCGCTTTCCGCCCTGGCCGAACAGCAGGGCAAGCTGGGCGAGCAGCAAGGCGCGCTGGGCGAGAAACAGGGCCGGCTGGGCGAGCAGCAAGGCCGCATCGCCGCCGATCAAGGGCAATTCGCCGCGCGACAGGCCGAACTGGCAGGCAGGGCCGCCGAACTGGCCGCCCGTCGCGCCGCCCTCGCGGCCAGCTCCCACTCCGGCGAATCCGCCGCCGCCCTGGACGCAAAGGAGCGCGAACTGGATGCCGCCCGCGCCGCGCTCGACAAGCAGCAACCCGACGTCGCCGAGCGCCAGAGCGCGCTGGGCGCCCAACAGGCGGAACTGGGCCGGCAGCAGGCCGCCCTCGGCAAGCAACAGGCCGCCCTCGGCGAACGCCAGCAGGAAGCCTCGGCCAAGGCGGAACAGCAGATGGCGAAACTGCTGGACGAGGCTGTGGCCAAGGGGCTGGCGCAGAAGAGCGAGAGGAATTGAGAATCGCGATGAGGCGAGGAGAGCCTGGACTCCTACGTTGATCCGAATGCGGTTCCGCTGCTCGCGCTCTGACCAATCAGGGTGTTTACGCGGTGCTTTCGCGCGCACGTTCGTACACATCCTTCGCCAACTGCTCACTTGCCGCGCGGCGGAACGCCTTGTCGCTCATCACACGCGTGAAGATGTCCTCGTTGCCTTCCATCCGATCAATGAACAGCTCATCGAGCACCTTCTCGAACCACGCAGAGAAATTGTCCAGATTGTTGGCGAGGGCCGCTTCCACGACCTTTTCGTTCCGCTGCGCGCTGGCGCGAATCTGGTCGAAGAACAGCTGGTCGGCTTCGGCAAAGTCGGTGCCGAAGCGCTCGTTGAGCTTTTCCACCAAAGTGGACAGCGGTACTTCCTCGTCCTTCACGCCGCCCGTGCCCAAGTCGGTCGGGCCTTTCAGCGGATAGGCATCGCCCTTGCCGAGGTCGATCGAGCCATCGCCGATCTGCTGCAGGCGGTAGTACTTCAGCGCCACCTCATCATCGAGCCGGAAGGCGCGACCATTGCCGGGCGGCGGCAGCTTGGCGAGCAGGCTGCGCACGAAGGTGTAGAACTTTTCCAGCGCGCTGTCCTGGTAGGGAATGATCTGCGACAGGAAGGCGTACAGGTTGCGGAAAGCGGTGAGCTGGCCACGAAATTGTTCGCGGTCCTCTTCGTCGCGCTCCTTGAATCGCGCCACCGCTGCATCGAGCAGCGCATTGAGTCGGCGGTGGTCGTTGGCGGTCTGCTCACGCCGGCCGCGGTACCAGACCGCCGCATACGCCGTCACGTCATCCGGTGTGAACACCGCCCAGTCGAGCACCTCGTGCTGAAGCTTGTTGAGCTTCTGCGGGTCAGCGTTCTCGCCCACCGGCGTGCTTTCGAAGTACGGCTTGAAGGCCTTGTGGATGTCTTCCTCCGCATTGACGAAATCCAGCACGAAGGTACGTGCCTTGCCCGGCGCCATGCGGTTGAGCCTTGAGAGCGTCTGCACCGCCTGCACGCCGGCCAGCTTCTTGACCACGTACATGCTCTGCAGCAGCGGCTGGTCGAAGCCGGTCTGGTACTTCTCGGCCACCAGCAGCACGCGGTAATCGTCGCGCTCGAAGGCCTCCGGCAGCTCGCTTTCCGCCAGCCCCTCGTTCATGGCCACCTCCGTCCAGGCCGAGCCGGGGTCGTCCGGGTCCTCCACCGTGCCGGAAAACGCCACCAGCGAACGGATGCCCTGGTAACCCCGGTCGCGGATATAGGCATCGAAGGCCAGCTTGTATTTCACCGCCGCCAGCCGCGAAGCGGTTACCACCATGGCCTTGGCGCGCCCGCCGATCTCGGGCATCACGTGCAGGCGGAAATGCTCGACGACCACGGTCACGATCTGGCCGATATTCACCGCATGCAGTTCGAGGTAGCGCGCCAGCGCGCCGGCCGCCTTGCGGCGCGGCACCGCCGGGTCGTCCTCCACCTGCTTGATCAGGCCGTAGAAGCGCTGGTAGGTGGTGTAGTTGGCCAGCACGTCCATGATGAAACCTTCCTCGATCGCCTGGCGCATCGAGTACTCATGGAACGGCGCCGCACCGGTGGAGCCAGGCTCGTCGAACAGGGCCAGCGTCTTGAACTTGGGCGTGGCGGTGAAGGCGAAGAAGCTCAGGTTGGGCTGCCGCGCGCGCTTCAAGGTGTCGCGCAGCAGGTTGCGCTTCGCCTGCTCGGAAAGCTCGTCGTCTTCCACGTCGGACAGCTGCGCGGCAATGGCCGCCTCGATGCCGTCCTTGTTCAGCATGCCGCGCAGCGTCTTGGCGGTTTCGCCGCTCTGCGAGGAGTGCGCCTCGTCCACGATCACGGCAAAACGCTTCCCGACGGTGTCGATGGCGACGCCTTGCCGGTTCTTCTCCAGCGTGGCCAGCGCCTGGGCGATGAAGGGAAACTTCTGGATGGTGGTGATGACGATGGGCGTGCCGGCGGACAGCGCGCGCGCCAGTTGCTGGGTGTTCTCGTCGATCTTCTCCACCACGCCGGTCTTGTGCTCGAACTGGTAGATCGTCGCCTGCAACTGCTGATCCAGCACGCGGCGATCGGTGACCACCACCACGGAGTGGAAAATCTTCTCGTCGCTGGCGTCGTGCAGGCCTGCCAGCCGGTGCGCCAGCCAGGCGATGGAGTTGGACTTGCCCGAGCCGGCCGAGTGCTGCACCAGGTAGTTGTGCCCGGCACCGTGTGCGCGGGCATGGCTGACCAATCGGCGCACCGCGTCGAGCTGGTGGTAGCGCGGGAAAATCATCGTCTCCTTGCGAATGGTGCGCGCGCCCTTGTCGGTCTTTACCTTGCGCTCCTTCACCTCCAGGTGCATGAAGCGCTGCAGGATGTCGAGCAGGCTGTCGCGGGCCAGCACCTCGTCCCACAGGTAATGGGTTTTCCAGTTGCCCGCCACCGGCGGGTTGCCCGCGCCGTGATCGACGCCGCGGTTGAACGGCAGGAACACCGTCTCGCTGCCCTTCAGCCGCGTGGTCATCCACGCCTCGTCCGGGTCCACCGCGAAATGCACCAGCGCGCGCTGCCTGAACGCGAACAGCAGGTCGCGCGCGTCGCGGTCGCGCTGGTATTGCGTGATGGCATCTGCCGCGCGCTGACCGGTCAGCGGGTTCTTCAGTTCCACCGTCACCACCGGCAGGCCGTTCACCGCCAGCGTCACGTCGATGATGCAGCGCCGGTGCGCGCCATCGGGCCGCTTGAGTACCGAGGTGAACGCCACTTGGCGCGCGATGGTGAGTCGGTTGGCCGCGTACAGCGCCGCCGACTCCGGGTTGAGCGCGGAGTTGGGCTGGAAATACGCCAGCCGCAGCGTCTTGCCGTAGCACTTGAAGCCGTGGCGCAGCACATGCAGCGAGCCCTTGTCGCGCAGCTCGGCCACGAGGCTGTCCAGCACCGTGCCGCGCGTGCGCTCGCCCAGCAGCGCGTGCAAGGCTTGCCAGCGCGCCGGCTGGCTGGCCTGCAGAAAGCCGATCACGTCGGCAGGGAACAAGGCCAGCGCTTCGTCGAAATCCTGCGACACGCGCTTTTCGTAGCCGCCCCGTGCCACAAGGCCTTGCTCGATCGCGGATTCAAACGCGTACTCGGAATATGCAGGCATCAGCCTTTCCCCCTGGTTTTCCGGCATCACGCCGGCTGCCACAACGTGCGCAGCGGCACGGCAAACAGACGATCGCCAAAACCCAGCGTGGCCTCGCCGTCGTACAGCACCACGCCGGCGGCGAATCGCTTGCCGGCGATGTCGCGCAGCTTGGCCAGGCCACGGAAGTCGCGCTCGGCGACGCTGGCGGCCGCCTTCACCTCCACCCCGGCCAACGCGCGGGCGCCGCGCTCGATCACGATATCCACCTCCACGCCATCGCGGTCGCGGTAGTGGAAGAACCCCGCGCCCAGATCGCTCCAGCTCTCCTGCCGACGCAGCTCCTGGTACACGAAAGTTTCCAGCAGGTGGCCCAGCAGCTCGCGATCGGCAGCCACGGCGGCGGCGTCCACACCCAGCAACGCGCAGGCCACGCCGGTATCGCCCAGATGCAGTTTGGGCGTCTTGACCAGGCGACTGAGACGGTTGCTGTGCCAGGGCGGCAGCCGCTCCAGCAGAAACACCCGCTCCAGCAAGGTCACGTAATCGGCGATGGTGGGGCGGCTGAGCTGGAACGGTGCCGCCAGGTCGCTGGCATTGAACAGTTGCGCGGTCTGCGCCGCCGCCACCGCCAACAGGCGCGGCAAGGCATCCAGCGAGTGGATGCGACTCAGGTCGCGCACGTCGCGTTGCACCAGCGCATCGAGGTAGTCGCGATACCACGCCGCGCGCCGACGTGCGCTGGCCCGCGCCAGCGCGGCGGGATAACCACCGGCGACGATGGCTTCGGCCAGGTGCGCGCCAAGGCGTGCACCGCGTCCGGGCTGGAAGTCGGCGGCAAACAGCCGCTGCGGAAACGTCCCGGGCCGTGCTGCCAGCTCGCACTGCGCCAGCGGATGCAGGCGCAGCACCGACATGCGCCCGGCCAGCGAATCGGCCAGCTTCGGCAGCAGCAACACATTGGCCGAGCCGGTCAGCAGGAACCGCCCCGGCACCCGTTCGCGATCCACCGCATGCTTGAGCGTGGTGAACAGCGCCGGCACGCGCTGCACCTCGTCCAGGATCACCCGCGGCGGCAAGCCGTCCACGAAACCCACCGGGTCGGCGGCAGCGGCAGCGCGCAGCGTGTCGTCGTCGAAACTCAGGTAGGCGTAGCCCAGCGGCTCCCCCACCATCCGCGCCAACGTCGACTTGCCGCACTGGCGCGGCCCGTGCACCAGCACCACCGGCGAATCGGCCAGTGCCTCGCGCAACACCGGCGCGGCCTGGCGGGGATGGAGCGCGGCATCGGTCATCGGCTGATTGCAAGAATCATGGTCGGCTGATTGTAAGAATCGCGAGCGGCTGATTGCAAGAAAGCCTGCCGCAGATCGAAAGCATCCCGACGATCGCCCGCCGCGCCTGCCGGCAGGCTCAACCGTTCAGCGCGGGCAGCTGGCCGGTGACGGCGGCGGTGATCAGGGCGGCGCGGTATTCGGTGAGGCGGTCCAGCGAGGTACGCACGCCGGCAACAAGCCGGTCGAACTGTGTGCATGCGGCATCCACGTGAGCCGCGATGGCCAGTTGTTCGTCGTGATGCGGTACGGGCACGCGCACGTGCGCCAGTTGCTCGCAGGTGATGGCCCCCTTAGTGCTGCCACCGCCGTCGCTTTCATTCCGCAGGAAGGTATAGGCGACCGACATTACGTGTCGGATGTACGCCGCATCGGCCACGGCGCGGAAAGGCTTGATATAGGCGAGATGCTGATTGATGGTCGCTTCGAACACCAGCAAGCTGGCCATGCCGCGCGTGCGCCCTTGGCCGGTGATGCCAATCAGCACGGCAGGAGGTTCAATACGCGGCAGATGGCATTCCTTCAAGGCACATGCCGTAACCCAGTCGCTGGCCTCCGAAACACTCGCCAGGTTCACCACCGCGCTGTTGAGCCACGGATAGGAACCATCCTCCCAGTAGTCGGGATCGTCACGCTGCGGCGTCGAACCGTTGCCGATGGTGGCGATGTACCGCAACGATTTGACCTCCCAATGTTCGGGAATCTTGCCGAGCCAGCCCATGCCGCTGTCTTTCAACCTGACGGCAGGATCAAGCCCCTTGGTGACTGCCTGCGTGATCAGCGCCTGCCGCTTTTCCGCCAGCCGTTCCAGCAGGGCGCGCTTCTTCGCAATCAGCGCGTCGATGCGCGCCGTCTTTTCGTCCAGGAAGCGGGCTATGCGGCGTTGGGTGTCGTGGGGTGGCAGCGGCAGCGGCTGGTGCCCCACGGTTTCCCAGTCGGCGCGCGGCATCTTCGACCCGAAGGTTTCGGCATCAACGGCATCGATGAATCCCCGCGATGTCAACACATAGAAAAGATAACGTGGCAGCACGCGGTTGGATGCGCGAAGGCAGAGCAGTTCCCCGGAGCTGGCGCCCTCAAACTCCGCATGAAAGACCTTGGCTAGATACGGACGGAGCTTGTTGAACAGCACGTCACCGGCGACGAATCGGCGGCTGTCGGCTTCCACCGGCTCAAGCGCATCACCCAACAGCCTGCCTGTCCACGATTCGACGTTCTCGTTCGACAGGTACGGCAGACGCTCCTGTTCCTCCGCCGTTGCCCGTTCGGTTTTCAGCGAAACGCTCCATTTCAGCCAGTCGCCAGTCCAGTCTTCCGGAAGCGTGCCAATCCAGGCTGGCCGATCGATGCTGCTGGCGACATGGCTCATGCTCCACCACCCTTGGTTCGTCGCGCCCGCGCCTTGCCCTGCGACTTCTTACCATCAGCAGTCGCCGCGCGGCCGCCCTCCACCCGCTTCGCCGAATCCCGCAAATCCTCCAGGTAACGCGCCTCGGCGGCCTGTTCGGCCTGCCGGCGCCGCTGCTCGGCAAACGCGTCGTACTGTTGCCCGGCCCATGCCTGCGCCTGTTCGTGGCTGACCTTGCCCGGGCCGCCCAGCACCGGCAACTCGGTGTCGCGCAGGAACTTGTCGAGGAAAGCCTCCCAGTCGCCCATGCGGATGTCCTGGCGGCGCAGGGCACGGAACTCGGCCTGGTCGAGGAACATCACGGTGATGCGGTTGAGCGTGTCGATCTCGCGCTCATCCAGGTAGTTCTTGGCGGTGCCGACGTCACGCTTGTAGACCTGGCCACCCTTCCACGCGGTGAGGCCCATGTTTGGCGCAGCGGCATCGGCGCGCTCACGCACGATTTCGGCGGCGGTGAGGCCGGTGGCGGCGTAGTGCATCTTGTTCTGCATGGTGGCGAAGAAGCCGCGGGTGTCGCTTTCGCCTTCGCGGTAGTCGCTGGCCATGGCGAAGATGTCGCGGATGCGCTGGTAGACGCGCGCCTCGCTGGCGCGGATCTCGCGGATGCGCGCCAGCAGTTCGTCGAAGTGGTCGGCGGCCGCATCCGTGCCCTTCAGGCGCTCGTCGTCGAGCACGAAGCCCTTGACTAGATACTCGGCCAGGCGCGCGGTAGCCCACTGGCGGAACTGGGTGCCGCGGGCGGAACGCACGCGGTAACCCACGGCAAGGATGGCTTCGAGCCGGTAATGGCGCAGTTGCCGGGACACAGCGCGACGACCTTCCTGGCGAACTTGTAAGTAATCCTTACAGGTTGCCGCCTCGTCCAGCTCGCCCTCGGCGTAGATGGCCTTGAGGTGCTGGGTGATGTTCTGCGGCGTCGTCTGGTACAGCTCGGCAAGCTGTGCCTGGGTCAACCAGACGGTTTCGCCCTCCAGCAGCACGCGGATGGAGCCGCCCTGGTCGTCCGCCCGATAGATGAGGATGTTGCCTTCGGGATTGGCGTCTTCCTTGTGGCTCATGGCTGGCTCCTCAGCAGGCACTGGACCCCAGCTTCCGCTGGGGCGACGGGCGGGCGACCGACAACGGCTTCATGTCATCAGACCCTTGAGCAGATCGGCAATGTCGCCTTCCAGCGCGGCAATGTCGCGTTCGATGTCGGCCAGCGGGCGTGGGGGCTGGTAGACGTAGAAATGCCGGTTGAGCGGAATCTCGTAGCCGACCTTGGTCTTGCCGTAGTCCACCCAGGCATCGGGCACGTGGGGCAGCACTTCGCGCGCCATGTAGGCGTTGATCGCCGGCGCCATGGCGATGGCCAGGGAGTCGTTGGGCTGGTCGGGACCGAAGTCCAGCGGCAGCGCGAGGCCGGGCTTGCGCGGAAAGCTCTCGGGCCAGTCGAAGTGCTCGGGCAACGGGACGTTCTCGGTGTCGCGCAGTTCGCTGTCCGGCTCGGGATTGCCGTCGGCATCGCGGCAGATCTGCGCCTCCGGGTCGCGTTCGCCCAAGGCGTTGAAGATAGCCTTTTTCACGGCCGCCGGAATCTTCACGCCAGCCTTTTTCGCGGCGCGCTTGAGGTCGACCTCGAAGCGCGCGCGATCGTCGTAGATACCCTTGCGTTCCAGCGTGGCCAGCAGGTCGCGGATGGCCTGTTGCAGGGCGCAGCCTTCGGCTTCCTCCTGCTCGGCCTGTGCCCGATCCTTGCGCTTCTTCGAGACGGCGAGGTTGGCAAACGCGCTCTGCGCGTCCAGCCGCGCGATGCGCTCGGCACTGGCATGGAAGTTCATCCGTAGCGGACGCTCGACGGTGACTTTCAGAAAGCCGAACTCGCGGTTGTCGAAGATGCGCGAGACGACGCGCGTTGCGGTTGCACCCTCAACCTGCACCTCAGCGGTTTCACCGTCACGGTAATTGCCGTACAGGCGGGTGAGCTGGGCAATCTGCGCGTCGCTGATCTCGTGGCGCTTGTTGTTGAGGCTTTTCTTCATGCGCTGGAAGAAGCGCGTGCCGTCAATGAGCTGCACCTTGCCGCGGCGCTCGGCGCTCTTGCGGTTGGTGACCAGCCAAATGTAGGTATAGATGCCGGTGTTGTAGAAGAGCTGGTCAGGCAGCGCCACGATGGCATCCAGCCAGTCGTTCTCGATGATCCAGCGGCGGATGTTGGACGGGCCGGAGCCGGCGTCGCCGGAAAACAGCGGCGAGCCGTTGAACACGACGGCGATCCTGGAGCCATCGCCACCCTGCTCCGGCGAAGGCTGCATCTTGGCGATCATGTGCTGCAGGAACAGCAGCGAGCCGTCGTTGATGGCGGGCGTGCCGGCACCGAAACGGCCGGCGAAGCCCAGCGTCTTCGCCTCATGCTCCACATGGGTTTTCTGGTCTTTCCACTCCACGCCGAACGGCGGGTTGGCCAGCAGGTAGTGGAAATGCTTGCCCTCGAAACCGTCGCGCGTCTTGCCGTCACCCAGGGTGTCGCCGAGCACGATGTGGTCGGTCTCCTCGTCCTTGATCAGCATGTCGGCACAGCAGATGGCCCAGGACTCGGGGTTGTATTCCTGCCCGAACAGGGCGAGGTTGGCCGACTCGTTCTGCGCGCGGATGAATTTTTCCGATTCCGACAGCATGCCGCCGGTGCCGCAGGCAGGGTCGTAGATGGTGCGGTAGATGCCGGGCGTATAGACGTCGGTCTCGTTGGTGTAGACCAGGCTGGCCATCAGGCGGATCACTTCGCGCGGAGTGAAGTGGTCGCCGGCCTCCTCGTTGGCCTGTTCGTTGAACCGCATGATGAGGTGCTCGAACAGATAGCCCATCTGCAGGTTGTCGACGCGATCCGGGTGCAGATCCACGTCGGCCATGGCCTGGACGATGGTGTAGAGGCGGTTGGCTTCGTCCAGCTTGGCGATCTGGTCGGCGAACTTGAACTTTTCGAAAATCAGCTGCGCGGTGGTCGAGAAGCCCATGAGGCATGCGTTGAGGTTGGCGACGATGTTCTCGCTGTCGGCCAGCAGCCGCTGAAAGGTGTAGGGGCTGGTGTTGTACAGCGGCTGCTGACGGGTGGGGTCGGCCACCCGCGAGAGCATGCGCTCCATCGCCGCGGGCGGCGTCTTGCGTGCTTCAAGCTTTTTGTACTCGGCCACCACCTTGTCTCGCGTGGGCGCCAGCACGCAGTCGAGGCGGCGCAACACCACCATGGGCAGCATGACGAGGCGGTATTGCGGCGGGCGGTAGGGGCCGCGCAGGCGGTTGGCGATTTCCCAGATCTTGCCTTTGAGTTCTTCGTGCAACTGCGTGTTCACATGTTTCCCTGATATGAGCGGCGACGCATGGCCCGCTGCGCAACCGATGTCGCTACGGCAAAAGCGAACAGCAGAAGGCCGGGCTTGCCCCGGCCTCCCAACTTCACTGGATAGTAGCGCGACTCACTTCCACGGCCACGCCTTCAGCTCGTACTCCTTCGGCGGCGTGTTGCCGGCGAGGTACTGCACGAAGTAGTCCCAGCGGCGGCGGGTAACGTAGGGGGTGGCGTCGCCGTAGGCGTGGTGGGCGTTGGGGATCAGCAGCAGGTCGAAATCGCGGTTGGCCTTGATCAGCGCGTCGACCACCAGCAAGGTGTTGGACGGCGGCACGTTGTCGTCCATGGTGCCGTGGGTGAGCATCAGGCGGCCCTTGAGGTTCTTCGCCAGGTTCTGGTTGGCCTGGGCGTCGTAGTTGCTCTTGCCGTCCTTGTCGGTGACCAGCTCGCCCTGGTACTTCTCGGCCCAGTCGTCCTCGTAGTTGCGATCGTCGTGGTTGCCGCTTTCGGCCCAGCCGACCTTGAAGAAGTCCGGGTAGCGGAACATCGCGCCGGCGGTGGCGTTGCCGCCGCCGGAGTGGCCCCAGATGCCGACGCGGTCGAGGTCGATCCACGGGTAGCGCCGGCCCAGCTCCTTCAGCGCCGCGACCTGGTCCGGCAGCGTGTTGTCCTCCATGCGGCCGTACCAGGCGTCGTGGAAGGATTTGGAGCGCCACGGTGTGCCCATGCCGTCGATCGCCACCACGATGAAGCCGAGCTCGGCCATCGCCTGGTGGTCGGCGCGCGCGGCGGAGAAGTTGCGCCCGCGCACCGAACCGGTCTGCGGACCGGGGTAGACGTAGTCGATGATCGGATACTTCTTCGACGCATCGAAGTGCGAGGGCTTGAACATCATCCCGTACAGCGTGGTCTTGCCGTCGCGCGCCTTGACCGTGATCGGCACCGGCGGCACCCAGCCGGCGGCCTTCAGGCGCGTGATGTCGGCACGGGCGATGGTGGCGAGCGTGCGGCCGTCGTCGGCCGCGCGCAGCACGGTGACGGGAGGCGTGGTCGGCGTGGAATACACATCCACGAAGGCCTTGCCGTCCGGCGACAGGGTGATCTCGTGGTTGGCCGCCTCCGGCGTCAAGAGCACCGGCTTGCCGCCGTCCAGGCTGACCTTGAAGAACTGCTGGTAATACGGGTTCACGCCAGCCGTGCGGCCCACGCCGCGGAACCACACGGTGCGCGATTTCGGATCGACCTTGAGCACCTCCGTGACGTTGCCGGTGCCGGTGGTGATCGGGTGCTTGAGCTTGCCGTTGCGCAAGTCGTAGAGGTACAGGTTGCCCCAGTCGTTGCGTTCGCTGTACCAGATCGCCTCATGCGTGGCCGGCAGGTAGCGCCAGTTGACGGCGCCGTTGCCGCTTTCGAAGTACGTCGGCGAGGTTTCCTCGAACACCGTGCGCACCTTGCCGGTGGCCGCGTCGGCAATGCGCAGCCACGCGTGCTTGTGGTAGCGCGAGGTGGAGACGAAGGCCAGTGTCTTGCCGTCGCTCGCCCACTTCACGTCGTCCCAGCCGCCGTCGGGGCCGCAGCTCACGTCGTCGCACAGGGTGGAGCGGTGCTGGTCCTGCGGCATCTGCAGGCGCACGACCTGGTGCGTGGGCACGTCGATGATGACGCGCTCGATCATCGTCACGTCCTTGTCGCCGACCAGCGGATACTTCCACTTCTGCAGCTCGGGATGGCCGACCCTGGTCTTGATCAGGTACATCTCGCCGGTCTTGCGCTGATCCTGCTGGAAGGTGGCGATGCGCGTCGAATCGGGCGACCACTCCACGATGGCCTTGTCGGTGTGTTTCCAGCCGGCGTTGTCGGTGGCGTAGCCGAAGTTTTCCACGCCGTCGGTGGTGAGCTGCGTCTCCTTGCCGCTGGCGACGTCGCGCAGCCACAGGTTCCAGTCGCGGATGAAGGCCTCGCTCTTGCCGTCGGGCGAGCGTGCGCCGGGTTCCTTGCCGGTCTTCACCAGGGTCGCGCGATCGACGCAGCTGGCCGTGGCGGCGGCGAGGTCGCACACGTAGTGCTTGCCGCGCACGGTGATGTCGATGCGGCCGTCGGGTTTTGCCTCGTAGCCGGTCACCGGCAGTTTCATGGCGTCAACCGGCTTGTCGCCGGCCTGGCCCAGCGCCGCCGCCAGCTTCGCCTGGTCGAACAGCGGCGCGGCCTTGCCGCTGGCCGTGTCCATGCGCAGGAAGTGGTCGCCGCGCGCGTCATGGTCGACGTACCAGAAGTGGCCGTCGTCCAGCCAATGCACGGTGGTCACCGCGTGGTCGACCAGCGGCGTGGTGTTGTAGCTCATGAAGCGCTCAGCCTGCGCGTAGTCGTTCGCGTCGAGCACCCGCCCCTGCGCCGCGACGCCGCCGGACAGCAGCCCCAGGAGCACCGCGCCACCAAGGCGCAACTTGCCGAACCTCGAATGCATCTTTTGATCTCCCCGAACCCGGATGCGCAACCGCACGTGGTTGCATCGACACACGTCTGCCCGATGCTAGCGCGATTCGCCTTGCCGACTCTGTGCCAAAGGTCCACCTCATTCGCTGTCCACCCCTCGCGGCACGCAGCCCCGAGTCCAGGCGAGGGGCTTGTTTTTCCGGGGTTGGCCCGATCGCGCCATGCGTCGGCAAACCACGTTGCACCCGCCGCGACATCAGCGCAGCGCAGCCGTCAGCTCCACCAGCCAGTCGATGAACACGCGCAGGCGCGCCGGCATCTGGCGCTGCTGCGGATACAGGATGGTCATCGGCAGCGAGGGCGGCGGAAACTCCGGCAGCAGTTCGCGCAGGTGGCCACGCTTGAGCTCGGCGGCGACGCGGTAGCGCGGGATCTGCGCGATGCCCAGGCCGGCCTCGCAACAGCGGTAATAGGCTTCGGCGCTGCTGACGCTGACACAGCCGGGCAACGCGACTTCGCGGCGCTTGCGCCCGACCATGAACTCCAGCGGCTCGGCGCGGCGGGTGGTGGGCGAGATCCAGTTCACCGCCACATGGCCATCCTGCAACGCCGCGAGCGAGTCGGGCGCGCGACGACGGCGCAGGTAGGCGCTGCTGGCCACGGTGGCCAGCTCGAAGCGGCCGACGCGGCGGCCGACCATGTCCGAATCGGCCAGTTCGCCGATGCGCAGCACGCAGTCCACGCCTTCGCGCACCAGGTCGACGAAGCGGTCGCCGGTGCCGATGTCCAGACCGATCTGCGGATAACGGGCGAAGAAATCGCGCAACGCGGGAATCACCAGCAGGCTGGCCAGCGAAGCGGGCATGTCCACGCGCAGGCGTCCCTTCGGCTGCACGCGCGCCTCGCGAAAATCGGACTCCACCTCGTCGACGTCGGCAAGCAGCTGCACGCAATGGCGGTAGTAGGTCTCGCCATCGCGGGTCGCCTGCACGCGGCGGGTGGTCCGCAACAGCAGCTGCGCGCCGAGCCGCGCCTCCAGGCGCTTGATTGCGTGGGTTACGGTGGCACGCGGGAGATCCAAATCGCTCGCTGCGGCGGTAAAGCTGCCCAACTCGACGATCCGCGTGTACAACCGCATGGCCTGCAGCCGGTCCATCGCCATTGTTGTTGCTCATGAAATGATGATGGCCATTATTGAGTATTTATCGGATCTTCGTCACGGCGCACCATGCGTCCACCCTCACCTGCCGGAGCAACCCGCATGCAGACCCGCACCCTCGGCCACGGCCCCCGCGTTTCCACCCTCGGCCTCGGCTGCATGGGCATGAGCGCGTTCTACGGCGCGCACGACGACGCCGAATCGATCGCCACCATCCACCACGCGCTGGAGCGCGGCCTCAACCTGCTCGACACCGCCGACATGTACGGTCCGCACACCAACGAAGTGCTGGTCGGCAAGGCCATCAAGGGGCGCCGCGAACAGGCCTTCGTGGCGACCAAGTTCGGCATCGTGCTGGACCCGGACAACCCGGCCGCGCGCGGCGTCAACGGCCGCCCGGAGTACGTGCGCGCGGCCTGCGACGCCAGCCTGAAGCGCCTGGGCATCGACACCATCGACCTGTACTACCAGCACCGTGTCGACCCGAACGTGCCGATCGAGGAGACCGTGGGCGCGATGGCCGAGCTGGTGGCTGCCGGCAAGCTGCGTTACCTGGGCCTGAGCGAGGCCTCCGGCGCCACGCTGGAGCGCGCCTGCAAGGTGCATCCGATCGCCGCGCTGCAAAGCGAATTCTCGCTGTGGACGCGCGACCCGCAAACCAACGGCATGCTCGCCGCCTGCCGCAAGCTCGGCGTGAGCCTGGTCGCCTACTCGCCGCTGGGCCGCGGCTTCCTCACCGGCGCGATCCGTTCGCCGGACGATTTCGAGGCCGACGATTACCGCCGCCACAGTCCGCGTTTCGTGGGCGAAAACTTTGCGCGCAACCTGCAGTTGGTCGAGCAGGTGAAAGCCATCGCCGCCGACAAGGGCTGCTCGCCCGCGCAACTGGCGCTGGCCTGGGTGCTGGCGCAGGGCGAAGACGTGCTGGCCATCCCCGGCACGCGCAAGCGCAGCCGGCTGGACGAGAACCTGGGCGCGCTGGACGTGACGCTCAACGCCGCCGAGCTGGAGGCGATCGACGCGGTGTTCCCGCCCGACGCGGCCAGCGGCACGCGCTACGTCGAAGAAGGCATGCGCATGGTCAACGCGTAGGTGTCGCGGATTCGGATTCGTTGTCCTTCTCCCTCCGGGAGAAGGGAGCAACCGCGGCGCGGTAAAATGCGCGGCATGAGTACTCCCGAACATTCCCCTTTGGGCAAGGACACCGTCTACGCCGACCGCTACGACCCGCGGCTGCTGTTTCCGATCCCGCGCGCGGACAAGCGCGCGGAGATCGGCGTGGCCGAGACGCTGCCGTTCCACGGCGTGGACATCTGGAACGCCTACGAGCTGTCCTGGCTCGACCCGCGCGGCAAGCCGCAGGTGGCGCTGGCCGAGTTCCGCGTGCCGGCGGCGTCGCCGCACATCATCGAATCGAAATCGTTCAAGTTGTACTTGAACGGTTTCGCGCAGGAGTCCTTAGCCGACATCGACGCGCTCGCCGAAACGCTGCGCCACGACCTGTCCGCCGCGGCCGGTGCCGTGGTCGGCGTGGAGCTGTCGCCGCTGCGCGCCGCGGCCTTGCCGGTGGTGGAACTGGAAGGCGAGCTGCTCGATGCGCAGGATCTCGCCATCGACCACTACGGTCCGCCGCGACCGGAATATCTGCGTGCGGATGCCACGGCGACCGCGGTGCAGGAAACGCTGGTCTCGCACCTGCTGCGCTCGAACTGCCCGGTGACCGGCCAGCCCGACTGGGGCAGCGTGCAGATCGCCTACCGCGGCGCCCCGATCGACCACGCCGGCTTGCTGCGCTATCTCGTCTCGTTCCGCACCCACAACGAGTTCCACGAGCAATGCGTGGAGCGCATCTTCGTCGATATCACCCGCCGCTGCGCGCCACAGCAGCTCAGCGTGCACGCGCGCTACACCCGACGCGGCGGGCTGGACATCAACCCGTTCCGCAGCAGCACGCCGGCCACGCCGGACAACCCGCGCACGGTGCGCCAGTAATCGCACCAACGCACTGTCGCCACCGCGTGAAAAGTTCGGCAGGGGCGCGCGGCCGCTAATCGGCGCTTCATTTGCGCGGCGCTAGCCTCCGCGGGTGGGTCATGCCGACCATTCGTCCGTGGAGCTCCGATGAAACGATCACGTGTCTTGATGGGCCTGTTGCAAGGTGCCGGCCTGGCCAGCCTGCTGCTGCTCGCCGCCTGCGGCAAGCACGATGAACCGGCCGCCCCTGCCGCGGCTCCCGCCAGCAGCGTCGCGCCCGCAGCGTCGGTGCTGCCTGCGCCGGCGCCCGCGCATACGACTGCCGCGGCGCCCGCTGCCAGCAGCGGCATCGCACCGGCAACCACGGTGGCCGCGGCCGCCGCGCCGGCACCGCTGGCCTTTGCCAAGCTGACCGTGGGCGACGCGGTGGACAAGAGCCATCAGGTCACTCGTGCCGGCGAACGCTTCGACGCCGACGACCACACGCTCTACGCCAGCGTGGCGACCGTGGGCAGCAGCACCGACGCCACCATCGACGCCACCTGGCGCTACCTTGAAGGCCGCGGCCAACTGGTCAGCAAGATCAGCCAGTCGATCGCCACCGACGGCCCGGCGATCACCACCTTCCAGGTGCACAACCCCGACCTGTGGCCGGAAGGCAAGTACACGGTGGACATCACGGTCGACGGCAAGCCCGCCGCCAGCCAGGATTTCCGCATCGGCAAGGGCTGATCGAAAGAACTCCCCGGGTCGGGTTCGCCCCATGACCAATGGTGCAGGCGCGGCCCGATGGCCGCGTCTACACTGGGCGCCGGCCTTTCGCCCGGGGAATCCACATGCGCCTGCGCTACCTGTTGTGGCTGCTTTGCGGCCTGCTGCTGGCACCGTTGTCCACGGTGGCCGCCGGGGCGGTGGCCTTGTCGCAACCCTCGGTGTCGCCGGACGGCAGCCGCATCGCCTTCGTCGCCAACGGCGGCATCTGGAGCGTGCCCAGCCAGGGCGGCACCGCCCACCTGCTGGTGGCCGACGACGGCGGCAACGATTCGCGACCACTGTATTCGCCGGACGGCCGCCAGCTGGCGTTCCAGTCCGACGGCGGCAGCGAAGCCAGCGGCATCTACCTGCTCGACCTCGCCAGCGGCACGGTGCGCCGGCTGACCTGGGCCGACGGCAGCAATCAGCTCGATGCCTGGTCGCACGACGGCCAGTGGATCTATTTCAGCTCCGCGCGCGACAACGTCGGGGGCATGGCCGGCGTCTATCGCGTGCGCGCCAGCGGCGGCACGCCGATGCCGGTGTCGCTGGAACGCTATCGCCACGAGTCGATGGCTGCGCCCTCGCCCGACGGCGCCTCGCTGGCCGTGGTCGGCGGCGGCATGGGCGACTGGCAATGGTGGCGCCACGGCCGCAGCCACATCGACGAAGGCGCGGTATGGCTGCTGCGCGACGACGGCAGCCACCAGTACCGCCGGCTGACCGCGGACGACGCGCGCGCCGAATGGCCGATGTGGTCACCCGGCGGCGACACGCTTTATTACATGAGCGACCGCAGCGGCGCGGAGAACATCTGGCGCGTGCCGCTGGCCGGCGGCAGCGAATCGGCATTGACCACCTTCACCGATGGGCGCGTGCTGTGGCCAAGCATTGCGGCGAACGGCAAGCTGCTGGCGTTCGAGCGCGACTTCGGCATCTGGGCGCTGGACATGGCCAGCGGCCATGCGGCGCCACTGGCGATCACCCTGGCCGGCGCGATCCGCGGCCCGCAGCCGGAACACGAGAACCTCAGCCAGGGCTACAGCCAGATCGCGCTGTCGCCGGACGGCAAGAAGCTGGCCCTGATCGCGCACGGCGAGGTGTTCGCCACCGACGCCGCCAAGGGCGGCCACGCGCGTCGGCTCACCCGCACCGCGGCCGAGGAATACGACCTGGCCTGGGCGCCGGACAGCCGCCGCCTGGTCTACGGCTCCAGCCGCGACGGCCACGGCCAGCTCTACCTGTACGACTTCGCCAGCGGCAAGGAAACCGCGCTCACCTCCACCACCGGCAGCGACACCACGCCGCGCTTCTCGCCCGACGGCAGGCAGCTCGCCTTCCTGCGCAACGATCGCGAGCTGTGCGTGCTCGATGTCGCCAGCGGCAAGCTGCGCAGCGTGGTGAAGGCGCGCATCGACCTGCCGCGCCCGCTCGACTCCGCCGCCTCGTTCGCGTGGTCGCCGGACGGCCGCTGGATCGCCTACCTCGACTTCGGCCCGCGCATGTTCCGCAACGTGCACGCAGTTTCGCTGGCCGACGGCAAGCAGGTGGCGCTGAGCTCGCTGGCCAACACCGACGCGGACAACGTGTCGTGGAGCGCCGACGGTCGCAGCGTGCTGTTCACCACCGGCCAGCGCACCGAGGACGGCCGCGTCGCGCAGGTCGACCTGCTGTCGCGTACCCCGGTGTTCCGCGAGGACCGTTTCCAGGACCTGTTCAAGGCCAAGGCCGACGACGACAAGCACAAGGGCAAGGCCGGCGATCACGCCGACGACAAGCCGCCGGCGAAACCCGTGCGCATCGACGCCGACGGCATCCGCGAGCGGCTGAGCCTGCTGCCGGTGGGCCTGGACGTCGGCGCCGCGCAGATCAGCCCGGACGGCAAATCCCTGCTGCTCACCGCCCAGGTCGCCGGTACGACGAACCTCTACAGCTGGTCGCTCGACCCGCTGGCGAAGGAGCCGCCGGTGGCGCGCCAGCTCACGCATACGCCGGGCGACAAGCAGGACGCGCAGTTCAGCGCGGACGGCAAGCAGGTGTTCTACCTCGACGCCGGCAAGATCCAGTCGCTCAAGCTGGACGACAAGGGCGACGCCAAGCCCGAGACACTCGCCGTCGACGCCGCGATGGAAGTGGATTTCGACGTCGAGAAGCGGGTGGTGTTCGAGCAGGCGTGGAGCTGGCTGCGCGACACCTTCCACGACCCGGCGATGCACGGTGCGGACTGGAACGCGGTGCACACCACCTACGCCCCGCTGGTCGCCAACGCGGCCACGCCCGCGGCGCTGTATCGGCTGTTGAACCTGATGGTGGGCGAGCTTGACGCCTCGCATTCCGGCGCACGCGCGCCGCAGAAACGCGAATCCGTCACCGGCCGGCTCGGCCTGATGTTCGACCGTGCCGAGTACGAACAGCACGGCCGCCTGCGCGTCGCCAGCGTGCTGCCGCTGTCGCCCGCCGCCGTCGCCGGCGGCATCGAAACCGGCGACTACCTGCTGGCGATCGACGACGAGCCGCTCGACGCGCACAGCAACCTGGCCCAGCGCCTGGCCCACCGCATCGGCGACAAGGTCGAGCTGCACCTCGCCGACAACGCCGCCGGCAAGGGCGCCCGCGACGTGGCGGTGAAGCCGATCGACTCGAAGGATCTCTCCGAACTGGTCTACCGCGCCTGGACCGCGGACAACCGCGCCTACGTGGCCAAGGCCAGCGGCGGGCGCCTGGGCTACGTGCACCTGCGCGACATGTCCTACGCCTCGCTGCAGGATTTCTACAAGGATCTGGACGCGCAGAACGCCACCGGCGACGGCGTGGTGATCGACATCCGCAACAACTTCGGCGGCTTCGTCAACGCCTACGCGCTGGACGTGCTCGCGCGCCGGCCCTACCTCAACATGACCTTCCGCGGCTTCGACCAGGCCGAGCCGGCGCGCAGCATCCTCGGCCAGCGCGCGCTGGAGCGCCCCACCGTGCTGATCACCAACCGCATCACCCTCTCCGACGGCGAAGACTTCTCCGAAGGCTACCGCGCGCTAGGCCTGGGCAAGATCGTCGGTGAACCCACCGCCGGCTGGATCATCTACACCTCCGGCGGCAAGCTGATCGACGGCGGCACCGTGCGATTGCCCTTCATCACCATCACCGACAACCGCGGCCAACCGATGGAAGGCCACCCCCGCCCGGTCGACATCCCGGTCAGCCGCGCACTCGGCGAATCGTTCCAGGGCAGGGACAGCGAGCTGGATGCGGCGGTGCGGAGTTTGCTGGGGACGGTGGGTGGATCGGCCGCCCGCCACGCCGTCCCTGCCGCGTCGTAGGAGTGCGGACACCGGCAGGGTTCCAGGCCGTGAGTCGGCGCGATCGGACGCGCGCCGCTCAGCGGCCGTACTGGCTGCGGTAGCCGCTCGGGGTCACGCCGGTGATGGTCTTGAACTGGCGGCTGAAGGCGCTGTGGTCGGCAAAGCCGCAGGCATGGGCGATGTCGGTGATGCGCATGTCGCCGCGCAACAGGCGCAGGGCCGTGTCGATGCGCACCTGGATCAGCGCCTGTTGCGGCGTCAGCTGGAACACGCGCCGGAAGTGACGCTCCAGCTGGGCGACGGACAGCCCGACCTGCCGCGCCAGCTTGGACACGTTGAGCTTCTCGGCAGGATGCGCCTTGAGGTAATCCAGCACCTGGCGCACGCGCCCGTAGGTCGGCCGGGAACCGTCCGGCATGGGCAGGTCGCGGGAGACTCCGATGACCCCGCGGATGCTGCCGTCCACGCGCAGCGGGATCTTGCGGGTCAGGCACCAGCCGGGCGCACGGTTGGCGAACAGGTGCACTTCCAGTTGGTCGTTGATGGACTCGCCCTGCAGCACGCGGCGGTCCTGCTCCACGAAACCGTCGCCCATGGTTCCGGGGAAAAGCTCCGCCGCAGTCTTGCCGATGATGTCCTCGCGTGCAGGCAGGCGCAGCCGCCGCATCAGGGTGAAATTGACGTGGGTGTAGCGGCAGTCCGTGTCCTTCGCGAAAAAGACCACGTCCGGCAGCGTGTCGAACACGGCGATCAGCGTGTCGATGGAAACGACAGTCTCCATGGGCAATCCCGAAACCTGTGCGCGGTGAGTTTCGATTGTGCACCATTCCGCATGTTTGGATGGCAAGTCGCTCTAGTTGGCGCCGACGCCATGGCCGACCATGCCCGGCATGCCAAGCATCGAATTCGTCGACTCACATACCGAGGGCGAACCCACCCGCACCGTGCTCTCCGGCTTTCCGGATCCGGGCACGGGCAACCTCGCGACACGCCTGACGCGCCTGCGCGCCGAACACGACGCGTGGCGCCGCGCGGTGGTGCTCGAACCGCGCGGTTCGGATGTCCTGGTAGGCGCCTTGCTTCTGCCGCCGGACCATCCTCAGGCCTGTGCCGGCGTGATTTTCTTCAACAACGTCGGTTACCTCGGCATGTGCGGCCACGGCAGCATCGGAGTGGCGCGCACGCTGCAGCACCTGGGCCGCATCGGGCCGGGCCGCCACGCGCTGGATACGCCGGTGGGGCTGGTGGGTTTCGAACTCGCGGCAGACGGACGGGTGACCGTCGACAACGTGGAAAGCTATCGCCACCTTCACGGCGTGACGCTGGACGTGCCCGGTCACGGGCCGGTTCGCGGCGACGTGGCCTGGGGCGGCAACTGGTTCTTCATCACCGAGGACTGCCCGGTGACGCTCGAACTGGCGCAGCAGCAGGCCCTGACGAACTACGCCACGGCGATCCGAGGCGCGCTGGCCGCCGCCGGCATCACTGGCGCCGATGGCGCCGAGATCGACCATATCGAGATCAGCGCCGCGGACCCGCGCCCCGGCGTCGACGCGCGCAACTTCGTGCTGTGCCCGGGGCTGGCCTACGACCGCTCGCCCTGCGGCACCGGCACCAGCGCGAAACTCGCCTGCCTGGCCGCCGACGGCGCGCTGGCGCCGGGGCAGGTGTGGCGCCAGGCCGGCATCCTGGGCACTGTGTTCGAGGCCAGCTGGCAACCCGGCCAGCACGGAGTGCGCCCACGCATCAGCGGCAACGCCTGGATCACCGCCCGCGGCCAACTGCTGCTCGACGAGAACGACCCGCTCGCCTGGGGCATCCAGGCGTGAGCGGCAGCCACGACCTCATCGTGGTCGGCGCCGGCATCGTGGGCGCCGCCTGCGCCGAGCGCGCCGCCGCCGAGGGGCTGAATGTGCTGATCGTGGAACCGGGACCAATCGGCGGCGGCGTGACCGCGGCGAGCATGGGTCATCTGGTGACCGTGGACAGCTCGCCGGCCGAGATGGCGCTGACCGCCTATTCGCAGAAACTGTGGGCTTTGCTGCACGACCTGCCCGGCCTGGAGTACAGCCGCTGCGGCACTCTGTGGGTGGCCGCCGACGCGGACGACCTGGCGCGGGTGCCGGCCCGGCAGGCGCGCCTGGCCGCACTCGGCATCGAGGCCGAACCGGTGGACGCCCATCGGCTTTACGCGCTGGAACCGGCGCTGGCGCCGGGCCTCGCGGGCGGCATGCGCGTGCCCGGCGAGGGTGTGGTGTATCCGCCGGCAGCGGCGCGCGCGCTGGTGCAACGTGCCTGCGGGCGCGGCGCCACGCTGCAGCGCGAGCGCGTGGTGGCGCTGGACGATCATGGTGTGCGCTTCGCGGACGGCAGCCGCCGCCGCGGCCGCGTGCTGCTGGCGGTCGGTGGCGAGCTGGCGTCGCTGCTGCCCGAGCTGCCCCTGCGTCCGCGCAAAGGTCATCTGGTGATCACCGAACGCTACCCCGGCACGATCCACCATCAACTGGTGCAGATGCGCTACGCCGACAACGTGCTCGACGAGGCCGCCAGCGTGGCGTTCAACGTGCAGCCGCGCCCCACCGGCCAGCTACTGATCGGCTCGTCGCGGGAGTACGAAAGCAGCGACACCGTGGTGTCGCTGGCGACCGTGCAGCGCATGCTGCAATGCACGTTCGGATTCCTCCCCGGCCTGCGGTCGCTCAAGGCGCTGCGCATCTGGGCCGGCCTGCGTCCGGCCAGCGTCGACGGCCTGCCGTACATCGGCGCGGTATCCGGTCGCCGCGGCGTGTGGGTCGCCGCCGGTCACGAAGGCCTGGGCGTGTGCACGGCGCCGGGCACCGCCGCGATCCTCGTCGACCAGTTGCTGGGGCGCCCGCCCGCGATCGACGCCTCGCCCTACGATCCGGCGCGGATCGCGGCATGAGCGGACAGGTGCAGCTCATCATCGACGGCGAGACCTTCCGCGTGAAGGCCGGCATCAGCGTGGCCGCGGCGCTGGCGGCGGCCGGACGGCCGTTCCGCCGTTCGCCGAACGGCCAGGCCCGCGCGCCGCTGTGCGGCATGGGCGTGTGCTTCGAATGCCGCGTGCGCATCGACGGCGTGGCCCAGCAGCGCGCGTGCATGGTGCCGGTGCGCGAGGGCATGACGGTGGACAGCGATGGCTGAGCGCTACGACGTGCTGATCGTCGGCGCCGGACCGGCCGGCCTCGCCGCCGCACGCGCCGCCGCTGCAGCCGGCGCGCGGGTTGGCCTGCTGGACGCCCAGGCGCATGCCGGCGGCCAGGTCTGGCGCCGTGACGTGGACTATCGCGCCACCGGGTTGGCCCGTCGCCGGCTCGCCTTCGTGCAGGCCCATCCCGGCGTCGACTGGCTGGCCTCCAGCACCGTGATGGCGGCCGCCGGCGGCAAGCTGCTGGTGGAGGATCCACATGCCGCGCGCTGGCTCGACTACGGCGCGCTGGTGCTGGCCACCGGCGCCCACGAACTGCTGCTGCCCTTCCCCGGCTGGACCCTGCCCGGCGTCACCGGCGCCGGCGGCCTGCAGGCGCTGGCCAAGCAGGGCTGGCCACTGGCCGGGCGCCGCGTGGTGGTGGCGGGCAGCGGGCCGCTGCTGCTGGCGGCGGCCGCCAGCATCCGGCGCCATGGCGGCCATGTCGTGGGCATCCACGAGCAGGCCGGGTACGACGACCTGCGCGACTTCGTGCGCGGACTGTGGCGCTGGCCGGGCAAGGTCCTGCAGGCCGCCGCCCTGCGCGCGCGCCTGGCCGGCGTGCCGTACCACGGCAGCAGCGTGGTGGTGGCCGCGCACGGCGACGACCGCCTGCGCGAGATCGAGGTAGAGGGGCCGCGCGGCCGCCGCCGGTTGTTTTGCGACCAGCTCGCCGTCGGCTACGGCCTGGTGCCGGAGGTGCGCCTGGCGAGTCTGCTGGGCTGCCGCCTCGACGCGGCCGGTGCGCACCACCAGGTGTGGGTCGACGACGCGCAGCGCACCAGCCTCGCCAACGTGTACGCGGCCGGCGAAACCTGCGGTATCGGCGGACGCGACTGCGCGGTGGCGGAAGGCGCCATCGCCGGCCACGCTGCCGCTGGCCGCCCGCCGTCCGCCGCGCTGCGGCGACGTCGCCACCATACGCGTGCCTTCGCCGCCCATCTCGCCCGCCACTTTGCGCTGGACGAACGGGTGCGCCGCCTCCCGCAGCCGGACACCCTCGTGTGCCGCTGCGAGGACGTTTCGATGAAGGCGCTGGACGGCCACTCCGATGCGCGCGCCGCCAAACTTGCGACGCGCAGCGGCATGGGCTCCTGCCAGGGCCGCATCTGCGGCAGCGCGCTGGCGGCACTGGGCCGCTTCCCCAGCGGCGGCCATCGACCGCCGTTGTTCCCTGCCCGGCTGGACACGCTGGGCGACACCGATTTCACCTGATCCGCCTGCGCCGGATCGCCCGTTCACGCACAGGAAAACCACCTCATGAAACTCGACGGCATCTACATTCCCCTGGTCACCCCGTTAGACCGCAGCGGGCAGGTCGACCACGCCACGCTGGAAACCCTGGTCGGGGCGTTGATCGACAAGGGTGTGGCCGGGCTCGTCGCCTGCGGCACGACTGGCGAGTACTACGCGCTCGACGACGTCGAGCGCCGCCAAGTGCTGCAGACCGTGCACCGCGCGGCGGCCGGCCGCATCGGCCTGATCGCCGGCATCGGCGACCTGTCCACCCGGCGCTCCGTCGAGCGCGCGGCCGAGGCGCAGGCCATCGGCTACCACGCCGTGCTGCTGTCGCCGCCGCCGTACAGCCTGCCCGGCCAGGACGGCATCCGCGCCCACTTCGAATACGCTGCGAAGCACAGCAAGCTGCCAGTCATCATCTACAACTTCCCCGCACGCACGGGCGTGGACGTGGAGTTCGACACCGTCGCCGCGCTGGCCGCGCATCCCAACATCATCGGCATCAAGGAATCGAGCGGCGACTTCAGCCGGGCGCTGCGCCTGCTGCAGGCGCGGTTCGTCGATTTCGAGGTGGTCTGCGGCTGCGACGACCAGCCGGCGGACTTCTTCTTCTGGGGTGCGAAAAGCTGGATCGCCGGTGCCGGCAACGTGTTCCCCGGCGAACAGGTGGCGCTGCACGCCGCCGCGATGGCCGGCAACTGGGACCGCGTGCGCACACTGATGCGGTGCATGTACCCGGCGCTGCATTCGATGGAGTCGGGCGACTACAACCAGAAGGCCAAGGCCGGCTGCCTCAACGGCCGCCTGGACGTCGGCGACGTGCGCCTGCCGCTGCTGCCGCTCGACCCTTCCGCCAAGCAAGCCTTCCGCGAACTGGTGCAGGGAGTGCAGCCATGACGACGACCCGCCAGGACGTCTTCGAGCGCGCCGCGCGAGGCGCGTTGCATGCGCCGCAACTCATCCACGGCTTTCGCGGCAACGACGACGGCCTGGTCAACCGCACCCCGATCGACAACAGCGTGATCGGCACCCTGGGCGACGGCGGCCAGGCCGAGGTCGATGCCGCGGTCGCCGCGGCGCGGGCCTGCTTCGACGCGGGCGACTGGCGCCGGCGCAGCCCGGCACAGCGCAAGGCCGCCATGCTGCGCTGGTGCGACCTGCTGGCGGACCACGCCGCCGAGCTGGCGGCGCTCGACTGCATCGACGCCGGCAAGCCCATCGACGAGTGCGAGAACACCGACATCCCGGCCACGCTGGACACCCTGCGCTGGTACGCCGAGGCGATCGACAAGTGCTACGGCAAGGTAGCGCCGACCGGCGGCGACGCGCTCGGCCTGGTCGTCGCCGAGCCGATCGGCGTGGTCGGCGCGGTGTTGCCGTGGAACTTCCCGGCGCAGATGTATGCGTGGAAGGTCGGACCTGCGCTGGCCACCGGCAACAGCGTCATCGTCAAGCCGGCCGAGCTGACGCCGCTGTCGGCCGTGCGCATGACCGAGCTCGCCCACCAGGCCGGCATTCCGCCCGCCGCGCTGCAGGTGGTCAACGGACGCGGCGAGACGGCCGGCGCCGCGCTCGGCCGACACATGGACGTGGACATGGTCTCGTTCACCGGCTCCACCGAGGTCGGGCGCCTGTTCCTGGGCTATGCCGCGCAGAGCAACCTCAAGGAGATCGTGCTCGAGTGCGGCGGCAAGAATCCGCAGGTGGTGTTTGCCGATGCCGACATCGACGCGGCGGTGGCGGACATCCTCAACGCCGCGTTCTGGAACATGGGCGAGAACTGCAGCTGCGGTTCGCGCCTGCTGGTGGCCGAGGAAATCAGGGACGAGCTGGTGGAGATGCTCGTGGCCGGCCTGACCGAGTGGAAACTCGGCGATCCGCGCGAACCGGGGGTACGGCTGGGCCCGATGGTGGAGGGGCCGCACCTGGAGAAAGTACGCGGCTTCCTGGAACAGGCGCGCGCCGACGGGCTGCGCTGCGTGACCGGCGGCCGCGTCCGCGGCGACCTGCTCAGCGGCTGGTATGTCGAGCCCACGGTGTATGTCGATGTCGATCCCGCCGCGCAGCTGTTCCGCGAGGAAGTCTTCGGCCCGCTGCTGGCGATCACCGGCTTCGCCACGGAGGCCGAGGCGATCCGTCTGGCCAACGACACGCACTACGGCCTGGCCGCCTCGGTGTACACCGAGAACGTGCACCGCGCGCAGCGCGTCGCCGGCGCCATCCGCGCCGGCACCGTCTCCATCAACGGCTTCTCCGAGGGCGACATCACCACCCCGTTCGGTGGCTACAAGCTTTCCGGCTTCGGCGGGCGCGACAACGGCCTGGAAGCGCTGCAGCAGTACCAGCAGACCAAGACCATCTGGTACGTCAACCGCGGCGGCTGATCCGCGCACCCGGATCCTGCGCGGCGGCGTTCCGCGGTATGCGGAATTCCGCATACGAAGGGCACAAATGCTTCAAGACGATGCATCTGCGCAAAAACAGAATGGATCACGCCAGGCTGGCTCCGCCGACGCAGCGCCGCAAAGGGATTGCCTTCTTCCCGGGGGAAAGGGCAGCGGGTCGCGCAAGAAAACCCGCACCACCTTCATTCCGGTTTCCGTATCAGGAGGGAAAACATGACCGTCCAACGCAACGCCCGCGCCGCCTCGCCCGCGCGGATCACCCTGCCGAAATCGAACCTTCTTCTCGCCGGCATGATCATGTCGGCCCTGGCGATGCCGTCTGCCGCGTTGGCGACCGACGGCACGCCCGACCCCGCGCCGGCCGCGCAGGCAAGCGACGCGCCCGAGCAGGACGGAGAGCAGACCAGCACCAGGCCCTCGGCGCACAACGCCAAAGAACTGCAGGCGGTGACGGTAACCGCACGCAAGCGCGTGGAGCGCGAGGTGGACATTCCGATCGGCATGTCGGTGATCAGCGGCGAGGAACTCGATGCCGCGGGCATCACCAACGTCGGTGACGCCCTGCTGACCTCGCCCGGCGTGGCGTCGTTCGACGCTGGCGGCGGTTTCACCTACGTGCAGGTGCGCGGCGCGTCCGCGCGGCAGGGCAGCAACGAGACGGGCTATTACCTGGACGATGTCCCGTTCGACGGCGTGACCGTGCCGTGGTATCCGGATACGCGCTCGTTCGACATCGACACGGTGCAGGTGCTCAAGGGACCGCAGGGAACCCTGTTCGGCGAAGGCTCAATCGGCGGAACCGTCGTCGTCACCACCAAAAAGCCGGATGCGGCCGGCTTCCACACGACAATCGACACCAACGTCAGCTCCACCCAGGGCGGCACCAACGGCTGGGGCGGCAAGGCCATGGTCAACATCCCGCTGGTGGCCGACAAGCTGGCCCTGCGCCTGGTGGGCACTGAGGAGAAGACCTCCGGCTGGCTGTACAACCGCGACACCGCTGAGGACAACATCAACTGGCAGCGCATCAAGACCGGGCGTGCCAAGTTGCGCTACACGCCGACCGACCGCCTGACCGTCGACCTCGCCTACTGGAAGTACAAGAACCACTCCCCGGGCGGTTTCGACTACGCCTATCGCGACATGACGGTCGATACCTATTACGACGTCTACAGCGACTGGGATTCCGGCAGCCTGCGGGTCCAGTACGACCTCGACGGTTCCCAGTTGCTGTACGTGTATTCGGACGGCGGGCTCGGCCGCACCCTCAACGGGGTCAACCGCGGACGTGCCTACGCCAGCACGATCGACATCGGCGTGCGCACCAACGAACTGCGCTGGACCTCGACCGGCGAGAACGTGCTGGACTGGACCGTCGGCTTCTACCAGCGCCGCGCCGACCGCGCGGACACGTACCACACCGAGGGCTACGATCCGAGCCGCTCCTCGCATCTGAACAAGTCGTTCTCGCTCTACGGCGAAGTCATGTGGAACTTCGCGCCGCAGTGGTCGACCTCGCTGGGAGCGCGCTATTTCAAGGACAAGGTGAACGCGTTCGATTCCACCATCACCCAGATCAACCGGCTGAACCACACCTTCACCCACGCCAGCCCCAAGCTCACCCTGACCTACCACCCCACCCACGATTCGTCGGTATACGCGAGCGTCGCCAACGGCTACCGCTCCGGCCAGCTGCAGTTGATCAACTCAATCATCCTGGCCGAGCAACTGGGCCTCAGCGTGCCCGCCTCGACCAGGCCCGACGAGATCTGGAGCTACGAGCTGGGCTACAAGACGGTGATGGACGGCGGCCGGCTGCGGCTCAACTCGGCGATCTTTCACACCAACTGGAAGGACGTGCCGATCTACTTCCCGCTGCAGGGCGGCGCGCTCTATGCCCTGCTCAACTCCGGCGGCACCTCGACGGACGGCGCCGAGCTGGGCCTGACCTGGATCCCCAATGCGTCGTGGACGCTGCAGTTCAACGGCAGCTACATCGACGCGGTCTACACCCGCACCCAACCAGGCACCAACTTCCACAAGGGCACGCCCGTGTTCAACGTGCCCAAGCTGCAGCTGACCGGCTCGGCCGCGTACAACTGGCCGATCGGCAACAGTCTGTACGGCATCGCGCGCACCGACGTCAGCCACTTCTCACGCCGCGAGACCTCCTCCACGGCCGAGGGCGAACCGGGCGATGCGATCATGCGCGTTTCCGCCCGGCTCGGCGTGGAGTCCATGCAGGGCTGGTCGGCCTACCTGTTCGGCGAGAACCTGACCAACGAGAAGGGCGCGGTCGATCCGCCTTACATGGGCCAGGCCACCCGTCTGCGCCCGCGCACGGTCGGGCTGGAAGTGAGCTACACCTACTGAGGCACCCCGCTACCGCCACACGCAGACGTGGCGGCAGTTTTTCGTCGCGCCTTCGCGGTACCGGGACACCGGGAAGGTCCGAACACGCCGCCTTCCCGGCGAAAGCCGGAATGACGAAAGAAGAAGGGTTGTTCGTGATTGCCGCGCGCCGACCCGGATCGAGCACTGACATGCCAGAAACCAAGAAGTCGTCGGGCCGCCATGCGGGCATCCTTGTCGCGATCCTGCTCGGCATGCTGCCGGCGATCGGCTTCGCCCAGGGGCGGCTGGCCGACTACCGCAGCGCCGAGCAGTTCCTGCGCGGCAACCTGACCTCGCATGTCCAGTTCGCCGACAGCGAAGCACACTGGTTCCAGCCGGGCAGCCGCTTCTGGTACCTGAGCCAGGGTCCGGCGGGCAAACGCTTCATCGAAGTCGACGTGGCGCGCGACACGCAGGCACCGGCCTTCGACCACGCACGCCTGGCAGCGGCACTCGCGCGCGCCAGCGGCAGGACCTACGGCGCCGGCGCCCTGCCCTTCGACGCCATCGAGTTCATCGACAACGGCAACGGCCTGCGCTTCGACATCGACGACATGCACTGGCAGTGCCACCTGGACAGCTACGCGTGCATGTCCGAACCGCAGCAAGTGTCGCTGTCGCCGGACGGCCGCCACACCGCCTTCGTGCGCGATCACAACCTGTACGTGCGCGATACCGCTACCGGCAAGGTCGTGCAGCTGACCCGCGACGGCGAGCCGGAGAACGACTACGCCACGCCGTGGCCATGGCTGGACTTGATGGTCGAGCAGGGCGTGACCGACGGCGCGGACGCCAGACAGGCACCGGCCGTGTTCTGGTCACCGGATTCGACGCGGCTGGTGACCTACCGCATGAATACCCGCGACGCGGGGCACCTGGAAAGCCAGCAGTTCGTGCCGAAGGACCAGTTGCGCCCGCACACGTACCGCTACATCTATCCGCTGCCCGGGGAACCGCTGCCCACGGCGCAGCTGGTCGTGTTCCAGTTGGGGCCGACGGTCCGGCGCGTCGAGGTCGACACGCCACCACTGGAAGTCCAGAGCTGGGGTTGGGGCGAGCTGGGTTTCAGCTGGTCCGCCGACGGCCGCCGCGTGCTTTACCGTTACCTGGGTCGCGGCGCGAAATACGTCGAGCTGCGCGAGATCGATGCCGCGAGCGGCCACCAGCGCGTCCTGCATCGCGAGAATGCCGTCGGCGACTACATGGTCGATCCGTTCTCCACGCAGTGGCGCCTCGTCGACGGCGGCAGGCAGTTCGTCTGGACGTCCGAACGCAGCGGCTGGAATCAGCTGTACCTGCATGACGCCGCCAGCGGCCGCCCGCTTCACCGCCTCACCGAGGGCGATTGGGTGGTGCGCGACATCGTGTTCGTGGACGACGCGCAGCGTCAGATCTACTTCCTGGCCTCGGGCGTGCAAGCGGGCGAGGACCCGTACCAGACGCAGCTCTACCGCGTCCCGCTGGATGGGGGCGAGATGCAGCCGCTGACGCCAGAGCCGGCCAACCACCAGGTGTTCATGTCGCCGGACGGCAAGCACTTCGTGGACAACTACTCCCGCGCCGATCTGCCGGGCCGTTCGGTGCTGCGCCGGGCCAGCGACGGCCACGTCCTGCGCGAACTGGAACGCACCGACACGCACTGGCTCGACGCGCAGGGTTGGACACCGCCGCTGCCGTTCGAGGGCAAGGCGGCCGACGGCAAGACCGATCTCTACGGCCTGATCGTGCGGCCCACGCACTTCGACCCGACGCGCAGGTATCCGGTGGTGGAATACATCTACACCGGTCCGCACAACTTCTTCGTACCCAAGACCCTGGCCCGCACCATGGATCTGCAGGCCACCGCCGAACTGGGCTTCGTGGTGGTGATGGTGGACGGACGCGGCACCGCCAAGCGCTCGCGCGACTTCCACGCCTTCTCGTACCACAATCTGGGCAACGTGTTCGAAGACCACGTCGCCATGCTCCGGCAGATGGCCGCGCGTCATCCGTGGATGGACCTCGACCGGGTCGGTATCTACGGCTACTCGCACGGCGGCTACGGCTCCACCCACGCCTTCCTGCAGTACCCAGACTTTTACAAGGTCTGCGTGTCTACCTCGGGCGACCACGACGCGCGCCTGGACAAGGCCGGCTGGAACGAGCTGTTCCAGGGTTATCCGGTCGGCCAGGACTACGTGGAGCAGGCCAACCAGCAACTCGTCGACCGCCTCAAGGGCCACCTGCTGCTGATCCACGGCGACATCGACGGCAACGTTCACCCCGCCGAAACCATGCGCCTGGTGGACGCGCTGATGCGCGCCAACAAACCGTTCGACATGCTGCTGGTGCCAAACATGGCCCACGGCGACAGCGGCCCGCACGCTCACTACGTCACCCAGCGCCGCTGGAACTACCTGGTACGCCACCTGCTGGACGTGGAGCCGCCACGCGACTTCCGCCTCCATGAAGTGTCGGCCGAGGGGAGTTGATGCCATTGTCGAACAAGGCCGCCTGATGAGGCGGCCTTGTTCGTGTGTGTGTGGTGCGCCCGGCGGGATTCGAACCCACGACCACCGCCTTCGGAGGGCGGTACTCTATCCAGCTGAGCTACAGGCGCATTGTGTGGCCGCGCGCGGGTGGCCGGTCCGCGGGGAGCGGCAGTATAGCCGAGTTGGTTGCGGGTGGTCAGGCGGGGCCCCTTGATCGTGTAGGAGCGCACCCTGTGCGCGATGCCCTTCGTCACATGACGGAAGGCATCGCGCACAGGGTGCGCTCCTACGGGGGGCCACGGCGTGGCGGGCGGTGCCCGCCCTACGCTCAGAGGGGTTTCAACAGTTCGGCGAGGGTGTCGGGTTTGCCGGTGTCGCGGACCAGGTGGGGGTATTTGAGGCCGTCGTGGTAGGCAATGCGCACGGTCTTGTATTCGTCGAAGTTCTTCACCAGCAGCTCGATGACGGCGTTCTTGTCCTTGGACGCGGCGGTGACGGCGTCCTTGAGATCGTCGGCGTTGTAATCGCGGCCGTTGACGGCGATCACGCTCATGCCGGGGGCGACGCCGGCCTTGAACGCGGGGCCGTCCCACAGCACGTCGGCGATGCTGCCGTTGCTGCCGATCGACAGGCCCAGCGAGTAGGTGAAGTCGGCCATGTGGCGGCGCTTCTCGGCGGCTTTCACGGCGTCGGAGGGCTGGTCGGTGTAGACCAGTTTCCAGCCGTGCGAGGCGATGCCGCCGGTGAGCGGGCCGTGGCCGTCCAGGCGCGTGCGCAGGTAGCCGGCCCAGTCGAACGGCGCGATGCCGTTCAAGGTCCTGGCCACATCATCGAAGGTGTAGGTGTTGACGTTCCACTGGCCGTTGTCCATGCCGAAGAACGCGCGGGCGAAATCGTCGATGGAGCGTTTGCCGTGGCTGAGTTCGCGCAGCTTGCCGTCGACGTCGAGCCAGATCATCGCGCCGGCGGAGTAGTAATCCTCGCTGGCCTGGTAGTTGCGGTACGGCAGCGGCGCGCGCTTGGCGATCACCGGGTCGTTGGTGGTGTCCTGTACGTTGCGCCAACTGGCCAGGCCGGGGCGGCCCTTGTCGTAGGTGGCGGCCACGTAGGCCAGCGTGTCGCGGGTGTGCTGCTCGCTCCACAGGCCCGAGCGTGCGGCCATCACCTGGCCCCAGAACTGGGTCTGGCCTTCGTACACCCACAGCAGGCTGTCGCCCATCGGCACGTTGAAGGTCGGCGTGTAGAGATCCGCGCCGCGGCGGTACTTGCCGTTCCAGGAATGGTTGAACTCGTGCGAGAACAGGTCGCGGTCGGCGGTGTTCTTCTTCCACTCGGTGAAGAAATCGGCCGAGACGCCATCCTCGCTGGAGCGGTGGTGCTCCAGGCCGTTGCCGCTCATCTTGTCACTGAGCGAGACCAGGAAATCGTAGTGGTCGTAGTGGTGCGCGCCGTACAGCTTGTACATCTGCTGCACCAGGTTGCGGAACGGCTTGAGCTGCTCGGGCGTCACCTCCAGGTACTTCGGCGCGTCGGCGACGAGGTCCATGTGCACCGGCACCTTCGCGCCCGGGTCGAGATCCAGCCGCTTGAAATGCTTGCCGGCGTAGATCGGCGAATCGACCAGGTTCTCGTAGTCGATCGGCTTGAAGTGGATGGTGTCGCCCTCGCGCGAGGCGACCTCCAGCGCGGTGCCGGCCTGCCAGCCGGCAGGCAATTTCACGCTGGCCTGGGCGGGAATCTGGCGCGCGTAGTAGCCGGCCGGATAGAGCGTCACCGCGTTCCACTGCAGGTTGAGCATTTCCGGCGTCATCACCACGCGGCCCTGGCGGCGATCCTGCGGCGACAGGTACTGGAACTGCGCCTCCACCTGGGTCACGCCTTCGGGCACCACCACGTGGAACGCGAACACGTTCAGCGAATCGCGCGTCCACGGCAGGGTCTTGCCGTTGGCGGTGACCACCAGCCCGGCCAGCTTGTCGATCGGGCCGTTCGGCGAATGGTTGCCGGGCAGCCACTGCGGGTACAGCAGGGTCAGCGGGCCGGGCTGCGCCGGGATCACCTCGTGCACGCGGAAGATGCGGTGGGTCACGTCGCTGGCGTCCACGCTGATCTTCAGGCTGCCCTGAAACGGCACATTCTGCGCGGCCGGGACATCGGCGATGGCACTGAAACTGGCCAGCATCAGGGCGCTGGCGGCGACGACGGCGGCGAGACGGGTGAATTTCAAGAGTGGCTCCCGAATGATGGAATGACGCGTCGCCGGCCGCGCAGGACACGCGCGGAAGCGGTCGGCAAGGGCTGGCGACCGGGGCGAACACGGGCCTTCGATGCTAGTGCGCGCGGTCGGCGGCCACCCCTGCCGAAGGTCATGGCCGCCGCGCCGGCACGCGTCCGGGGACGCCGCCCGGCGTTGGCACTCATCGTGCTTTGCCCTGCGGCAGACCATTCCGGATGTTCCGACCGCCGCCATGTCCGCCCCTTCCACCGCCCTGCCGCCCAGCGAAGACGCCGCGTTCCGCCGCGACTACGCGGACTATCTGGCGCAGCGCATGGGTCCGATGATCCACGCGCTGATGGTGGTGGCGCTGTGCGCCTACCTGTTGGCGGTGGTCGTGCGCGGCCTGGTCGGCGCCAGTGCGACCCAACTGCTGTGGCAGTTGCTGCCGGCCCCGCCGCTGCTGCTGGTGGCCATTGCCGCGCGCCACTGCCGCGAGCCGCTGACCCTGCGCATGCTCACCCTGCTGTGCGTGGTGCTGCTGGAGATCGGCCTCAACCTCGCCGGCTTCAGCAGCCATGCCGGGGCGCGCCAGCCGCTGCCGGGCCTGCTGCTGCCGGTGGCCTCGTCGGTGATCTGGTTCGGCCGCTGGGATTTCCTCGTCGCGATGGCGCTGTGCGCGCTGGGGCCGCTGCCGGTGCTGCTGCACCTGGGCGACGGCGAGCGCACCTTGCAGTTCGCGGTGTACATGGCCATCGCGGTATCGCTGGCGACGGTGCTGCGTGCGTTCATGGCGCGCACCTTGCTCGACCAGTTCAAGCTGGAGCGTCTGCTGCGCGAACGCGCCGAGACCGACGGCCTCACCGGCGTGCTGCTGCGCAACCGCTTCCTCGACCTGGGCCGCACCGCGCTGCACGAGGCCCAGCAGCTGCGCCAGCCGATGGCGATGCTGTTTCTGGATGCCGACCACTTCAAGCGGATCAACGACGAACATGGCCACGCCGCCGGCGACGCCGCACTGGTGGCGCTGGCCTCGCGCTTGCGCACGCAGGCTCGCCGCCATGACCTGATCGGCCGCATCGGCGGCGAGGAATTCGCCATGCTGCTGCCCGGCGTGGACCTGGGGCAGGCGCTGCTGCGCGCCGAGCAACTGCGCCTGGCGGTGGCCGCCAGTCATCACCCGGGCGGACACCTGAGCGCCAGCATCGGCGTGGCGGTGTGCATGCCCGGTTGCTGCGACAGCGTCGAGAGCCTGCTGGCCCGCGCCGACCTGGCGATGCGCCAGGCCAAACGCGACGGCCGCGATCGGGTGGTCCCGGCCCTCGCCAGCGCCTGAGAGGTTGTGATTCTTCAACCTCTCAGGCCGGCCATGGCGAGGGCATGGATGCCCGAGTTGAGGCAACGCAGGAGCAGTTGCCCGATGGCCGGACATGAAGCAGTCACGCAAGTGACTGGTTCATGTGAGCGAGTCCGGGCATGTACCGGACTCGCGATAGAGGAAAACCACAGGAAGTGGTTTTCTTCACAGACCCTGAAGCGGGTCAGGCCTTGCCGGTGGCCAGCTTGCTGTGCCGCATGCCGTAGAAGAAGTAGATCGCCAGGCCGATCGCCATCCAGATCACGAAGCGCCACATGGTGAGCACGTCCAGCCCGCCGATCAGGTGGAACCTGCCGTCGGTGACCCACGGCCAGCCGATGATCAGGAACAGCGAGAACACGATGCCCAGCGGCGCCAGCAGCCACAATGCCGGCGTGCGGAAGCGCCGTTCCAGCTCCGGCTGGCGGATGCGCAGGATCAGCACCGAAGCGCAGATCACGATGAACGCGGACAAGGTGCCGATGTTCACCAGCTCGGCCAGTTCGCGGATCGGCAGCAGCCCCGCCGCCAGCGCGGTGAACACGCCCAGCATCAGGGTCGGGCGATGCGGCGTGCCGTACTTCGGATGCGACTTGGCGAACCATGCCGGCAACAGGCCGTCCCGCGACAACGCGAACCAGATGCGCGCCGCGCCCAGCATGAAGGCGAACACCACGCTGGCGATGCCGCACACCGCGGCGATGTTGATGATGCCGCTGATCCAGTGCAGGTCGCGCGCGGCGAACACCGCGCTGACCGGCGCCGAACTGGCCAGGATCATCTCCGAGCACTGGCCGGGCATCTGCGAGGGATCCACGCAGCCGTTGTACGGCACCATGCCGGTGAGCACCAGCGAGATGGCCAGGTACATCGCCATCGCCACGCCCAGCGAGGCGATCACCGCCAGCGGCAGGTCGCGTTGCGGGTTCTTCGACTCCTCCGCCGCGGTGGTCAGGGTGTCGTAGCCGAACACCGCGAAGAACACGATGCTGGCCGCGGCCAGCATGCCGCCCACGCCGTAGCGGGTGCCGCCGGTGGCCGCCGCGTCGTGCACCAGCGGCGGGATGAACGGGGTCCAGTTGGCCGTATTCACGTAGAACGCGCCCACCACCACCACCACGATCACGCCGAGCACCTTGAGCGTCACCACCACCGTGTTGAAGCGCGCCCCGACCTCGGTACGCGCCACCTGCAGCGCGGCCACGCCCAGCGCCACCAGCATCGCGATCAGGTTGATGCCGCGCCCGCTGTCCGGATGCGCCGGATCGTAGGCCGCCTGCAGGAACACCGGCAGGTGCAGGCCGGTGATCTGGGCGATCAGCGACTGCAGGTAGTTCGAGGTACCCGCCGCGACTACGCCCACGATCAAGGCGTACTCCACCAGCAGATCCCAGCCGATGATCCACGCGGGCAATTCGCCCAGCACCGCATAGCCGTAGGTGTAGGCGCTGCCGGTGACCGGGATCATGCCGGCGAACTCGGCATAGGACAGCGCCGCGCAGGCGCTGCCGATGCCCGCCACCAGGAAGCTGAGGATGATCGCCGGGCCGGCGTTCAGCGCCGCCTCGTTCGGCGCAAGCACGAACACGCCCACGCCCACGATCGCGCCCACGCCGATCGCGGTGAGCTGCCACACGCCCATGGTGCGGCGGAAATCCCGGCTGGCGCCGGCCTCGGCCTGCAGTTGCGCGACCGACTTGCTGCGTACCAGTTTGCTGAAGAAACCCATAGGGCACTCCCCTTGAAATCAGCGCACAGCATAACAAGTCGCGCCCGTGTGACCAGGCGGCCGCCTGGCGCCATACCGTTTGGACGGCCAAACGTGCACGACCACCCGTAGGAGGCGCGTCGATGATGGATGCCGCAGCGCGTAGGACGGCACTGCCCGCCACTCTTCGCCGCAAGCGGAGAAAAGCCGGCGGGCAGTGCCCGCCTAGGGGTTGGGGGCGGCGTGCAGGGGTTCGGGCGGGCGCAGGCCGGCCAGCCAGGGGAGCGCCACGGCGCTGGCGCCGAACAGCACGGCAATCGTCGCGGCGGCACGTTCGTCGAGCGGGTCGACGCCGAACCAGCGACCAAGCAGCAGCGGCAGCACCGCGGTCAGCACGGCGCGCAGTCCTTCCAGCCAGAACGCGCCGCGGCGGCCCTCCATCAGCGCACCGATCACGCACAGGCTGGCCACCATGTACAGCCCGTAGCCGAGCAGGGTGCTGAAGCCCGCGTGCGCGGTGAGCCCCAGGAAATGCGTGGCCATGCCCAGCAGCAGGACGAACTGCAACAGGCAGTACGCAACCATCGCCGGCGCCATCGGCGGGTCGTAGACGGTGCGGTGGATGTCGTACGCGGGCCTGGGGAAGCGCGCCGCCACGTCGGCCGGGCGCCAGCCCGGCGGGCGCAACCACACCTGCAACTTGTCGCGCCAGCGCCGCGCATGCCACGCGTCCACCGCCGTGGCCCAGTACACCTCGGCGTTCGCCCACAGCGGGTTCCAGCTGCGCAGCGGCGCGCGGGTGCCGTAGACCGGCTTGTCGGCATCGTCCTCTTCCACGAAGGTGCCGAACAGGCGATCCCACAGGATCAGGATGCCGCCGTAGTTGTGGTCGAGGTAACGGTCGTTGGTGGCGTGGTGCGCGCGATGGTTGGACGGCGAACAGAACACGCGGTCGAACCAGCCGAGCTTGCCGACCTGCTCGGTATGCACCCAGAACTGGTACAGCAGGTCGATCAGGGCGACGGCCACGAACACTTCCAGCGGATAGCCGAGCAGCGCCATCGGCAGGTAGAAGATCCAGCCGAGCAGTCCGCCAGTGCTGGTCTGGCGCAGTGCGGTGGAAAGGTTGTACTGCTCGCTCTGGTGGTGCACCACGTGCGCCGCCCACAGGATGTTCACCTCGTGCCCCATCCGGTGCAGCCAGTAATAGAGCAGGTCGTACAGCAGCAGCGCGCTGATCCACACCCACAGGCTGTTCGCCGGCAGCGCGAACAAGGCCAGGTGGTCGACGCACCACGCATAGATGCCGATGGTGAGCAGCTTGGTGAACACGCCGGCGATCTGCGACATCACGCCCAGGCCGATGCTGTTGATGGCGTCGTTGCTGCGGTACGCGTGACGCCCGCGCACGCGCGCCACGACGAGTTCCAGCGCGATCAGCGCGAAGAAGAACGGCGTCGCCCAGGTGATGATGAGCTCGGAGGTATTCATGTCGTCGATGCCTGCATCGCATCCGTCGCCGCGACGCCCTCGTCGCGCGCCACCGAGCGGGCGATGAACCACACCGCCGCGTAGTAGCTGCCGAGGATCCATACGGCGGCCAGCGGCAGCGCGCCATGGAAGCGATCCCACGCCAGCAGGCTGTCGCCGAACATGAACAGCAGCCCGCCGATCGCCGCGCGCCGCGCGGGGCGCGCCAGCGCATCGCCCGCGTGCACCGATGCCCGCCCCAGCGCCTGTGCCGCCATCGCGGCCAGCACCAGCGCATAGGCCGCCACCGCCACGCGCAGCGCCGGCGGTATGGACGGCCAAAGCCACGCGAGGTTCAGCGTCGCCAGCAACAAACAGCCGAACCAGGCCAGCGGGCGGGCGCCCAGGCGACTGTCGCCGAGAAAGCCGCCGATGAAGGACAGGTGCGCGATGAGGAACGCCACCAGGCCGGCCACGAACAGGTCTCCCGGCCACATCAGCAGTACGTCGCCGACCAGCGAGCAGGCCAGCCCCGTCACGATCCGGCGCCGATAGCGCGAGGTGACCGGCGGCCACGCCAGTGCCGCGACGATCACCAGCACGGTGGCCAGCGGCTTGGCGATCCAGTGCAGCCATTGCCACGCGTCGGCGCCTTCGCCGAGCACGCCGCCGAGCATGGCGGCGAGCGCGGCGCACGCGACCATCGGCGCGAGGGCGCGGCGAAACGCGGGAGGCAGGCTGGCGACGATGGACATGGGCGACGGGCGTCGTGGCGACGACGCGATCATAGCGAGCTTTCGCCTTGCGAGCCCCGCCCGCGCGCGTCGACCGCCTGCCGTCCGCTGGCCGGATCGTCGGTGAAGAAGGCATCGATGCCGGCGTCGAGGTAGGCGCCGATCTGCGCGACCAGGCCGGCGCGGTTCGCTGCCTGCGGATCGCCGTGGCGGAACACCGGGGCGAGGAACCCGTTCTCCGGGCGGAAGGTCCACGGATGCACTTCCAGCCCGACCGCATGCGCGTCGGGCACCAGGCGCGTCGGCGGATCAAGATGGCCGTCCGCATTCCACGGGATGATCGCGCGCAACTCCGGGCCGATCGCATCGGCGTAGCCGGCGACCTCGCGCAAGCCCTCCGCGGTCATCATCCGTGCGTAATCGAGGGTGCCGCCGGCGACGGCCACGTCGTACGGCTGCGCCGGCGGCGCGTCGAGCAGCTGCAGCAGGCGGATGTTCGGGTGCGCCGCACCGATCTGGTCGCGCAGGTAGCGCAGGTTGCCGATCTCGAAGGACTGGATCTCGACCGTCGCCGTGCGCGTGTATGCATGACCGGTGAGCGTCGCCAGCAGCAGATCTTCCATCGGCAGGCCGAGCGCGCGGAAATGGGTGCCGTGCTTGATCTCCGGCACGAGGCCGATGTGCCGTCCGCAGGCGGCGGATTCGGCAGCGGCGAAGTCGATCACCTCTTCCAGCGTGACGATCGGCCAGCGGCCGTCATGCGCGGTGGAGCGCCACTGCGGCAGGCGTTCGCGCGCGCGCAGGGTCTTCAGCTCGGCCAGGGTGAAGTCCTCGGTGAACCAGCCGGTCATCGCCACGCCGTCGACGTGGCGGGTTGCGCGGCGCGCGGCGAACTCGCGCCGCTCCGCCACGTCGGTGGTGCCGCCGATCTCGTTCTCGTGGCGCACCATCAGCACGCCGTCGCGGCTCATCACCAGGTCCGGCTCGATGAAATCCGCGCCGTCGGCGATCGCGCGCGCGTACGAGGCCAGCGTGTGCTCGGGCTGCCACGCCGGCGCGCCGCGATGGCCGATCACGCCGACCCGGGCGGCCAACGGCTTTTCGCGAGGCAAGGGGGCAGCCGGCACGGCGCACTCCGCGGCAGATCGGGAGGCCAGCATAGCCGCGCGCGGCGGCAAGCTCAGTCCGGCCGATACATCTGCTTGTACACGCGGCTCACCTGCTGCTGCAGGTCGCCCGACTGCCGCGCCTCGTCGAATGCATCGTTGATCTGCCGTTCGCTCTGGTGCAGCGTGCGCAGGAACAGGCGCTCCTCCGGCGACAGCCCCAGCTCGTCCATCTGCCGCTCCAGCGCAGCGGCGGCGCACATGGCGGCGTCGCTCGGCGGGGGCGTAACGGAATCGGGAAGGTGGCGAGTCATGTCCATGGCGAAGCAAGACACTTGCCAGCAGGCCGCCAATCGCGCCAACGCAGGGCTGGCGCGTGGTGCGGGTCACCCGGCCGGCCCGTGCAACTGCCCCCACGCGACAACCGCGAACCCCTGCCTGCCGCCCACCGTCATCACGAAGCTGAACGCGATGGCTCACTCGTAAACGTGCAGCCGGTCGAACACCCACGCGTAATAGGACGGCAGCAGCCCCGGCACGGTGCAGTCGTCGTAGCGGCCCTCGCAGCGTTCGCGCAGGCGGCTGGAGGCGGCGAAGTACGCATCCTGCGGCAGGCCCGCCGCCTGCAGCACCATCCCGGGCAGGAACGCGATGTCGAGCATCGGATACTGCGGCAGCGGCGGCCCGGCGAAGTTGCTCTTGACCATGTAGTAGGTGAGGTAATCGCGATACGGCTGCAGCGCCGGCGGCAGCGTGCGCGGCAGGTCGCGGATCATGCCGCCGAAGGACGGCTGGTGGTCGCCGAAATGCATCAGCACGGTCGGCTGCGGACGATCGAGGAAGTCGTGCTCCAGCGCGCGCATGGCCAGGTCCGACTCGTGCAGTCGCGCCAGGTAGGTGTCGAAGTTGAGCGCCACCGCCGGCTTCAGCCCCGGCAGCAGGTGGCGGAACGCCGGCGGCAGCGACGACATCGGGTCCTCGTCGTGCGGGCCGTGCTGGTTCAGGGTGAGGATCATGATGAACACCGGTTGCCCCGGCCGCTTCACCTTGTCGTAGATGCGCTTGGCGGCGGCAAACATCTGCCGGTCGCTCTCCTCCCACTCGACCAGGCCCAGCTCGTTGACGTCGTACAGATGATCGAAGCCGTAGTCGCGATACGCGTTGCGGCCATTGATGAAACTGCCGACGGTGGGATAGATCGCGATGGTGCGGTAGCCCAGCCGGCGCAGCATTTGCGGCAGCGTGTCGCGCACGTGCGGCGCCAGCACGTAGGGTGCGTACATGCCGCCGGGGCCGAAGATGTCCTGCGGCATGCCGGTCAGGCTGGCAAACTCGCTGACCCAGGTGCCGCCACCGAACGTATGCGTGCGCAGCACGCCGTTGCCGCGGGTGCGCGCATCGGGCTGGAACATCGCCGCGCGGCAGGCCGGCACGCGGCAGTCGGTGAAGTTGGCCGGGTCGAACGTGCTCTCCTCCAGTACCTGCACGATGTCCGGGTACGGCGGCGGACGGCTGGACGGCCGTCCCGGCGCGGTCGCGCCCCACGCCTGCTGCGCCAGCCCGTCGCCGCTCATCGACGGCAGGTGCACCGCCGCGTCGCCGAAGCTGACGAAGAAGTTGGTCAGGTGCGCGTCGTCGGACAGCTTCTCCCAGGTGTTGCGCGCGTGCACGGCGGCGAACGGGCCGCTCGGCAGCATGCACCACCACCACGCCAGCGCGCCCAGCAGCAGCCCCGCGCCGCGCAACAGCCATGCCGGCCGCGCGCGAAAGGCGGAGAACACGCGCCAGTCCCAGCGCCAGGTGAGGTAGAGCAGCGGCGGCAACAGCACCAGCAGGCCGATGCCGAGCAGGTACAGATGCGGATAGTGGCGCAAGGTATCGAGCAGGCTGCTGCGCACGTAGTAGACGAAGTCCGCCGGCATCAGCTGCTCGTCGAGGTAGCGCAGCTTCATCACCGCGATGAACTTCAGCGCGACGAACAAGCCGCCGGCAAGCAGCAGCGCACTGGCGAAGCGCGCCAGCACGGCCATCAGCACCACGGCGCCGCACAGCATCAGCGCGGCGACGAACACGCGCTGCAGGGGCAGCGGCTCGCGCCAGGCCGTGCCTGCCACGCACAGCACGAACAGCAGCGCGGCCGCTGCGCACACCGCCGGGCCGCGGACGCGGCGCCATGGAATCGAACGCATGAGCTGCACCATCCCCCCGCAGAACCAAGCCTGCGACTGCATCTTACGACCTCGCCGGGCGTCGCGGCAGCCGTCCGATCTGCTAGCGTTGGCTGTCCCTCAGCGTCCGTTCCCGGAACCTTCATGTCTGTCCGATCCGCCCCGTTTGCCCTTCCCCTGCTGGCGCTGGCCGCGCTGGCGCTGGCCGGCTGCTCCGCGCTGCCGTGGCGCGCCGGCCGGGTGCCCGACGGCGCGCGCGCCAAGGTGGCGATCCTGGAAACCACCGACATCCACGCCAACGTGCTCGGCTACGACTACTACCGGCTGAAGGACGACCCCACGGTGGGCTTCGAGCGCACCGCCACGCTGATCCGGCGCGCCCGCGCCGAATACCCGAACCACTTCCTGTTCGATTCGGGCGACACCATCCAGGGCAGCGTGCTGGCCGACTACCAGGCCCTGGTCAAGCCGGTGGCCTGCGACCAGGAACTGGCGGTGTACCGCGCCATGGACGCGATCGGCTACGACGGCGGCACCCCCGGCAACCACGAGTTCAACTATGGCCTGGGCTATCTCTCGCAGGTCACCGGCACGCCGATGAACGTCGACGGCGGCCGCCACACGCATTGCGCCGGGCCACATTTCCCGCTGGTGCTGGCCAACGTCTACAGCGCGCGCGACGGCGCGCCGATCTTCAAGCCGTGGACGATCGTGGAAAAGACCATCGACGCCTACACGCCAGACGGCAGCCACATCCGCGTGCGGCTGAAGGTCGGCATCATCGGCTTCACGCCGCCGCCGATCATGCAGTGGGACCAGCACCACCTGGCCGGCAAGGTTACCGTCGCCGGCGTGGTCGAGGCCGCGCACAAATACCTGCCCGAGCTGCAGGCGCAACACCCGGACCTGATCGTGGCCCTGCTGCACGGCGGCCTCGACACCCACCCCTACACCAGCGACATGGAAAACGCCGGTTGGTACCTGGCCGGCGTGCCCGGCATCGACGTGCTGCTGCTCGGCCACTCGCACACGCAGTTCCCCGGTCCGCGCTATGCCGGCATGAAGGACGTCGACGCCCGCCGCGGCTTCGTGCGCAACGTGCCGGCGGTGATGGGCGGCTTCTTCGGCAAGGACCTGGGCGTGGTCGCGCTGGTGCTCAACCGCAAGGACGGCCGCTGGGTGGTCGACCTGGACAACAGCCACAGCGAGGTGCGGCCGATCTGCAAGGACAAGCACGACTGCGTGCCGGCCGATCCGGCGATCGCGCCGCTGGTGGCGGACGTGCAGGGGGCCGCGATCGCCTACGTCAATACGCCGATCGGCGAGAGCACACTGCGCATGAGCAGTTACTTCGCCGACGAGGGCAACATGAGCGCGCTGGCGCCGGTCAACGCCGCGCAGATCGACTATGTGCGCCGCGAACTGCCGCTCACCCACCCCGAGCTGGCCGACGTGCCGGTGCTCGGGGCCGCCGCCGCGTTCCGCACCGGCTTCGGCGGCCCCGCCGACTACACCGACGTGGCCGCCGGCCCGCTGACCCTGCGCAGCGCCGCCGACCTGTACTTCTATCCCAACACGCTGGCCGCGGTGAAGATCGACGGCGCCGGCCTCAAGGCCTGGCTGGAACAGTCCGCCCGCCGCTTCAACCGCATCGACCCGGAGCAGACCGGCGAGCAGGCGCTGATCAACAGCCGCTACACCGGCTACAACTTCGACCAGATCCAGGGCGGCATCCACTACGTGATCGACGTGTCCAGGCCGGCCGGCGAGCGCATCACCACGCTCACCTTCCAGGGCAAGCCGGTCGCGCCGACGCAGCCGTTCGTCGTGGTCACCAACAACTACCGCGCCAGCGGCGGCGGCCACTTCCCCGGCCTCGACGGCAGCAACATCGTGCTGGCCGCGCCCGACGGCACGCGCGAGATCCTGGCCCACTGGATCGAGCGCAAGCAGCACCTCGACGCGGCCGACCTCGAAGCCACCTCGTGGCGGTTCGCCCCGCTGAAGACGCGCGGCCCGGTGGTGTTCACCGGCGCGGCGAACAAGCTCGATGTAGCGAAAGCGGCAGGGCTGCACAACATCCGCCAGCTCAAGGACAACGGCGACGGCACGGCGGTGTACGCGGTCGACCTGTCGCACTGAAAGCGGCCAGGCCCGTTGCCGCGCCGCAACGGGCTTGCGCGCGGCGCAGCGCTGTTCCAATGTGCGCGGATGATTGATCGCCCCTCCCCGCCCGCGTGCGCAAGTTCCTGCTGAATCACCGCAAGCTCCTCGGCCTCGCCCTGCTGCTGATGCTGGCGCAGGCGGCCTGCGCGCAGCCGCCCACGGTGCAGTTGCAGGAACTGACCTGGACCGAGTTGCGCGCGCGCATCGAGACCGGCAGCACCACCGTCATCATCCCGATCGGCGGTATCGAGCAGAGCGGGCCGTATATCGCGCTGGGCAAGCACAACGCGCGCGCCGCGGCGCTGGCCGAGCGGATCGCGCGCGCGCTGGGCAACGCGCTGGTGGCGCCGGTGGTGGCCTACGTGCCCGAGGGCAGCATCGCACCGCCGAGCGGGCACATGCGTTTTCCCGGCACCATCACGGTGCCCGATGCCGCGTTCGAGCAGATGCTGGCGTCGGCGGCCGAAAGCCTGGCCGCGCACGGCTTTCGCCACGTCGTGCTGCTCGGCGACCACGGCGGCTACCAGCGCGACCTGCGCCGCGTGGTGGACCGGCTCAACAAGCACTGGGCCGGTTCGCCCAAGCACGCGTTCGCGCCGCCGGAATACTACGCCGCCAGCTCCACCGGCTACGCCGCGCTGCTGCGCCGGCGCGGTTACCGCGACGACGAGATCGGCACCCACGCGGCGCTCGCCGACACCTCGCTTCAGCTGGCAGTCGCACCGTCGATGGTGCGCGCCGATACACTGCGCCACGCGAGCGCGCCGGGCGCGGCCGACGGCGTCTACGGCGGCGATCCGCGTCGCGCCACCGCCGCGCTGGGCCAGCTCGGCGTGGACCTGATCGTGGCGCAGACGGTCGAGGCGATCCGCAAGGACGTCGCCGGACACTGAGCTGCCCGCACCCCCCAACCGACACCCGTGGACCGGACATGCTGCCGAGGACTTTCCCCATCAACGCGCACACCTCTCACCCGCCGCGCCGCCGCGCCGGCTTCGCCCTGCTCGCCTGGCTCGCCAGCAGCGCAGCGTTCGCCGGCGGCGTGCAGACCGTCGCCGGCATGCCGCCGGTGACCGACCCGACCAACCTCTACGGCGACGCCGGCGTCAACATGCTCAGCCCCGCGGTAGCCGGCGCGCTGGCGCGCATCTACGTGCCCAACCTGCGCTCGGACAGCGTCAGCGTGATCGACCCGGCGACGTTCAAGGTGGTCGACACCTTCAAGGTGGGGCGCAGCCCGCAACACGTGGTACCGGCCTACGACCTGCGCACGCTGTGGGTCACCAACAATGCCGAGGACCGCCCCGACGGCAGCCTCACCCCGATCGACCCGACCACCGGCAAGCCCGGCCGGGCGGTGGCGGTCGACGACCCGTACAACATGTATTTCAGCCCCGACGGCAAGCACGCCATCGTGGTCGCCGAGGAAGACGCCCGGCTCGATTTCCGCGACCCGCACACGATGGCGCTGCAGTTCCGCCTGCCGGTGCCCGGCTGCAAGGGCATCAACCACGCCGACTTCTCCATCGACGGGCGCTACGCGATCTTCACCTGCGAATTCGGCGGCAAGCTGGCCAAGATCGACATGGTCGCGCACAAGGTGCTCGGCTACCTGAAACTGAAGCGCCACGGCATGCCGCAGGACATCCGCGTGTCGCCCGACGGCAAGGTGTTCTACGTGGCCGACATGATGGCCGACGGCGTCTACCTGATCGACGGCGACAGCTTCACGAAAATCGGCTTCATCGCCACCGGCACCGGCACCCACGGCCTCTACCCCAGCCGCGACGGCAGGCGCCTGTACGTGGCCAACCGCGGCACGCACAAGATCCACGGCCCACGCAAGGGCAAGGGCAGCGTCTCGGTGATCGACTTCGCCACCCGCCAGGTCATCGCCAACTGGCCCATCCCCCACGGCGGCAGCCCCGACATGGGCAACGTCAGCGCCGACGGCCGCCTGCTGTGGCTCTCCGGCCGCTTCGACGACGTCGTCTACGCGATCGACACCAGCACCGGCAAGGTACGCAAGATCAAGGTCGGCATGGAACCGCATGGCCTCACCGTGTGGCCGCAGCCGGGGCGGTATTCGCTGGGGCATACGGGGATCATGCGCTAGAGCGCTCCTTGCTCGTCATTCCAGCGAAAGCTGGAATCCAGCGCCGTCAACCAAGTGCCACGACACTGCGTGCCGTCCTTCGCCGGAATGACGGGGTTCAGCTCCCTCACTCGTGTCCATCCATTTGCGAGTGTTCGCAAGCCCTGCTCCTGCTGGTTGTTCCGTTCAACCCAGAGCATTTGAAGCGAAGAGCGGTCGATCGCCTTCGGCGACCGAGTCACTTTCTCTTTGCGTGGCCAAAGAGAAAGTAACCAAAGAGAAAGGCCACCCCGCTTGGCGCTTGCCGGGCATCCTGCCCGGCAAGTCCGTGAGCCGGGGCCGGGCTTTTCGACAGGGCATCCTGCCCTGGCGAAAAGGAGCCGACATCCCTGTCGGCTCCCGCTGCGCGGCCTGTCGTCCCCGACTCACCGCCGCACAGGGGCCCCGGGTAGAGCAGCGGGCCATCCTGGCCCGCACTCGGTGATGAAGCTCAGAAACAAAGCAGAGCGGGCCAGCACGCTGGACGCCACCTCCCCTATTTAACTTCCTCCGTCCCGATTTCGGTCCCGATTTCGCGCGATTTCGCGGTCTCGCGGAAGAAAAATGGAGCTGCCTGTTCGTCCTGAGCGTAGACCGAAGGCCAACGTCGAAGGGCACGCCGGCACCGGAAGAGGGTCACCCGGAGACGCTTCGACTGCGCCCGCTGCGCGGGCTACGCTCAGTGGGAACGGCGGTGGAACATGGGTCGGCGACCTCAATGTAAGTGCCATTCCGCTCAGACCATTTTTTGATGCGATTAACCTGCTTGCCAAGATGTTCAGTGTCGAGTGCCCAAATGGGCATACAATGTGTCCACATTGGACATACGGAGGCGCGTCATGGGTGATCCGAAGAAAGGTGCCGGTCCGCTTGAGGGCGGTCGCCCTGGGAAGAAAGTCACCACGAAAGTCAAGCGCGTGACCGCATCCACCTTGAAGGCAGGCAGGACCGGCAGGAATCCTGTGCATGGACGCGAGTTGCAGGAAATGCGCTTGCAGGCTCGCAAGATGAAGGGTGGCGTAAAGAGCAAGAATTCCGGTGCGCGAAAAATGGTCGTGAAGACGGCAACCAAGCGCATCCTCAAGCCATTACGTCACGTCGAGGCTCTTGAAGCGGTGCGCTCCGGCCTGCTGCCCCAAGAACTCAATATCCTGATTGAACGAGGGTATGCGCGTGCCGAGCTCGTGAGACTTGTCGGCCCACGCAGTACTATCGAGCGCAAGCTCAGTGGAAGTATCCGCCTGGACCTGCAGGAGAGTGATCGCCTAGCCCGATTGAGCAGGATCATCGCCAAGGCTGAGGCGGTCTTCGGCAACGCAGAAAAGGCGCGGCATTGGATGGAACGACCGTCGTCCCGGCTGCCACGCGGTGAATCCCCGTTGTCCCTGCTTGATACCGATGGTGGTACCCAGGTAGTGACCGAGCGATTGCTGCAGATCGAACACGGGATCTTCGCTTGAGGCTCTGGCGACTGAGCCGTCATGCCAGTCTGGATGGTCGCGGCGGCTTGTTTGCGGCGGGTCGATGGCACAGCCAGGGACGGCCCGTGCTGTACACCGCCACCTCGCCGTCCGGCGCACTCGTCGAGGTGCTCGTCCATCTGGACGTCGAGCCACAGGAGATCCCGGATGGCTACCGCCTTCTCGGCATCGACGTGCCTGATGACGCGATGAATGACGCACGTGGCGAGCCCATGATTGGCAGGTCGTCCAACTTGGAAGGGTCGCGGGCCTTGGGTGACGCGTGGCTGCACGGCTGCGACAGCCTCCTTTGCTGCGTTCCCAGCGCGATCATTTCTCACACGGACAACGTGCTCATCAACCCCGCTCACCCTGACATGACGAAAGTGGTCCTCAGTATCGATGAGCCGTTCACCTTCGACGGACGGCTGCTTGGGGTCGTTGACTAATCGAGGCGCTGAAACAAAAGACTCAGATTCGTCTGATCCTTTGTTTTGCTGAAGGAAAATAAGCCTGAGCCCTTTGCGGTCCTCAACTCACCGCCGCACAAGGCCCCCGGTTGAGCAGCGGGCCATCGAGGCCCGCTGCTCTACCCGGGGCCCCTGTGCGGCGGTGAGACGGGGACGACAGGCCGCGTAGCGGGAGTCGACAGGGATGTCGACTCCTTTTCGCCAGCACATGGATGTGCTGTCGAAAAGCCCGGCCCCGGCTCACGGACTTGCCGGGCAGGCGAGGGCATGGATGCCCGAGTTGAGGCAATGCAGGAGCGGTTGCCCGATGCCCGGCAAGCGCCAAGCGGGGTGGCCTTCTCTTTTGGTTACTTTTCTCTTGGCCACGCCAGTACTGTCCGGGGAAAGCGCACGCGGAGATCAGTAAACGGTTGATCTGATGGCAGTAACCGACGCTCTTCGGGTGTTAGCGATTTCAACCCGGGTTGCCTCAGGCTGGACGACGTCGCCTCGGAGGACGTCGTCATGCATGAAGGGCGCTTTGTGTTTACGCAGCTCATGCAGCATCTGCCGATGCATACGTTTCGTCGCCTCGTTGCCAAGTTCGATGGCAATCGTTATGTGAAACGATTCGCGTGCCTCGATCAGTTCCTGTGTATGGCCTTTGCTCAACTCACCGGACGCGAAAGCCTGCGCGATATCGAGATCTGTTTGCGCGCTCATCAGGCCAAGCTCTATCACTTGGGTATTCGCGGGCATGTAGCACGCAGCACACTGGCCGATGCCAATGAACAACGTGACTGGCGCATCTATGCCGAGTTCGCGCAAAGCCTGATCGCCACGGCGCGCCGTCTCTACGCCAACGAACCGCTCGATATCGAGCTGGCGCATACCGCGTATGCGCTCGACTCCACCACGATCGAGCTATGCCTGTCGGTCTTCCCTTGGGCGCGAAAAAATCGGGACAGCGAAAAAACCGGGACGAAAAAACCGGGACGGAGGAAGTTAAATAGAAAAGGTAGCGCCCAGCGCGCTGCTCCCGCTTTGCTTTGGCTCTTCTGAGAAGTGCGGGCCAGGATGGCTCGCTGCTCTACCCGGGGCCCCTGTGCGGCGGTGAGACGGGGACGACAGGCCGCGCAGCGGGAGTCGACAGGGATGTCGACTCCTTTTCGCCAGGGCAGGCGACGGCATGGATGCCGGAGTTGAGGCAACGCAGGAGCGGTTGCCCGATGCCCTGTCGAAAAGCCCGGCCCCGGCTCACGGACTTGCCGCCCATGGATGGGCGGCAAGCGCCAAGCGGGGTGCTCTTTCTCTTTGGTTACTTTCTCTTTGAGCATGCAAAGAGAAAGTGACTCGGTCGCCGAAGGCGATCGACCGCTCTTGCCTTTGATGTCCTGGATCGAAGGAACCACGCGGGTATGAGCGCGTTGGTCGTGAGGATTTGATGGGCACGAGCGACGCGCGGGAAAGCCGGCGGGCAGTGCCCGCCCTACGTCCACCTTCCGAATCATGCGCCGAGCTTCGGCGCGACCCGTGTACTCAAGGCAACAACACGACCACCGTAACGATCAGCAACAACGCCAGCGGATACAAACTGGAACGATCAAACAGCCGCGCCGCCGCGCGCCCATCGCGCGTCACCGCCAGCCGCACCGCCGGCACCACCAGCAGCACCACACCAGCCAGCAGCACGGCAAGCTGGAACGGCCAGCCCAAGGCCAGCGGCGAGAGCCGCGCCAGCAGCAGGCTGCCGGCCACAGTGAGGGCGAGCAGCGCGACCACCAGCCATCCAGCGACGCGCAGGCCGAACACCAGCGGGATGGTGCGCGCGCCGATGGCGCGATCCTCCTCGAGGTCGTTCCAGTCGGCGGGGATGTTCTGCCCGCCCACTTCCCACAGCATCAGCCAGCCCAGCATCAGCGCCAGCCCCGCCAGCGAGGGCGACGGCACCACGGCGAACACGGCGGCGACGGGGCCGGCGGATTTCACCAGGCCGCTGACCACGGTGCGCCACCAGGTGACCTTGAGCAGTTTCACGTAGACCACTTCCAGCAGCGCCGCGGCGATGAGGATGGCGAGGATCCACGGGTTGAGCAGCCAGATGCCGAGCACCGCCAGCGCGAACCACAGGCCGAACCAGGCCAGCGCGCCCTTCATGCTGATCAGGTTCTGCGCCAGCGGGTAACGCATGGCGGAGGCTTCCACCGCGTAGCCGGGAGTGAGCCCGCCGGCCAGTTTCTGCTTGTCGTCCTTGACGCCGACCAGGTCGTTCAGCGCATAGATCGCGGTGTAGCCGGCCAGTGCGGTGCCCAGGCAGAGCGCCAGCACGGGCCAGGCGGGGAAATGGCCCAGCCACAGCAGGGCGACGAAGCCGGGCATGGCGATGTCGAGCACGCCGTGCAGCGAGCGCGAGAGGGCGAGGAAGCGGCGCATGCGGTCAACTCCGTTTCGTGAAGCTGGCCATGTAGTTGATGTCCTCGCGCTCCGGCGCCACGCGGAAGCTGCGCTTGAGCGGGTGGTACATCAGGCTGGCCACGGCGTTGAACTGCAGCCCCGCCGCGCTTGCCCACGCGCGCATCTCGGTCGGGCGGATCAGCTTGCGGTAGCTGTGCGTGCCGCGCGGCAGCAGGCCGAGGATGTACTCGCCGGCGACGATGGCGAAGGCGAACGCCTTGAGGTTGCGGTTGATGGTGGAGAAGAACGCCACGCCGCCGGGCTTGAGCAATTGCGCGCAGGCGGCGATCACGCGCGCGGGCTCGGGCACGTGTTCGAGCATCTCCATGCAGGTCACCGCGTCGAACGTGCCGGCCTCCGCGTGCGCCAGCGTTTCCACGTCGATCTCGCGGTAGTCGATGGCCAGGGCGCCACGTTCGGCGTGCTGGCGCGCCACGTTCAGCGACAGCGTGGAGAGGTCGATGCCGGTGACGCGCGCGCCGTGTTTCGCCAGCGCCTCGGTGAGGATGCCGCCGCCGCAGCCCACGTCCACGACGCGCGGCGCGGCGCCGGTCAGGCGGTCGGTGATGAAGCGCAGGCGCAGGCCGTTGATGGCGTGCAGCTGGCCCATCTTGCCGTGCGGGTCCCACCACAGCTGGGCGATGCGGTTGAAGTGCGCGATCTCCGCGGCGTCAACATTCGGCGATTCGGTCATGGGCGGGGCGAGTCCAGCATTGCAGGGTGGCGATGGCGGCGGCGAGTTCGCCGCGGCGGATGTCGTTGACGAACACGCCCTCGCCCACGGCGACCGGCAGCGGCACGCGCTGGGCGCCGTTGCGGTGCTCGACGCGGTCCAGCAACGACTGCCACATCAGCGCGGCGTCAAGCAGCTCCAGCGGCGGCACCAGGTCCAGGCGCTCGACCAGGGCAAGGATGCGCGCGGCGGCGGCATCGGCCAGCAGGCCGCGGCCGTGGGCGATGGCGACGGAGACCAGGATGTCCAGCAGCACCGCTTCGCCGTGCAGCAGGTGGTCCCCGTGCCGCGTTTCCAGGCCGTAGCTGAAGGTATGGCCGAAATCCACCACGCGCGCCAGCTCGTCCTCGAACAGGTTGGGCGCCAGCTCCTGCAGCATGTCGTCGATGGCGCGGTCGAGGATCGCGCCGCCGGCATCGCCCTGGAACGCGCCGGCGATGCTCGCGGCGCCGTGGCGTTCCAGCAGGATGAACAGCGCGGCGTCCTTGATCACCGCGAGCTTGACGATCTCGCACACGCCGTTGCGCAGGTGTCGCCGCGGCAGGGTGCGCAGCAGGCGACGATCCAGCAGCACGTGGCGCGGCGGCTCGAAGCTGCCGAGGCGGTTCTTGCGGCCGTTGAAGTTGATCGCGGTCTTGATCCCCACCGCCGCATCCACGTAGCCCATCAAGGTGGTGGGCACCTTGATGTGCGGCACGCCGCGGCGATAGCTGGAGGCGACGAAACCGACCACGTCGGTGAGCACGCCGCCGCCGATGGCAAGGATCGGTTCGTCGCGACGGTGGATCGGGAACTCGTCCAGCGCGCGCAGCAGGTGCTGCCACGTCTCCATCGTCTTGCCGCCCTCGCCGCCGGGCAGCGCGACGATGCGCGCAGTCACGCCGTGCTGCGCGAAGTAGGCGGCGAGGCGCTCGCCGTGGTGGCGCAGCACCACCTCGTCCACCACCACGAAGCGGCGGCCGCCGGCGCGACGGCCGTCGGCCAGCAAGGCGTCGCAGGCCGGGTCGAACACGTCGGCCACGTTGCACAGCTCGTACTCGACGCGGCGCGTCTCGCTGACCCGCCAGCGCGTGACCGCCGCGTTCATGCGACCTCTCCCCACGCCGCGCGCCGCGCCAGCACCTCGCGGGCCACCGCCTGCGCGGCAGCCAGGTCGTGGTGGCGCCAGTGGCCGCACTGCTCGATGCGCGCGTAGGGCACGGCGGTGGCACCGAGCACGCCGTACAGCACGGCCTCCAGCGCCTGTTCGATCACCGCGCGGCGGCCCTCGTTCAACAGCGTGAGGTAGAAGCCGGTCTGGCAGCCCATCACGCCGACGCCGATGAAATGCGCCGGCAGCAGGCGGCCGAAACCTTCCAGCAGGAAGTGCTCCAGCGAATGCAGCTCGACGGTGCTCAGGCAAGCGTCGGCATTGGGCAGGCGCCAGCGCAGGTCGATGGTGTAGACCACGTCGCCGTGCTGGCCGACGTGCGCACCGCGCAGCTTCACGCTGGGCGCCCTCAGGCGGCGATGATCCAGTTCGCCGACGGTGCCGACGGCCCAGCCCAGGTTTTCCAGATCAATCACGGCGTTCACTGCGCGATGGCCGCAAGGTGGCGGTGGCTGGCGTCCAGCGCCTGCTGCCAGCCTTCCACGTGGTGATACAGCTCCACCGCGCCGTAGCCGTGGAAACCGTGGTCGTTGAGCGCGGTGAAGCTGGCGGCCAGATCCAGCGTGCCTTCGCCGGGGATCTCGTGGAAATGCACGATGCCGGTGCGCGTGTTGGCCACCATCATGTCCACCAGCGCGGGGCCGCGCGCGCCGCGCAGCCAGGCGAGGATGGGATGGGCGCGCTCCAGCGCATCGAAGCTGAGCCCGGGCACCGAGATCAGGTAGGTGAAGAGCTCGTCGTCCAGCGGCGAGGCGCCGGCGTACAGGCTGCCGTAGTCCACCCAGCGCGCCGCCTGCGCGAGGCCGGCGCGCGCCAGCAAGGCGTCGATGCGCCGCTGCCGCGCGGCATCCGGCGCGCGATCGGCGAAGTACAGCGGGTGGCGGCTATCCAGCAGCAGGTAGTCGGCGCCGTCGGGGAAATACACCAGGGTGCTGGCGTGGTCGAGGTTGACGGCGAGCGCGTCGCTGTCTTCCGCGATCTTCAGGTTCCAGCCCGCGCGTGCGTCGGAGATGTGCAGGTAACGCGCCTGCGGCGCGGCCTGCGCCAGCGCGGCGAGGTAGTCGGGCTCGGAGCAGTACGCGTGGCACAGGTCGATGTGCAGCGCGAAGCGCGGCGAGCCCACTGCGGCGATCAGCGCCTGGCCTTGCGCGAGCGTCTCGATCGCCATGCCGGGTTCGGGTTCGATCAGCAACGTGATGTCCTCGTCGTCGCGGATCTCGGCCAGGCACGCGCGGATGGATTCGGCCAGCACCTCGAGCGGGTCCACCTGCGGCTGGCGCACGTGCTCCTCGCGCACGAAACCGCTGCCGCAGGTGACCAGGTTCGTGCCCAGCCGACGCGCCACGCGGATGCCGCGCTTGACCAGATCGATGCGCCGCTTGCGTCCGGCGGTGTCCAGCGACATCAGCGACGGCTCGTGCGGCCGCGACGGCGTGAAGAAGTGCGAAGCGGTAGCCACGCAGGCCGGCACGATGCCGGCGCGCGCCAAGCGATGCTTCACTGCATCGAGATCGTCGTCGCCGAGGTCGAACGGATTGAAGTGGTCGCGATGAAAGGCGATTTCCATCCCCGCATAGCCCGCGCGCGCCACCGCGTCGATGGCATCGAGGAAGGGCAAGCGGGTGAGCCCGAAACTGCTGTACGCGAGATCAATCATGCGCCGTGCCGGAGTGTGAATCCGGTGTGGACAAAGTGACGCAAGCGTGTCGGCGCGGCGGCGCCGTTGCCTTGATTCAGGTCAACGAAGGCGGCGGCGGCGTGCCACCGCGACAAAACGCGCCGCTGCCGCCGGCTGCCATCGCGCGTCGCGCGAGCAAGCCGGCGCGAGGCTCAATCCACCGGCGTATGCCGCAGCCGGCTCACCTCGTCGGGGCTCACCGCGCTGGCCTTGTTCGACCACGACTGGCGGATGTAGCCGACCACGGCGGCGACGTCGGCATCGTCCAGTTGTTGGGCGAACGGCGGCATCGAGTAGGGCCGCGGATTGGCGGCGGTGGCCGGCGCGAAGCCGCCGAGCAGCACGCTGCGGACTGCGTTGATGCTGGTCGGCCCGGTGACCGAGGTATTGCCGTCCAGCGGCGGGTAGACGCCGGCCACGCCCTGGCCGTTGTCGCCGTGGCAATCGGCGCAATGCTTCGCGTACAGCTTGCCGCCCTGCTCGTGGCTGGCCGCCTGACGGAACGCAACCGGCGCGGCCGGCGCGCGCGGCGGCAACGATTGCAGGTAGGTCGCCACCGCCTGCAGGTCGGCGTCGGTCATGTGCTGGGTGCTCAGGCGCACCACGTCGGCCATCGGTCCGAACGCGCTGCCCTTCGAGGATTGGCCGGTCTTCAGCAGGTCGACCACGTCCTGCGCGCTCCAGCCTTCCAGGCCGCCGCCGCTGCGCGTGCTGAGGTCGGGCGCGTACCAGTCCAGCTGCGGGATCTGGCCGCCGGTGAGGTGCTGGCTCTGCTCGATGCCGCCGAGCGAATCGCGCGGTGCGTGGCATTCGTTGCAATGGCCCAGCCCCTGCACCAGGTAGGCGCCGCGATTCCACTGCGGCGACTGCGCCGGGTCGGGCTGGAACACGCCGGGCTTGAAGTACAGCGCGCGCCACGCCACCAGGCTCTTGCGCACGTTGTAGGGAAACTCCAGGCCGGTCGGCTGCGCCGGCCGGTTCACCGGCGGCAGCGATTTCAGGTAAGCGAAGATCGACAGCGCGTCGTCGCGCGTGACCTTGGTGAAGGAGGTGTAGGAGAACACCGGGTACAGCAGCTGGCCGTGGCGGCCCTTGCCCAGGTGCAGCGCGGCCCAGAAATCGTCGAAGCTCCACGCGCCGATGCCGGTATCGTGATCCGGCGTGATGTTGGGTGCCGGCACGTCGCCGAACGGCGTGGCCAGCGAGCGGCCGCCGGCATACGGCTGGCCGCCGCGCGCGGTGTGGCAGGCGGCGCAATCGCCGGCCGTGGCCAGATACCGGCCCTGTTCGATCCGCGCCGGGTCGGTCAGCGCGGCTGCATCGGCCTCGCGCTGGACCGGCGTGGACGGCGCGCGGTGGTCACGCGCGAGATACCACCACGCGGCCGCGCCGATCAACAGCAACACCACCAGCACACCGGCACCGCGTCGCAACCATTTCATGGATTCACCTCACTGTGGCCCATCACGCACCAGCCCGGCAGCGGCGTGGTTTGCGCCGAGGCGGGCTGCGGATGCATGTCGGCCGGCGGCGCGTGGCCGGCCAGCCACGCGGACACCGCGGCGATATCCGACTCGCGCATGCGGTTGGCCACCACGCCCATGCAGTACGGCCCTTCCGCCGCGCGGGTGTGCGAGCGCCACGATGCCAGCTGGTTGCTGATGTAGCCGTAGGACAAACCGACCAGGCCCGGCATCATCGGCTCGAAGCCGGTGAGCTTGTCGCCGTGGCAGCTGACGCACGAAGGCACCGCGCGGGCGGGATCGCCGTGCAGCACGATCTGCTCGCCGCGGCGCAGGGTCTCGTCCGATACCGCCGGCACCGGCCAGCGGCGGTAGGGCAGATCCTGCGCGGCGAAGTACTGCGCGATCTGGCGCAGGTAGGACGGGCTCAGCTGGCGCACCACGTACTCCATCGGCGCGTGCCGGCGCTGGCCTGACTGGAAGTACTCCAGCTGCTGCAGCAGGTAGCCGGCCGGCTTGCCGGCCAGGCGCGGCGCCAGCACGCCGTCGGGCGAACCTTCGCCGTGCGCGCCGTGACAACTGGTGCAGGCAGCCACGCGCTGTTGGAGAGTGTCGGGGACAGGCGCGGCACCGGCCGTGGCGGCGACCGACATCGTCGCAGCGCTGCAGAACGCAAGCAGCGCTATCGCCGCGCGAAGCGACGAGCGTCGGGAAGGGAGACGGATCATCCGCCTATGGTAATCCCGCACGCCGTTTTGCCGGTCGCTCGCGACAACCTGCCGCACTGCCGCATGGCCGCGAGCGAGGTATCGAAAGTTGCAAATGAATCTGTTGACCGCAGCGCAACATTGCCCGTATGGTCGCGATATGTCGCCGATTTCCGCCCCCGCCCGCCCGTTCGCCGCCCCGGTTTGCACCGGTGCCGCCAGCGCGTGCGTCGGCACCATCGCCACGACTACCCGCACGATTACCACCGGTACTACCCGTCCCGGGCGGAACGTCGTGCGCAGCTGAGTTTTTTACGCAACGGCCCGCCCTCGACGAGGCGGGCCGGCCTGAAACCGACACGCCAGCGAGCACGGGCCTCCACCGGAGAGGCCGCCGTGATCACCTGTGCACCCGAGCAAGCCCAGCAAGTTCCATTGCCGCCGCTGTCGCCGCACACCACCGGCGCGCGCCGGCAGCGCACGCTGGCAGTGGGCGTGATCGGTCCGGGCCGCGTAGGCAGCGCCCTGCTGCAGCAACTGCGCGCGGCGCAATCGCGGCTGGCGCGCAGCTTCGGCCTGGACCTGCGCCTGTGCGGCGTGGTGGCCAGCAAGCGCATGTGGCTGGACTGCGACGACGCCGAACTCAACGACCGCCACGGCGGCGCGCAGACCTGGCGACCGAACGACCTGGACGCGTTCGCCCAGCATGTGCGCGGCGACGACGGCCGCCATGCGCTGCTGGTCGACTGCAGCGCCAGCGACGAGGTGGCCGCGCATTACCCGTGCTGGCTCGGCGCCGGCCTGCATGTGGTCACGCCGAACAAGCTGGCCGGCAGCGGCCCGCTGGAACGCTGGCAGGCGATCCGCGCCGCCTGCACCGGCGGCGCGCGCTTCCGCTGCGAGGCCACCGTCTGCGCCGGCCTGCCGGTGGTGCAGACCTTGCGCGACCTGCTGGACACCGGCGACGAGCTGCTTGCGGTGGAGGGCATGTTCTCCGGCACGCTGGCCTGGCTGTGCAACCGCCACGACGGGCAGCAGCCGTTCTCCGCGCTGGTGCGCGAGGCGCACGCGCTGGGCTATACCGAGCCCGACCCGCGCGACGATCTTTCCGGCCTGGACGTGGCGCGCAAGCTGGTGATCCTGGCGCGCGAGGCGGGCTGGCCTCTGTCGCTGGAAGATGTCGACCTGGAGAGCCTGGTGCCGGAGGCGCTGGCCGCGCTGCCACGCGAAGTGTTCCTGCAGCGACTCGACGAACTCGATGCACCGATGGCGGCAAAACTGGCCGGGGCGCGCGCTGACGGCGGCGTGCTGCGCCACGTCGCTCAACTCGACCGCCACGGCCGCGCCAGCGTGCGGCTGCGGGTGCTGCCGACCAGCCACGCCTTTGCGCACACCCGGCTCACCGACAACATCGTGCAGTTCAGCACGCGCCGCTACTGCGATAATCCGCTGATCGTGCAAGGCCCCGGCGCCGGTCCCGAGGTGACCGCCGCCGGCGTGTTCGCCGACCTGCTGCGCATTGCCGAGTCGCTGGAGGCGCGCGCATGAACTCCCTGCTGCTGGAATCCGCCATGGCTGCACCGCACCGCGCCCATCTGCCGCTATCCGCCCGTGCCTTCGCCCCGGCCAGCGTCGGCAACGTCGGCGTCGGCTTCGACCTGCTCGGCCACAGCGTGGCCGGCGCCGGCGACCGCGCCGAAGTGCGCCGCATCGACGAACCGGTGGTGCGCATCGCCGCGATCCACGGCTGCGTGGATGGCCTGCCACTCGACCCGCTGCACAACACGGCCGGCACTGCGTTGCTCTCGCTGCATCGCGCACTGGAGTTGCCGTTCGGCTTCGAACTGGTGTTGCACAAGGGCATCGCGCTGGGCTCCGGCATGGGCGGTTCGGCGGCCTCCTGCGTGGCCGCGCTGGTCGCGGCCAATGCGCTGCTGGAAGAACCGCTGCCACGCGAAGCGCTGTACGGGTTCGCGCTCGACGGCGAGGCGGTGGCCAGCGGCAGCCGCCACGGCGACAACCTCGGCTCGATGCTGCTCGGCGGCCTGGTGCTGGCCACCCACGAACGCCTGCTGCGCATCGACGTGCCGGCGGCATGGCATTGCGCGCTGGTGCATCCGCACGTGGTGCTGGAGACACGCCGCGCACGTGCCGCGCTGGCCGGCCACTACGCGCTCGGCGAGTTCGTGGCGCAGAGTGCCAACCTCGCCCTGGTGCTGGCGGGCTGCTTCCGCGGCGATGCGGCACTGGTGCGCGAAGGCCTCAAGGACGTGCTGGTGGAACCGCGCCGCGCCGCGCTGATCCCGCACTTCGCGCAGGTGAAGCAGGCTGCGCTCGACCACGGCGCGCTGGGCGCCAGCATCTCCGGCGCCGGCCCCAGCGTGTTCGGCTGGTGCGACAACCGCGCCGACGCCGAAGCGGCCAGCGTGGCGATGCGCGCCGCGTTCGCCGACGCCGGACTGGACAGCGACGCGTGGGTGTCGCCGATCAACGGGCCGGCGGCGCTGATCGATTCGCTCGAGCCGGAGTCGCAGCCATGAGGACTGTAGGGCGGGCACTGCCCGCCGGCTCCTCATCGCGCATCGTCGCAACCGCGGCGGGCGGTGCCCGCCCTACGCCTGTAGGAGCGCACCCTGTGCGCGAGCTCTTCTCGGCATGCGGTAGAGGCATCGCGCACAGGGTGCGCTCCTACGGTCCGAGGCATTCATGAGCGAACCCTTGCGTTATCACAGCACGCGCAGCAGCACGGAAACCGTGCCGCTCAGCCACGCCATCGCCGCCGGACTGGCGCCGGACGGCGGCCTGTACGTCCCCGAACACCTGCCGCGGCTCGACCCCTCCGCCTTCGACCCGCACCGCACGCTGGCCGACACCGCCGCCACCTTGCTGGCGCCGTTCTTCGCCGGCGACGCGCTGGCCGACGCGCTGCCCGCGATCTGCGCCGAAGCCTTTACCTTCGACGCGCCATTGCGCCCGCTGCCCGCCCATCCGCACACGCTGATGCTGGAGCTGTTCCACGGCCCCACCTGCGCGTTCAAGGACTTCGGCGCGCGCTTCCTCGCCGCCTGCCTGCGCCGTCTGCCGCGCGCCGACGCGCGCCCGCTGACGATCCTCGTCGCCACCTCCGGCGACACCGGCGCCGCGGTGGCCGCTGCGTTCCATCGCCAGCCGAACGTACGCGTGGTGATCCTCTACCCCGACGGCCTGGTCTCGCCACGCCAGGCGCACCAGCTCGGCAGCTTCGGCGACAACGTCACCGCGCTGCGCGTGGCCGGCCGCTTCGACGATTGCCAGCGCATGGTCAAGGCCGCGCTCAACGACGCGGCGCTGCAGGCCGAGGTGCCGCTGTCCTCGGCCAACAGCATCAGCCTCGGCCGCCTGCTGCCGCAGATGAGCTACTACGCCCACGCCGCGCTGGGCTGGTGGCACGAACACGGCACGCCGCTCAACTTCATCATCCCCACCGGCAACCTCGGCAACGCCATGGCGTGCCTGTGGGCGCGCGAAATGGGCCTGCCGATCGGCGAAGTGCGCCTGGCCTGCAACGCCAACGCCACCCTGCCCGACTACTTCGCCGGCCACGACTACCGGCCGCGCGAAGCCGTCGCCACGATCGCCAACGCGATGGACGTCGGCGCACCGAGCAACTTCGAACGCCTGCGCTGGACCTTCCTCGACGAAGGCAAACTCCGCCACCTGCTGCAAGCCCGCAGCGTCGACGACGCCACCATCCGCCACACCATCGCCACCCATGCGCGCGACCACGGCGAAGTGTTCTGCCCGCACACCGCCACCGCCATGCACGAACTCGACCGGTTGCGCGAGGCGGGCGACACGTCCGCGTGGGCCGTCGTCGCTACCGCGCATCCGGCCAAGTTCGAGGGCGTGGTGGAGCCGCTGGTTGGTCATTCGATTCCGGTACCGCCCGCACTGGCCGCCATGCTGGCGCGCCCTGCCCGCGCCGAGCTCATCGCTGCCGACAGTCAATCACTCAGCGCACGACTGCGTCGCGATGGGAAGAATTCCGATTGACGATGGTCGAATGCGTGTGATGTGCTTCGCGGGCCGCTCGACCACGAGACCGATGGCAACCCGGGAATAGCCGTTGCTGGTCCGGCCGCGTTTTCATGGCACAGGAAGCCCACTCATGACACAGACCATCGATCCCGCCAAGCTCAAGGCTGCAGCCGAGCATCTGGAGTGGGTGCTGGGACGGTATCCGGACAGCGAAGAGGTACAAGGCCTCTTGCGCGCGTTATCGCCACTGATCGGGCACGCCAAGGCTGGCATGGTGAAGGAGGCCTTGGAAGAACGGCTCATTCCTTGCGGCCGCAATTTTGCCGACGGCATGTATACGCAGTATGGGGATCCAAGCGTTGACGACGCCTACTACGCGTTTGCAGCCGAATTGCGGGGTGGCCGCAGCCCGGAGGAAGAGCAACTGATTGCCGACACCCAAGCCATCATTGATGCGCGGAACGCTCATGAGTGATGGCTTGGTATCGAAAGACTTGAGGGCACGCAACGCCGCCGACATCTCCAAAGCAAGGACTTTTGAGACACACGGGGTATCCAGAAAGGCGGCAATGGAGTTTCTCCGCTCTCCGGAAGGCACCATATTCAGGCAAAGGCTGATCGAAGCGGACCCCGGTGCCACGGCGTCCACAATCGTTGACCGCGCGATTCAACAAATCGGCTCCGGCATCGAACTCCCTCGCATGGAACTGAGTGCCGATCCGCTGGTCAAGATCGTTCCCGCCGGCCGGCAAGTTCCATCCTTCTCGCCGTTTTTTGCTCGGAAGTCCGTATTCGAAGAGGTCTTGGCCTCTGGCAAAAGCCTTTCCAACTACTTCGCGTTGCCGATCAAGAGCGAGGCGCCGCGGTACGACGTCATGGTGATGCGACCGCTGGCACCCACGGAAATCTTCATTCACCGGGTGGCTCCAACCTCCGAGCTGCATGGTCTGGTCAACAAGGCCGGCGGCGGTGAGCAGGTGCTGGTTCCCAACCGCAAGCTGTACGAACCACCAACCTATCTCAAGAGCATCGACGACAGTCTCGCGCTGCAGGCCGAACGCAGGGCGAGTCTGGCAGTGAAGGGGCTGGGCGCAGGCGCTGCCACGGTCCTTATGGCCGTCGACGCCTACACCACCGCCAAGCAGTACCAGGCGCTCAGCGCGCAAGGCAACGAATTCGGCGCCGACGCGTTGCTGCGCCACTACGAGGGTCGCACGGCTGGTAGTTTGATTGGCGGGATCGGCGCCGGTGCGGCTTAGGGATTTGCGGCGGGTGTCGAAACCGGGCCGGGCGTGCTCGTCACTGGCGCGCTCGGCAGCGTGGTGGGAGCGGTTGCCGGTGACCGGCTTGCGGTGATGATCACCGAGCACAAGGTCAACCATCAGACTGGCACCGACGGCGTCAGCTACGTGTACGAAGGTGGCGCCTGGAAGCACACGCACTATCGGCTCGATCCCACTGCTTCGGTGCCGAACCCCTACGGCGTGGCGTCGATGCGGGCGGTGGTGACGCCGGCACCGGCGGGGCAAGTGGCGCGACTGGACTACCAGCGCATGACCGCGATCACTGCGCTGGCACTGGCCAATCCGGCCACGCAGGACACGCGGCGGATCGAGCTCGACGGCGTCCGCTGGCACGCCACGCGCACCGGCTGGGCGCAAACGGTGGAGATTACCGGCCTGCCCAACAACAGCTTCGGCATCCCGGCGTTCGCGACGGTGGACCGGCCGGCCGATGCGCAGACCGCCAAGGCGCTGGATCAGCTCGCCGCCAACCGGGCGTTCAACAACGCGCATTACACCCCGGACGTGGCCAACGCCTACGTGATGGATTACTACGGCAAAGGCTGGAGCACGGCCGGCCCGCTGCCCGAGGTCGTCACCCAGGCCCTGGGGCTGGCCTGCGAGCAGCACGTCACCGACCCGCAGACCGGGCATGTCTGGAGCACCGACGGCCACGGGCGTTTCAGCCGGGAGGAAACGCGGCTGATCGGCAGGGTGGTGATCCACGAAACGCACGGGGCGAGCGGCGAGGAACTGTCGCGAGTCAGCCAGCTGCAACAGGCGGCCGTTCGCACGAATGCGAACTACGGCAGACAGTTGATCGCGCAGAAGTACGAAGCGTGGCAGGCGACGCAGTTGCATGCGCCAATCGCGCCGGCGGGCTCCGACCGCGCCCTGTTCGATGCGCTGATCACGGCCGCCAGCACCATGGACATCGACGCCATGCGTTCGATCGGCCAGCAATACCTGCAATCCGAGCAGGGGCAGGCATGGCTGGCGGCAGGGCAACAACTCAACCAGCAACTGGCACCGCAAACCGGACGGGAAGTGCAGGCCCAGCAAACCGCAGTGATGCAACGATGAGGAAGGAACCCATGAACCCTGGTATCGAAGAACGAAGCAACGTGCAGGCGGATGACCTGCGCGCGCTGGCGCTGCAACTGGCGGCATTCACCGGCGTACTGGAGCAGCGCGGCCAGCAGGTGGTGCAGGAAGCCCACGACGCCGCGCAACGCCTGGACCGCGCGGCGCACGGCGTAGCCGACTGCTCCGAACGACTTGCCACCGGCGTTATCGAGCACGTCCGGCAAGCCGCGGCCATCGCGGTGGCCAGCGGGCTGCGCCAGCCGCTGGAGGACGCCGGGCGCACCATGCAGGACGGTACCCAGCGCATCCAGCACGCCATCCGCGACCTGGAACAGCGCACCAACCGGCTCGGCAGGGCGCTGTCGGCCCATGCGTGGAAGACCTTCGTGGCCAGCACCGCAGCCTCGCTGGCGGTGATCGGCGTGGCTGTCTACATGGGCGTGCAGGCGCACCGGGAGAACGTGCGTGCCGAGTGGGTCGATCAGATCAATGCCGCGATCACCAGCGGCAAGCTGGCGCGCTGTGCCGAGGGCGGCTTGTGTGCGCACACCGGCAACAAGTGGCTGCGGCTGGACCCCTAGGCGCAAGGCGAAATCGCGCCACCGGTAACCACTCACGGCGTGGCCGATGGTTTCATCTGTATCCATTTGGCCACCTAGCCGTCCAAACGTGTCACGACCGCTTAGAAGATTTCGTCATGAAGATTTTTGTTGACAGACCGGATGGCATCGCTTAGGGTCGGTTTCATGTCGCAACGCAGCAGCCATTGCCGCACCGCCGAAATGAACCGTCTCGCGACGGTCGACGGCCTGCTGCTGGCTGGCGGCACGCTCCTTATTGCCCTCGTACTCGTACTCCTCATTACCAACGGAGGTGCGGGCTGAGGGCATGTGTCCAGGTAGCTAGAGAACGAACCTGAAGACTCCCGAAGAACCCCGCACCGGCAACGGCGCGGGGTTTTTTGTTTGCCCTCGGCATCGCATCCCGATCGGAGCGAAGCCATGAAAACCCGGCAGCACGACGAACAACACGAGGCCGGCGACGACGCCGCCGACCGCGTGCGCATCTTCGACACCACCTTGCGCGACGGCGAGCAGACGCCCGGTTTCTCGATGGACCGGCGCGCCAAGCTGCGCATGGCGCAGATGCTCGAATCGCTCGGCGTGGACGTGCTCGAGGCGGGTTTTCCGCAGGCTTCGCCGGATGATTTTGCCGCGGTGGCGCAGATCGCCGAGTCGCTGAAATCCACCACCGTGTGCGCGCTGGCGCGCTGCCAGGCCGGCGACATCGACAGCGCCGCCCGCGCGCTGGAGAAGGCGCATCGCTCGCGCATCCACGTGTTCATCTCCACCAGCCCGCTGCATCGCGAGCACAAGCTGGGCATGAGCAAGGCGCAGGTGCTGGATGCCGCGGTGGCCGCGGTGGAACAGGCGCGCGAGCACTGCCACGAGGTGGAGTTCTCTGCCGAGGACGCGATGCGCACCGAGCCGGAGTTCCTCGCCGAGGTGTTCGCCGCCGCCATCGCGGCTGGCGCCAGCACGCTGAACGCGCCGGACACGGTCGGCTACATGACGCCGGCCGAGATCGCCGAGCGCTTCGCCTGGCTGCGCACCCACGTCGCCGGCGCCGAGCGCGTGGTGTTCTCCAGCCATTGCCACAACGACCTCGGCCTGGCGGTGGCCAACAGCCTGGCCGCGGTGGAAGCCGGCGCGCGGCAGGTGGAGTGCACCGTCAACGGCATCGGCGAGCGCGCCGGCAATGCCGCGCTGGAGGAGATCGTGATGGCGCTGAAGGTGCGCGGCGTCTATTTCGGCGCGGACACCCGCATCGACACGCGCAAGCTCTACCCCGCCTCGCGCCTGCTGTCCCAGCTCACTGGCCAGCACGTGCAGCGCAACAAGGCGATCGTCGGCGCGAACGCGTTCGCGCACGAGTCGGGCATCCACCAGCACGGCATGCTCAAGCATCGCGGCACCTACGAGATCATGCGTCCGCAGGACGTGGGCCTGGCCGAGACGAAACTGGTGCTGGGCAAGCACTCCGGCCGCGCCGCACTGCGCCAGCGGTTGCAGACGCTGGGCCACGCGCCGGACGAGGCGGCGCTGGACGCGATCTTCGCGCGCTTCAAGACGCTAGCCGACAAGAAGCGCGAAGTGCACGACGAGGATCTGGAAGCACTGGCGCTGGGCCAGGATCCCGACGCGCTGGGTCCGTGGCGGCTGTTGCGGCTGGACACCAGCACGCACCTGGGCGCCGGCGCCTCGGCCGCGGTGAAGCTGCGCCACGACGACGGCCGCGAGACGGCGGAAGCGGCGATCGGCGACGGCCCGGTGGATGCGGTGCTGCGCGCGATCGAACGCGCCACCGACAGCGAGCTGCGCCTGGCCGATTTCCAGGTGCGCGCGGTGAGCGAAGGCGGCGACGCGCAGGGCCAGGCACGGCTGGTCGCCCATCACGCCGGCCGCCGGTGGAACGGGGCGGGCGTCAGTACCGACATCGTCGAAGCCACCGCACAGGCCGCGCTGGCCATCGTCAATCGTATCGAACGCCATCCCGGGCACGCGCCTGCTGAAAAGTCCGGCCATGGAAGGCCGGTTCTTGATCCTCGCGCGCACGGACGCGCGCACAAGGAGACCACCGCATGAGCACGCCCTTCGTCTGGCACAACGGCCGCATCAAGCCGTCGGCCGAAGCCACCACCCACGTCAGCGCACACGCGCTGCATTACGGCTCCTCCGTGTTCGAGGGCGAGCGCGTCTACGCCACGCCGCGCGGCCCGGCGTACTTCCGCCTCGCCGACCACACGCGGCGGTTGTTTGAATCGGCGCGCGTGTACGAGATCGAGATCGGCTACGGCGAGGACGAGATCAATGCCGCCTGCCTGGAGCTGATCCGCGCCAACGCGATGGCGTCGGCCTACGTGCGGCCGATCGTGTTCCGCGGCGCCGGCGGGCTGGGCGTGTTGGCGAAGGACGGCGCGCCGGTCGAGGTGGCGATCATGGCGATGGCCTGGGGCGCGTACCTGGGCGAGGCGGCCGAACGCGGCGCCGACATCTGCGTGTCGTCCTGGCACCGCCCCGCGCCGAACACTTTGCCGAGCTGGGCCAAGGCCGGCGGCAATTACCTGTCGAGCCAGCTGATCGGGCTGGAGGCGCGCCGCAACGGCTACGACGAGGGCATCGCGCTGGGCGTGAATGGTCTGCTCAGCGAAGGCGCCGGCGAGAACCTGTTCCTGGTGAAGAACGGCAGGCTGCTCACGCCGCCGTCCAGCGCCGGCATCCTGGCCGGGATCACCCGCGACAGCGTGCTCGCGCTTGCCGCCGACCTCGGCATCGAAGCGCAAGAACGCGAGCTGCCGCGCGAGGCGCTGTACTCGGCCGACGAGGTGTTCATGACCGGCACCGCCGCCGAGATCACGCCGGTGCGCTCGGTCGACCGCAAGGCGATCGGCCAGGGTGCGCCCGGACCGGTCACGCAGCAGCTGCGGCAGGCGTTCTTCGGCCTGTTCGACGGACGCACCGAGGATCGCCGGCAGTGGCTGACCCCGGTGCATGGTGCAGCGGCGACGCAGGAGGCGGCGTGATGGCGAAGACCCTGTTCGAAAAAATCTGGGACGCCCACGTGGTCGCCGCCGAAACCGTCGACACCCCGGCGATCCTCTACGTCGACCTGCACCTGGTGCACGAGGTCACCTCGCCGCAGGCCTTCAGCGAGTTGCGCGCGCGCGGCCTGAAGCTGCGCTGGCCCGACCGCATGCTGGCCACGCTGGACCATTCCACGCCGACCCTGCCGCCGAATGCCGACGGCAGCCGCCCCTACGCGAACGCCGAGGCGCAGGCGCAGGTGGCGCAGCTCGAGAGCAACTGCCGCGAGTTCGGCGTCGAGCTGCACGGCTGGGACAGCGCCGAGCGCGGCATCGTGCACGTGATCGGCCCCGAGCTGGGCGCGACGCAACCGGGCATGACCATCGTCTGCGGCGACAGCCACACCTCCACCCACGGTGCGTTCGGCGCGCTGGCATTCGGCATCGGCACCACCGAGGTCGGCCACGTGATGGCCACGCAGTGCCTGCTGCAGCGCAAGCCGAAGACCATGGCGATCCACGTCGATGGCCAGCTGCCCGCCGGCGTCGGCGCGAAGGATCTGATCCTGCACATCATCGGCAGCATCGGCGTCGATGGCGGCACCGGCCACGTGCTGGAGTACCGCGGCGCGGCGATCGAGGCGCTGTCGATGGACGAGCGCATGACCGTCTGCAACATGTCGATCGAGGCCGGCGCGCGCGCCGGGCTGATCGCGCCGGACGAAACCACGTTCGCCTGGCTGAAAGGCCGCCCGCGCGTGCCGCAGGGCGCGGCGTGGGAGGCGGCCGTCACGCAATGGCGCGCGCTGAAGAGCGACGACGGCGCACGCTACGACCGCGAGGTGCGCATCGACGCCAGCGCGGTGAAGCCCACCGTCACCTACGGTACCCACCCCGGCATGGCGATCGCCATGGACGCACCGGTGCCGGCGGCGACCAACGCGCAGGAACGCCGCGCGCTCGACTACATGCAGAGCAAGGCCGGCCAGCCGATGCAGGGCACGCCGGTGGACGTGGTGTTCGTCGGCAGCTGTACCAACTCGCGCCTGTCCGACCTGCGCGAAGCGGCGCGCGTGCTGCACGGCCGACGCGTTGCCGCCGGCGTGCGCATGCTGGTGGTGCCCGGCTCCGAGGCGGTGCGCCGCGACGCGGAGCGCGAAGGCCTGCACCGGGTGTTTCTCGCCGCCGGCGCCGAGTGGCGCGTGCCCGGCTGCTCGATGTGCATCGCGATGAACGGCGACCTGGCGCAGCCGGGCCAACTGGTGGTCTCCACCTCCAACCGCAACTTCGAGGGCCGCCAGGGCAAGGGCGCGCGCACCGTGCTGGCCAGCCCGGCCACCGCCGCCGCGAGCGCCATCGCGGGGCGCATCGCCGATCCGCGCGAGTACGCGACGCAGGAGCAAGCCGCATGAAACCCGTCACCCGCCTCCACTCCCGCACCGCCGTGCTGGCCGACGAGAACATCGACACCGACCGCATCATCCCGGCGCGCTTCCTCACCACCACCACCCGCGAAGGGCTGGGCAGGTTGTGCTTCCACGACTGGCGCTACCAGGCCGACGGCAGCGACAACCCGGCCTTCCCGCTCAACCGCCCGGAAGCGCGCGGCTGCGCGATCCTGGTCGCCGGACGCAACTTCGGCTGCGGCTCCTCGCGCGAGCACGCGCCGTGGGCACTGCTGGATTACGGCATCCGGGCGGTGTTGTGTGGCGAGATCGCGGACATCTTCCGCGGCAACGCGTTGAAGAACGGCCTGCTCGCGATCCAGCTCGAGGAGCTGGAACACCGCTGGCTGCTCAAGCACCCGGGCATCGAGCTGGCCATCGACGTGCGCGGCCAGTTCATCGAACTGCCCGACGGCGGCCGCATCGGGTTCCAGCTGGAACCGTTCGCGCGGCACTGCCTGCTCAACGGCGTCGACCAGCTCGGCTACCTGCTGCAGCACGAGGACGCGGTCAGCGCGTATGAACAGCGCATGGAGACCGCCGCATGAACCGCAACCTCCACGCCCGTCACCCCAGCGAAAGCTGGGGTCCAGTGCCTGCGGATGAGACGAAGACGCTGGACCCCAGCTTTCGCTGGGGTGACGAGAAGAAGTACCTGGCATCCACGCCGATCACCTGTTTTCCGGAGTCACGCGCATGAAAGCCCACCTCGTCACCCTGCCCGGCGATGGCGTCGGCCCCGAGGTCACCGCCGCCGCGGTGGCCGTGTTGAAAGCCGTCGCCGCGCGCTACGAGCACGTGTTCGCGTTCGAGAAACAGCTGATCGGCGGTGCCGCGATCGACGCCTGCGGCGGGCCGCTGCCGACCGCCACGCTGGCCGCCTGCCGCTCTGCCGACGCGGTGCTGCTGGGCGCCGTGGGCGGCCCGCAGTGGTCGGACCCGAATGCGCCGGTGCGGCCCGAACAGGGCTTGCTGGCGTTGCGCGCCGCGCTCGGCGTGTACGCCAATCTGCGTCCGCTGCAGGTGCATCCGGCGCTGGCCGAGCTGTCGCCGCTGAAGAACGATCGGCTGCAGGACGTCGACGTGCTGTTCGTGCGTGAGCTCACCGGCGGCATGTATTTCGGCGCGCGCACACGCAGCGACGACGCGGCCACCGACGAGTGCAAGTACACCGTGGCCGAGATCGAGCGCGTGGTGCGCCGCGCGTTCGAACTGGCGCGCGGCCGCCGCCGGCACCTCACCTCGGTGGACAAGGCGAACGTGCTGGAGACCTCGCGGCTGTGGCGCCGCACGGTGCAGCGCGTGGCCGCCGACTATCCGGACGTGCGCGTCGAGCACCAGCTGGTCGACTCGATGGCGATGCTGCTGCTGACCCGCCCGAACCGCTACGACGTGGTGGTCACCGAGAACCTGTTCGGCGACATCCTCACCGACGAAGCCGCCGCGCTGGCCGGCTCGCTCGGCCTGCTGCCGTCGGCGTCGCTGGGCGAAGGCCGGCGCGGGCTGTACGAGCCGATCCACGGCTCGGCGCCGGACATCGCCGGCCAGGGCGTGGCCAATCCGGTCGGCACGATCCTCTCCGCCGCGCTGCTGCTGCGCCATTCGCTGGGCCTGGAAGCCGAGGCGGTCGCGGTGGAATCGGCGGTGGAGCAGGTGCTGCGCCACGGCCCGCACAGCCGCGACATCGGCGGCGACGCCGGCACCGACGAGGTGCGCGATGCGGTGATCGCCGCGCTCGACGAACACGCCGACCGCAGCGCCGCATTTCTTGCCGGAGCACGCGCATGCGGCTGATCCGGCCAGCTTTCCCCGGCGGGCACACGGACGTGTCCGCCTTTTCTGCCGCCCCCTGCGCGCATGCGACATGGATGGCTCCTGCACGCCGCGATGGCGCCGACTCCCTCGCCGTTCCGTCGACCTCCCTCGCGCGCAGGGGGCGCTTTTCTTCCTTCAACCAGCGGAATCACCATGCGCAGTGACCTGATCAAGAGCGGCCCCGACCGCGCCCCCGCGCGCGCCATGCTGCGCGCCACCGGCATGGACGATGCCGCACTGAAAAAGCCGCTGGTGGCGGTGGTGCACACCTGGTCGGACGTGTCGCCGTGCAACTTGAACCTGCGCGAGCTGGCGCAGGCAGCGATGGCCGGCGTGCGCGCCGCCGGCGGCACGCCGGTGGAGTTCAATACCATCGCGGTCACCGACGGCATCGCCATGGGCACGCCCGGCATGCGCTACTCGCTGGTCAGCCGCGAGGTGATCACCGACTCGATCGAGGCGGCAGTGGAAGGCCACCTGTGCGACGCGATGGTGGTGCTGTGCGGCTGCGACAAGACCATCCCCGCCGCGGCGATGGCGATGGCGCGGCTGGACATCCCGGCCGTCGCGCTCTATGGCGGCACCATCGCGCACGGCCTGCACAAGAACCGGCCGATCACCATCCAGCAGGTGTTCGAGGCGGTCGGCGCGCACGGCGCGGGCAAGATCGACGACGCGGAACTGCGCGCGGTGGAATGCGACGCCTGCGGCGGTGCCGGCGCCTGCGGCGGCCAGTTCACCGCCAACACCATGGCGATGGTGCTGACCACGCTGGGGCTGTCGCCGATGGGGCTGAACGATATCCCCGCCACGCATCCGGACAAGATCCAGGCCGCGCATCGCTGCGGCGAGCTGGTGATGGATTGCCTGCGCACCGGCCGCACGCCGCGCGCGCTGATCAACCGCGACTCGCTGGCCAACGTCGCGCGCATGGTGGCGGCCACCGCCGGCTCCACCAACGCGGTGCTGCACACCCTGGCGATCGCGCGCGAGGCCGGCGCCGAGTGGTCGCTGGAGGATTTCCAGCCGGCCACCGAGGCGACCCCGGTGATCGCCGATCTGCTGCCTTCCGGCCGCTACACCGCGGTGGAGATGTTCGACGCCGGCGGCGCCGCGCGCGTGGCGCAGGAGCTGATCGAGGCCGGCATGCTGATCGACGCGCCCACCGTCACCGGCCGCAGCCTGTTCGCCGAGGCCGCCGCCGCGCCGCGTTTCGCCGGGCAGGAAGTGATCGCGCCGGTGTCCGCGCCGCTGAAGCCGCACGGCGGCTACTCCATCCTGTACGGCAACCTCGCGCCGGACGGCTGCATCCTGAAGATGCCGGGCAAGCACAGCGCCGGCCACGGCACCACCCGCTTCGAGGGCAGCGCACGCGTGTTCGAGAGCGAGGAAGCCGCCTTCGCCGCCGTGCAGGAAGGCCGCATCACGAAGGGCGACGTGATGGTGATCCGCAACGAGGGTCCGGCCGGCGGCCCCGGCATGCGCGAGATGCTCGGCGTCACCGCCGCGCTGATCGGCCGTGGTCTCGGCGACGACGTGGCGCTGATCACCGACGGCCGCTTCAGCGGCGCCACCCACGGCTTCATGGTCGGCCACATCGCGCCGGAAGCGGCGCGCGGCGGCCCGATCGCCCTGCTCGCCGATGGCGATCGCATCCGCATCGACGCGCTCACGCGCGAGATCGCCACCGACGCCGACCTCGCTGCGCGCCGCGCGACGTGGCAGCCGCCGGCGCCGAAAGTCAGCCGCGGCGTGCTGGCCAAGTTCGCCCTGCTGGTGGGCTCCGCCTCCGACGGCGCCATCACGCAACCCGCCTCACCCGCATCGCACACCACCATCGCATCCAACCAGGGAGTCACCGCATGAGCAGCCACAACCCTCTCGCTTCATCCCGCATCGCCGTACTCGGCTACGGCAGCCAGGGCCGCGCGCATGCGCTGAACCTGCGCGATTCCGGCCTCGACGTGGTCGTCGGCCTGCGCCCGAATGGCCCGACCTGGCACAAGGCCAGGGCCGATGGCTTCAAGGTCGCCGAACCGGCCGAGGCGGTGAAGGGCGCCGACCTGGTCGCCGTGCTCACCCCCGACATGGTGCAGCCGGCGCTGTACAAGGAAGCGATCGAGCCGAACCTCAAGCCCGGGGCCGCGCTCTTGTTCGCGCACGGCTTCAACGTGCATTTCGGGCAGATCGTGCCGCGTGCCGACATCGACGTGATCCTGGTCGCGCCGAAAGGCCCCGGCGCGCTGGTGCGCAGCGAGTACGAGCGCGGCCGCGGCGTGCCGTGCATCTGGGCGGTGTACCAGGACGTCAGCGGCCACGCCGAGGAGAAAACCAGGGGCTACGCCGACGGCATCGGCGGCGGCCGCGCCCTGCTCATCCGCACCGACTTCAAGGAAGAGACCGAGACCGATCTGTTCGGCGAGCAGGCGGTGCTCTGCGGCGGCGCCAGCGAGCTGGTGACCAAGGGCTTCGAGACCCTGGTCGAGGCCGGCTACCAGCCGGAGATCGCCTACTACGAGGTGATGCACGAACTGAAGCTGATCGTCGACCTGTTCTACGAGGGCGGCCTGGCCAAGATGCTGCAGTTCGTCTCCGAGACTGCGCAGTACGGCGACTACGTCAGCGGCCCGCGTGTGGTCGACGCCGGCGTGAAGGCGCGCATGAAGGAGGTGCTTGCCGACATCCAGGACGGCACCTTCGCGCGCAACTGGACGGCCGAATACAAGGCCGGCCTGCCGAACTACAACCGGCTCAAGCAGGCCGACCTCGCGCATCCGATCGAGCAGGTCGGCGCGAAGTTGCGCGCGCAGATGCCGTGGCTGCAGCCGAACGCACCGAAAGCCACCGTCGAGCCGTTGAAGAAAGCCGGTTGAATCCACGCGGTCCGGCCAGCGCTCCGCCGGCGGCCCGCATCACTTGTCCCGACATCACGAGGTTTGCCATGAAACGCTTCCACATCGCCCTGGCCGTCGCCGACCTGGACGCCTCCGTCGCCGATTACAGCGCCCGCCTGGGCCAGCCCCCGCACGCCCTGGTGCCCGGCAGCTACGCCTTGTGGCGTACCGACCAGCTCAATTTCTCGATCAGTCGCGAACCCGCGCACGCCGGGCAGTTGCGCCACGTGGGCTTCGAGGACGACGACGCGCGCGGCTTCACCTGCGAGGCCGACGTCAACGGCATCGCCTGGGAGAACTTCTCCGCCGTGGCGCAGGAGCTGCGGATCATCTCGACCTACGGCGTGCCGGTGCGCCAGAGCGCCGCGGAAGAACTGATCCGCAACTGAGCCGCCGCCCTTCGACCCGCCGGCCCGGCCGGCATCGCCAGGAGTCATCGTGACCACCTCTTCCCCACCCGCCAGCGCGGCCGTCGCCGCGGCCCATCCCTCACCCGTCGCAGTGCCGAGCAGCGGCGCCGAGGCGATCGTGCAGGTACTCGCCGACGAAGGCGTGGCGGTGATCTTCGGCTACTCCGGCGGCGCGATCCTGCCGGTGTACGACGCGGTGTTCCGCCACAACGCCTTGCATCCGCGCGACGACGGCAGTGATTCCATGCCGCTGGTGGTGCCGGCCAACGAGCAGGGCGCCGGGTTCATGGCGGCCGGCTACGCGCGCGCTTCGGGCAAGGTCGGCGTGGCGATTGTCACCTCCGGCCCGGGCGCCACCAACATGGTCACGCCGGTGCGCGACTCGATGGCCGACTCGGTGCCGCTGGTGGTGATTTGCGGTCAGGTCGGTACCGCGGCGATCGGCAGCGACGCGTTCCAGGAGGCGCCGGTCAGCAACATCATGGGCGCCTGCGCCAAGCACGTGTTCCTGGTCACCGACGCCGCGCAGCTGGAAACGACCGTGCGCACCGCGTTCACCCTCGCGCGCAGCGGCCGCCCCGGCCCGGTGGTGGTGGACGTGCCCAAGGACGTGCAGAACGCCGCGATCGCCTGGCGCGGCAGCGGCGAGCTGTTGCTCGGCGGCTATCGCTCGCGGCTGCGCACGGTGGAACAGGCCAGCCTGTCCGACGCGGATTGCGCGGCGTTCTTCGCCGCGCTGGCGCAGGCGCGGCGACCGCTGATCTACGCCGGCGGCGGGGTGATCGCGGCCGATGCCAGCGCGGCGCTGCGCGCCTTCGTGGACGCCTTCGCTCTGCCGGTCACCACCACCCTGATGGGCCTGGGCGCGTTCGACAGCACCGTCCCGCTGGCGCTGCACATGCTCGGCATGCACGGCACCGCCTACGCGAATTACGCCGTGGAGGATTGCGACTTCGTGCTGGCGCTGGGCGCGCGCTTCGACGATCGCGTGGCCGGCGTGCCGGACAAGTTCGCGCCGCGCGCCAAGTTCATCGCGCAGGTCGACATCGACCCGGCCGAGATCGGCAAGGTCAAGCGCGTGGACTGGCACCATATCGGTCCGCTCACGCGCGCGCTGGAGCGGCTCACCGCGTACGGCCGCGCGCACGGCATCGCGCCAAAGCTTGCCGCGTGGCACGCGCACGTGGCCGAGCTCAAGCGCACGCACGCGATGGACTACGACCGCGCCAGCGCGCTGATCCAGCCGCATGCGGTGATCGAGGCGCTCAACCGCCACACGCAAGGCCGCGCGATCATCAGCACCGGCGTCGGCCAGCACCAGATGTGGGCGGCGCAGTACTTCGATTTCCGCGCGCCGCGGCATTGGCTCACCTCCGGATCGATGGGCACGATGGGCTTCGGCCTGCCCGCGGCGATCGGCGCGCAGTTCGCGCACCCGGGCAAGCTCGTGATCGACATCGACGGCGACGCCAGCATCCGCATGAACATCGGCGAGCTGGAAACCGTCACCACCTACGGCCTGCCGCTGAAGGTCGTGGTGCTCAACAACAGCGGCGACGGCATGGTGCGACAGTGGCAGAAGCTGTACTTCAAGGGCCGCTTCGCAGCTTCGGACAAGAGCCTGCACACCAAGGATTTCGTGCTCGCCGCGCAGGCCGACGGATTCGCCTGGGCGCGACGACTCGAGCAGCCGGCCGCACTGGAAGCGACCGTCGCCGACTTCCTCGCCTTCGCCGGCCCGGCCTTCCTCGAAGTGGTGATCGACCCGGATGCCGGCGTGTACCCGATGGTCGGTCCCGGCGCCAGCTACGCGCAGATGATCACCGGCGATTTCATTGCCTCGCGCAAGGCACCGACCGCGATTGAGGTACAGACGTCACACATGTTCTGAGCACTTGATCTTTCCCTTCTCCCGTCGGGAGAAGGTGGCCCGAAGGGTCGGATGAGGGTTCGGGCGGGCCACAGCACTCCGCTTCGCCCCGAACCCTCTCCCGCCTGTCGGCACCCTCTCTCCCGCGAGGGGACTTCCTTCGGTCGCCGAAGGGAGAGGGACTCACTACCGGAGCACCGCCATGAACCACACCCTGTCCATCCTGCTGCAGAACGAAGCCGGCGCGCTGGTGCGCGTGGCCGGGCTGTTCGCCGCACGCGGCTACAACATCGACACGCTGACCGTCGGCCCCACCCACGACCCGGCGGTCTCGCGGCTGGTCCTCACCGTGCAGTGCGACGAGGCCGGACTCAGCCGGATCATGCAGCAGACGCGCAAGCTGGTCGACGTGCTGCAGGTGGCGCACCCGGCCACCGCGCTCGCCGCATGAGCGCAGTCGCCCCGCTCGCCGTCGACGACGATCTGCTCGCGCAGATCCGCGCCGCGCGCGTGCACGAGGTGGCGCGCGAATCGGCGCTGAACGAAGCGCCGCTGCTCGGCGCGCGGCTGGGCCGGCGCGTGCTGCTCAAGCGCGAGGACCAGCAACCGGTGTTCTCGTTCAAGCTGCGCGGCGCGTACAACCGCATGGTGCAGCTGGACGCCGCGCAGCGCGCGCGCGGCGTGGTCGCCGCCTCGGCCGGCAACCACGCGCAGGGCGTCGCGCTGGCCGCGGCGAAGCTGGGCATCCGCGCCAGCATCGTGATGCCGGTGACCGCGCCGCAGCTGAAGGTGGACGCGGTGCGTCGCTTCGGCGGCGCGATGGTGGAGGTGCTGCTGGCCGGCGACTCCTACAGCGACGCTCAAGCCGCCGCCGCGCAGCTGCAGGCCGAACGCGGCGCGGTGTTCGTGCATCCGTTCGACGACCTGGCGGTGATCGCCGGCCAGGGCACCATCGCGCTGGAGATCCTGCGCCAGCACCCCGGCCCGCTGCAGGCGGCGTTCGTGCCGGTCGGCGGCGGCGGCCTGCTCGCCGGCGTGGCCGCATGCATCAAGGCATTGCGGCCCGCGGTGCAGGTGATCGGCGTGCAGGCGGCGGACTCGGACGCGATGGCGCGCTCGCTGGAACGCGGCGAGCGCGTGGTGCTGGACGAAGTCGGCCTGTTCGCCGACGGCACCGCGGTGAAGCAGGTCGGCGCGCTGACCTTCGCGCTGTGCCGGCAGAACGTCGACGCCATGCTGCGGGTGGACGCCGACGCCATCTGCGCGGCGATCCGCGACATCTACCACGACACCCGCAGCGTGCCGGAACCGGCCGGCGCGCTCGCCCTGGCCGGGTTGAAGCAGTACGCCGCCGCGCATCCCGCCGACGACGGCGCACTGGTGGCGATCGTCTCCGGCGCCAACATGAATTTCGACCGCCTGCGCTTCGTCGCCGAGCGCGCCGAGCTGGGCGAGCAGCGCGAGGCCGTGTTTGCGGTGACCATCCCGGAGGAGCGCGGCAGCTTCCGCCGCTTCTGCGCCACGCTGGGCCGGCACCAGATCACCGAGTTCAACTACCGCATCGGCGACACACGCCATGCGCACATCTTCGTCGGCGTGCAGATCGCCAGCCGCGCCGAACGCGAGGCGCTGGCCGCCGCCTTCCACGCGCAGGCCTTCGACGTGCTCGACCTCACCGACGACGAACTGGCCAAGCTGCACCTGCGCCACATGGTCGGCGGCCGCTCGCCGCTGGCCCGCGACGAACTGCTGTACCGCTTCGAGTTCCCCGAACGCCCCGGCGCGCTGGTGCACTTCCTCGACCAGCTGCACCCGGACTGGAACGTCAGCCTGTTCCACTACCGCAACCACGGCGCCGACCACGGCCGGATCCTGGTCGGCCTGCAGGTGCCGGCCGCCGAACATGCCCTGTTCGCGCGGTTCCTCGCCACGCTCGGTTACCCGTACGTGGACGACAGCGCGCACCCGGCCTACCGCCTGTTGCTGCGCGATTGAACAAAACGCGTGACCGATCGAGGTATGGGGACCCTGGCGAGGTGAGCAAAAAAAACCGGGGTCCCTTGCGGGACCCCGGTCGGTATCAACCTTGGGTTCTGATGAAGCTTAGAACTTCTGGTTGTAGCGCAGGTAGTAGAAGCGACCGATGTCGAAGCCGCCGTAGTACGAGTACTGCGAGTTCGGCGCCGAGTACATCACCGGGCCGACGTGGCCAAACACGTTGTTGGCACCCACCGAGAAGGTGGCATTCCACGGCGCATTCCAGCGGAACTGCACGTCGTGGAAGGAGTTGGCACCCGTGCGACGCATCGGAGACGCGCCCGTGGACGGCGAGATGTAATCCGGCATGTTGCACTCGCTGGCAAACGAGCACTGCTCCTTCATGCTGGAGTAGTAGCGCGTCATCCAGCTTGCGGAGAAGTCGCCCAGGGTCCAGTCGACCCCCAGGTTGGAACGGACACGGAAGTTGCCGCCGAAGCTGGTAGCGGGCGACACGATCGTATCCGGCTCGTTGTCGGACTTCACGTTCAGGTAGTCGGTGTAAGTCGTGTTCCAGTGCACCGCGAACTTGCCGAACGAGAACTCCGGCAGACGGTAGTTGACACCGAAGTCGTAGCCCTTGGTGTCAACCCAACCGGCGTTGCGGCCACCACGCAGCGAGTAGGTCACCACACCGGTGGCCGGATCGCGCTGGAACAGCGTGCTGGCGCAACGCGATGCCGCACCGAGCACGTAGCAGTCGCTGAGCTGGGCGCTCATCGTGTCGCTGGTGATCGCGCTGTTGATACGGATGCGATACATGTCCAGGCTCAGGTCGAGACCCTGGAGCCAGCTCGGGCTGTAGACCGCGCCCAGCGTACGGCTGATCGAGGTTTCCGGCTGCAGGTTGGGGTTGGCGCCGGCGAAGTTCTGGACGCCGGTCTGACAGGGCAGGTTCGCGCACACCACGCCGCCCTGGCCCAGCTGCTGGAAGTTGGCCGGCGTACCCGGCTGACCGCCGAAACCGCTGGAGCAACGCGCGGCCACGTCCGGGTTCGTCGCCGCCGCACCACGCACGGTATCGCACGGATCGGTGTAGTAGTCGAACGTACCGCTGATGCCGCCGAACAGGTCGCCGATGGTCGGCGCACGGAAGCCTTCCGCATAGGTGCCACGGATCAGCAGGTCGTCGATCGGCTTCCACGCCAGGCTGTACTTGTTGTTGGTGGTGTTGCCGAACGAGCTGTAGTCCGAGTAGCGGCTGGCGACGTTCGCGGTCAGTTCCTTCGCAAACGGCACGTCCTTGAGCAGCGGCGCCTCGAGCTCGAGGTAGTACTCCTTGGTGTTGTAGCCGCCGCCGGTCGGGCCAGACGACAGATTGGTGCTGATGCCGGCCTGGCTGAACGCATCGGGCACGTACGAACCGGACTCATGCCGGTACTCGAAGCCCGCCGCCACGCTCAGGTCGCCCGCCGGCAGGGTGAAGATCGAGCCGGTGATGTTGGCGCTGTAATCCACCGTGCGGGTGTTGCCGGTGGTGTGGTAGTACGGGAACAGGTAGGCCTGCAGGGTCGGATCGGACAGCGAGTTCGGACCACCCTGGGTCGACGGGATGAACGGGTTCCAAGGTACGCACGAACCCGGCGCGCTGCCGTAGGGCAGGGCATTGTCCGGACCGGTGCCGCAGGTGACCAGGCCCGTGGCCGGATCGAGGAACGACGGACCCAGAGCGCCCGTGGCGCCGATCAGGCTGAAGTCACCGTGGTTGATCTTCAGCACGTCGTTGTTGTTGACGAAGCCACCGATGTCCCAGTTCCAGGTGCGGTCGCCGATGTCGAAGCTGCCTTCCAGCGTGCCGGAGAAGCGGTAGGTCTGCAGCGTGCTGTTGGTGACACGCGGCACTTCCCAGCCACGACGGTAGAAGTAGACCTTCTCGCCGGTCGGGTTGAAGTAGCTGCTCGGCTCCAGGCCGATCACGTCGCGGCCTTCCGGCAAGGTGAACGGCATGTAGAACGCCGGCTGGAACGGATAACCGGCGACCTGCGCCGTGGTCTCGCGCTTGTTGTACAGGAAGTCCGACGAGAACTTGATGTTGTCGGTGATGTTGTAATCGCCGCTGACAAACAACGAGTGACGCTCGATGCCGGTGTTCAGCATCATCTGCGTGTTCGGGTTGGAGCGGTCATTGGTGCCGCCACCCGCACCCGTGTTGTGCCAGTCGGCGGGGTTGGCCGGATCACCACCCGGGTTCAGCGCACAGAAGTTCGACGAGCAATAGCCGTCCGGCATGAAGAAGTTGCCGTACTGCGACACGATCGACCAGCCCGCGGTGGGATGGCGGGTGGTGGAGCCGTAGCGGCTGTACGGACGATCCTTGGCCCAGACCGGATCTTCCTTCGAGTACTCGGCGCTGAACGTGATGGAGCCCTTGTCGCTGTGGGCGCCCATGGTCATGCTGTAGGTCTGCTTGTCGCCGTCGCCCTGGCTGTACTGGCCCAAGTAGGCACTGGCTTCGGCGCCGTCGAAGTTCTTGCGGGTGATGATGTTGACCACGCCCGCGATCGCGTCAGAGCCGTAGATCGCCGAGGCGCCGTCCTTCAGCACTTCGATGCGGTCGATGGCGGCGATCGGAATCTGCGACAGATCCTGCAGGCCATCGGTGGTGGTACCCAGGCGCTTGCCGTTCAACAGGATCAGGGTGCGGTTGGCACCCAGGTTGCGCATGTCGATGTAGTAACCGCCGACGTTCTCGCCGGAAGCCAGCACGGAGGCGCGGCTGATCGGCGGGGTGCCTGCCTGGGGCAGGTTCTGCAGGATATCGGCCACCGAGTTGAAGCCCTGGTGTTCGATCTGGGTGCGATCCATCACGATGATCGGCTGCGCGGTTTCGATATCCGCACTGCGGATGCGCGAGCCGGTGACCACGACGGTCTGCAGCGTCTTGGTGTTGGCCGGCTGGGCCTGGTCGGTCGGCGTCGTGTCCTGAGCGAACACCGCGCCGGTCGCCACGAGGGCGCCGACGGACAGTGCGTATCGCACTGCGGTCGCGAGTTTTTTGTTGAGCAATTTCATTCAAGTACTCCTGAGAACTGCGGTTGGCAACACACCCTCCGGCACCATTCTTGGTGATGGGCGCGGAAATGGAATTGGACGGCCCCCTTGACGCACCATCGCGCACGGCCGCTTCCAGTGACCGACCGTACGGCAAAATCTAACGTGTTGTCAACATATCTTTATCAATTGCGACACGTGATATTTACCGTCGGGAAGCCATCCGATGCCCCTGTGCGCACGCGGTTTGAGGCGACCGCAGTCGCTCGTCTCCTCGGACTGTTCGTGCTGCCCGAAGTGGTCGTGTCGGCAGTTGCGAATCGTAACCGGGGGTACCGCCCGCAGTGATCGCAAGAAGGCGACGGGATCGCGCAAACCATACGCAGCCGCACGGAGAAAAATGGACGCCCGCGCCTGTGCGGCCGCGCAAGGATCCTGGCCCGCGCGATAGCCCGCCGCGGGTGAGATTCAGCTGCCTTGCGTTGCGCCGGGGAAGGTCAGACTGAGACCCTCGCCCTGCACAGTGGAGACCCAGTCGATCACGATGCCCCTGGCACGCTGCGCACTGGCCGGATCGAAGTGGACCTCCAGACCATTCGCGTGCGCGACGATGTCATGCGCACCGGCCGGCGCCAGCTGGAAGCCGGCGCTGTGGTCGGGACCAATCTCCAGGTGCAAGGCCACGCCTTGCGCGTTGGCCGTGCCCTGGCGAATGGCCTCGGCAGCGGCATCGGTGACGGTGATGTCCGGTGGCGTACGATCGGGTGCCGCCACGCCGAACAGTGCATGCAACTCCCCGCTGCCGTACATCTGGCTGATGATGTCGGCGCCGCCGACCAGCTCGCCCTCCACGTACAGCTGGGGGATCGTCGGCCAGTCGCCGTAGAGCTTGATGCCTTCGCGGATCTCCGGATCCTCCAGCACGTTGACCGTGTGGTACTCGGGCAGCAGCTCATTCAGGGTGTTGGTGGCGGCAGCGGAAAAACCGCACATCGGCTGCTGCCGGGTGCCTTTCATGAACAGCACGACGCGGTGCTCCTTGAGCAGGTGGTCGATGCGGTCGCGGGTGGCGGTATCGAGTGGCATGGAACGCTCCGGGGAAAACGTCAATGGTACGCCGACCAGCACGGTACCGCCGCTGGCCGGATGCGGATTCGGGTGGGCCAGATTCAAGCCGGCGCTTTCGGCGTGGCAGGCGCGACAGGCACGGCCCTGTCGCTGGCTACTCCTCTGGCGAGCCGGCAATCTCCTGTCCGGGTATTGCTCTTTCCCAATGCTGCAAATGAGTAACCGTGATGGACGGCGGGATCAATCACCAGGCGGCTCAGCGCAAGTCGTCGCTGGACTGGACGAGACCTTGGCAATGAAGCTGCGGCGATCGACAGCCTGAGATTGCCCGCGCGCCCAAAAAGAAACACCCCCACCGAGGTCGGTGAGGGTGTTTCGGGATAAAGCCCCTGGCGGTGACCTACTCTTGCATGGCAAAGCCACACTACCATCGGCGCAGGCGCGTTTCACTTCTGAGTTCGG
>Ga0209916_1000252_pt1 | contig 104688 bp, 82 predicted proteins | sample ThiBio_1000_plan_FD_183956 | JGI IMG/M metagenome (GOLD analysis project Ga0209916, IMG submission 183956) | Wastewater bioreactor microbial communities from Cape Town, South Africa - Thiocy_solids_2 (SPAdes) | ecosystem: Engineered > Bioreactor > Thiocyanate-remediating > Anaerobic-Aerobic ... | reverse complement strand
GTTCAAGTCGGTGCCGGATCGCGGCGACCTGCCGTCCGACATCAATGAAGCATTGATCATCGAGCTTTACTCGAAGTAATTAACCGGAGCTCTGCATGGCAGTTTCGTCAACTAGTGTGCTGCGGCCACGTGGCCTCAGCGTCGAACAGCTCGGAGCCAACCGCGCCAAGGTGGTGGTCGAGCCGCTCGAGCGTGGCTTTGGCCATACCCTGGGCAACGCGCTGCGCCGCGTGCTGCTCTCCTCGATCCCCGGCAGCGCCATCGTCGAGGTGGAAATCGACGGCGTGCTGCACGAATACACCACGCTTGAAGGCCTGCAGGAGGACGTCATCGAAGTCCTGCTGAACCTCAAGGACGTGGCGATCCGGCAGCATTCGGGCGATGAAGTGACCCTGACCTTGTCCAAGAAGGGCAAGGGCGTGGTGACCGCCGGCGACATCGTGGTCGACCATACGGTGGAGATCGTCAACCCCGAGCATGTCCTGTGCCACCTGACCAAGGACATCGCGCTCAACATGCGCCTCAAGGTGCGTCGCGGCGTCGGCTACCAGCCGGCCAGCGCGCGCCAGCATCCTGACGACGAGGCGCGCCCGATCGGCCGCCTGCAGCTGGATGCCTCGTTCGCGCCCGTGTTGCGGGTGGCCTACGAGGTGGACGCCGCGCGTGTCGAGCAGCGCACCAACCTTGACAAGCTGGTGCTGGACATCGAGACCAACGGCACCATCGACGCCGAGGACGCGGTGCGCAAGGCCGCCGAGATCATCAACGACCAGCTGTCGGTGTTCGGTGACTTCTCGCGTCGCGAAAGTGCCACGGACAAGGCCGAGAAGAGCGGCTTCGAGCCGCTGCTGCTGCGTCCGATCGACGATCTGGAGCTGACCGTGCGTTCGGCGAACTGCCTGAAGGCCGAGAGCATCTATTACATCGGCGACCTGGTGCAGAAGACCGAGGTCGAGCTGTTGAAGACGCCGAACCTGGGCAAGAAGTCGCTGACCGAAATCAAGGATGTCCTGGGCGGGCGCAGCCTGTCCCTCGGCACCAAGCTGGAAAACTGGCCGCCGCCGGGGCTTTCGCACGGCATGCAGCTGGGCTAGGGCGATCCTCCTTGATCGCTGTTGTAGCCGGATATTGGCCAGGGTGTGTACAGCACCTTGGCCATGCAGCAGAAGCGGCCATCCATGGCCGCACTTTTCACAAGAGCCTGCTCCGATGGGGCTCACATAAAAGCGGGTAACCGCGGGGTGTCGGACACAAGCGCCGACACTTCATAACAACAGACCTACAGAGAGTATTCCGTCATGCGCCACCAGAAATCCGGACGCAAGCTCAACCGCACCAGCAGCCACCGCGAAGCGATGTTCAAGAACATGGCCTCGTCGCTGTTCAAGCATGAGCTGATCCGCACCACCCTGCCGAAGGCGAAGGAACTTCGCCGCGTCGCCGAGCCGCTGATCACGATGGCCAAGACCGATGGCGTCGCCAATCGCCGCCTTGCGTTCTCGCGTCTGCGCGACAAGGAAGCGGTGGGCAAGCTGTTCGTCGAGCTGGGCCCGCGTTACAAGGAGCGTCCCGGCGGTTACCTGCGCATTCTCAAGTGCGGCTTCCGCGACGGCGACAACGCGCCGATGGCGTACGTTGAGCTGGTGGGCCGTCCGCAGGTCGAGTCCGTCGACGCGGAGTGAGATGCCGGCCGGACGACCTGACGGTCGCCTGCAGCGTCATGCAAACCCGGCCTGGTGCCGGGTTTTGCGTTTTCGGCCCGACGCCGGTCCGTCTTCGCGGTTGCTGCAGCGTTGCGTGCTGACAGCGCTGCGCCGAACGGGTAATGTCATCGTTTCGCAACGCAGCAAAGCCCCTATGAACCCCTTGCGCTGGTCGTACCGTTTCAGTTTCGCCGTCGGTTTCCTGGTGTGCGCCGCCCTGATGGGCTTCGCGCTGTACGCCGAATATGTCTGGGAAATGACGCCGTGCCCGCTGTGCATCTTCCAGCGCGTCGGCTTCATCGTGATGGGCGTGTTCTTCCTGCTCGGCGCGTTGCATGCGCCGCGGGGCGGCGTGCGCTGGATCTATGCCGCGGGCGTCTGGCTCGGTGCGGCGTTCGGCATCGTGGTGGCGGGGCGGCACCTGTGGATCCAGTCGTTGCCCGCCGACCAGATTCCGTCCTGCGGGCCGCCGCTCGATTACATGTTCAGCGCGTTCCCGTTTGCCAAGGTGTTGCGCATGGTGTTTACCGGTTCCGGCGAATGCGCGGCGGTCGAGCCGATCCTGGGCTTGCCGATGCCGGCGTGGACGCTGCTTTGGTTCGTGCTGCTCGCCGTGCTGACGGTGGTGGCGGTGCGCCGCCGGACGTCGCACGCATGAACAAGCTGCGGGATTCCGGCGTCGGCGTCGTGGCTGCTGATGTGGCTTGTGCCGGCACGGCGCCGTGGACGCCGGATTCCTGGCAGCGTCGTCCGGCCCTGCAGCAACCGAGCTACGACGACCCGGTCGAGCTGGCCAAGGCAGGTGCGCTCCTGGCCCGATTGCCGCCGCTGGTCACCTCGTGGGAGATCCTGGCGCTCAAGGAGGCGGTGGCCGAGGCGCAGGAAGGGAAGCGCTTCCTGTTGCAGGGTGGCGATTGCGCGGAGAGCTTCGCCGACTGCACCAGCCCGGTGATTTCCAACCGGCTGAAGGTGCTGCTGCAGATGAGCCTGGTGTTGGTGCACGGGCTGAAGAAGCCGGTGCTGCGGGTGGGGCGCTTTGCCGGGCAGTACGCCAAGCCGCGTTCGGCCGATAGCGAAACGCGCCACGGCGTGAGCCTGCCGAGTTTTCGCGGCGACGTGGTCAACAGCCAGGAGTTCACCGCCGCCGCGCGGCGTCCTGATCCGCAGCGGTTGATCCAGGCGCATGCGCATTCGGCGTTGACGATGAACTTCGTGCGCGCGTTGATCGACGGCGGTTTTGCCGACCTGCGCCATCCCGAATATTGGGACCTGGCCTGGGTCGAGCATTCGCCGCTGGCCGCCGAGTACCGGCAGATGGTCGCCGCGATCAGCGATTCGCTGCACTTCATGGAGACGCTGGCCGGCCCGATCGCCGGCTTCTCCAAGGTGGATTTCTTCACCTCGCACGAGGCGCTGCTGCTGCATTACGAACAGGCCCTGACTCGCCAGGTACCTCGCAATCCGGGCTGGTTCAACCTGTCCACGCATTTCCCGTGGATCGGCATGCGCACCGCTGCACTGGATGGCGCGCACGTGGAGTACTTCCGAGGCATCCGCAATCCGGTGGCGGTCAAGATCGGCCCCTCGGTGACTCCCGATCAACTGCTGCCGCTGATCGACGCACTCGATCCGCACGCCGAGCCGGGCCGGCTGACCCTGATCCACCGGATGGGCCAGGCGAAGATCGCCGATGCGCTGCCGCCGCTGCTGGACGCGGTGAAGCGCGAAGGTCGACGCGTGCTGTGGGTGGCGGACCCCATGCACGGCAACACCGAGAGCACCTCGAACGGCCACAAGACGCGCCGCTTCGACAACATCCGTGGCGAACTGGATCGAGCCTTCGACATCCACGCGGCGGCTGGCACGCGGCTGGGTGGCGTGCACCTGGAGCTGACCGGCGAAGACGTGACCGAGTGCATCGGCGGCGCGCGCGACCTCAAGGAGGGCGACCTGGATCGCGCCTACAAGTCGATGGTCGATCCGCGCCTGAACTACGAACAGTCGCTGGAGCTGGCGATGCTTATCGTGCGCAAGTCGACCGGCGGGGCGGACTGACGCACTGCATGCTCAGCGCGGGGACGCCGCGGGCGGATCGCCCACGGTGGGCAGAAACTGCGGCGCTTGCCATGCCTTGGCGTGCTGCTCGAAACCGTAGGCGATCGAGATCAGCACCGGTTCGCTCCACTTCGCGCCGAACAGCACGATGCCGACCGGCAGGCCGTGGGCGAAGCCGGCGGGCACGGTGATCGACGGGTAGCCGGCCACGGCTGCCGGTTGCGAGGCGCCGCCCACGGTCGGATCACCGCTGACGATGTGATCGCCCAACACCGGGTCGGTGACGAAAGCCGGGCCCCACGACGGCGCCAGCAGCGCGTCCAACTGCTGCGATTGGAGCGCCGCGTCGATGCCTTCCGGCCCGGACAGGCGCTTCGCCGTGGCCAGCGCGTCCGCATAGGCCTTATCCGTGAGCGGCCCCTTCTGCTCGGCCTTTTCGAACAATTCCTGACCGAACCACGGCATTTCTTCGGCGGCATGCGCCTGGTTGAACGCGATCAGGTCGGCCAGCGTATGCACCTTCAGTCCGCGGCGGTTGGCCAGATAGGCGTTGACGTCGTGCTTGAAGTCGTACAGCAGCACGGTGAATTCCCGGTCGCCGAGTTCGGCCAGGTGCGGCAGCGTGACCGGATCGACGACGATGGCGCCCTGCGCTTTCATCAATGCGATCGACTGCGCCAGCACGCGGTCGGCGTTCGGCTCGGCGCCGGCGAGCTGACGCACCACGCCGATGCGCTTGCCCCTGAGTCCGTTCGGGTCGAGGAACTTCGTGTAGTCAGTGGCGTGCCGGTCGGCCTCCAGGGTGGCCGGGTCGCGCGGGTCGCTGCCGGCGATCACGCTGAGCAGGGTCGCAGCGTCGGCGACGCTGCGCGCCATCGGGCCGGCGGTGTCCTGGTTGTGACTGATCGGCACGATGCCGCGGCGGCTGACCAGGCCCAGGGTGGGCTTGATGCCGACGATGCCGTTCATTGCCGCGGGGCAGATGATCGAGCCGTCGGTTTCGGTGCCGATCGCCACCGTGGCGAGCCCGGCCGCCACCGCGACGGCGGAACCGGCGCTGGAACCGCAGGGATTGCGATCGAGCACGTACGGGTTCTTCGTCTGCCCGCCGCGCCCGCTCCAGCCGCTACTGGCGTGACTGGAACGGAAGTTCGCCCATTCGCTCAGGTTGGTCTTGCCGAGGATCAGCGCACCGGCCTTGCGCAGCCGCTCGACCAGGCTGGCGTCGCGGGCGGCCGGTGCATCGATCAGTGCGAGCGAGCCGGCGGTGGTGAGCATGTGGTCGCCGGTCTCGATGTTGTCCTTGAGCAACACCGGGATGCCGTACAACGGGCCGTGGGATGTCGTGCGCTTGGCGTCGAGCGCGTCGGCCAGCGGCAGCACGTCGGGGTTCGTCTCGATCACTGCGCGCAGGGTGGGGCCGGAGCGATCGATCCGCTGGACGCGATCGAGCAACGCGCGGGCCAGCTGGCGGCTGTCCAGCGCGCCGGCATCCATGCGTTGCTGGAGTTGGTCGATCGACGCGTAGGCGACATCCGGCGACGTGGCTTCCGTGGCCAACGCGAGGCCCGGGAGCAAGGCGATGGTCAGTGCGGCGATACGGACGGCTGGACGGTTCACGGTAACCCCCGATTTCGGGACACGGCGTGTGGTCGCCCGGCCAGCTTAGCGCCGTTGCGGTTTGGGCGCTGCGGCCGTCAGCGTACAATCGTCGGATGATCACGAACCTCAGCCTGCGTCACGCCAAGCCGTTCGGTGTCGCCATGCTGTTTGCGGCCGCCCTCGGGTACGGCGCCGCCAGTTGCGCCGCCGACCGACTCCCGATTCCCGATACCTTGCAGCAGCGCATCGCCGCCTGCACCACCTGCCATGGGAAGCAGGGCGAGGGGCGTGCGGCCAGCGGATATTTCCCGCGCCTGGCCGGCAAGCCGGCGGCCTACCTGGCGCGGCAGCTGCAGGATTTCCAGGACGGTCTGCGCAAGTACGCTCCGATGGAATACACCGTGCGCGAGCTGACGCCGACGTACATGCAGGAAATCGCCGAGTACTTCGCCGCCCAGCGCGTACCGTTCGCGCGCTCGCCGACGCCTGCCGTGCCCGCCGCGGTGTTGCAGCGTGGTGCACAATTGCTGGACAAGGGCGATCCGTCGCGACGCATTCCCGCCTGCAGCAGCTGCCACGGCAGCCAGTTGACCGGCGTGGAACCGTCGACTCCCGGGCTGGTCGGTCTGCCTTACGACTATGTCAGCGCGCAACTGGGTTCATGGCGCACGCACACCCGCGCCACGGTGGCGCCGGACTGCATGGCCGAGGTCGCCAGCCGGTTGAGCGAGTCGGACATCAGCGCGGTCGCCGCCGCGCTGGCCAACCGTGAACTGCCGACCGATACCCATCCGCTGCCGGCCGGTTCGGTGAAACCGCCGCTGCATTGCGGGGTGCTGGATGCGGCGATCGAAGCGGCACCGCCGGCCACGACGGTCAACTGAAGCTGCGGACGCGTCAGCGCGCGCCATCGCCCCGGTACAACGCACCCAGTGCCAGCCACGGCTGCAGGTTCCAGTGTCCGCGTGCCTGGCCGGAGGGCGAAGGCAGCACGAACAAGCGCGTGGCGCCGAAGGTTTCCTCCTGCATGCCGTAGTCGAGCGCGCCACCCAGCGCCGCGCGGGCGGCGTTCTTGCTGGTGAAGGCGAGCAGGCGCGGTCGGCAGCGCCGGATCTTGCGGCGCAGCGCGGCGGCGTCGAAGGCGTCGCGGGGCAGTGCGGCGTCGTTGCCGCTGTGGTGTTTGGCCAGGTCGGTGAGGCCGATGCCGAGCGGCAGCAGGTGCCTGAACTCGGTCGGCGCAAACAGGCGCGGAGTGAGCCCGGCGTCGAACAATGCGCGCCAGAACAGGTTGCCGGGATGCGCGTAGTAGGCTCCTTCGGCAGCCGAGCGCGCACTGGCGGCGGTGCCGCAGAACACCAGGCGCAATCCGGGTGCCAGCAGGTCGGGCAGGATGGTGTCAGGCCGGGTCGGCATGCTCGTCGAGCAGGAAATCGGTGTACTGGAAGCGCCCGTCGCGCAGCACCGACTCGCCCCGGCGCAGCCGCAGCGGGTGGCGGAACAGCGGTCCGGCGTAGCTCAGCGTGTGGAACTCGCCGTGTTCGCCGCAGGGATCCACGCCGGCCGGCAGGGCGTCGAGCAGGCCCGCATCGTAGTCGCGGCCGCAGAAGCCGGCGTCCAGTTGCCCGGTGTCCACGCAGCACAGCACGGCGCGGTGGCCCTCGCCCACGAAGCGGCGCGACAACGCCGCCGTGTCCTCGCCCCACAGCGGGAACACCGCGCGCCAGTTCTCGCGGCCGAGCTGGCGCACGCGGTAGTCGCGCACGTCCTCCAGGAACAGGTCGCCGAACGCGCAGTGGCGGATGCCGGGCCAGCGCATGCGGGCCTCGACCAGCGCGCGGGCGTGGGCTTCCTCGTAGGCTTCGTTGCTGCCGGGCCAGTCCAGCAGGACTTCGACCAGCGGCAGGCCGAGCGCGGCGGTCTGCGCCAGCAGCACTTCGCGATGGACGCCGTGCATCGCCACGCGCTGATAGTTGCGGTTGAGCGTGGTCAGCAGGCCGACCACCTGCCAGGCCGGGTCGGCCAGCAGCCGCTGCAGCGCCTGCAGGCAATCCTTGCCGCCGCTCCAGGCCAGCAGAATCGGGGTGGTCATGCGCGACTGGCTCCAGAGGGGCGGGAACGTCTCGCGCCGGAAGCGAGACGAAAACGGACCCATTTTGCAGTATCGGTGCGGCCGGGTCGATTTCCGCGCGCCGTTCATCGACAGCCTGCATGGCCAACGGCTATAAAGATGGCTTGTATCCTGGGGGTGTGCGGTGAGTGAAGAAATCCTGATCAACGTGACACCGCGTGAAACCCGGGTCGGCGTGGTCGAGAACGGCATGTTGCAGGAGGTGCACGTCGAACGGGCCTCGCGGCGCGGCTACGTCGGCAACATCTACAAGGGCCGCGTGCAGCGCGTGATGCCGGGCATGCAGGCGGCGTTTGTCGAGATCGGGCTGGAGCGCGCCGCGTTCCTGCATGCCTCGGACATCGTGCGCCCGGCGCTGTCGGCGGTCGAGGATGACGATGCCGGCAGCAACGGCAACGGCCACCTGCCCTCGATCAGCGAACTGGTGCACGAGGGCCAGGAGATCGTGGTGCAGGTGGTGAAGGACCCGATCAGCACCAAGGGCGCGCGGCTGTCGGCGCACCTGTCGATTCCCTCGCGCTACCTGGTGCTGCTGCCGCATTCGCGCACGCTGGGCATCTCGGCCCGCATCGAGGATGAAGTCGAGCGCCAGCGCCTGCGCGAGGTACTCGGCACGCTGATCGGTGCCGATGCAACCGATGGCAACCGCCTCGGCTACATCGTGCGCACCAATGCCGAGGGCCAGGGCGCGGAGTCGCTGGCATTCGACGTGACCTACCTGGGCAAGGTGTGGCGCGTGGTGCAGGAGAACATCGCCAAGGCGCGCGTGGGCGAGCGGGTCTACGAGGAGCTGTCGCTGCCGCTGCGCAGCCTGCGCGACATGCTCAACGAGGACATCGAGAAGGTGCGCGTCGATTCGCGCGAGACCTTCGAGCGGGTGGCCCGGTTCGTGCACAAGTTCATGCCGCAGCTGGACGATCGCGTCGAGCACTACGACGGCGAGCGACCGATCTTCGACCTGTACGGCGTCGAGGACGAAATGCAGCGAGCGCTGAAGAAGGACGTGCCGCTGAAATCCGGCGGCTACCTGATCGTCGACCAGACCGAGGCGATGACCACCATCGACGTCAACACCGGCGCCTATCTCGGCACGCGCAACCTCGAGGAAACCGTCTACCGCACCAATCTGGAAGCCGCGCAGGCGGCGGCGCGCCAGCTGCGCCTGCGCAACCTGGGAGGCATCATCATCATCGACTTCATCGACATGACCGATGAGGAGCACAAGCGCCAGGTGCTGCGCATGCTCGGCAAGGGGCTGGCGCGCGACCATGCCAAGACCACGGTGTACCCGATGTCGGCGCTGGGCCTGGTCGAGATGACCCGCAAGCGCACCACCGAGAGCCTGGCCCGCCAGCTGTGCGAGCCTTGCCCGGCCTGCAACGGCCGCGGCGTGCTGAAGACCGCCGAGACGGTGACCTACGAGATCTTCCGCGAGATCACCCGTGCCGTGCGCCAGTTCAACGCGGAGAAACTGCTGGTGATGGCCAGCCCCTCCGTGGTGAACCGCATCCTGGAGGAGGAGTCCGCGGCGGTCGCCGAGCTGGAGGAGTTCATCTCCAAAAGCATACGCTTCCAGGCGGAAGAGCATTACTCGCAGGAACAGTTCGATGTGGTCTTGCTGTAAGTCGACGCCGGCCCACGGCGCATGAACAAGGTGTGGCGTCGTCGATTGCACGGTGGCGCGCGCGGCCTGGGTTGGGTCGCGGGCGTGCTGGTGATCCTGTTCGCCGTGCTGACGGCGCTGGCGCAGTTGCTGTTGCCGCTGCTGGCGCGCCATCCCGAATGGGTGGCCGCGCAACTGAGCCAGCGCCTGCAGCGGCCGGTGGGTATCGCCTCGATGGCGGGGCGATGGACGGCGGGCGGTCCGGAATTCGTGCTGCATGACGTGCGCATCGGCCCGGCCGCCGGGACGAATGGCGCGGCACTGCAGTTGCCGGAGTCTCGCCTGAAACTGGACCTGGGTGGTTGGCTGCTGCCGTCACGGCATCTGTTCAACGTGTACCTGCGCGGCTTGCAACTGGATCTGCTGCACGACGCCAGCGGCTGGCGCGTCAGCGGGCTTGGCACCGCCGCCGGTGCGGACCAGCCGGCGCTCTCCCTGCGCCACCTGTCGCTGGATTTGTGGCTGAATGACCTGCGCGTGGTAGTGACCGATGCCACGCTGGGCGAGCACTACGCCTTGCTGTCGCGGCAGTTGCGGATCAGCTTGCAGGGTGACCGCATCCGCTTCGGCGGCAGCCTGCGGCGCGAGGGCGTGGCCGAGGCCAGCGTGCGCGCGGTAGGCGACCTGCGCCAGGACGAACGCTCCGGCAAGCTGTGGGTCAGCGCCGATGCGGCCCATCTGAAACCCTTGCTCGACGGCCTCGACCTGAAAGGTTACGGGATCGAACACGGCACCGGCCGCCTCAGCGCATGGCTCGACTGGCGCCAGGGTCAACTGGGCGACAGCGTGGTGCGTGTCGACCTTGACACGCTGTCGGTACGCGGACCCGCCGGCGGCGTGGCCGAGGTGGCGACGCTGCATGGCTTGGCCGGCATCCATGCCGAGGGTGCCGGTTACGCGCTGCGCTGGGCCGGCGACGACGGCAGTGCCGCGGTGGTGGAACTGGATCAGCCGGGCACGCCGCAATTGCGCGTGGAGGCCGCCGCGCACAAGCTGCAGTTGGCACCGCTGCTGCCATGGCTGGCGTTGAAGCCGGATCTGCCTCCGGGCCTCGCGCGCTGGCTCGGTCGCGGGCATCCGCGTGGCGAACTCGAGCGGCTCGCGCTGCACTGGACACGGGCCGGCGGATTGCAGCGCCTGGCAGTGGCGTTCGATCGGCTCGGCATCGATCCGGTGGACAAGTCGCCAGGCTTGAGCAACCTGCGCGGCACGCTGCGTGGGGACGCCGAAGCCTTCTCGCTGGAGCTGCCGGCGCAAGCCACCACGGTGACGTTTGCGCAGGTGTTCCGCCACCCGTTCGCGTTGTCGAACCTGTCCGGCACGCTGGCGTTCTGGCCGCAGGATGGCGACTGGCACATCGGTGCCGACAGTCTGGAATTCGTCGGCGCCGGCTATGCCGGCAGCGCGCGCGGCGAGGCGGTGCTGCCTGCCGGCGGCGGCGCGCCGTGGCTGGGTCTGTACGCGTCGATCGACCACGCCGAGGTTCCCGCGGCGAAACTGTTCTGGCCGGTCAACGTGATGCCGCCGGCGACCGTGGCATGGCTGGACCGCGCGCTGGTGGCCGGCACCGTCGAGCAGGCGCAGGTGCTGGTGCGCGGCGATCTGGCGGACTGGCCCTTCCACCACAACGAGGGTCGCTTCGAAGCGCGGGCCGAGATCCACGGCCTGACCCTCGACTACGGCGACGAGTGGCCGCAGGCCGAAGGCGTCGATGCGGTGGCCAGCTTCGTCAACGGCGGCATGCTGGTGCAAGCCGGCGCCGGCCATTCGCTGGGCGTGAAAGTGGACAGCGCGGTGGCGCTGATCCCGGACTTCGGCCAGCCCCTGCTTGACCTCAACGTGCGCGGTGGCGGCAGCGGTGCGAGCCTGCTGAACTTCTCCCGCAGGAGCCCGGTCGCCCGCCGCGCGTCCGATACGCTGGCCAAGCTCACGCTTGGTGGCCGCGGCACGTTCGAGTTCCATCTCAGCCTGCCGTTGACGCACATTGCCGATGCGCAGCTCGACGGCACCGCGCAGTTGCATGATGCCGACCTCGCGGCACCGGACTGGCAACTGGCATTGGCCGGCATTGCCGGTCCGCTGCGCTTCGACCTGCACGGCCTGCAGGGTGGGCCGCTGGATACCGTGTTCCATGGCCAACCCGCGCAGTTGCAGCTGGCGATTGCCGGCGCCAACGCCGCGCCGGACACGGTGTTCTCGGCGACCCTCCAGGGCAATTACCAGGTCGCCGAGCTGGTGCAGGGTTATCCCTCGCTGGCATGGCTGGCGGACCTGGCGCACGGGCGTGGCCCGTTCAGCATCGGCTTCACGCTCGCCCATCCGCCGGGCAGCGAGGAACTCGCGCAGACGCTCAGCATCGATTCGCCGCTCAGCGGCATCGGGCTGGCGCTACCCGCGCCGCTGGACAAGCCCGCCGTGGGCAACCTTCCGCTGCATCTGCAGATGAGCCTGCCGACCGCCGGAAGCGACGTGCAACTGGAGCTGGGCCAGGTGCTGCGCGGCCACCTGCGGCTGGCCGATGACGCCGCCGGACGACCGCTGGCCGGCACCTTGGCATTCGGCAGGCAGATGCCGCCGGCGCTTCCCACGCAAGGCTTGCGCATCCGCGGCCATGCGGCCCGGCTGGATGTCGCCGGCTGGGTCCAGCGTGCGGTGGCGGGTGCGGGCGGCGACGGCCCGGCGCTGGAAAGCATCGACGTCAGCACCGACCAGGCGATCGGTTTCGAGCGCCCCCTCGGCGCGCTGACCGTGCGTGCCGCGCCCCAGCCCGGCTTGCTCAGCGTGGACGTGGATGGCCCCGCCATGGCCGGCAACATCAAGGTGCCCACCGACGAACTGGACAAGCGTGGCGTCACTGCGCGCATGGAACATCTGCACTGGCCACGGCAGCCCGCCGCGTCGGCCACGGCGGCGAGTGCGCCTGCCGTCGCGGCGACCGCGGCCGCCCCCGGGCCGGCACCGGCGGCAATCGTCGATGACCCGGCGAACACCGGCATCAATCCCGTGGCGCTGCCGCCACTGCATCTGTGGGTGCGCGACCTGCGCCTGGGCGATGCCAGACTGGGCGAAGCGCGGCTGGAGACGTGGCCCACGCCCAAGGGCATGCACATCGAACAGCTGCGCGCGCTGTCCGAGCGCGTGCAGGTCACCGCCAGCGGTGATTGGGACGGCACCGCCACCGACAGCCGCACCCACATGCGGATCAGCTTCTCCGCCGAAGATCTCGGCGCGATGCTCTCGGCATTCGGCTACGACGGCCTGGTCGATGGCGGCCGGACCCGCGACGAACTCGATGCCAGCTGGCCCGGCAGCCCCACCGCGCTGTCGCTGGCCACGATGGACGGCACGCTCAAGGTGCAGGTCAACGATGGCCGTATTCCCGAGGCAAGCTCGCCCGGCGTGGGGCGCCTGCTCGGCCTGGTCTCGCTGGCCGACCTGCCGCGCCGGCTCACGCTGGATTTCGGCGACGTGTTCGGCAAGGGGCTGGGCTTCGACACGATCAGCGGCGATTTCCGCCTGGCCGACGGCAACGCCACTACCGACAACCTGATCATCAAGGGGCCGGCGGCCAACATCAGCGTCACCGGTCGCACCGGCCTGCGCGCCCGCGATTACGACCAGCAGATGGTGGTGGTGCCGCACGTCGGCAACAGCCTGCCGGTGGTCGGCGCGGTGGTCGGCGGCCCGCTCGGCGCGGCGGCCGGTTTCGCGGTGCAAGGCCTGCTCGGCAAGGGGCTGAACAAGGCGGCCAGCGCGCGCTACCGGATCACCGGGAGCTGGGACGACCCGAAGATGACCCTGGTCGAGAAGCACGACGTGGTGGTGCCGCCGAGCCTGTTGCTCGAACCCGCGCCGGCTTCGTCCGGCGGCATCGCGCCGACCGGGTCCGTGCCTGCTCCGGCCAGCGCCGGTTCGTCGGGGCCGTGAAGCTTTAAAGCCGCCCCCGCCAGCCCCATGTGGGGTAGTTCCGGATCGACCACAGGCACGCTGACCCATGGATTCACTGATCAATCTCGCCGAAAGCAAGCTGCTGTCCCCCGGCGGCATCGCCACCGGCGACCTCGACCGCGTGTTCGGCCAGCTGATGGGTCCGTCGATCGACGCCGCCGACTTGTACTTCCAGCATTCGCGCAGCGAGTCGTGGACGCTGGAGGAGGGCATCGTCAAGGACGGCAGCCACTCGATCGAGCAGGGCGTGGGCGTGCGCGCGATCTCGGGCGAGAAGACCGGCTTCGCCTATTCCGACGAGATCGTGCTGCCGCAACTGCTGGAGGCGTCCAGGGCAGCCCGCGCGATCGCGCACGGCGGCAACGGCGCCGGCAAGCCGCTGGCACTGCACGACGCGCGCGCGCTGTATCCGGCGATCGATCCGGTGGAGAGCCTGCCCAATCCCGACAAGATCGCGCTGCTGCGCGAGGTCGACGCCTACGCGCGCACGCGCGACCCGCGCATCAAGCAGGTCATCGTCAGCCTCGCCGCGACCATGGACACCATCCTGATCGCTGCCTCCGACGGCACCCTGGCCGCCGACGTGCGCCCGCTGGTGCGCATCAACGTGCAGGTGATCGCCGAAGCCAGCGGTCGCCGCGAGCAGGGCTATTCCGGCGGTGGCGGCCGTTACGGTTATCGCGAATTGCTCGAGAACGGACGTGCGCTGCGTTTCGCCGACGAGGCCGTGCGCCAGGCGCTGGTGAACCTCGATTCAACCGACGCGCCCGCCGGCCAGATGACCGTGGTGCTCGGCCCCGGCTGGCCCGGCGTGCTGCTGCACGAGGCAATCGGCCACGGCCTGGAAGGCGACTTCAACCGCAAGGGCAGTTCCGCGTTCTCCGGTCGCATCGGCCAGCGCGTGGCCGCGAAAGGCGTCACCATCGTCGACGACGGCACGCTCGCCGGTCGCCGCGGTTCGCTCAGCATCGACGACGAAGGCACGCCGACCGAATGCACCACCCTGATCGAGGACGGCATCCTCAAGGGCTACATGCAGGACAAGTTGAATGCGCGCCTGATGGGCATGGCGCCGACCGGCAACGGCCGCCGCGAATCGTTCACTGCATTGCCGATGCCGCGCATGACCAATACCTACATGCGGGCCGGATCGCACGATCCGGCCGAGATCATCCGCTCGGTGAAGAAGGGCCTGTACGCGCCGAACTTCGGCGGTGGCCAGGTCGATATCACCAACGGCAAGTTCACCTTCTCCGCCTCCGAGGCCTACCTGATCGAGGACGGGAAAATCACCCGCCCGGTGAAGGGCGCCACGCTGATCGGCTCCGGCCCCGACGTGCTCAACCGCGTCTCGATGATCGGCAACGACCTGGCGCTGGACGAGGGTGTGGGTGTGTGCGGCAAGGACGGCCAGAGCGTGCCGGTGGGCGTGGGCCAGCCGACACTGAAGATCGATTCGATGACGGTGGGCGGTACGGCCTCGTAATCCGGGCATGCGACGCGGCTGACTCCGTGCGCCGAACTGGCGTACCATCGCCGGGTCACGCCATCGAGCCACGGAGTTCGCCATGCCTCCCGCCGCACGCCTCACCGACATGCACGTGTGCCCGATGGTGACCGGCGTGGTGCCGCACGTCGGCGGCCCTATCGTCGCGCCGGGCGCGCCCACCGTGTTGATCGGCGGCTTGCCGGCCGCACGGGTGAGCGACATGGTCACCTGCGTGGGCCCGCCGGACACCATCGTCATGGGCGCACCCAAGGTGTTGATCGGAGGCCTGCCTGCGGCGCGCATGGGCGACAGCACCGCACACGGCGGCACCATCGTGCTCGGCTGCTTCACCGTCATCATCAACTAGACGTCGTTCGGTTCCGGTATCCCGTCCGCGGCGGACGGGGCTTGTGCCGGACGCGACTGCGCGTGGCAAGGGGGCGACTTGAAGCGTGTTTCGTCGGATCGAAGCCGACGCCGGCCGCACGGCAGTGCGCTGGCTGCCGGTGTGCTGGCCACCCTGGGCGACGCGATCGCCGCGCATCGCGACGGCCAGCTCGACGCGGCGGAGGCGCTCTACGGCAAGGTCCTGCAGCGACAATCCGGGCAACCCGATGCCCTGCATTTCCTCGGCGTGCTGTGCCACCAGCGCAACCGCAGCGAGGAAGGCATCCGGCTGATCCGCATGGCGCTGCGTGCGACCCCGCAGCATGCCGATGCGCACAACAACCTGGGCAACATCCACAAGGAGTGCGGCCAGCTGGCCGAGGCCGAGGCCTGCTACCGGCGCGCGCTCGGCCACCAGCCGCGGCACCACGACGCGCTGAGCAATCTGGCCCTGGTGCTTGAGGCGCAGGGCCGCGTGGACGACGCCGGCGAGATCTACGCCCGCTTCCTGGCGCAGGAGCCGCAACTGGGCCACGCGCACTACCTGATGGGCATGTTCCGCCGTCGGCACATCAACCAGATCGAAGACGTGGAGGACGCGGTGCGCTGCTTCACGCGTGCATCGCAGCTTGATCCGCGGAACCTGCGCGCGCGTGATGCGCTCGGCGTGTCGCTGTACATGCTCGGCCGCAGCGGCGAGGCGATCGAGGTCTATCGCGACTGGATGGCGCGCGAGCCCGACAACCCGGTGCCGCGGCACATGCTGGCCGCGTGCGGCGGCGAGGCGGCGCCTGCACGCGCGGAGGACGCTTATGTCCGCCAGGTGTTCGACGGCTTCGCCGCAAGCTTCGACGAGATGCTGCTGAAGAACCTCAACTATCGCGCGCCGCAGGTGCTCGTGGGCGCGCTGGCGGATCGTCTCGGTGCGCCGCAGGCCATGCTGGACGTGCTCGATGCCGGTTGCGGCACCGGTCTGTGCGGGCCGCTGATCGGACCGCATGCGCAGCGCCTGGTGGGCGTGGACCTGTCCGGCGGCATGCTGGAAAAGGCGCGCCAGCGCGGTGGTTACGACGAGCTGGTGGAGGCGGAACTGGCCGGGTGGCTGCGCGCGAGCCCGCCCGTCTGGGATGTCGTGCTGTCCGCCGACACCCTGATCTATTTCGGTGACCTGGTGCCGGTGCTGTCGGCCGCCCATCACGCGTTGCGCCCGGGCGGCTGGCTTGCCTTCACGCTCGAAGTGCTGGACGGCGAAGGCGATCGTCTGGAGCTGTCCGCCAGCGGACGTTATCGGCACACGCGCGGGTGCGTCGAACGCGTGCTGTCCGCCGCCGGATTTCCCGATCCGTCGATCAGCGCGGATTCGCTGCGCAAGGAGTTGGGCAGGCCGGTGGCCGGCTGGGTGGTGCTGGCGCAAAAGCCCGCCGCGAACGGCAATTGAAGAGGCGCGCAAGCGCCGCAGGGCGCCAATGGACTCCCCAAACAGGCCAGACGTATGATACCCGGACTGGTTTGCCGGCCCATGCCGTCGGGACCGTTGGGGGAGGACGGACATGCCGCATCAAATGACACTGAAGTCAGATCTCGGTGACAAGCTGCAACCAGCCAGCTTTTCCGGCAGCGAACAACTGGGGCAGCTGTTTTCGTACAACCTCAAAGTACTCAGCAAGGATGGCGAAGTTGCGCTGCTGCCGTTGCTGGGCAGCTCGATGACCGTCACGTTCGACACCGGCGACTACACCCGGCATTTCAACGGCATCGTGGCGGAGATTTCGCAGACGGGGTTCGAGAGCTTTTCCGGCAAGCGCCAGGCGGAGTACGCGTTGACCCTGGTGCCGAAGCCCTGGTTGCTGCTGCACAAGATCGATTGCCGCATCTATCTCAAGAAGTCCGTGCCGACGATCGTCAAGGACGTGCTCGCCGAAATCGGCTACAGCGACGTCAAGCTGAGCCTGAGTGGGGACTACCCGGAGCGCGATTACTGCGTGCAGTACCGCGAGAGCTACTTCAACTTCATCAGCCGACTGATGGAGCAGGAGGGCATCTACTATTTCTTCCAGCACCGCGATGGCGTGCACACGATGGTGCTGGCCGATTCGCTCGGTGCGCACGGAGCCACCGGCGGCTTCGACGAATTGCCGTATCGGCCGCAGACCGGCACCAGCAAGGCGTCAAGCGAGCCGGCGATCACCGAGTTCAGCACCGCGCGTTCGGTGCAGACGATCAAGTATTCGCTGACCGACTACGACCCGCTGGACCCGAAGAAGTCGCTGCTGGGGTTCGAGTCGATCAGCAACGCCGACGGCAACCATCGGGTGCCCAAGCTCGATTCGTTCGACTACCCCGGCGACCACCTGACCGCCGCCGCCGGCAAGCATTACGCGCAGGTGCGGCTGGAGGCGATCAACGTCGCGCAGTCGCTTTGCACCGGCGCGACCAACGTCTGCGGCGTGCTGACCGGCGCGCTGTTCAAGCTGACCAAGTTCCCGCGCGCGGAGTTGAACCAGGAATACCTCGTGGTCGGCTCCACCGTGCACATCGAGAATGCCGCCGAGGTCTCCGGCGCGCAGGGCAGCAACCAGTTCTTCTGCCATTTCTCGGCGATCCAGAGTCGCCAGCCGTTTCGCAGCATGCCGACCGCGGTCAAGCCCGGCATCGTCGGCCTGCAGACCGCGGTGGTCTCCGGCAGCGACACCGCCGAAGACATCTCGGTGGACAAGTACGGCCGCATCCAGGTCACGTTCCACTGGAACAAGCCGGACAAGGAAAACTTCCACATCTCCTGTCCGGTGCGCGTGGCCTCCTCGTGGGCCGGCAAGAACTGGGGCGCGGTGAGCATTCCGCGCGTCGGCCAGGAAGTGGTGGTGAGCTTCCTCGAAGGCGATCCGGACCGGCCGCTGGTAATCGGCAGCGTCTACAACGCCGACAACATGCCGCCGTACACGCTGCCCGACAACATGACCCAGAGCGGCATCAAGAGCCGCAGCCACAAGGGCGGCGGCGCGGAGGATTTCAACGAGCTTCGCTTCGAGGACAAGAAGGGCAGCGAAGACTTCTTCATGCATGCGCAGAAGGACATGCATGTGGAGGTGGAGAACGACCGTGTCGTGACGGTGGACCACGACGAGAAGATGACCGTCAAGAACGACCAGACCGAGGACGTCACGGGCAAGCGCACGACCACCGTGGGCAAGGACGACAAGCTTGACGTCACCGGCAACGGCACGACCACCATCGGGCAGAAGTTCAAGCTCAGCGCGGGCACCGAGATCGAGCTGGTGACCGGTGCGGCGAGCATCGTGATGAAGTCATCCGGCGCCATCGACATCAAGGGCGTGAACGTCAGCATCAAGGGCGTGAGCGTCAAGATCGACGGCGACGCCACGGTGGCGGCCAAGGCCGGTGCCTCGGCGGAGTTTTCCAGCAGCGGTGCGACCACGGTCAAGGGCACCATGCTGTCGCTCAAGGGCGACGCCATGGCGCAGTTGTCCGGCGGCATCATCATGATCGGCTAGAGGACGCACAGATGTCATCCGTGATGCAGGCATCGATCCAGATGGAGTTGTCCGAGCCGGCCAGTGCGCTGCTGCGGCCGGAGATGACCGCGCACGCGGCGGTGCAGGCGCTGGTCGAGGCCGGCCAGGTGCAGGATGCGCTGAAACTGCTGGCGCGGATGCTGCCCAAGCGCTACGCCGTGGCATGGCTGTGCCAGTGCGCACGCGACCAGACGCTCGATGCGGAAGACCGCGCCGGCGCCTCGCTGGCCGAGAAGTGGGTGCGCGAGCCGAACGAGAGCAATCGCCGCGCGGCGTTCGAGTTCGCCACCGCAGGCGGTTACAAGTCCGCCGGCGCCTGGGTCGCCGCTGCCGCGGGCTGGTCCGGCGGCAGTCTCGCGCCCGCCACGCAGGAGGCGCCGGTGCCGCCGGCCGACCATCTCACGGCATGCGCGGTGGTGGCCGCGATCAACATGCTGGCGGCGCTGGATGTCGATACCTTCGCCGCGCGTCGCGCCGCCTTCATCAAGCCGGCCTTGAGCCTGCTCAACGGCGACGGCGCGGCGGGAGCCTGAGGCCGGTCGCGCGCGTTCGCGGCTTGCCCGCTGCACCTCGGGACGATACGATGGCGCGGACGGTTTCCGCGCGTCAGTCAGGCCATGCCGGCAGTTCCGATCACGCGCTTCGCGCGTGGCGGCGACCGATCCACGGAGCCGCGGTTTTTCGCGAACAGTCAGCAGCCAGGCCGGACGGCGAGCCCGGTCGGGACGTGGATGGAATCCATCGTGCGCGGCGCCGGCTGATTCACCTTGACCAGGGAACACTCGAGCAAACCGATGTCGCAGAGCCTGATCCTCGCCGTTGCCGGTCATCAGGCTGCCCAATTCGGCAGCCGCAGCAGCGGGACGTTCGCGGGCGTCGGCGGCAGCATCGGTCGTTCCGAGGATTGCGACTGGGTGCTCGGCGCCTCGGGCGTGTCGCGCGTGCATGCGATGGTGCGCTACCTCAACGGCATCTACTTCATCGAGGATCGCAGCACCAACGGCATGTTGCTCAACGGTGCGCCGCTGGTGAAGGGCGAACCCTCCGCGCTGACCGACGGCGATCGCCTGCTGATCGACACCTTCGAGGTGGAAGTGCACCTGGGCGATGCCGGCGCCACGATCCCGCCGCCCGACCTGCTGGCGCCGCCGACCTCCGCCGCGATCGGTGCCGACATCGACCCGCTGGATTTCGGGCTGTCGTCGCCGATGGCGTCGCTGCCGCCGCAGCCCTCGCCGAACACGATTCCGGCCGATGCCGACCTGATCCCCGGTGCGGTCGGTGTCGGTGGTGCGCTGGACCCGCTGAGTTTCCTCGGCCCGGGCGATCCCGCTTCCGAACTGCTGTCTGGTGCCACCACCGGCAATGCCAGCGCCAGCTGGAACCACACCGCCAGCACGCAGGATCATTTCCACCCGCCGATGACCAACGAGCAGCGGCAGGCCAACCAGCTCCCGGAGAACTGGGACCTGACCATGGGCGACTTCTCCGCGCCGGTGCCGCCTGTGGCGGCGGCGCCGGTCGCCGCGGCGCCGCGCGTGATGCCCGCCGCGCCGATGCCGATGGCCGCGGTCGATCGCGCCGAGGCCACCGGGCCGCACGCCTTGCCGACCGGCGTGGACGAGATCTTCCGCGTCGTGGTCGACGGCGTGATGGACGTGCTGCGTGCGCGCGCCGAGATCAAGAACACGTTCCGGCTGCCGGTCACCATCATCCAGCGCTCGGAGAACAACCCGCTGAAGTTCGCGCCCAACCCGGAGGAGGCGCTGCAGAAGATCATGGCGCCCAGCGGCGGCGCCTTCATGTCCGGCACCGCGGCGTTCGAGGATGCCTTCGACGACATCCGCTGTCACCAGATGGCGATGCTGGCAGGCGTGCGGGCGGCATTCGAGTCGTTGCTGGTGCATTTCAACCCGGATCGCTTCGAGCAGGAGGCCGATGGCGGCTCCAAGCGTTCGGCGTTCGCCGGCAAGGGCAAGTACTGGGAAAGATATCGCGAGCATTTCGAAGGCTTGAACAAGGACCCGGACGATTGTTTCCGGCGCCTGTTCGGCGACGAGTTCGCGCGTGCGTACGAAGAACAGTTGTCACGCCTGAAATCGGCGCGGAGAATGCGGCAGGCAACGCATCGCTAGCGGGTACATGGCGATTGCGGACGCGCCGCGTTCGATGGGGTGCAGGAAGGGCAGGGCCGCTCTTTCTCGACGGATTTCCGGGCGCCGGGGGCGCCACGGACGCGGATGTTTTTCCATGCAGCATCGGTCGGCGACAGCGGGTCGACGCGGCATATCCCGGCAGCGCAGCCGGGGGAACTTCTGACAGGGGCAGCGCGACGCATGGAAAACAACAAGGTTGTGTGGAGTGAGGGGCTGTTCCTGCGCCCGCAGCACCTGCAGCAGCAGGAGCGTTACCTGGAGCGTTTCGTCGAACTGCGCGCCGGCAGCCTGCGTCCTTACACCTGGGGCTTCTCCGAACTGGAGCTGGAAACCGACCTGCTGGCGATCGGCAAGCTCGGCATCAAGCGCGCGCGTGGTGTGTTTCCCGATGGCACGCCGTTCGACATGCCCGGCGACGATCCGCTGCCGCTGGCGCTGGACGTCAACGACAACTGGCGCGACCAGACCGTCTTCCTGACCCTGCCGCTGCGCTCGCCGGCGCAGCCGGACAGCGGCCGGCCCGAGGCGCCGGCGGAAAAGCTGTTCCGTTATCGTGTGCGCGAGACCGAGGTGCGCGACGCCTCCGGCAGCGTCGACGGGCTCACCGTGCTGGAGGTGGGCGGGCTCAACAGCCGGCTGTTGCCGCAGTCGCAACCGCTCGAAGGGCTGGCGCAGATTCCGGTGGCGCGCATCGTCGAATGCCGCTCCGATCGGCGGGTGATCCTGGAAGAGGCGTTCATGCCGACGGTGCTGAGCTGCCAGGCCGCGTCGCGGTTGAGCACGTTTCTGTCCGAACTGCTGGGCCTGCTGCACCAGCGCGGCGAGGCGCTGGCCAGCCGCGTGGCGGTCACCGATCGCGGCGGCGCCGCCGAGATCGCCGACTTCCTGCTGCTGCAGGTGGTCAACCGCTATCAGCCGCTGATCGCGCACCTCTGTGCCGCGCCGATCCTGCATCCGGAGGATTTCTACCGGGTGCTGGCCGAGATGGCCGGCGAGCTGGCCACTTTCACTGCTGCCGGCAAGCGTCCATCGGCATTTCCGGCGTACCGCCATGAGGCGCTGTACGCGAGCTTCGAGCCGCTGATCGCGGCGCTGCGCACCAGCCTCAGCGCGGTGATGGAGCAGACTGCGATCCCGATCCCGATGCAGCAGCGCAAGTTCGGCGTGTGGGTGGCGGTGGTGCCGGACCTGAGCCTGATCGATACCGCAGCCTTCGTGCTGGCGGCGAAGGCGGACCTGAAGTCCGAAGACTTGCGCCGCCAGCTGCCGGCGCAGTCGAAGATCGGTCCGGTGGAGAAGATCCGCGACCTGGTGAACCTGCAGCTGCCGGGCATCCCGGTGGCGCCGATGCCGGTGGCGCCGCGGCAGATTCCGTACAACTCCGGCTACCTGTATTTCGAGTTCGACAAGAATTCGCCGATGTGGCGGAGCCTGAAGACGTCGGGCGGCATCGCGTTCCATTTTGGCGGCGAGTTCGCCGGTCTCGACCTGCAACTCTGGGCGATCCGAGGTTGAGCGCATGAGCAGCAATGGTCCCCACGACGACGATCCGCAGCAGGACCGGACCATAGTCCGCCCGCGCGGCGCACCTGCACCGGCTGCGCCGACCCCCGCGCCCGCTCCTGTTCCCGCAGCGCCTCCCGCCACCCGGCCGACTGCCGCGCCGGCACGGCCGGCGGCGGGTCACGCACAGGTTCCCGCGGCCGCAATCGGCGATTTCCTGGGTGCCGGGCTCAATACCCTGGTTCAGGCGGCCAGCCCCTTGCTGCTGTTGTCGGTGCAGTTGCGCAACAGCGCGTCACAGCCCGACGCGGCGCGCCTGCGCGAGCAGGTCATCGCCCAGGTGCGCCAGTTCGAGAGCAACGCGCAAGCCGCCGGCATTGCGGCGCAAACCATCACCGCCGCGCGTTACGTGCTGTGCACCACGCTCGACGAGGCGGTGATGAACACGCCGTGGGGCGGGCAGAGCGGTTGGGCGGCCAAGACGCTGCTGGTGGCCTTCCACGGCGAGTCGTACGGTGGCGAGAAGTTCTTCCTGATCCTGGATCGCCTGTGCGCGGATTTCTCGCGCCACATCGACCTGATCGAACTGATGTACATCTGCCTCACGCTCGGTTTCGGCGGGCGTTACCAGATCGAGGCCGACGGCCGCGCCAAGCTGGCCGACATCCAGGAGGAGCTCTACCGCCGCATCAAGGCGCAGCGCCCGCCGGCGGCGGACGAACTGGCACCGCACTGGAAGGGCATCGAGGACCGGCGCAACCCGCTGGTGCGCTACGTGCCGCTGTGGGTGATCGTGGCGGCCGGCGCCTGCATCCTGCTGGGCGCGTTCCTGTACTTCTACACCCGCCTGAACGAGTTGTCCTCGCCGGTCAGCGCGCAGGTGGCGCAGATCGGCTTGCGCAGCGCGGTGCCGCCGGACGAGTCGCGGCTGCGCCAGACCCAGCCCAAGGTCGAGCGCAAGAGTCTCAAGCAGTTGCTGGCGCCGCAGGAGCAGGCCGGCGCGCTGACCGTGGAGGAGAAGCCCGACGGCTCGGCGCTGGTGCGGCTCGATGCACCGGCGATGTTCGCCTCCGGCGGTACCGAGGTTACAGCGCGGCAGATCCCGATGCTGCACGCGATCACCGCGGCGCTGAACCAGGTACCGGGCCGGGTGGTGGTGGTTGGCCATACCGACGACCAGCCGGTTCACTCGCTGAAGTTCAAGGACAACTACGCGTTGTCGGCGGCGCGCGCGCGTTCCGTGGTGCAGATCCTCAGCGAGGGCATCGACAACGCCGGGCGGCTCGAATCCAGCGGTGCCGGTTCGTCGCAGCCGATCGCGCTGCCGCCGGACCTGCCAGCCAACCGGGCGCGCAACCGTCGCGTCGAAATTCTCTACAGCCCGGAGGACTGAACATCGTGGGCAAGCTTCTTGCGCTGTTCAAATCCCGCCTGTTCATCACCCTCGTCGGCCTGCTGCTGCTGGGTCTGCTGATCTGGTTCGGCGGCCCCTACCTCGGTTTCGGCGAGTCGCATCCGCTGGAAAGCCAGGTCGTGCGGCTGCTGGTGATCCTGGTGATCGTGGTGATCTGGGCGGTGTGGCTGCAGGTGCGGCAGATGCGCGTGCGCGGCAAGGCGCGGCAGATGGCCAGTGACCTCAGCGAGCAGGGTGCGCCGGCGACTGCGGGCATCGACGATCGCGCCGCCAACGAACGCGCGCAATTGCAGGGGCGCTTCCAGGAAGCGGTGGACACCTTGCGCAAGAACCGCAGCGGCGGCACCAACCTGTACGCGCTGCCCTGGTACGTGGTGATCGGCCCGCCGGGTTCGGGCAAGAGCACCCTGCTGCAGAACTCCGGCCTCAACTTCCCGCTGTCGAACAAGTTCGGCAAGGAAGCGATCCGCGGCGTCGGCGGCACCCGCAACTGCGACTGGTGGTTCACCGACGAGGCGGTGTTCCTGGATACCGCCGGACGCTACACCACCCAGGACTCCGACCGCGGCGCGGATGCGTCGGCGTGGACGGAATTCCTCAACCTGCTGCGCAAGTACCGCAAGCGGCGGCCGATCAACGGCGTGATCGTGGCGATGAGCCTGTCGGACCTGCTCACCCTGGATGAGGCCGGGCGGCAGCAGCACATCATGGCGGTGCGGCAGCGGCTGGACGAGCTGGCCAAGCACCTGCGCATCGGGGTGCCGGCCTACCTGGTGTTCACCAAGTGCGACCTGGTGGCCGGCTTCACCGAGTTCTTCGACGACCTCACGCCGGAGCTGCGCAGCCAGGTCTGGGGCATGTCGTTCCCGGTCGACCAGACCATGGCCGGCACCGCGGCCAAACAGTTCCTGGCGGAGTTCAACCTGCTGCTGGAGCGGCTCAACACGCGCATCCTCGATCGCCTGCATCGCGAGCGCGACCGCCAGCGGCGCGCGGCGATCCTGTCGTTTCCGCAGCAGCTGGGCGCCTTGCGCGAGATCACCCGGCAGTTCGTCGAAGGCGTGTTCACTGGCCATCAGTACGACGCGCCGCTGCTGCTGCGTGGCGCGTATTTCACCTCCGGCACGCAGGAAGGCACGCCGATCGACCGCATGATGGGCGCGGTGGCGCGCACCTTCGGGCTGGACGCCTCGCGCCTGCACGTGCCCGGCGCGCAGAGCCGCACTTTCTTCGTCGAGCGTCTGCTCAAGGACGTGCTGTTCCGCGAATCGGGCTTCGCCGGCACCGATCCCAAGCTGGAGCGCCAGAAGGTGCTGCTGCAGGCGGCCTGCTACATCGGCGTGCTGCTGGCCTGCGGCCTGCTGGTGTTCGGCCTGGCCACCAGCTATCGGCGCAACGGCAATTATCTGGCCGACGTGCACACGGCGCTGGCCAAGTATCCGGCGCAGAGCGATCTCTCGCTGGCGCCGAACCAGCAGGCGTATTTCGCGCTGGTGCTGGAGCGGCTGGAAGCGCTGTCCGCGGCGGTCGACGTGGCCGACCAGCACCAGGGCGACGTGCCGCTGTCGATGCGCCTGGGCCTGTACCAGGGCAACGCGGTGGGCGACGAGGTGCGCGATGCGTACTACCGCGAGCTCAACGCGATCCTGCTGCCCGGCGTGGCCTCGCAGTTCCGCGCCGGGCTGGCCGCCAACGCCGGCGACCCGCAGATGCTTTATTACTACCTGAAGGGTTACCTGATGCTGGGCGAGCCCAAGCATCTGGACCACGACCAGATCGTGGCGCTGGCCGGGGTCGAGTGGCAGCGCCTGTTTCCGAACGACCCGGTGCTGCAGAAGGCGCTGAGCAAGCACTTCGACGCACTGGTCGCGCACGAGGGGCGCCTGCGCCCGCTGAGCCTGGACGACAACCTGGTCGAGCAGGCGCGCAGCACGCTGCGCACCGCGGACCTTGCCACGCTGATCTACGGAAACCTCAAGCTCACCGCCGGCAGCGGCAACTACCCGCCGCTGCGGCTGGACAAGGAACTGGGCCTGCTCGGCAACGTGTACCAGCGGCGCAGCGGCAAACCGCTGTCCGATCCGATCCCGGCGTTGTTCACCCAGCCGGTGTTCAAGCATGAGGTGGACAAGGGCATCGAACAGTCGGTGGCGCAGTTCGCCGCGGACGACTGGGTCTTCGGCGCCACCAAGATCGACGCGGTGGAGAAGGCCCGGCTCGCCCAGCAGGTGCTGGGGTTGTACGAGCAGGATTACATCAAGGCCTGGGACGACGTGCTTGCCGACCTGCAGTTGCAGCCGATCAACAACATCCAGGATGCCAGCGCCATCGCCGCCAAGCTGGCCGGCCCCAACTCGCCGCTGAAACTGCTGCTCAAGGTGGTCCGCGACAACACCAGCGACCTGATGCGCGCGCCGCCGGGCGATGCTGCCGACAAGGCCGAGGAGGCCGCCAAGAAGCTGGCGCAGCAGCGTGCCACGCAGACTGCGCTGGCACGGGCACTGGCGCAGGCCGGCGGCACCGGCGCGGCCGGTGGCGATGCGGCCAGCGAGAAACCGGGCAAGGTCATCAGTGACCATTTCGCCGAGATCGACAAGCTCACCGAGGGCGCGCCCGGCGCGCAGCCGATCGACCAGACCCTGAAGACGCTGGACGACCTCAGCAAGACCTTGCTGACCATGGGCGATTTCAGCAACGCGGCCGGCCAGCCCAACCCGCAGTTGCTGCTGGCCCAGCAGGCTGCGGCGCAACTCCCGCCGCCGGCCTCCAACTGGTTTGCCGCACTCACCGGCAAGAGCCAGGCGCTGGTGGCCAGCGGCACCAAGAGCGCGCTGGACGACCAGTACCAGCAGGCCGTCGGCAAGGACTGCGCCGACTTCACCCGCGGACGCTACCCGTTCTCGCCGTCGAGCAACAACGACATCCCGCTGCAGAACTTCGGCGAGCTGTTCGGCTATGGCGGTCGCTTCGACAGCTTCTACAACCAGACCGCCGGCAAGCTGATCGATGCCAGCGGCCGCAACTGGCAGTGGAAGACCGGGCCCGGCGCGATCAGCGGTTCGGCCGGCATGCTGGCGCAGTTGCAGGGCGCCGACCGGATCAAGCAGATGTTCTTCCGCAGCGGCAACCTGCCGGAGGTGGACTTCACCTGGCTCACTCCGGTGCTCGATGCCGGCATCGGCAAGCTGGTGATCGACGTCGATGGGCAAAAGTACGAATACCAGCCCGGTGGCGCGACCAACGTCAGCATGAAATGGCCCGGACCGCAGCCTGGCCGCGTGTCCATCTCCGCCTATGACGCCGCGGGCAACCTGCTTACCACGTTCGACTATCGCGGCGACTGGGCGTTCTTCCGTGCGCTGCAGGCGGCCAACTTGCAGAAGCAGTCCGACCTGCGCTTCGTGGCCAGTTTCAATTTCGGCGGCCACGTGGCGAAGGTGACGCTGCAGGCCAACAACCTGAAGAACCCGTTCCTCAGCAATGCCCTGTCCAGCTTCCGGTGCGGAGGCTGAACGCGTGCCGCCCTCGGTCGCAGGCTTTTTCGGCAAGCTGCCCTGCGCGGGGGATTTCGTGCAGCGACGGCTGCCGGCCAGCTTCGTCGATGCCTGGGACCGGCATTTCGAAACCGCCGTGGCGCACAGCCGCGATGACCTGGGCGACGCCTGGCATGAGACGTTCCACGCCAGTCCGGTGTGGCGTTTCGTGCTCGCGCCCGGTGTGTGCGGCGAAGCCGGGTGGGCGGGCGTGATGGGGCCGGCGGCCGATCGCGTCGGCCGCTGCTTTCCGATGGTGATCGCCGCGCCCCTCCACGAAGGGATCGCGGCCGTCCGCGACGGCGGGGAATGGTTCGGGAGCGCCGAGCAGCTGCTTCGCGCGGCGCAGGGCGATGCCGGCATCGGCGTGGACGAATTCGACGCCCGGGTCGCGGCACTGGGCGGTCCGCTGGATGCCACGGCGGCACCGCGCGATCCGTGGCAAGGGGTGGACTGGACAGCGGCAAGCCATTGGCGCCTGCCGCTGCCACGGCGGGACTCGGGGGCGCTGGCCGACCTTTGGGCGCGTCTCGCCGGCGCGCCCGGAAGCTGGTGCCTGTGGTGGACCGCGGGTTCGGGCCGCGTCCCGGCCAGCGCGCTGGTCACCGCGGGGCTGCCGCGAGCCGAGGCCTATGCCGGCCTGCTCGATGCTGACCGGGGCGGGGCGGCGTGGCAAACGCCGGGCGGTTTCGACTTTGAATTGCCACCCGCGCCATCGTCGGTGGCGGCGGCCCACGCGTCCCCGCCTGCGTCCACCGATGCGTGGTTGCCCGACGATCTCGACCTGCTCGCCGACCTCGACGGCACATCGTTCGCCGCCGCAGCAGTTACGCCGCCCGCCACGACGAGCTCCGCCGCGGATGTCGCCGCAGTGCCGCTCACGCAGGCCGCGGCGGTCGCCGGCCTGGCCGTGCTGCAGCGGCCGGACATCGGCCTCAGCCTGGTGGCTGCCGAGGTTGGCGCGGCCGATCCGCGCCAGCAGGCGGTGGCCGCCGTGGCGGCGATCGCCGGCGACATGCTCGGCGCCGAACTGATCGGCGGCATGCAGGTGTTGCGCACGCGCATCATGGCGTTGAACCCGCAACTGCGGCAGTTCGCCGAGGATCTGGTCGATCCCGTGCCGGAGGATTGCGCCGTGATCGCCGCACGCGTGGCCGATGGCCAGGCCGCCCTGCTGCGCATCGGCGCGGCGGCGGGCTGGCACTGGCGCCATGGCAGGCTGCAGCCGTTCTTCGCGCGCAGCGATGCACCGCCCGCGGCGACCTCGGGCAGCAGCGGCGACGACCTCGACGACCTGCTGTTCAACCCCGTGTCGCTGGCCGCTCCCGGCCTGGGGGCGACGGCGCAACCGACCTGCGGCGAGGTCAGCTGCGCCCTCGAGCCCGGCGACCGGTTGCTGCTGATGGCATCCCATCCATTGTTGCAACTGCCACCCGAGCTGCTCGCGCGCAGTCTCGCCGCTGGCACGTGCGACGAGGCTCGCGCGCGCATCGCCACGGCGGCCGGGCTGGGCACGAACCCCGACGCCTGGCCGCTGGCGATCATCGAGGTGCACGCATGACGACCCGATACGTTTCCGCCGGGCGCACGGTGACCGGCAAGGTGCGCAAGCACAACGAGGACGCCATCCTGGTGCGTGACGAAGTGGGCCTGTGGGTGGTGGCCGACGGCCTGGGCGGCCACGCCGCCGGCGACTACGCCAGCAACATGATCGTCGAGCGCCTCGGCGCGCTGCCGCGAACCGGCAGCGTCTTCGATTTCATCGAGTCGATCGAGGACACCCTGGTCGGGATCAATGCGGAACTGCTGCAGACCGCCGCCACGCGCGGCGTGGACCTGATCGGGTCGACCGTGGTGGTGCTGGTGCGCGACACCGATTTCACCCTGTGCGGCTGGGTCGGCGACAGCCGGGCGTACTGCTACGAGGACGGCCGCCTCAGCCAGATCACCCGCGACCACGTCCACGGCGGTGACGTCGACGTCACCCATTTCGGCGCCGCACCGCCGCCCGCCGCCGGCTCCGGCGTGCTGACCCGCGCCGTGGGCGCCGAGGAGCAGCTGTTCGTCGACTGGGTCGTGGCGGGCAGCCGGCCCGGCACCTCGTTCGTGCTGTGCTCGGACGGCATCAACAAGGAGATGTCCGACAGCGAACTGCACGAGCAGTGCCGCGCCCACCCGCAGCCGCAGGACCTGGTGGAAAGCCTGTTCGAGCTGGCCCTGGGCCGCGCCGGACGCGACAACATTTCGGCCGTCGTCGTCGGCCTGCAAGCATGAAGGCACCAACCCATCCATGAACCCCATTGCCGAACTGGTCAGTGCCTACCAGGCCGAGAAAATCAAGCTTCCTGCGCTGTTCGAGGCGCTGGGCGAGTTGCCTGCGTTGTCCGCGGCCGACCATCGTGCCGGCGTCGAATGGATCGGCCGGGAGCAGGCCGCCGAGCGCCTCGACCCGCTGATCGCCAAGGCCCTGCTGGCCAAGCTGGCGACGCTGCAGGCCGGCGCGACGGAGCAGGGCGACGTCACCATGGTCAAGCCGACCACGCGGCATGCCCCGGCGCCGTCACCCGCGGATGACGAAATCACCCGCGTGGCGCCGCCGCCTCCGCCGCCGGACGAGGCGACCGTGGTCAAGCCCGCGTCGCGTCCGCCGCAGCCGCCGACCGACGAGGCCACCATCGTCAAGCCGGTGTCGCGCGCGCCCGCGCCACCCGGCGAGGGCCAGGCCACCAGCCACACCGGAACCCAGGGCACCCGCCAGGGCATGACCGGCACCAGCTCCAGCATGAGCAGCCAGTCCAGCTGGCAGCACATCGGCGACGCGGAGACGGCCGATTTCGTCACCGTCGGTTCGCTCCTGAAGGGGCGCTTCTACCTGGAGCGCGAGATCGGTCGCGGCGGCATGGGCGTGGTCTACAAGGCACGCGACGAGCGCAAGGTGGAGGCGCGCGATCGCGACCCCTATGTCGCGGTCAAGGTGCTGAATGACGAATTCCGGCGCCATCCCGACTCGCTGATCTCGCTGCAGCGCGAATCGCGCCGCTCGCAGCAGCTGGCGCACGACAACATCGTGCGCGTCTACGACTTCGACAAGGATCGCACCATCGTCTTCATGACGATGGAGTACGTCGACGGCTGCGACCTCAAGCAGCTGATCCGCGAGAAGGCCTTCAACGGCATGCCGCTCGATCAGGCGCGCCCGTTGATCGAAGGCATGGCACACGCGCTCAGTCGCGCGCACGCCGCCGGCGTGGTGCATTCCGACTTCAAGCCGGGCAACGTCATGGTCACCCGCGAGGGCGTGCCCAAGGTGTTCGACTTCGGCATCGCCCGCGCCGGCAAGCACATGGGCGACGCGGTGGGCGAGCAGACCGTGTTCGACGCCGGCACGCTGGGTGCGCTGACCCCGGCCTATGCCAGCCTGGAGATGATCCAGGGCAAGGATCCGGTGCCCGGCGACGACGTCTACGCGCTTGGCTGCGTGGTGTTCGAGCTGCTGACCGGCAGCCACCCCTACGGCAAGGTCAGCGCCGAAGTGGCGATGCGCGAAGGGCGCAAGCCGCCACCGGTGAAGGGCCTGACCAAGCAGCAGTACAAGACGCTGTGCGCCAGTGTCGCGTTCCGCGCCGAGGACCGCCTCAAGAGTGCCAACGAACTGGTGGACGGCCTGCGCGACGTGAGCCTGCGGGAGCGGGCGTTGCCGTTCCTCGTCTACGGCGTGCCGGCGGCGTTGATCATCGCGGGCGGCGTGTGGGGCTGGATCACCTGGCGCCACGACCACCACGTCAGCGAGGTGATCCAGCGCTTCACGCCGACGCGGGCGGATCGCTACGCCAACGAAGCGCAGGCGCTGCAGGCGCTCGGCACGCTCAGCGACGACGACCGCAAGCGCATCGTGGTCGACCAGGGCGACCTGATCCAGAAGTTCCTGCTCAGTCGGCTCGATGCCTACTGGAACCCGGGCGAGGGGCGCTACGACTACGCCGGCACGCAGAAGGTGTTCAAGCTGCGCGACGACCTGAAACTGTATTCGCCCGCGCTGGACATCAAGCGCGACGAAATCGAGAAGCAGCGCAACGACCTGCTCAACTCGCTCGACACCCGGCTCAGCCAGCAGATCGAGGCCGGGGCGATCTTCGAGAACCAGCCGGACAACGTGGTCGCGACGCTGGACAAGATCCGCGCCATCGACCCGACCAGCGCCCTGCTGCAGAACACTGAGCTCGAGCTGAAGTACGACGCGGCCATCGCCAAGTCGCTGGAGGCCGGCCAGGTCGACCAGGCGACGGCCGAGTTCAAGCTGGCCAGCCGCCTGTTCCCCGACTCCACGCGAATCAGGCAGCGCGGCGCGCAGCTGGATGCGCTGGGCAAGGCGCTGGCCGCCCAGCGGCTGGCGCAACAGCAGGCCGAACAGCTGCAGCAACAGCGCGAACAGAGCCTGCAGGCATTCAGCAGCCTGCTCGATCATCCCGACAACAGCGACGACTGGCGCAACCGTGCCGCCAGCGCCTACCAGGATGCCGCCAAGCTGCTGGCCGACGACGCCCGCCTGCCGGCGCAGGCCGAGCGGCTGCGGCAGGCGCTGGCGGCGCAGGCGGCCGAACGACAGGGCGCAGGCGACCTCGACGGCGCCATTACCATCGCCGGCTTCGGCGTCAACCTCTTTCCCGGCGACGCCAGCCTGTCCTCGACCCGCCAGAAACTGCTGGAGCAGCAGAACCAGCTGGCACAGAAGGCGGCCAGCGAAGCCCAGCGCAATGCCCTGGCCAAACGCCGCGTGGACGACCTGCTGGCCAATCCGCTGGGCACCGCGGTATGGCTGCAGGATGTCAGCAGCGCGCTGGGCACCGCCCGCGAGCAGATGGGTGCCGGCTCGCCGGCCTACGCGGAAGTGAGCGGCAGCGTCGATGCCGGGCTGATCAAGCTGGCGCGCCAACGCATCGCGGCGGGCGACGTGGACGACGCCCAGCGCATTGTCCAGGCCGGGCAGCGGATGGATCCGGCCGAGGCCGGCTATGCCACCGTGCTGGCCGAGGTCGCCGCGGCCCGCAGCGCCGCGGCCGCACGCCAGCAGCAGCAGCAGGCGCAGGCCATCGCCGCCGCGCGCGCCACGCTGGCAGGCCTCAGTGCCAAGCCGCTGCTGACTCCCGACTGGCAGCAGGCGGTGGCCAACGCCCTGGCCGCGCTCAAGGGCGACACTTCGCCGGAAACCGTCCGGGCGGTCGATGCCCTGGCCGCGTCGATTGCCGACGTGGCTGCCTCGCAGGCCGATCCGCAGCATCTGCCGCAGGCCCGCCTGGCGGTGGACTTCGGCCTGAAGTACATCCCCCAGTCGCCGCGCCTGCTGGCCGAGCGCACGAAGCTCGACGCGCTGCAGGCCGACATGCAGGCGAAGGCGGCGCGCGAGAGCGCCGACGCGGAAGTGAAGTCCCGCATCGAGTCGATGCGCAGCGCCGCTGCGGCAGCCGACGTCGGCAAGGCGAGCCAGTCGCTGGCGCGCATCAGGACACTGCAGCCGGACAACCCGTTCCTGCAGAACGAAGGCCCCAAACTGCTGGCCGATGCCTATCTGGGCCTGGGCCAGGAGACGTTCCAGAAAGGCCGCTACGGAAAGGCCGCCGAGGTGATTGGCCAGGGTCTGCAGGTGCTCGGTGGCAACGCGCAGTTGCGGGCGGCCAAGGCACGTTACGACGTGGTGGCGGCGATCATGGCCGCGTCGCGACAGCCCGTCAGCGCGGCGGATTACGCGCACCTGAAACAGCAACTGGCGACCGTGCGGCGCAACGACGCGAAGGCGCTCGGCGCGCTGGAAGCGGACATGCGCATTCGTGGCCAGCTGGCGGGCAAGACCCTGGAAGAACAACTCGACCGGGTCAAGCCCAGCGCCACGGCGGCCCCGGCGCCGGCCCCCGTCACGCCCGCCGCGCCGCCGCCCGCGACCGAGCAGGGCGCCTTGCCGGGCCGCCCCGCGCCCATCCCCCGGCCCGGCGCGACGGCGCCGGCGCAGCCGGGCAATGTCGCGAGCGCCCCCGGCCCCAGTGGTCCCGACCCCTGCGCCAAACCAGGGATGGCGGGCACCGGCAAGTTCTGCCGGGACACCATCGGCAACTCGCATGGCCCGTTCCTGGTGGTGGTGCCCGGGGTAGGCGGCGGACGCCCCTATGCGATGTCGCGTGCGGAAATATCGATCAACGAGTTCAACGCGTTCTGCCGTGCATCCGGCAAGTGTGCGGCCAGGTCGGTCAGCGACCCCGACCTGGGCAACGCACCGGTCAGCAACATCCCGCTGGGCCAGGCGCAAGCCTATGCGCGGTGGCTCAGCGACCTCAGCGGCTTCAGCTATCGCTTGCCCACCGATGCCGAATGGCTCAATGCCGCCGGGGCGGGCGGGCGCTTCAAGCAGGCCGAGGACAGCAACTGCGTGCCGCCCTCGGCTGGCGGCGGCGACGGCAGCGGGGCGCTGGTCTCGGCCCGCGGGCGTTCGCGCAATCCGTGGGGCCTGGTCAACGTCACCGGCAACGCCTGGGAATGGGTCGTGACCGGCGGCAGCGTGGCCGTGCGCGGCGGCAGCTATACCAGCTACTGGTCCGACTGCAGCGTCGGCAGCAAGCGGAGCGACAGCGGTTCGCCGCAGCGGGACGTCGGCTTCCGGGTCCTCAGGGAGGTGAAATGATCGATCTCGCTGAACGCCGGCGCGCCGCCAACCGCGATCTTCGCGCGCTCGACGAGGCCCATCGGCTCGGCCGGATCACCCGTGCCGAGTACCGCGCGCGGCGTCGACGGTTGCTGGAAACCCTGTACGACCCCAGCGCGGTGGTCACCGCCCGCAATACCCTGGTGCCGCCGTCCGCAACGACCACGCCGCGCGTGCGCAAGGCATCGGCGGCACCTCGCGCCGACGGTGCCGACTCGGCCAGCCACGCCCTGACCACCCTCCTGGCGATGCGCCCCGCTGCACGCTGGAAGCCGTTGTGGATAGGCCTGCTGCTGGTCGTGGCGCTGGCGGCGCTCGCCTACTGGCTGCTGCGCGGCTAGCCGGGGTGTTGCGGCCCGTGGGGGAAGGCCTCGTTGCGACGCATCACGGACGCGAGGTGGCGGTGGAACCCGCTCGCCGGATCGACCGCGCAGGCGCATGGCGACTGGCTCCGCCGCGCGACAAAGGTGTATCCTGACTGGACGATCCAGGCCCGCGGGCAGCAATTGCCCGATCCGAGGGGGGCCTCGACTTCGCAACTGGCATGGTGATGTCCAGGCATGCCGTCAATGAAGATGATGCATCCGGGGAGTGTATCGTGCGAATTGTCCGTCTCGCCGCAGCGTTGACATCGGCCTTGGCATTCACCGGCAGCCTGGTGCACGCCCAGGAAGCGGCGACAGCTGCGCCGGACAAGGCCCCTCCCGCATCGACGGCAGCCCCCGGCCAGGCAGCGCCATCGCCACCACCGGACAGCGTGGTTCCGCCGGTGCGCGATCGCGATACGGCTGCGGTGCAGAAGATCGCCGTGCGCGGTTTCCGTGTCAGCGGCGTCGGCGACCACGCGCAGCTCGGCATCACGCCGGCCAGCATCCAGGCACTGGCCGATGCGCAGTTCCGCGAGCTGGCCGCCGGCGCGGACACCGCCGAACTGAGCTTCGCCCAGATGCAGGCCGTCGCGGACAAGATCACCGAGCGTTATCGCACCGCCGGTTTCATCGTCTCCAACGCCTTCCTGCCGGCACAGACGATCGGCGCCGACAAGGTCGTCGGCATCCAGGTGCTCGAGGGCCAGATCGGCAAGATCATCGTCAAGGGCACCAAGCGCTACCGGCCTGGCATCATCTCGGCAGCGGCGCAGCAGTTGCGCGGCAAACCGCTGCTGAAGAGCGACGTCGACTCCGCGTTGCTGTATGCCCGCGACCTGCCGGGCGTCACCGTGGCCTCGACCTTCCAGCCCGGCGAGCAGACCGGCGACACCGACCTGATCATGATCGCCCACGAGAAGCGGCCGGTTCAGTTCACCCTCGGCGCCAACAACTACGGCACCGACCTGACCGGCAAGTATCGCGTGCAGGCCGGCATGGAATGGGCCAACCCGCTGCACCTGGGCGACACCTTCACCGCCAACGTCGACTACGCGCTCGATCCCAGCGACAACATCTACGGCGCGCTGACCTACCGGGTTCCGGTGGGCACGCCCGGAATGTCCGTGGTGGTCGGCGCCTCGCGCAACGAGCTGCAGATCAACACCGGCACCTTCGCCGCGCTCGACGTGAAGGGGCCCAGTTCGCTGTACTACGGCGGCCTCGACTGGAAATACATCAATCGCGACGACCTCCAGCACGTGGCCACCCTGCATGTGCTGAGGGAGCGCTCCCAGCTCGACAGCCTCGGCTTCCACCTGTCCGACGAGAAATTCACGGTGGCGGAAACCACCTGGAGCATGCTGCACACCGACCGCCGCTTCCACGGCGTGGACATCATGCAGGTGGGCTTGCGCAAGTCGATCAAGGACGATTCGCGCGAGCCGGACCTGATCAGCCCGCAGCACGACAGCAACTTCCTCGTCGCGAAGTTCTCCTACACCCGGCTGCAGTTCCTCACCAAGTCGCAGCGCCTGAATTTCAAGTTCATCGGCCAGTACACCCGCGACGCGCTGATCCCGCTGGAGCAGTTCGCGATGGGTGGCCCGGACAGCGTGCGGTCCTATCCGATCGCCGATGCATTGCGCGACCGCGGCTTCTACACCTCGCTCGAATACCACGTCGATGCCCCGGGCTTCGGCGACAAGGTGTCGCCGTTCTACGGTCGGCCGTGGCGCGAGTTGCTGGAGTTCGAGGTGTTCTACGACTACGCCAAGGGCTACTCGGCCGGTGCCAACCGCGCGCTCACGCCGGACAACGCCGAGTTGAGCGGTGCCGGCGCGGGCTTCATCTTCCGGCTGCCGCGGTTCAAGCAGTTCGAAATGCATTTCGATGCGGCCAAGTCCACCAGTTCGCTGAACGCATCCAACGGCAAGGGTTTCCATATCTACACCCGCTTCAGCTTCACGTTCTGAGGGGATGACGACGACATGAGCAAGCACACCAGCACCCGGCGTGAATCGCGCAACGGCGTTTCCATGGCGCGGGTCGCGCGCTTGCCCTCCGGCAGCCTGCCCCTGCGCAGAACCTGGCCGATCAGCCTGTGCATCGGCCTGGCCATCGGTTCGATCGCCGTCAGCGCGGACGCGCTTGCCGGCGGCCCCACCGGCGGCACGGTGGTGGGAGGCAACGGCAGCATCACCCAGAGCGGCAACGAGACGGTGATCAACCAGATCTCGCAGAAGCTTGCGCTGAACTGGGAAACGTTCAACCTCAAGGCCAACGAGTCGGTGCTGTTCAACCAGCCCGGGCGTTCGGCGGTGGCGCTCAACCGCATCCTCGACCAGAACCCCAGCCAGATCTTCGGCAAGATCAACTCCAACGGCCAGGTGTTCCTGATCAACACCCACGGCATCATCTTCGGCGCCACCGCGCAGATGAACGTCGGCGGCCTGATGGCCAGCACGCTGGATCTGACGCCGAAGGATTTCCTTGCCGGCAACTACAGCCTCAATGCGGTGGGCGGTGGCGCCGGCATCGTCAACCACGGCCTGATCCAGGCCGCCAGCGGCGGTTCCGTGGCACTGGTCGGCGGCAGCGTGGCCAACGACGGCGTGATCCTGGCCAACTACGGCAGCATCAACCTCGACGGCGCCGAGCACGCCGTGCTCGATTTCGACGGCAACGGCCTGATCAACATCCAGATCACCGGCGAGCTGAAGCAGCGCCTGGACGACAGGGAAGCGGCCGTCAGCAACAAGGGTACCCTGCAAGCCGAAGGCGGCACGGTAGTGTTGCAAGCCTCGGCCGCGAAGGACTTGTTTACCAACCTGGTCAACAACTCCGGCGTGATCGATGCCAGCGGCATCAGCACCGATGGCGGCGTGGTGCGGCTGGTGGCCAGCGGCGGCAATACCACCAACTCGGGCTTGATCAACGTCAGTGGCGTACATGGCGGCAAGATCCAGATGCTCTCCGACCAAGATGTGTTGGTGACGGGCGGTGTGCTTGACGCATCCGGGACATATGGCGGCGGTTCCGTGCTGGTCGGTGGCGACCAGCACGGAACCAATCTCGCGGTGCAAAATGCCGCGCACACGCTCGTGGACAACGGGGTCAGCATAAACGCAAGCGCCATTCAGGCCGGTGACGGCGGCAAGGTCGTTGTCTGGTCGGATCACGGCACTTGGTATTACGGCAACATTCTTGCGCGCGGCGGTACTTCGGCCGGCAACGGAGGGTTTGTCGAGGTTTCCGGCAAAGACTTCCTGCAGTTCGGCGGAACGGCGGATCGCCGGGCACCACATGGGCGGGCGGGAATGCTGCTGCTTGATCCGACCGATCTGACGATCTCCGCCACCGGACCTTCCGACGTCACGTGCACACTGGGCGACTGCTCGACAAACTCCGCAACCTCGACACTGACCACCGCCGCCTTGGAAGCGGCGTTGAGTGGAGGCGATGTCAATGTCGACGCGACGGCCGGCACGGGCACAGGCACGGGCACCATCAACTGGACCGATGGCAGTGTGGATGCTGGCGGTCACTCCTTGACCCTCACCGCCGATGGGGCGATCACGTTCAATGGCACGCTCACGAATGTTGCTGATCTCACGTTCGTCGGGGGGGAGCTTTCGGGGTCCGGCAACGCGTCGGGGACCGGTACGATATCCGGTCTGGTCAGCAAGACGTTCGCCCTGGGCGGAACGACCACCGGCACCGCCGGCGGCATCACGTTCCACGATTTCACCGCCGCCGACGCGGCGACCGTCACTGGCGCGGCGGGCTTCAACACCTCGGATAACAGCAGCCTAGGCATGAAGTTTGCCAACGCCACCAGCGTGACGGGTACGGGTGCGATCACGGGTCTGGGCAGTACCACGTTCAACCTGACCGGGGCCAATCTAGGTACCGTTGGCACCACCACGTTCAATGGTTTCGATACGGCGGATACCACGGCCGTCACGGGCGCTTCTGGTTTTGACGACTCGACAAAGACCAGCGGAGGCATGGCCTTTGCCAATGCGACCAGCGTTGGCGGCAGCGGCATCATCAGCAACGTTGCAGGCAGTTTCGCCGACGACACCCAGAAATCGACAACAAGCAACATCGTCTACGCGTGGTCTGGCTCAGTGTCCGGCAGTGGTGGCAACGTGACGGGGGTCACGGGCAACTTCAACATCGGTTCGAAGGTATCGACTGTCTCTGGCCTGGATTACAGCGGCTTCAATCTGACTACGGTGGCAGGCAGTGGCAGCAGCGCAACGATCATTGGAAGCAACCAGACCTACCACCTCACCGGTGCAAACGCGGGCAACAACGGCACGCTGAGTTGGACCTCGTTCGAGAACTTGAGCGACAGCGGTGCCGGCAACTTCGTGTTTGCCAATGGCGCGAGCGTCACGGGCACGTTGAGCGCGAGTGCGGGCACGCTGGATTACAGCGCGTACACCACGGCAGTGAACCTGGGCCTGGGTGGCACCGCCACCGGCACGGGTGGCTGGAGCGGCATCACCACGGCGAAGGGCGGTGCGGCCTCGGACACGATCAGCGGCAGCAATCAGACCTACAACCTGGTCGGGCTCAATGCCGGCAACAACGGCACCGTCGGCTGGAGCTCGTTCGAGAACATCGCCGATGCCGGTACCGGCACGATCACGGCAACCGGTGGGCAAACCTACAACCTGAGCGGCAGCAACGCCGGCACGATCGCGGGCTTGTTGTCGGGTAGCTACACCGGCATTGGCCACCTGAGCGACAGCGGTGCCGGCAACTTCGTGTTTGCGAACGGTGCGAGCGCCACCGGCACGCTGAGCGCGAGTGCGGGCACGCTGGATTACAGCGCGTACACCACGGCGGTGAACGTGGGCCTTGGCGGTACCGCCACCGGCACGGGCGGCTGGAGCGGCATCACCACGGCGAAGGGCGGTGCGGCCTCGGACACGATCAGCGGCAGCAACCAGACCTACAACCTCACCGGTGCGAACGCCGGCAACAACGGCACGGTCGGCTGGAACTCGTTCGAGAACATCGCCGATGCCGGTACCGGCACGATCACGGCAACCGGTGGGCAAACCTACAACCTGAGCGGCAGCAACGCCGGCACGATCGCGGGCTTGTTGTCGGGTAGCTACACCGGCATTGGCCACCTGAGCGACAGCGGTGCCGGCAACTTCGTGTTTGCGAACGGTGCGAGCGCCACCGGCACGCTGAGCGCGAGTGCGGGCACGCTGGATTACAGCGCGTACACCACGGCGGTGAACGTGGGCCTTGGCGGTACCGCCACCGGCACGGGCGGCTGGAGCGGCATCACCAACGTGAAGGGCGGTGCGGGGTCGGACACGATCAGCGGCAGCAACCAGACGTACAACCTGACCGGCGCGAACGCCGGCAACAGCGGCACGCTGAGCTGGACCTCGTTCGAGAACCTGAGCGACAGCACGGCGGGTAACTTCAAGTTTGCCGACGGCGCCGGCGTCAGCGGTACGCTGGCGGGCGGTGGTGCGGGCACGCTGGACTACAGCGCGTACACCACGGCGGTGAACGTGGGCCTGGGCGGCACGGCCACCAACACCGATGGCTGGAGCGGCATCAGCACGACGAAGGGCGGCTCGGCGTCGGACACGATCAGCGGCAGCAACCAGACCTACACACTGACCGGTACGAACGCCGGCAACAACGGCACGGTGGGCTGGACGTCGTTCGAGAAGATCGCCGACAGCGGTGCCGGCACGCTCAATGGCACGGGCCAGACCTACGCGTTGACGGGCAGCAACACCGGCACGGTGACGACATGGCTGCCGGGCGGCTTCACCGGTATCGGCAACATCGCCGACACGACGGGCACGGTGAACTTCGGCACGAGCGGTAGCGTCGCCGGCAACGTGACGGCCAAGACACTGGACTACAGCAGCTATGCCAGTGCGGTGACGTTCAACGTGCAGGGCAACTCGGCCGTGGGTATCGGTGGCACGTGGAGCGGCGTGAGCACGGTCACGGGCAGCGCCAACACCGACACGATCACGGGCAGCAGTGCGACCTACACGCTGACCGGCCTCAATGCGGGCAGCAACGGTGCCGGCTTGAGCTGGACGTCGTTCGAGAAGATCGCCGACAGCGGTGCCGGCACGCTCAATGGCACGGGCCAGACCTACGCGTTGACGGGCAGCAACACCGGCACGGTGACGACATGGCTGCCGGGCGGCTTCACCGGTATCGGCAACATCGCCGACACGACGGGCACGGTGAACTTCGGCACGAGCGGTAGCGTCGCCGGCAACGTGACGGCCAAGACACTGGACTACAGCAGCTATGCCAGTGCGGTGACGTTCAACGTGCAGGGCAACTCGGCCGTGGGTATCGGTGGCACGTGGAGCGGCGTGAGCACGGTCACGGGCAGCGCCAACACCGACACGATCACGGGCAGCAGTGCGACCTACACGCTGACCGGCCTCAATGCGGGCAGCAACGGTGCCGGCTTGAGCTGGACGTCGTTCGAGAATCTGGCGGACGCAACGGGTACGGTGGCCTTCGGCGCGGGCAGCAGCCTGAGCGGCAATGCGACGGCGAAAGTGCTGAATTACGGCGCCTATGGCAGCCCGGTGACGTTCGATCTGTCTGGTGGCGCCCACGGCACGACCGGCATCGGCGGCACGTGGAGCGGCGTGACTTCGGTCACGGGCAGCGCCGCCAGCGACGCGATCAATGGCCAGAGCCAGACTTACACGCTGACCGGAGCGAACGCCGGCACCAACGGCACGGTGGCTTGGACTTCGTTTGAGCGGATCGCCGACAGCGGCGTGGGCACGATCGGGGCCGCCAACCAGTCGTGGGCTCTGACCGGCCACAACCAGGGCACGGTGACGGCTCTCTCCGGTTCGTTCTCGGGCATCGGTAATCTGAGCGATACGGGAAGCGGAACTTTCCTGATGCACAGCGGGGTCGATGGCAGTTTGTCCGGCAACCTGGCGGCGGGCACCAATGGCACGCTGGATTACGCCGGCTACACCACGCCGGTGAACGTCAATCTGTCTGGCGCCGGCACAACGGGCGTCGGCGGAAGCGTCTCCGGCGTGGGTGCGATCAGCGCCAACAGCGATCTCGGCGTCAGCGGCACCTCTGGTTCGTCGCTCAGCGTCGCCACCTCGGGGACCGGGGTCACGACTACCCTGGGCTCGCTCGCGGTGGGATCGAATCTCACAATCCACGCCAGCGGAGCGATTTTGCAGACCGGCGACGGGATCACGGTCGGCGGCACCACGAGCATCGACTCCAGTGGCGGCGCGGTTGCCCTGACCAACTCCGGCAACGATTTCGTGGGCGCGGTGACGGTGGCCGGACAGGGTATTGCGCTGGTCGACAAAAACAACCTTGCGGTAGCTTCGGTCACCGACAGTGCCAATGGGGCGGTGAGCTTGATCGCCGGCGGCACGCTCTCGTTGCCGACGGCGGGGATCAATGCCGGCACCGGCGACCTCACACTGGCGTCCAATGGCGGTGCGCTGGCGACGGTGGGCACTCTTTCGGGAGGCAATGTTTCGTTGGCCGGATACAGCGGCCTGACCCTTGGCGGACCTGTTGCCGCAACGGGCACACTAGCCCTGTCCAGTAGCCAGGGCGCGATCAACCAGACGGCTGGTACCATCGCCGCAGGCATGCTGACCGGCAGCTCGGCGGGCAGCGCCATCCTGCTGCAGGCCAACCTGGTGGGTACGCTGGGCGCATTCACCACGGGTGGTGATTTCACCTTCAACAATGCCCAGAGCTTGACGGTGAACAACGCGCTGTCGGTCAACGGTGGTGCGGGCAACCTCACCCTGACGACGACCGGAGCGAGCTCGGACCTGACCCTGGCCAGCAACCTGACCGGCAACACGGTCATCCTGGGTGCAGGTCGCAACATCAACCAGACGGGCGGCGGAATCACCGCGACCAGGCTGACCGGCAACTCCACGGGCAGCACCACGCTCACCGGCGCCAACCTGATCGGCACACTGGGTGATTTCAGCGCGGCAGGGTTCAACCTCACCAATGCGCAGTCGCTGACCGTCAGTGGCGCGGTCGAAGGCGGCGCCAGCACCACGCTGACCACCACGGCCGGCGACCTGGCGATCAACGGTGCGCTCAGCGGCACCACGACCACGCTGATCTCGGCCGGTGCAATCACCGAAGGTGCCGGTGGCAACATCACTGCAAACCTGTTGACGGGCCATTCGGTCGGCAATGCCACGCTTGATGGCAATAACCATATCAACATATTGGGCAGCTTCAGCGCGGACTTCAGTCTGACCAACGGTCAGACACTGACTGTCGAGGGGCCGCTCGATGGTGGTCCATCCGTGGCGCTGACGACGACGGCCGGTGACCTGATCATCAATGGCGCGGTGAGCGGCGTCACCACGACGTTGACCTCGGCGGGGGCGATCAGTGAAGGTGCCGGCGGCAGCATCACCGCAGGCACCTTGACAGGCAGTTCCGTCGGCAATATCAACCTGCTCGGCACCAACCAGGTGGCTGCGCTGGGCGCGTTCACCAGCGGTGGCGACTTCGCCTTCAACAATGCCCGGACCCTGACTGTCAGCAATGCGCCATCGGCCAATGGCGGCGCCGGCAACCTCACCCTGACCACCACCGGGGCAGGTTCGGACCTGGTCTTGGCCAGCAACCTCGTCGGCAACACGGTGACGCTGGGGGCGGGGCGCAACATCAGCCAGACCGCCGGCGCGATCACCGCGACCAGGCTGACCGGCAGCTCCACCGGCAGCACCATGCTCAACGGCGCCAACCGGATCGGCACGCTGGGCAACTTCACGGCGGCGAGCTTCGCCCTGACCAATGCGCAGTCGCTGGTCGTGACCGGTTCCGTTGACGGCGGTGCCAACGCGACATTGACGACCACGACCGGTGATCTGGCGATCAACGGATCGGTGAAGGGCTCGACGACCACCCTGGTCTCCGCCGGGACCATCAGCGAAGGCGCCGGTGGCCTGCTCACCGCCGGCACGCTCACCGGCAGCTCGGCCGGCAGCACTACACTGAATGCCGCGAATCACGTAGGCACGCTGGGCGCATTCACCACGGGGGGTAATTTCACCTTCAACAATGCCCAGAGCCTGACGGTGAACAACGCGCCGTCGGCCAATGCTGGCGCGGGTAACCTCACCCTGACGACGACCGGGGCGAGCTCGGACCTGACCCTGGCCAGCAACCTGACTGGCAACACGGTCACCCTGGGTGCGGGTCGCAACATCAACCAGACGGGCGGCAGAATCACCGCGACCACGCTGACCGGCAACTCGACGGGCAGCACCACGCTCACCGGTGCCAACCTGATCGGCACACTGGGCGACTTCAGCGCGGCAGGGTTCAACCTCACCAATGCGCAGTCGCTGACCGTCAGTGGCGCGGTCGAAGGCGGCGCCAGCACCACGCTGACCACCACGGCCGGCGACCTGGCGATCAACGGTGCGCTCAGCGGTATCGCGACCGCACTCAACTCCGCTGGCGCGATCACCGAAGGCGCCGATGGCGTGATCACCGCCGCCACGCTGAGCGGCAATGCCGTCGGTCCCACGGTGCTGGGCAGCGAGGCCTCACCCAGCAAGAACATGGTCGATACGCTGGGCAACTTCACCTCGCTGGCCGGCTTCAGCATGACCAACGACAAGACGCTGACGCTGGCATCCGTCGCTGGCAGCAGCTTCTCGGTGAACGCTGGCACGTCGCCGTTCTACCTGTCCGTGACGCAGGGCGACCTGTTCCAGTTGGGCACGACGCCGGTGTACGACGGCGTGGGTGTCTGGGGTTCGACCGGCCGCATGGGCACCGGGTCCAAGCCGATCTACGTGGTGGGCACGGGTCCACAGACGATTGCCAATGTCGGCGTGGCGCCCGCGTACTTCTACGCGGTGGACAGCGCCGGCAACCTGCTGCCGTTGAGCGGCGGTTTCGCCATCAACGTACCCACTGTTTCGGGGGCCGGCAGTGCCCAGAACGGCATTCACGGCGATTCCTACATTGATCCGAGCGTGATCACCGCCAACTATCGTTCGTACGGCATCGTGCCCTCCGGCGTGCGGTTGCCGCCTGACCAGCAGAGCGGCTGCGACCCGGACCAGCCCGACCAGGCCGCCTGCCAGGATCCTGACGCGCTGGGGATGGTCATGCCATGGCCGAACGCGCCGCAGTGACGGGCCTCGGCAAACTCGGAGCAGGCATCGCGATGGCGATGCTTGCGCTGGGTCTGGCCAGTCCCGGACCGGCTGTGGGCCAGGGGACGGCGCAGATCGCACCGCGGCTGACTGGGGAGTTGATCGTCGCGCAACTGGACGCGGCGCAACACGACCTCGCCGCGCGGGCGGCCGCGGCGCCCGGTTCCAGCCTCGCGGCGACCAGCCAGAAGCTGGCCGACCTGGGCCAGGATTTGCGCAAGGCGTTGGGCAAGGACCTGGTCAAGCCGATCGACACGCTCGGCAACGACGAGAAGGCACAGGCCTACCGCGCCGAGGCCGTGGTGCAGCGTGCGCAGGCATTCCTGGAGGCGAGCAGGGGTTGCCTGGGCCAGGATGTCGTCGCGATGGCCGATGCCCTGGCCCGCACCGTGGCGCTCAAGGCAACGGCTTCCGGCGGATCGAAATTGCCGCCGGTGATCAATGGCGTCGAGACGCTGGACCGGCGGCCGCTGTTCGTCCTGCATGGCGACGGCGCCGGGGCGGCGTTCGCCTTGACCGGCGAGAACCTGCTCGACGCGCAGTGCGCCAGCCCGGTCGTCAGCGCGGCCGACGCGCAGGGCAAGCCGCAGGCGGTGCAGCCGGAGGTGACCGGCGTGCTGCCCAACCGCATCGAGTTGAAGCTGCCGGCGGGTTCGCTGCCACCGGGCAGCTACGTGCTCAACGTGGTGGCGCAGCGCAAGGTATTCCTGCTCGGCTGCACGGCGCAGCCACCCGCGTCGGCCGTGCTGGAGGTGGCGCCGGCGCCGAAGGTGTCGGTGAGTTACTCGGTGACCCAGACCTGCCCGGCGCCCGGTGGCGGGCAGGGACGCGCCTTGCCGGCAGTCACCGGCGACATGCCGGTCGGTGCCGGCAAGGGCACGGTGGCGAAATATGTCGCCGTCGACGGTTGCGCCGATCCGCTCAGCTACGCCATCAGTGCGACGGTGACGTTCGGCGACGGGCACAGCAGCACGGTGGGGCCGATCAGCCAGATCGCCTCGGCCGGCATCACGGCCGGGCTTCCCGGCGGCTTGTCGCTGAGCTGGGACCCTTCGGTGCACCAGCTCGTGGTGCGCCCCGCAGCCGGCAGCTGCAAGGGCGTCTACTGAGTTTGCGCGACCCTCACGCGGAGGCTACTCGTCCTCCGGCGTCCCGGAGACCACGCGCAGCTCGGAAATGCCACCCGGCGCGAGATCCCTGAGCAGGTCCATGAAATCCATGCCGACCAGCCGCTGCGCACGCCGCAACAGCAGCGGCACCGGACTGGAGGGCTCGCAGCGCGTGTAGTAATCGCAGATCTCGTCCAGTCGGCGCATCACGTCCTGCGGTCCCGAGATCGGGCCCGAAGCGCGTGCCGCGCCCGGGGCTCCGCCTTCCGCCCCGCCTTCGCCGGCCTCGTCACCGCTCGCTTCGGCGGGCAGCCGGCGTGCCAGCTGCGGATCGAGGAATTTCTTCAACTCGTAGATGTCGCTGAGCAGGTTCTTGAAGTCCGGCCCCATCGTGCCGACGCGATCGGTAAACAGGGCGTCGATGGCCTTGGCGTGCTCCAGCGACTCGCTGATCGCGGCAGTGGTCTGGACCAGCTCCTCCTCCGAGCAATCCATGCAGCAAGCTTCCATCTCGGTCAGGCTGGGTTCGGGGCCGTCGGACGGAGTGGTCAGCTTCAGCGTGCCGTTGGCGATGCGCAGGTCGCGCAGGGTGAAGCGGCCCATGCGCGGCGATTGCACGAACGGGGTGGTGCGGAAGTAACCCAGCACGCTCTGCAGGTTGCCCAGCGGCACCACCGCGTTGACGCGCATGGTCGGGTCGTTGTCGTCCTCGGCATCAAGCTGCGGGTGCACGCTGTCCCAGAATTGCTCCAGCAGGCCGCGGACCAGCGCCAGCCCCGCGCTCCAGCCGGGCATGCCCGAGCTGCGCATCCACGCTGTGGTCAGGTGCACCGCCGGACGCAGGTCTTTCGAGCGCAGCAGGATGGCCTCGGAAAGCTCGGCGACCTTGTCCCAGTCCGGCTCTTCGGCGGCCTTGACCGTGTCGCCCACGGCGCGCTCGGCCTTGGGCGCGGCGGCGCGCTCGAGTGCTAGAAACTCCGGGTCGTATTCGAGATCCGGTCCGGCCGGCGAATCGTCGGATACCGGGGCCAGCAGCGGCTCCAGGTTGTATCGCGCCATGGATCTCCCCCCGTGGTCGAATGGTCCCCGCATTATCGCCCATTGGCTGGACAAAACCACAGGCCGGGAGCGTGCCGGCGGCGCGCCGGATCAGCGCGTGAAGCGGCGCACCCAGGCGACGTAGTTGTCGACGAAGCCCTGCACGAACTTGCGCGTGCCGTCGCTGGCAATGCTGCCGTCGTCGGCGATCAGCTCGTCCTTGAAATGGATGAACACCTCCGGCTGGGCCAGCGTGGGCACATCCAGGTAGGCCAGCACGTTGCGCAGGTGCTGTTGCGCCATCGAGGTGCCGGTCGAGCCGATCGAGGTGCCGATCACCGCCGCCGGTTTGCCGGCGAACGAGTTGGTGCCCCAGGGGCGCGAGGCGATGTCGATCGCGTTCTTCAGCACGCCCGGGATCGAGCGGTTGTACTCGGGCGTGACGAACAGCAGCCCGTCCGCCCCTTCGATATCCTTCTTCAGCCGCGTGGCGGTGGCCGGGTAGGCGGCGTCGAAATCCTGCGAGTACAGCGGCAGGTCGTTGATCTGGATGTGGCGGAACGCAAGGTCGCCCGGTGCCAGTTTCTCCACTGCGCGGGCCAGTCGACGGTTGAACGAATCTGCACGCAGGCTGCCTACCAGCACGGCAATCTTGATCTGGCTCATGTTCGGCTCCTCGTGGGGATGTGGAAGAATGGACGTCCGGCCAATGTACTGCGCCGTCGGGTTAAAAGCGCATGAACCCGACCGCACCCGCGCTGGCAGCCTGTACTCTTTGCCGTTCGCCGCAGCGGCCGCCTTTCATCGACCGAATCGAATCGCCATGCAATCCATCGAAACCCTGATCGACGACGCCTTCGAGCGTCGCCACGCACTCACCCCATCCGAGATCGAAAGCCATCTGCGGCCGGCCGTGGGGCAGGTGCTCGACCTGCTCGAATCCGGCGAGCGCCGCGTCGCCGAGCCGGACGGCCACGGCGGCTGGACGGTGAACCAGTGGCTCAAGAAGGCCGTGCTGCTGTACTTCCGCATCAACGACAACCGCGTGGTCGACGGCGGCCCGGCGCAGGCGTTCGACAAGGTGCCGCTGCGCTTCGCCCACGGCAATGACGCCGAACTGCAGCAGCTCGGTGCGCGCGTGGTGCCCGGCGCACTGGTGCGCCGCGGCGCGCACATCGCGAAGGACGCGGTGCTGATGCCCAGCTACGTCAACATCGGCGCCTGCGTCGGCGCCGGCACCATGGTCGACACCTGGGCCACGGTGGGTTCCTGCGCGCAGATCGGCGCGGGCGTGCACCTGTCCGGCGGCGTCGGCATCGGCGGCGTGCTGGAGCCGTTGCAGGCCAACCCCACCATCATCGAGGACGGCTGCTTCATCGGCGCGCGCTCCGAGGTGGTCGAGGGCGTGGTGGTGGAGAAGGGCAGCGTGATCGGCATGGGGGTTTTCCTGGGCCAGTCCACCCGCATCTACAACCGCGCGACCGGCGAGGTGAGCTACGGCCGCGTACCGGCCGGCAGCGTGGTGGTGGCCGGCAGCCTGCCGGCGAAAGACGGCTCGCACAGCCTGTACGCCGCCATCATCGTCAAGCAGGTGGATGAAAAAACCCGCAGCAAGACCAGCATCAACGACCTCCTGCGAGCTGCCACATAGGAGCCCGCTCGCGGTCGATGCCCTGGCGGGCATCGGGATTCGGGATTCGCAGAAGCAAGAGCATCGCCCGCGAGCGGGCTCGTACAGGAAGGAAGATCGGGATGACGACTGTTTATGGATTGCCCACTTGCGACACCTGCCGCAAGGCGCGCAACTGGCTGGTCCGCTTCGAGGTGCCGCATGATTTCGTCGACTACCGCGCCAACCCGCTGCCGGCGTCGACGCTGAAGGACTGGGCGGCGCAGCTCGGCGGCTGGGAGAAGCTGGTCAACAAGTCCTCCACCACCTGGCGCAACCTGCTGCCGCAGCGCAAGAACCCCGGCAGCGACCCGGAGTGGACACTGCTGCTGAAGGAATATCCCGCGCTGATCCGCCGTCCGGTGGTGGTGCGGGACGACGGCACGGTGAGCGTGGGCTTCACCGACAACGGCTTCAAGAAGCTGTTCGGGCGCTGACGTGTCGATGCGGCTTTCGAAGATCGGGTTGGTGGCGACGATCGCACTGTGGCTGGCGCTGGTCGCGTTCGGCAACCTCACCGACTACGGCAGCAACCTGGTCTTCGTGCAGCATGTGCTGGCGATGGATTCGATCTTCCCCGACGCCGCCATCCACTACCGCGCGATCCATGCACCGCTGCTGCAGCATGCCGCCTACGTTCTGATCATCGGCGCCGAAGCACTGGCCGCCGTCCTGTGCGGCGCCGGCGCCTGGCGCATGTGGCGCGCGCGCCGTGCGCCTGCGACGGCGTTCCGGTGCGCCGGTCAGCTCGCCGTGGCCGGCCTGGGCGTCGGCGTGCTGTTGTGGCTGGGCGGCTTCATGGCGATCGGCGGCGAATGGTTCGGCATGTGGATGTCCACGCAGTGGAACGGGCTGGGCAGCGCATTCCGCTTCGTCGTCGTGTTGCTGCTGGCGCTGGTCTGGCTCGGCCAGCGCGACGACGAGCTCGGTGATTGACGATGACCCACGGCCGCACCCGCCGCTTCCGCAACAACCTGCGCATCGAGCGCGACAACGCCGCGCTGTACGCGCGGCTGGCCGAGCTGGCCGACGACCCGCAACTTCAGCACGCCTACCGGCGCATCGCCGCGGGCGAGCGCGGCAATGCGCAATTCTGGGAGGCGCGCCTGCGCGAACTGGGCGAGGCCGTGCCGCGGCAGCGGATCGGCCTGCGCGTGCGCGCGCTCAGCTGGTTTGCGCGACGCTTTGGCACCGAGTTCGTGATGCCGACCGTGGTGCGGTTGGCGCACGCGGATCATGAGGCCACGCCGGTCGACCGCAGCGGCCACCGCGACCACTTTCCGTTGCCGCGTCCGGCCGGTCCGCACGGGTTGCGCCATCGCGCGCAGAGCGGCAACACCTTGCGCGCCGCCGTGCTCGGCGCCAACGACGGGCTGGTGTCCAACGTCAGCCTGGTGATGGGCATGGCCGGCGCCGCCACCGGCGATCGCGCCGTGCTGCTGGCCGGCCTGGCCGGCCTGGTCGCAGGCGCGTGCTCGATGGCCCTGGGCGAGTGGCTGTCGGTCAACAGCTCGCGCGAGTTCTACCAGGCGCAGATCACCGAGCGCGCCGAACGCCTGGCGGTGGCCCCGGAAGATGGCCGCGAACACATCGCCGGCATCTATCGCGACAAGGGGCTGGAACCGGCGGCGGCCGAGCACCTCGCCGAACACGTGACCGAAACGCCGCGCGCGGCGCTGGACATGCTGGTGCGCGAGGATCTCGGCGTCGACCCGGCCGAGCTGGGCGGCTCGGCCTACGGCGCGGCGATCTCCTCGTTCTGCCTGTTCGCCTGCGGCGCGCTGTTTCCGGTGGCGCCGTATTTCTTTCTGGGCGGACAAGCGGCATTGCTGGCCAGCGTGGCTTCCACTGCTGGCGGATTGGCGCTGATCGGCATCGGCACCTCGCTGTTCACCGGGCGCAGCATGCTGTTCTCGATCGCCCGGCAATTCGTCATCACCAGTGTCGCGGCCGCGATCACTTTTGGCGTGGGGTATTTGCTGGGCGTGGTGCTGAGCTAGCTTGGTATGCTGCGGCATCCCCCGGCACTGCGCAGAAACCCCATGTCCGACGTGCTCGAACTTGCCCGCGACCTCATCCGCCGTCGTTCGGTGACGCCGGAAGACGCCGGTTGCCTGCCCTTGATCGGCGAGCGCCTGGAACGCGTCGGCTTCCACGTCGAGCACCTGCGCTACGGCGAGGTCGACAACCTGTGGGTCACCCATGGCGCCGCCGGTCCGACACTGGTCTTTCTCGGCCACACCGACGTGGTGCCCAGCGGTCCGGAAGCCGCCTGGCAAAGCCCGCCGTTCGAACCGACCATCCGCGATGGCCGTCTATACGGCCGTGGCGCCGCCGACATGAAAGGCTCGGTGGCAGCGATGGTGGTCGCACTGGAGCAGTTCGTGGCCGCGCATCCCGAGCATCGCGGCCGGCTCGGCCTGTTGCTGACCAGCGACGAGGAAGGTCCGACCAATCTCGACGGGGTGCGCCGCGTGGTCGAGCATTTCCGCGGGCGCGGCGAGCGCATCGACTGGTGCGTGGTGGGCGAGCCATCCTCGAAGGAAACACTCGGCGACCTGATTCGCGTCGGACGTCGCGGCTCGCTGTCCGGCACGCTCGTCGTGCGGGGCGTGCAAGGCCACGTGGCGTATCCCGAGAAGGCGCTCAACCCGATCCACGCCTTCGCTCCCGCCCTGGCCGAACTCGCCGCCGAGCGCTGGGACGAAGGCAATGCGGATTTCCCGCCCACCTCGTTCCAGGTCTCCAACCTCAACGCCGGCACCGGCGCGAACAACGTGATCCCCGGTGAACTCGTCGCGCTGATCAATTTCCGCTACTGCACCGCCAGTCGCGCCGACGACCTGCGCGCGCGCACCGAGGCGATCCTGCATCGCCATGGACTCGACTTCGCACTCGACTGGAATCTCTCCGGCGAACCCTTCCTCACCCCGCCCGGCGGCGCGTTGCGCAAAACCGTGGTGGCAGTCTGCCGCGAGCTGTGCGGCATCGATCCCGAACAGAGCACCGGCGGCGGCACCTCGGACGGCCGCTTCATTGCCCCGATGGGTGCCGAAGTTGTCGAGCTCGGCCCGGTCAACGCCACCATCCACAAGGCGGACGAGTGCGTGGACGTGGCGGAGCTGGAGAAACTGCCGGCGGTGTATCGGGCGTTGTGCGAGCGGTTGCTGGCCGGGGCCTGAGCTGGCGATGACGCTTCAACAGGCGAGTCTCGACCGCCGTGGCGGTGCCTGCATCAGGCAAGTCAACGCATCCGGATCAGCGCCTCAAGGTCGTGGTTGGCCATCCGCATCCCGCCGCACCGTCGGCGGCGTGGTCTCGTGCGGCTGGCCGCCCTTGAGCCCCTGGCGGAAATCGGCGATGGCGCTGCCGAGGTCGCGGCCGACGTTGCGCAGCTTGCCGGTGCCGAAGATCAGCACTGCCAGTACGAGCAGCACGATCCAGTGCGAGAAACTCTCCAGTCCGGGCATGTTGCGGGTTCCTGTCATGGGTGGGGGCGTGGATGCGCCGGCGAAAGCGCGGCTTGCGGATGGCTCGACAGGCCGAGCGACGGCGTGGGCGCAGCGAGGCATTGCAGCGTGCCGTGAGCGCCGCTGGCCCGGGCGGGGCAGCGGTAGTCCAGCGTGGCCACCAGTGCGGGCGTGATCTCGGCGAAGTCGACCACGGCGCCGCCATGCTCGCGTGCGAATGTTTCCGCGACAGCGCGGCTGGCGAACGGCGCCAGGGTCGGTCCCATCGAGCCGGCCAGCGGCTGCCAGGCCACGTAGACTGCGGTGCGCGCGTCGATGAAGCTGGCGGCGGCGTGATCGGGTTGCTGCCAGTCGATGCGCGCGCTGTCCTGCACGAACAGTTCCTGCAGCGCGGACTGGTTTTCCGGTTGCAGCACGTAGGCGAAAAAGTCGCGGGTGGAATCGAACACCAGCGGCTTGGCGCGGCCGCTGATCCAAGCCTCGGCGCGCGGGCCGGGCGAGCCGTCCAGGTACATGCCGCACACCGCGCAGGCATCGTCCGGGTGGGTGTCGACGGCGTGGCGTGCGGGTGCGGGATTGCCGCCGCAACCGGTCAGCAGGGCCAGCGCCAGCACGAAGACAGCGCGGCGCAGGTTGGTCATCGGCAAGCAGGGCATGTGCGAACTCCTTCAGATTTCCTTGCGCCGGAACGCGAGCATCGCCCAGGCGAACGGCGCCACCGCCCAGCCCAGCAGCAGCGCGTAGAGCAGGGCTGGCGGATAGACGTGGTGGGCGGTCATGCCGGTCAGCAGGTCGTTGCCGGCGCCGTCGCCCAGCGCGGTGAGGTTGACCAGCCGGAACACGTCGACCGGGTTGAACAGCAGCAGGTACGGATACACCGCGCGCTCGACCGGGTTGCCGCCGCTGACCACCAGCAGCGCCAGCAGCGCCAGGTCGAACAGCACCACGCTCACCAGCCAGCCGACCAGTGCCAGTCCGGCGGCGCGCGACTTGTCGGCGGTCTGCACGCTGATCAGGCAGGCCAGCCCGACGAAGCAGGCGCCGAGCAGGGATGCGCTGAGGATGAAGCGGCCGATCTGCAGCCACGCCTGCATCGTCTGCTCCGGCGGCTGCATCCACTGCATGATCGCGACCGCGAGCCCGAAGCCGGCCAGCGTGGCGGCGGCCAGCGCACTGCAGTGGCCGAGGAACTTGCCGGCCACCAGTTGCCCGCGCGAGAGCGGATAGCTGAGCATCAGCAGCAGGGTGCCGTCGTCGCGCTCGCCGACGATGCTGCCATAGGCAATCAGCAGGCCGATCAGCGGGATCACGAACGCGCCCAGCGTGGTCAGGCTGGCCAGCGTGGCGTCGAACGAGGTGAAGCCCACGCGTCCGGCTGCCGCACTGCCGAACCAGGCGATGCCCAGCGCCAGCAGCGCGAACAGGATGGTCAGCGCGATGGTCCAGCGGTTGCGGAAGTCGTCGCGGAATTCCTTGGCGGCGACGGTGAGGATCGGGTTCATGCGGCCACCTCCGCGGTGGATGGCGGGCCGGCGCCGAGCCAGTCGTAGAGTTGTGCCAGCGTCGGCTCGCGCACGTCGAGATCGACGATCGCCGGGTCGGCCAGCAGCTCGCGCAGCATGCGCAACTTGCTGGCGCGCGGCACCTGCAGTTCCAGCCGGCCATCGGGGCGCGGCTGCGCCGACAGGCCGCCGGTTTCAAGGCGCGCGAGCAATTCGGGCATCGCCTGCTCGTGCGTGCGCAACAGCACCTGCGCCGGCAGCGCGGCCTGCTCGCCCAGCGCGTGCAGGCTGCCGGCGGCAAGCAACTTGCCCTGGCGCAGGATCAGTGCGCCGTCGATGTGCGGTTCCAGTTCGGCCAGCAGGTGCGAGGAGACCAGCACGCAGCGGCCATCCGCGCGCAGCTCGCCGACGATGCGGTACAGCTCGCGGGTGGCCTGCGGGTCGAGGCCGGTGGTCGGTTCGTCCAGCAGCACCAGATCGGGCGAACCCAGCAGCGCCTGCGCGAGGCCAAGGCGCTGGCGCATGCCCTTCGAATATGTGCCGATGCGCCGGTCGGCGGCGTGGGCCAGGCCGACGCGGTCGAGCAGCGTGGCAATTTGTGCGCGTGGTGCCTGCTTCAGTCGCGCCAGGTAGTCGAGCAGTTCGCGGCCGGTGAGGTTGCCGTAGAAGGTGGCGCTCTCGGGCAGGTAGCCGATGCGCCGGCGCAGCGCGTGCGCGCGCCACGGCGACTGGCCAAGCACCTCCAGCCGGCCGCCGCTGGGTGCGATCAGGCCAAGAATGAGTTTGATCAGCGTGGACTTGCCCGCGCCGTTGTGGCCGAGCAGGCCGATCACCTGGCCGCGCGGCACGACGGCGCTGATGCCGTCGAGTGCGGCGAGGTCGCCGTAACGCTTGGCCAGTGCGTGGCATTCGATCGGGTGGTTCATGGCGTGGCCGGGGAAGTTTTCATCAGCGGGTGGCTGTCCTGCACCGAGGGCGGCGTGAACACGGGGAACGCGCGCTGCACGTAGCGCATCAGCAGCACCGCGGGGCTGGACATCAGGTTGCGCGCGGAGGGGTATTTCCACAGCAGCACGTCGACGCCGTCGTTGGGACGGAACGGGATGTCGCCGATGCCGTCGGCGTCCAGGTCCCAGCCCAGGTAGTCGCTCCAGAAATTGCCGCGGCCGCGCTCGGACCACTCCTGCGCCAGGTTCTGCACGTACTTCACCTGGATGCGGTTGTCCTGGAAATGGTTGCCCCACAACCGGTTGTTCTCCGAGCCGGCGGTGACGTGGATGCCGATCTGCGAGTCGGCGACGAGGTTGTCGTGGAAGTCGTTGAACTGCGACAGGTAGACGAACAGGCCCTTGCCTTCGGTGCCGTCGATCAGCCCGCCCTGGGTGTCGCGCTGGCCGTTGATCCGGCGTATCAGGTTGCCGGCGATCTCGCTGTGCGAGATGTAGTTGAGCAGGAAGCCGTAGGATTCGTCGTCCTCGGCGGTGTTGCCGATCACCTTGAGGTGATCGGACGACATCAGCGCGTACCCGGCGAGGTTGCCGCGGCTGACGTTGTCCCGCAGCAGGTTGTGCTGGGAATACATGTAGTGGATGCCGTAGCGCACCTCGTGCACCACGTTGCGCGCGATGGTGTTGTGAGGGCTGACGTAGACGTAGATGCCGTCGCGCGAGTCGGCCACGTCGTTGTCCTCGATGGTGCAGCCGGTGTCGTTCCACAGGTGGATGCCGTCGCCGCGGTCGGCCACGCGCAGCGAGCGCATGCCGCGGATCACGTTGTGCGCGACGCGCACGTTGGCCGCGCCGTCGAGGTAGACGCCGAACAGGCTCTCCTCGATGCGGTTGCCCTCGAGCGTGACGTCGCGCGCCTGGCGCTCGACGAAGATGCCGGCGTTCATCGCGGTGAGATCGGTGCCGCTATGGCGGATGGTCAATCCACGCACGGTGACCTGCGCGGCGCCGATGCGCACCACGTCGCCTTCGCCGCCGCCGTCGAGAACGGCGCCGGGTTCGCCGACGAGGGTGACCGGCTTGTCCAGCCGCAGGTGCACCACGTGCACGCCGGTCGGCACGCTGATGGTGGTACCCGGCGGCGCCGCGGCCACGATCTGCTCCAGCGACTCGCGCGCATGCACCGGCGCCGCCGGCGGCCATGCCAGCATCAGGAACGCGAGGAAACGAAGTGCATGCATGGGAACGGCGATCCGCTCGTGCCGCCGCGCACTGCGCGGCGGCACGACGCGGCTCAGGCCTCGACCAGCATCCGCCCGCTCATCTCCATGTGCATCGCATGGCAGAAGAACGTGCAGTAGTACCAGAACACCCCCGCCTTGTCGGCGGTGAAGGTGGCCGAGGCGGTGGCGCCGGGGCTGATCTCCATGTTGATGCCGTAGTTGACGATGCAGAAGCCGTGGCTGACGTCCTCCACCGCGTCGATGTTGGTTACCACCACGGTCACCTCGTCGCCCTTCTTCACCTTGAAGCTGCCCATGCTGAAGATCGGCGCGGCCGAGGTCATGTACACGAACACCTTGCGGCCTTCGCGGATGACCTTGCTGTCGGACAGCACGTTGACGCCGTGCTTCTTCGCCATCGCCACCGTCTCGGCGAAGAACGGGTCGTCGCGGTCCCAGCTCTTCCTGACCTTGTCGATCAGCTGCCGGCGGTGCAGCAGGATCACGTCGTGCGGTTCGGCGTAGACCGGGCCGTCGGCGACCAGCTTCATGGTCTCGCCGGAGATGTCGATGAGCTGGTCGTTGTCCGGATGCAGCGGGCCGGTGGGCAGGAAGCGGTCCTTGGAGAACTTGTTCAGCGACACCAGCCACTTGCCGTCGGCGTCGCGCGTCTCGCCCATCGAGGTATGGCAGTGCCCGGGCTGGTAGGCTACGTCGATCTTCTGGCGCAGGTAGGCGACCTTCTTGCCGTCGTGGGCGGCGATCGCGTCGGCGATGTTCCACTTGGCGATCTGGCTGTCGATGAACAGCGTGGTGTAGGCGTTGCCGCGACCATCATAGGCGGTGTGCAACGGACCCAGGCCCAGTTCGGGCTCGGCCACCACCGTATCGCGCGGGTCCTTGAGCTTGCCGGCGAAGCAGTCGTCGATGCGGCTCCACTCCATCACGGTGACGGTGGGCGAGAGCTTGCCGTTGGCCACCACGTACTTGCCGTCGGGGCTGGCGTTGATGCCGTGCGGGTTCTTCGGGATCGGGATGTACAGGGTGAACGAGGAGCCGTGGCGGCCGTCGAGCACCGGCACCTTGGAGCTGCCGATGGTCTTGAACTCGCCCTTCTTCACCGCTGCCTCGATGCGCGCGATGTTGAACACCACCGCCCAGTCGCGCTCGGCCTGCATCGTGCCGGGCAGGTCCATGCCGCCCTCGCTGTTGTAGCAGGTGGAGATGGCGTACTTGCCGGCGTAGTCGGCCTCGGTGTTGTCCAGGTTGCCGTCCACCAGCACCTGCCAGACGACTTCCATGGTGTCGCCGTCGAGCGCGCTGAACATGGTCTGGTACTTTTTCGGATCGTCCAGGTCGCGCCCGTCGTTCGGTGCCGGGACCATGAACTCGCCATTGGCGAATACGTAGCCGGTGCGCGGCGCGCGCTGCACGCGCAGGCCGTGGATCGCCTGCACATTGGGCACGTCGGTGATGCGGTCGCAGCGCATCACGTCGCAGCGGATGCGCGCGACGCGGGTGTGCGCCTTGTCGTTGATGAAGATGTAGCGGCCGTCGTAGTGGCCGTCGGTCTGGCTCATGTGCGGGTGGTGGCAGTCGCCGCCCGGCGGGAAGTTCGGGCCGAGCACGCGCTTGCTCTCGTTGGTGACGCCCCAGCCGATGGTGAAGTCGGGGTTGAACACCGGGATGCGCATCAGCTCGCGCATCGAGGGCACGCCGACCAGACGCACCTCGCCGGACTGGCCGCCGCTCCAGAAGCCGTAGTACTCGTCGAGCTGGCCGGGCGGCACGTGGTCGGAAGCGGCTTCGTGCTCGCCGTGCTCGCGCTGGCGTTCGCCATCGTGTCCGGCGGCGGCACCTTCCGCGCCACCGTGGTCCCCCTTGCGACCGCAGCCCGCCAGTGCCAGTCCCGCCGCGCCGGCCAGGCCGGCAAGCGCGCTGGTCCTGATGAAGTTGCGACGCGCGGGGTCGGCGCCTTCCTCGATTGCTTCGGGTTTGATTTTCGATTCGTCGTGCATGGCTTCCATCCGCAGAGGCAGGTGAGGTGGGGATCAGTCGGCGACGGGCGCCGGCTCTCGGGTTTCCGGCGCGTTCGCCGGGGTAATCAGCGCGATCGGCGTGGGCAACGGCCGCGCGGCGCGTTCGCGCTTCTTGCGTTGCTGTACCACCGGCGGGCACTTGTGGTCGTTGACGCGGGTGACCTGGCAATCCAGGCAGTAGTGGCATTCGTTGAAGTCGATGCGGCCATCCGCATGGATCGCCTTGACCTCGCACTCGTTGGCGCAGACCTGGCAGGGGCTGCCGCACTCGGGGCGTCGGCGCAGCCATTCGAACAATCGCCAGCGTCCGGACACGGCCAGTCCGGCACCCAGCGGGCAGACATAGCGGCAATAGAACTTGTGGTTGAACGCGGATACGCCGATCAGCAGCACCGCGTAGAGCACGTAGCTCCACGAGCGCGCGAAGTGCAGGGTGAACGTGGTCTTGAACGGCTCGATCTCGGCGTAGTGCTCGGCCGTGTTGAGCGACTGAAGCGACATGCCGAACAGCACCAGCAGGATGACGTACTTCAGCGCCCACAGCCGCTCGTGCACCGCCCGCGGGAACTCGAACTGCGGCACGTGCAATCGCTTGGCCGCGTTGTTCACCAGCACCTGCAGCGCACCGAACGGGCACAGCCATCCGCAGTAAACGCCGCGCCCGAGCAGCAGCAGGGTGGCGGCGACGAATACCCACAGGATGAAGATCAGCGGGTCCATCAGGAAGGTTTCCCAATGGAAGCCGTGCAGCACCGACTGGATGAAGGTGAAGATGTTCACCACCGACAGCTGCGCCAGCCCGTGCCAGCCGATGAACACCAGCGTGTAGATCAGGAAACCGGTGCGCACGCGTTCGAGCAGCACGGGCCGCGTCACCAGCCAGTCCTGGAACAGCAGGATCAGCGTCAGCACGGTCAGCCCCGCCAGCAGCACGGCGATGTCGATGCGCCGGCCGTACCAGATCTTCTGCCACAGTGCGGCGTCGGCCGGCAGTGCATCGGACTGCGAGTCGGTGCTGCTCTCCGGTCGGGTGGTGTAGACCGCCGGCATGCGGTAGTCGCGGGTGAAGGTGTGGTAGATGCTCTGCAGCGGGCCGACCTGGCGGTTCACCATCAGTTGCAGCGTCCACGGCCGGGTCGCGTCGAAGCCGCTGCCGCTGTTGCGCACGATGAAGATCGCCTGCTCGACGAAGTCGGGCTTGCCACGCAACGGGGTGTCGTTCAACTGAACCAGGTCGGTGTCCTTGAACAGCACCAGCTTGCCGTCCTGCAGCACGTGCACGCGGTCGAAGATGCCGCCGCGCACATAACCCACGCCCTTGAACGAATAGATGCCGTTGGCCATCACCGCGATCGCCGAGTCGCCGGGCTTGAGCTGCCTCATCAGGTCGGCGTGGGCGGTCGGGCCGAGCAGGTTGCGGCCCACCGTGGGCGGGGTGACGTCGGCGAAGTACAGGTCAATGAAGACATCGCCCTCGTGGCCGGGCGCCGGCGCGGTGGGATCATCGACCAGGCCGCTCTCCGGCTGGCCCTTGAAGGCGTCGGTGATCGCCTGGCGCTTGAGCTGCAGGTGGCTGATCGCGCCGTTGCCGGTCAGCGTGTCCCAGTCGGTCGGCTGGTAGTAGTCGGCGCGCACGGCGGCGACTTTGGCGTCGGTGTCGGTCGCGCCGGCGATCAGCTTGCGCGAGGCGGCCACCTTCAGCGCCGAGTTCATGATCGTCTCGTTGACCACCATCGAGGTCACCGTGGCGCTGCTGATCGCGTCGATGCGCACGCTGCCGCTGGCGCCGCCGCCGACCACGATCTGGTCGTCCACGCGATGGCCGATGTAGCGCGCCACGAAGTCGTACAGCTTCTGCACCGGAATGCCGACCAGCAGGATCGGCTCGTGCTGCTCCAGCACGCGTGCGTCGCGGATGCTGCCGTCGGTGCCGATCGACACCAGCAGGTTGATCGGCGCGCCGGAGTAGGCCGGCACCGGCGCTACCATCACCGTCTCGAACACGTAGCCGATCACCTTGTCGCCGTGGTACACGGCTGCGGCGGGCGGGGTGCCCTCGACGTCGCCGAAACGGTCGGCCTGCGCGAACACCTGGTGCAGCTGCGGATACTTCGCGTCGATGCCGGCCAGCGCTGCCGAGGCGGGCAGCAGCAACAGCAGCGCGAGCAGCAGCCGGGCGATGAGTGAGCGTGCGTCGCGCATCAGGCCAGCTCCGCCGTGCCGGCGATCAGCGGCAGTTCGCGCGAGCGCCAGCGCTGCTCTCCGGTGCGCGAGAACGCCAGCCACTGGTGGTCCCGCGCGTCCATCAACGACGACAGCCGCGGCAGCTCCAGCGAAAACGCCGCCGTGCTCATGCCGTCGGCCAGCACCGAACGTTGCGCCATCACGGTCACGCTGGAATAGCTTTGCGGCGACCAGCCGGTGCGCGGGTTGACGATGTGGAACAACCGCCGGTCGGCGGAGAAGAACACGCGGTAATTGCCCGACGTGGACAGCGCCGCGTTGCGCAGCTGCAGTACCGCCGCCACGCGGCTGACGTCGCGCGGATCGACGATGCCGACGTTCCAGTGCCGCTCGGGGTCGTTGCCGCAGATCGCGTGGATGTCGCCACCGGCGTCGATCAGGCCGTACTCGATGCCGGCGCCGCGCAGCGCGGCGATACCCTGGTCGACCACGTGGCCCTTGGCGATGCCGTCCAGCGTGATCGCCATGCCCGGGCGCAGCAGCCGCGCGCCGCGCGCATCGAGTGCGAGGTCGCGGTAGCCGACCAGCGCGTCGCGGCTTTCGGCCACGCGTTGCTCGTGCGCGTCGGTGGCCGCCGTGCCGCGCAGCGTTTCGAAGTAGCGCAGCACCGGCAGCACGGTCGGATCGAACGCGCCGTCGGTAAGCCGCGACAGCGACAGCGCCTGGCGCAGCACCGCATCCAGTTGCGCCGGCACCTGCGCCAGCTGGCCATCGCGGTTGAGTCGCGCCAACGGGCTGGCGGGATCGAAGCGGGTCAGCTGCGCGGCGGTCGCGGCCATGCGCGCGAACGCCGCCTCGATCGCCACGCCCGCGGCTTGTACGTCATCGGCCAGGCAGGTCACTGCCACCGAGGTCTGCATCAGCGTGCGCTCGCGGCGCACCTGCCACAGGTTCTGCTTGCGCTTGAGCACCGCCCAGCCGCCACCGGCCAGCAGGCCGCCGGCGATGGCGAGCTGGCCGGCCTGCTTCAGCCAGCGCCGGCGTTCGGGCGAACGCAGGTCGTCGGAGGCGGAGGGACGGTGCATGGGATGTCTCCCGGGATGAGTGATTGAACGCGTGCGGGCGGGCGAGGTCAGGCCGTGGCCGCCACGCGTGGCGGCGGCTCGGCGACGACGGCGTCGCGCTCGGCATCGCGCACGCCCAGGCGCCGCTGCAAGGCGGGGCTGGTGGTCGTGTACTGCAGGTTCACCTTGTCGCCGGGATGCAGGTGCGCGTGCACGGCGAACGCGCACAGCGCGCTTTCATGGAAGCCCGACAGGATCAGCTTCTTCTTGCCCGGGTAGGTGTTGATGTCGCCCACCGCGAAGATGCCGGGCACCGAGGTCCGGAAGGTCGCCGGGTCCACCACCAGTTGCTGGCGTTCCAGCGCCAGTCCCCATTCGGCGATCGGCCCCAGCGCCGGATGCAGGCCCCAGAACACCAGCAGGTGCGAGGCCTCTATGCGCTGGACCATGCCGCTGCGCGTGCGTACGCGCACCTGCGCCAGTGCGTCGTTCGCCGTTTCCAGGCCGACGATGTCGCCTTCGCAGAACTGCATGCGCCCCTCGTCGCACAAGGCCTGCATGCGTGCCACGCTGGCCGGCGCCGCGCGGAAGCTGGACGAGCGGTGCACCAGCACCACGCTGCGCGCGCGCTCGACCAGCTCCAGCGCCCAGTCCAGTGCCGCGTCGCCGCCGCCGGCGATCACGATGTCCTGGTCGTCGAACAGCGCCGGCCGGGTCACCTTGTAGTGCAGCGTGCGGCCCACCAGCGGCGCGGCTTCCGGCAGGTTCAGCGTGCGCGGTGCGAACGCGCCCAGGCCACCGGCGATGATCACCGCGCCTGCGTCGAACGCCAGCCCGCCGCTGGTCTGCAGGCGGAAGCGACCGTCCTGCATGCGCTCCAGCGTGGTGACGGTGTGGCCCAGGTGGAACTGCGGCGCGAACGGCCGGATCTGCTGCTGCAGCCGCGCGATCAGCTCGCGCCCGCTGCACACCGGCACCGCCGGGATGTCGTAGATCGGCTTGTCCGGATACAGCTCGATGCATTGCCCGCCGGCATGCGGCACGGCATCGACCACGTGCGCATCCAGCCCGAGCAGGCCCAGCTCGAAAACCTGGAACAGGCCGACCGGGCCTGCGCCGATGATGACGGTGTCGCAGCTGATCATGGATCGCGCCCGCTTGTGGACAGGGCGGATCATGCGCGTGCGCCACGCGCTCACGTTTGACTGTGGTCAACTTTGCCCGGGTGGCCCATGCGGTCGAATGTCGCGCCGGCATTGACGCACGCCGCGCGACGGGGTGCCTCCGCGATCAGTCGAGTTCCGGCGGCGCACAGCGCTGCCGCATGCCGCCGGTTACCTCAACCCAGGCGCGCCCACGCCCGCACCGGGAACGTGCCCATGCCTGCCATGCGCATCGGCACGGCGGAGAAGCGCAGCTTCTCGGCGGGCAGCATGGCGAGTGAGGCGAGGTTCTCGACGATCGGGATGCCGGCGGCCAGCAGGATCGAGTGGGCGGGGCGTTGCGGATCGCCGGTGTCGTCGATGTTGAGCGCGTCGACGCCGACCAGCACCGCGCCGTGGTCGCGCAGGTACTCGGCGCCGTCGCGGCTGAGGAAAGGTTGCGCCTGCAGGTAGGCACTGGTGCCCCAGCGAGCGGCCCAGCCGGTATCGAGCAGTACGGCGCGCCCGCGCACGTCCAGTGCCGCGAGCGCGGCGCGGTCGATGCTTCGACCGCGCATGCCCTGCAGGTGGATGACCACGGCATCCACGTCGGCGATGTCGCCGAGCGGCAGCTGGGCGACGTCGGCGGCGCCGGGGTAGCGGTGGGAGGGTGCGTCGATCGCGGTGCCGGAGTTGGCCACCATGTCGATGCGCGCAATCTGGAACGTCACGCCCTCGGCGTAGCGGCCGATGCTGGCCTGGTGGCTGAGATGGTCCGACACGCGGGGCGCGGGCAGACCGGGGTAGACCTCCTCGCCGCTGTGCACGACGTGGGCGAGGTCGATCAGGTCCGGCCGGACGGCGTTGCCCGGCGCGGCTTGCGGCTGGCGCTTGTGACGTTCGCGGATGATCGACTTGTTGAGGATGCGCACGGCGCCGACCATCAGCAACCGCATGTCGCGCACGATGTAGTCGGCCAGCGCCGCGTCGTCGATGTCGTCGCCGTCGATGTCGAGCCGGAATCCCTGGCCCTGGATGCCGCCGCCGTTGGAGAAGTCGACTTCGAAGTCGAAACAGGCGCGGCATTCTTCGGTGGATCGACTCATGTGGTTTGCTCCGGTCTCGCCTACATTCTCCCGTGTTCCAGCGGTCGCTGGCGATGCATCAGGGCCCATTCGGCGTGTTCGGCCAGGGCGGCCTCGCCCAGCGCGTGGAGGATGGCGCGTTGCTCGGTGGCGTTGGTGGTCAGGGCCAGCGCCTTGCGCGCCTCGTCGAAGATGCGTTGCATGAAGCGGTATTGCTTGATGAGTTCCTTGTCGGCCTTCTTGAACGCATAAGCCTCGCGCACGGCGGCGAGGATCGACAGCACGCCCATGATGACCACCAGCGTGTTCTTGGTATCGGCGGCCAGGCGGTGTGCGAGCGCCGCCAGCACGATGCTGATGCCGATGCCGGCAAGCAGGCTGGCGAAGCCCAGCATTTCGGTGAAGCGATGCTGGCGCGTGCGCTGCGCAGCCTTGCTGCGGAAGTAGTCCACCTGGCCACCATGTGCGTCGTCGCCGACCCATTCGCTGATGACCTCGCGCAACTCACTCTCCGGGTTGCCGCTGCCCGGCACGCGGCAGAGTGCGGCGCTGCGCATCACGTTGCGCGTCCAGCCAAGCTCGATGTCCTGTTTCTGCATGAAGCTGTCCTGTGCAAACTCGGGGTCGCCGGTGAGCGAGATCCCGGCACGGCGCCAGTAGCCTTGCACGCGCAGGCCTTCCGCCAGTGCCCGGTAATCCAGGTATTTGCGATGCCAGCCGCGTCGCCGCGCGAGCGTGGCCACCCATACGCCGCCGGCGAACAGCAGCAGGAATACGTAGATGAAGTCGTCCTGGTCAGGCAGGTTGTCGTAGATCGTGAAGGCGATGGCCATGACTGCTGCCAGCGTGTAGAGGGTTCGCATCGCCAGCAGCACACGCTGGCGGAAATGCACCGCCAGCCAGTCCGCCGCACGGAACAGGGCCGCCTCCGGCCGCGCCAGCGTCGCGGTGTCGCTTGGCGACCCATCGGCACCGGCACTGCCCTGGATCTCGCTGCGGTATTTCAGGCAATCCGCGTCGAACTCGGCCATGCGCGCGAAAGTCTGGTGGAACATCGCAGGCATCGGAACGTCGGGCAATGAAACTTCGGTCTGCGTGCGCCACAGCAGCTGCCCTGGCTGCAGTGGCGGGAGCGGCGCGCCGTCGTCGGTATCGCGCGAGCAGACGATCTGGCAGACCAGCCGCTCGTCGCCGCCGCCCAGCAGGTGATGACGGCCGCCGCGGCGGCGCTCGGTCAGGCCCGGCATCACGCCGCTGAGAAAGAACTCCGCCACCTGGGCGGTACCGCCGAGCCGGGTCGACGCTTTGCCGTCCCAGATCGCCAGCAACAGATGGCAGTGCCGCGCAATGAACACGCCGGCCCGTCCGTACTGCCGATCGCGCTGGGGGCCAGGATTGCCGATGCCGCGGGGGGTGCTGTCCGGCAGCAGCGGCAGCTCGATCACCCGGGCACGCGCGGCGAGCGCATCGAAACGGTCGCGGGTGGCCGCGTGGTGGAAGTCCTCGACATAGAGTTCGCGCGGCAACGGCAGCGGCGCGATCAATCGCGCGCCGAGCGCCAACGCCTCTTCCGCCACCAACTGGTCGCCGCCCTCGGCCAGCGCGGACAGCACCACCAGCGGCAGCGCGGGAAAATCGCGCTGCAGTTGCGCCAGGAATTCCCGCACGCGGCGCCGCACCAGGTCGACTTCGCGGGCGGGAATGTTGCGGTGGCTGGTGACGCCGATCACCAGCGGTACGCTGGCAGGTGCGAGGAGGCGAGGTCGATGTTCCATGGTGGGCAAGGGGTCGCGTCAGGTAATTTCGATTTTCGGATGGCGCCAACGCCTTGAGCGGATGAAGGCGGCAAGCCTTGCTCAGGCCTGCCGCCTGCGCCGCCTTGCTAGTTGTTTTTGATCCTCGGGTCTGTGGTGGTGTCGGGAGATACGCAACTCTGACTGCCAATCGCACAGGCGAACCAGTTGCTGATGGCATCCATGACCGAGTCCGAGGAACCCGCGGCCGGCGTACCGGCACTGGCAAGTGCCGAAGTCGCCGCCAAGGCGATGCCAAAAGCTACAGACAATGCGATGCGCTATTTCATGGTTTCATCCTCACGTTATGCGGAAATGCCTCATTGAACATCGATTATTTCGGTACAAGAGCCGGCGTGTTTCGTTATCCGCTCATGGCTGGTCTCCTTCAGTTCGCTAATCGGTCGGCATCGGGCGCGCAGATATTGCGGTGGCTGGTCACGCCGATCACCGCGATACGCTCGCAGGTGCGAGGGGGCAAGATCGATGTTCCATGCGAGGCACTGGGTTAGTGTCAGAGGTTCTTGATCTGTGGGTTGGTCGTTGTGTTCGGCGAGAGCGTGCCCAACTGTTCCACGTTCTGGTCGGAGTCGCGGTTGCTATCCTGGGTCTGGTCGTCTGGCTGCGGTTCGGCCGGGATGTTCTGATTGTCTTTGCTGGTCTTTGGCATGATGGTCTCCAGGCTTGACTGGTATGCGATGTTGCCGTTCGGATCGAGGTACCCTTGGCATTGCTTCCTCGCTGTCCCTGCGCCAAAGCGCCTGCATGGTGGCGCTACAGGTTCTTGATCACCGGATTCGTCGTGGTGGCCGTAGGCAGCGTGCTGATGGTCGAGTATGGGGCGCCATTGATCGTCGCGCAGAGCTGGTAGATCCACTCGCCGCTCGAGCTGGTGCTGTCGTTGGCATCGGTGATGGTGATCTTGTCGCCGTTGTTCGCGAGTTGCGCCTGACCGAACACGCCGGATGGAGGCGATTGGATCCAGGCGAACCCGGGATGGGTCGGATCGCTGATCGCATTGAATGATCCCGGGCTCACGCCGGGGCCGCTCAGGTGCCAGGTGATCGTCACCGACTGGCCGTGGGCGATCTGGTTTCCGTTACCCGACTGGTCGACGTCGAGGCTGCCGTTTTTCAGTGTCACCTCAAGTGTTACGTTGGGCATGTCGTACTCCTGCAGGGATCGATGGGCGGCGTGGAAGGCGGGCCGCAGCGCCTTGATTCAGGGCTTCGGGTGCGGCGTGCGCACCGCTGCCGTGACGGGCGCCGGAGTGCTGGCGTCGACCTGCATGATCTGCGCGATGCGCGTCGCGAAGGCGGGGTTTTCCGGGTAATCCACGCGGGCACGCCGCAGGATCGCCAGCAGCGCCGGGTCGCGGTAACCGGCATTCCAGAGGCGCTCGATCAGCAGCCTTGCTTCGGCATTTTTCTGCAGGCCAAGCAACGCCTCGACCTGCAGCGCGAGCAGGCGCGGATCGTCCTTGCCGTCCTTCACCGATTGGCTCGCCTCCCATGCCTCCTCGCGCAGCCGTCGTGTCGCTGCTGCGTCGCTGGCGGTGTCGGCGAGCAGCAGCTTCGCGGACAGCGTATCCAGCACCAGGCCGCGGTCATCCGGTTCCTTGGCGAGTAACGGTTGCAGGATGTTCATGGCGACCTGCACCTGCGCCTGCGCCGCCGCGGACTGTCCGCCGGCAAATGATTGCGCGGCCTGCTCGCTGCGTGCCGCGGCGTCAATCTGCTGCCATGTAACGTTTGCTGGATCCTGTCGAGTGAGCCTGGACAGGATGGCCAGCGCTTGTGCGGCCAGCGTCCGTGCCGCCGGCAGGTCCCCGTGCAGGCGTTTCAGGCGGCTCAATTGCACGAGATAGAGCGCCGATTTTGCCTGAAAGCCGGTTTGCGTCGGCGCGATCGCGATCAGCTGGGCGGCGATGTCGACCGCCTGCTGGAGGTCGCGGATGCCCGCGTCGACGTCGCCGGTCAGGGCCAGCGTGCGGCCTAGGATCGCGCGCACCCGCAGCATGTTTTCGCGCTGGTCATTGTTCTTGGGGTCGGCGGCGGCAAGCCGGGTTTCGATCGCGTCGTCGGCGTGGTACTCGGCGATCGCCTCTGCCAGATCGCCACGCTGCAAGGCCAGCTTGCCGAGATTGTTGTGTGCAATCCCCAATGCAGCCGACCAATCAGTGTTGACGGGATTGGCCGCGACCAACCCGCGACCCAGTGCCAACGCGTTCCGGTAGGCGCTGGCGGCGGCGGCCGGCTGCCCGCGTGCTTCCAGCACGTGACCGATATTGCTGTTGACGTTCAGCAGTTCGAACTTCAGCGACAGGTCATTGCCGGCACGCGCCTGTGCCTGCTGCAGCACGTTCTGCGCGGATTCGAAATCCCGCCAGGCGGCGTCCAGCTTGCCCTGATACCAGTCGGTCATGCCGACGAAGGACCACGACCGGGCATGGGCGACCTGCCGCGCCGCGTCGCCGGGTGCTTCCTCGGCGAGGCGCCCGGACAGCTGCAGGGCTGCCCGATACGACTCCATCGCGCCGGACAGGTTGCCTTGATCCAGGCGCACGCTGCCGATCTTCTCCAGTGCCTTGGCGCGCTGCTCCAGGGTCTCGTCGGTGACATCCGTGGCCGGCAGCGACTGGAAGTAGGCCATCGCTTTGTCGTCGACGCTCTGCATGATGTCCAGCCGGGCTGCTTGCGCCAGCTTGTCGTTCAGATCGCCGAGCATGAAGCCGACCAGGGCCTCGGCCTGCTTCTGCCGGCGCTGCGCGGCCTGGCTGGCTTCCACCGCGGCGTGGCGCGAAACGATGGCGAGGACCGCCAGCGTGGTGGTCACCGTCATCACGGTCACCGCCAGCGCCGCCACCATCGTCATCCGTCGCGCGCGCCGCCGCAGCTCGCGCTGCTTGAGCACGTCGAAGCCCACGTCGAGCATCCCGGCGATCAGCTTCAGCTTGGCGTTCGCCTTGCCGTCCTTGTCCGGGCGGGCGTCGGCAGCGATGGGCTCGGCGCGTTGCGTGGCCAGCCGGCCGGTGGCGTCGAGCTCGAAGCGCAGCGCGGGGGCGAAACATTCCTCCGCCTCGCGGCCGGGCAGGTCGCTGGCGTTCGGTTCGCCGTCCACGATCAGGCAAAGGATCCGCTCGTCACGACCGAGGCGCTTGTACGCCAGCACTTCCTCGCTCACCCAGTGCGACGCCGCCGAATGCGGCGAGCAGATCACGATCAGGTTGGCCGATTGCTCCAGCGCCTCGATGATCTTGCGGCCGAGGTCGTGTGCGGTGGCCAGTTCGTCGCGGTCGCGGAAGATCGGCGTGAGGCGTTTCGGGATGGGGCCGGCCGTGGTGATCTGCCCGACCAGGCGTTTCGGCACCGCATAGGTTTCCAGCGCCTTGTGGAGCCAGTCGGCCCAGGTCTTGTCCTGGTGGCTGTAGCTGATGAAGGCGTAATACCGGAACCCTGGTGATCCCGTGCCCTGCGTCATGACATCCGGCACTCCCGTGCCTGGTCATGCAGTCCCTTGCGGGTTGTCCCCGCGTCGAGACGGCCGGCAGCAGCTCAATCACTACCGTGTCGGTGGTCTGTGCGTCGGCGCAACATAGCACCAATCATGAGAACTGCGTCACACTTTTCGGCACGCCGCGCCGGGTGGCGGGGTGGCGGGAGCCATGCCGCCCCGCGGCGGCGACGCGCCGGACCTGCGAGGCCCGGGCGCCCGGGCATGCGAGGTCGTGGTCAGCCGGCTTCCGGTTGCAGCCTCAGCGTGTGCGTGGCCTGGCCCGGCAGCAGCGGAGTGGGACGCCCCTGAACCCAGTCCTGGTGCCCTGCGCCGAAGAACGGCGAGAGCGGGTTGTCGCTCTGGCCGCCGGGCATTTCCAGGATGCCGCGGTCTTCGTGGCCGGGGGAGACGTCGAGCCGTTCGGAGGCGCCGAAGCCCGGTACCGCCACGCGCGGCATGTTGTGGTCGCCGGGCAGCGGCTGGTCGGGCATGTCGATGAAGCGCGCCAGCCATGCGGGCAGGGCGGCGGCCAGCGGATGCCTGATGTCGCTGCGATTGATCTCGCCCCAGTGGCGCGCGGCGAGGCCGCCGGGTTGCCGGTCGAGCTGCCGCGCCACCTGGAGCGCGGAGTCGGCGAGCAGGGCAGGCCAGTCGGGGTACTTCGGATCGAGCAGCCAGTCGGGTCGCGCGTGGATCAGCATCCACACCGCCGCTTCCGGGCTGTGTTCGCCGGGCCAGCGGAAATCCGCATGGCGTTGTTTCACCTGCGCTACGAACGGCGCCAGCACCGCCTGGCTGACCTGCGTGCGGAAAGCGCGCACCAGCCGGTAGTCGACGCTGTCGACGGCGGCGCGGCCGCGCCAGTGGCGGGTGAGCCGGCTCATTTGCTGCAGCAGCGGGTCGTGGCTGTCGGCCAGTGTGCGTTGCAGCAGCGCCTGCCAGCGGGTGAGGAACAGCGCGTGGTCGTCGAGCTGGATGTCGAGCAGGTCGCCGGGGGTGAAGCTGGCGCGCGCGTGCAGGTCGTCGCGGATCTGCTGCGCGCGCGCGCCGAGATCGTGCCCGCCGTTGCCGAGCAGGCTCAGCGCGGCGCCGTCGACGGTGCGGTTGTTGGCGGTCCACAGTCTGCCGTCGGCGGGATTCTCGATGCGCGGGTACTGCGCGGGCGCGGCCCAGCCCTGCCAGCCGATGCCGGACGCGGACCAGTCCGACGGCAGCAGCGGGTCGATGCCCACGCGCAGCGGGATGCTGTTGCCGGCGATGGTCCAGCCGATGCTGCCGCTGCTGTCGGCCACCAGCAGGTTCTGCGGCGGCATGCCCAGGGTGGGTGCGAGCTGCAGCGCGTCGGCCACGTTCGCCACTTGCTCCATCCGCAGCAGGCCGAGGTTGTAGCTGCGTGGCTGTTGCGCGATCCAGGCCAGCGCCAGCGGCGTGCCGTCGGTGTCGGTGGCCATGATCGGGCCCCAGCGGGTGTCCTCCACTTTCAGGATGGTGTCGGGCTGGCCCTTGACCTGGATGTGCTCGTCGTGGGTTTCCAGCGTGGCCCAGCCGTCAGGCACCTTGTAGCGCGTGGAATCGGCCGGATCACGCCGCACGCGCACCCAGTCGGCCCAGTCGCCGTAGCTGTTGGTGAAGCCCCAGGCGACCTGGCCGTTGGAGCCGGCGATGATCGCCGGCGTGCCGGGCAGGCTGACGCCGTTGACGTCGCGCCGGCCGTGCGGTGCGCCGGCGTCGGGATAGCGCAAGCGGGCGCGGAACCAGATGTTGGGTACGCGCAAGGCCAGGTGCATGTCGTTGGCCAGCATTGCCGCGCCGTTGCCGGTGAGCCACCCGGCCACGGCGAAGTTGTTGCTGCCGGGGCGTGGCGCATCCAGCGCGGGTGCCACCGCGGCGGCCAGGCCCGCGGTGGCCGCATTGGCCGGCAACTGGCGCAGGTCCAGCACGTCCGCGCCGGGCACCACTGGCGAACGCGACAAGCGCCCGCGCAGCGGCGCCTCCCAGTCGGGGTCGGGCGCGAGCAGGAAATCCACCAGCGCTGCCGGCAGCACGTCGCGCATCTGGGCAAGGCGCAACTCGCGCTCGTTGCGCCCGCCGCTGTTGAGGTCCAGGTACATCGCCGCGATGACCAGGGCGCTGTCCTGCGGCTGCCACGGCTGCGGCTGGCTGCCCAGCAGCAGGTATTCCCACGGCCGCACGCGCAGGTCGGCCAGCCCCGCGTTGACGCCGGCGGCGTAGCGGCGCAGCACGTCCTTCTGCGCCGGCGGCATCGCGGCCCATGCCGCGTCGACCACCGCGCGCAGGCGATGGCGGCGATGGTCGAGATCCACCGGCAGCGCCGCCGGCCCCACCAGCGCGGCCAGCTCGCCCGCGCTCGCGCGGCGCATCAGGTCCATCTGGAAAAAGCGCTCCTGTGCGTGCACGTAACCCATCGCCCAGGTGACATCGGCGCGGTTGCCGCCTTCGATGGTGACCGTGCCCAGCGCGTCGCGGCTGATCGTCACCGGCGCCTGCAGCGCCGCCACCGCGCGCGTGCCGTCGAGCCGCGCGCGACCGCCGGCGAGCAGCCACCACGCCGCGGCGAAGGCAACCAGCAGCAAGGCCAGCAGGCTCGCCAGGACGGCGCGTGCGATGCGCCAGGAGCGTGAGGTCACGGGCATGTCGTCATGGGGTGGGTGGTCACGGGTCAAGGCTTGGCGAACACGGCAAAGATGCCGGCGTACGGCTTGACCATGAAGGCCGGCGCGCCGGCGTAGCCCGCGCCGTCCACGTAGATCTGCGAGATGCTGCCGTCCAGGTACAACGCATCGCGGCAATGCAGCTTGTCGCGGAACAGCCGTCCAAACGTGTGGAAGTTCACCGGCGCCTCGCTCACCGCGAATACCACCTCGTGCGGCGACGGCGCGCACACGCCGCTGCGCCACTTGAGGCTGGCCGAGTCGTCGATGAACTGCTCGTTGAGCTTGCCGTCGATCAGCAGCATCGGGCCGGACTGGGTCGCCGTCCGCACCGCCTTGTCGTCGGCCTTGAACGCCGCGCTGGTGCGCACCGCGGCGTGGCCGTCGGCGTAGATCGCGAACACGCCGTTGGGCAGCAGCGAGAAATTGCCCGAGGCCGGGTTGCCGTGGGCCAGGTTCAGCGGCACCACGGTCTTGCCGTTCTCCACGTACAGGCCCAGCGGCGCGAACTTGTGGTCGTAGATGCCGGCATTGGCTGCGAACAGCAGCCTCTGGCCGCGCGCCTCGCCCCATTGCTGCAGGTTCCCGATACTGCCGAACGGCTGACCGTCCTGCGGATTGCGCCAGTACAGCGCCAGTTGCTCGCGCTTGAGGTTGATGTGCACGACCCGGTACTGCTGCCCGGCAAACGCCACCTCGTCGCTGTCCAGCGCCCGCGCCTTCGACGTGCAGCCGGGCAGGGTGAGCAGCAGGCCGAGCAACACCGCGGCCGGCATCCAGCGGCGGCGGCTTCGGGCGGTCGAGTGGCATGGGATGCGGAAAGTCATCCCCTGATGGTCGCGGCGCAGCGGCGATCGCGCAACCCCGCGCGCGCAACGTTCTCCCGCCGTGGGTCCGGCACGTCGCCATTCGCCGTTAAACTCGGGTCTTTGCCGCGAGAGCGCGATGCCCTACACGCCGATCGTCGCCACCCTGGGTTACGTGTTGTCGCCGGATCGCAGGCAGGTGCTGATGATCCACCGCAACACGCGGCCGGACGACCAGCACCTGGGCAAGTACAACGGGCTGGGCGGCAAGATGGAGCCGGGGGAGGACATCGCCGCCTGCATGCGGCGCGAGATCCGCGAGGAGGCCGCGATCGAGTGCGAGTCGATGCGCCTGCGCGGCACGCTGAACTGGCCCGGCTTCGGCAAGCACGGCGAGGACTGGCTTGGCTTCATCTTCCTGATCGACGCGTGGCGCGGCACGCCGCTGCAGGGCAATCACGAAGGCGCGCTGGAATGGGTCGCGCGCGAGCGGCTGCTTGAGCTGCCGATGTGGGAGGGCGACCGCCATTTCCTGCTGCTGGTGTTCGACGACGACCCGCGGCCGTTCCATGGCGTGATGCCGTATCGCGACGGCCGCATGCAGTCGTGGTCGTTCAGCCGGTTCTGAAGTCGCCTCGCTGGCGCCCGCCCCTCCGCAGGAGCCCGCTCGCGGGCGATGCTCTTGGCTGGGAGAGTCGCAAGAGCAAAAAGCATCGCCGCGCCAGCGGGCTCCTGCGGTGACCTGCGCATGGGCGGGATCACGCCACGTCGGCCAGCCACGCCTCGCTGGAAAACCGTTCGCGCGCCAGCGCTTCGGCGCGGGCCAGCTCGCCGGCGCGCAGGACGTCGTCGGCGAGTCCGTGGCGCTGGCGGAAGGTGGCGATCATCCGCTCGATCACCGCCTCGCGCGGCAGGCCGGTCTGGCTGCGCAACGGGTCGACCCGCTTGGCTGCGCTGGTGGTGCCCTTGTCGGACAGTTTCTCGCGGCCGATGCGCAGCACGTCGAGCATCTTCACCGCGTCGATGTCGTAAGCCATGGTGACGTGGTGCAGCACCGCGCCGCCGCGATGCGCCTGCGCGGCGCCGGCGATCTTGCCGCCTGCGGAAGTGATGTCGTTGAGCGGCTGGTACCACGCCTTGATGCCCAGCGTGGCCAGCGCCTCGATCACCCACTCGTCCATGCACGCATACGCCTGCTGGAACGACAGGCCCTTGATCAGCGACAGCGGCGCGCAGATCGAATAGGTGATGGTGTTGCCCGGCTCGATGAACATCGCGCCGCCGCCGGAGATCCGCCGCACCACCTCGATGCCGTGGCGCCGCGCGGCTTCCATGTCGACCTCGTTGCGCAGCGACTGGAAGCGGCCGATCACCACCGCCGGGGAGGCCCACTCCCAGACGCGCAAGGTCGGCGGACGATGCCCGGCGCCCACCTCGTGCACCAGCACGTCGTCCAGTGCCATGTGCAGGCTGGGCGATTGCGGCGTGGTGTGGATCAACTGCCAGTCGTGGTCACGCCATTCGCTGCGCATCATGCGGCATCTCCATCCACGGCACGGCGCACGGCAATCGCGATCGCCTGCGCGGAAAGGCCATACATCATCACATCGTCCGCCAGCCCGTGCTGGATGGCGGTGGCGAGGGCAGCCTCGTCGGCATCCTGCGGCCGGCCTTCCAGCGCCCGGTTGATCGCGTGCAGCGCGCTGTCCGGCTCCAGGAAGAAATCCCCGCTCACCTGCACGCCGGCAAGCCGGCCGTCGCGAACCTCCAGGTCGACCACCACCAGCTTGCCGCCGGGCATCTTGTATTCGCCGTGCATGGGCGCGTTCCGCGTATCGTCTGGACAGACGTGCAGTTTGCCTCGTTGTCGGCACCGATGCCAAAGACGGCGACTTCAGACCGCCGTCTTTGTGGGTTTCAGCGTATTTCCAGCTTCAGCACCCGGGCGATCGATTCCCGGGGAACGTATTTGCGGTTCCGGTTCTGCGTGGGCCGCACGTTGCGGCCGTCCTGGGCGATCATCGCGCCGTGCTCGAAGCCGGGGCCCGGCATGGCGGCAATGTCCGTGTCTCCGACGAGCATGTGCAGGCCGTGCCTCGGGATCGGCTCAATCGGGCGCTGGAAGAACCCGCTTCGTGAGTTGCCGTCCAGGGTTTGGACGTTGGCTACGACCCCGGCCACACCAGCGAGCGGTGAATCTGCGCGCCGGCCCAGGCGCCGTCGCCCACCGCAAGCGAAACCGAGTGCGGGATCTTCGCGGCGTCACCGCAGGCGAACACGCCCGGCACGGTGGTCTCCCTGGTTTCGCCGGTGGATATCTGCAGGCCCATCGGCGTCTCGACCAGTTCGCAACCGAGCTGTGCCGCGATCGGCGTCGAGGGTTCGTTCCGCGGCGCGGTGAACAGGCCGGCGAAGCTCACGCGTCGTCCGTTGGTGAGCACGACGTCGGCGTCTGCGTCGATCCGCACGATTCGCGTCGCTTCGACCGTCACGCCGCGGCGCGCCAGTTCCCGCGCGGCAGCCTCGTCGAGTTCGAACGTACCGTTGGGGAAGAACGTGGTGTTTCCCCACTCCGGCAGCAGTTGCGCCTGATGGATCGACATCGGCCCTGTCGCGATGACGCCGATGCGGCCCTGATCCAGTTCATAGCCGTGGCAATACGGGCAGTGGAAGATGCTCCTGCCCCAGCGCTCGGCCAGGCCGGGGATTTCGGGCAGCCGATCCGACACGCCGATCGCCAGCAGCAAACGCCGGGCTGAATGCGGGGTGCCGCCACAGGCCACCTGGAAGTCGTCCCTCGTGCCGGTTGCTTGCTCGACCTCGCCATCCAGCCAGGTCAGCGTGGGATACGCGTGCAGTTGCTCGCGGGCAACGCGGGCCAGTGCGGCGGGATCGACGCCGTCCTGGCCCAGGAATCCGTGGGAATGGCTGGCAGTGCGATTGCGTCGCTTGCCGCCGTCGATGATGAGCACGCTGCGGCGCGCCCGCAGCAGCTGCAGGGCCGCGGCCATGCCCGAGTAGCTCCCGCCGATGATGATGACGTCATGCTTCATGCCGGTGCCTCGATCGATGGGCGCCATGGCGGCGCGCGAAATCCGCGGCCAGCGCGGCCAGGGTGACTGACTCGAACCGCTGCAGCAGCAGTGCCTCGGCGTCGGCGAAAGCGGTGTCCAGCGCCGCGTTGATCGCCTGCTCGACGAGGCATTCGGGATGTTCGTTGCGGTTGCCCACGGCGAACAGCGCGGGCTCGCCCAGCGCTTCGTGCAGCTGGCGCAGCGTGACCTTGGAGAGGTCCGCCGAAATGCGCCAGCCGCCGGCGTGTCCGCGATCCGCCGTGACCAAACCAGCCTCCCGCAGCAGGCCCATGGTGCGGCGAACCACCACCGGATGCGTGCCCAGGCACTGCGCCAGCGCATCGGATGTCATCGGCGTATCGCGCTCGGCCATGTGCAGCAAGGCGTGGAGTACGGCGGAAAGTCGGCTGTCCCGTTTCATGTAACAAACGATGTTACGTTAGTGCCTCCATGTCAAGCGGCGAGGGCAGCATGTCTTCTTTCAACGATCCCCAGGCGGTAGCGCGATACACGGACGGGCCGCTGCGGCAGGTGCCCGGGTTGCATGCGCTCCACCAGATGGCCGGCCTGCTCCTGCACGAGCACGTGCCGTCCGATGGGCACGTGCTGGTGCTTGGCGCCGGTGGAGGCCTGGAGCTCAAGGCATTCGCCGAAACCTGGCCGCGCTGGCGTCTGCTTGGCGTCGACCCGTCGGCACCGATGCTGGAATTGGCCGTCCAAACGCTGGGGTCGCTGGCGCCGAGGGTGGACTTGCTGGAGGGCACCATCGATGCGGCTCCGGCCATCGAATTCGACGGCGCGGTTTGCCTGCTGACCATGCACTTCCTGTCCGTCGCGGAGCGCTTGCAGGCGCTCCGCGAGCTGAGGCGCCGATTGAAGCCGGGCGCCCCGCTCGTGGTTGCCCATCACAGCGTTCCCGCTGCTCCCCACGCAAGGAAGCGCTGGCTGCAAAGGCACGTGGCCTTCATGGCTTCCAACGGCGTGCCGGTTGCGGACACGGCCAGGACCATCGAAGCGATGGCCAGCCGTCTCCCGCTGCTTTCTCCCGAAGCCGAGGTCGACTTGCTGGAGCAGGCCGGCTTCGAGCGGCATGAGCTGTTCTATGCGGCTTTCACGTTCAAGGGATGGGTGGCGTATGCGGCTTCGTGAAAATCCTCCAACCTCACGCCTCGATCGGCAAAGGCTTGTGCGACAGACAGACCGCGTGGATGCCGGGCGTCATCGTCTTGCCGGCCGGCAGCCATTCGATCGGGTCGCCGCGGGCGCACCGAATCCGGCGGGAAGCCACATGCTTCAGCGCGCGGTCATGCCGCCATCCACGCGGTAATTCGCGCCGGTCAGGAACTTGCCGCGATCCGACACGAGCAGCGCAACGACTTCGGCGATGTCCTCGGTGGCGCCGATGCGGCCAAGCGGCAGAAGCTGCAGCCACGCGTCCGTGGAAAATCCCGGCGTCGTCCTGGCGAACTCGTCGGAGCCCGGCGTGGCGATGACGCCGGGCGACACGACGTTCACGCGGATTGCCGGCGCCACTTCCAGGGCGAGCGTGCGCGAGTAGTACTCGAGCGCCGCCTTTGCAGCGCCGTAGTGAGCAAAGGCGCCGAACGGCATCGCCGCCGCCGCCGAGGATATGTTCACGACGGCTGCAACCTTCGAGTCCCGAAGCGCGGGGAGGGCGGCGTTGGTGAGGCGGATCGCGGCGAAGAGGTTGAGCTCGAAGCTGTCGTGCCATGCCTCGTCGGGGATCGTCGAGACCCCTCCCAGAAACGCGCGCGCACCGCCCGCGTTGTTCACGAGGATGTCGAGGCCGCCGAGCGCCGCGATCGCCTGTGTCGCGATCGCCTCCACGCCTTCGCTAGTGGCGACGTCGCCGGATACGAACGTTGCCCCGGCGGGCATGTCGTCGTCGGGCTTGCGTGCGGCGACCACGACCTTGGCGCCGGCATCGAGCAGGCGCTGCGCGATCGCCGCGCCGATGCCGCGTGTGCCTCCGGTGACCAGGGCACGGCGGCCGGCAAGTTCTTTCGGGAAATCGGATGGGTTGGACATGGGATGTTCCTTGGTAGAGGTCGATGTTCATCGCGCCGTGATCCGGCCCGCGGGGTGGTCACGATCGTGTCGTGATCACCCGGCATCGCTCACGGCTCCTTCTTGAATTTCGAATAGGTCGTGGAAAATCAGTGGGGCGGATGACTCGCGTCAGCGCTTCTGAAAAGCTCGTGGTGAATGCCGGCCGGGCCTGGCGCGTCAGATCTGCGCCAGCCCGCCATCGACGGCGAGCTCGCTGGCGGTCATGAAGCCGCTGTCCGACGACGCGAGAAAGGCCGCCGCTGCCCCGATCTCCGCCGGTTCGGCCATGCGCTGCAGCGGGTTCATCGAGGCGAACACCTTCATGCCTTCCTCGCCCACCGCGGCCTTGGCCAGTTCGGTCGCCGTCGGCCCGGGCGACAGCACGTTGACCCGGATGCCGGTGCCCTTCAGGTCCTGCGCGAAGGTCTTGGCGAGGTTGCGCACGGCGGCCTTGCTCGCGCTGTAGACGCCGAACGCCGGGGCGCCGGTGGTGCCGGCGCTCGATCCGGTCAGGATGATCGAGCCGCCCGGGCCCATCAGCGGCAGTGCCTTCTGCACCGTGAAAATCGTGCCCTTCACATTGGTGTCGAAGGTTTCGTCGATGTGTTCGGCGGTGATCTCGCCCAGCGGAAGCAGGCTGCCCGTCCCGGCGTTGGCGAACACGATGTCGAGCGTTCCGCGCTCGGCCTTCACCGTTGCGTAAAGCCGGTCGAGATCGGTCGGGTCCGAGACCGAACCCTGCACTGCGCGGGCGTTGGGGCCGAGTTCGGCCACCGCGGCGTCGAGCGCTTCCTGCCGACGGCCGTAGATGAAGACGAAGGCGCCGTCCTCGATGAAGCGCTTTGCCGCCGCGCGGCCGATGCCGGTGGCGCCGCCGGTGATCACCGCGGTCTTTCCATGCAACTTGCTCATGTCATGAATCCTGGATGGGGTTGCAACTGCCGAAGCAGTGATGGGGATGGCGCGCCGATCGCGATCCTTGTCGCGATGGCCGTACGCGCTCAGGGCTGCTGCTTGAACAGGTCCTGGAAAATCAGCGGGCCCCAGACGCGGCCGCGTGCCTGCACCAGGGTGCCGCCTTCGTCGAACCTGCCGAGGTTGACGGGGGCGAAGCCGAGTCGCTTGGCAAGGTCCGCCACTTGCGCGGTGGCCGCTTCGTCGTCGCCCGACAGGAACACCACCCGGTGGCCGCCCTGGACGTTCGGGTCGGTGGTCAGCGTGCGCGCCAGCAGGTGATTGAAGCCCTTGACGAACCTGGCGCCGGGGAACGACCTGGCGGCGAAGGCAGAGGAGGGGAGGCCGTCGAGCGTTTCGACGGGGGCATTCGTGTTCATCGCGTCGATGATCGTCTTGCCCTTCCAGTCCGGAAGCGCCTTGCCGACGTCCTGGTGCGCCTCGAACAGCACCGCCAGGATGATCACGTCCGCCTTGACCGCTTCCTGCAATGTCCGGGGGATGACCTTGGGGCCGATCGCCTGCGCTTGGGGCAACAGGGCTTCGGGCGGCCGCCGACTGGCGATCGTGACCTCGATGTCGTTGCGGGCGAACGCGCGGGCGAGGGCCTGGCCTATGGAACCGAAACCGATGATGGCGTAGCTCATGGGGATGATCCTTCTTGAGTGGAGTGATCCGGCCTGTTCGAGCCGGTTGCCCCATCTATCTGGGTCGCTTGACGCATCAATCCAATTGACGAAATATCGCTTGATACGATCTATTTTCTGGATAACCGATGCTCGACAACGTCACCATCAACCAGCTGCGTGCGTTCGTTGCGGTGTGCGACCAGGGCAGCTTCTCGGGTGCCGCGCGCAAGCTCGCGCGGGCGCAGTCGGCCATCAGCCACGCGATCAAGGCGCTGGAGAGTGCGTTCGACGTCGAGCTGTTCGAGCGCAACACGCGCAAGGCCCAGCTCACCGCGGCGGGGCGCAGCCTTCTGCCGGACGCCCGGGCGGTGATCTCGCGTACGGAGGAAATGAAGAACCGCGCCGGCGCGATCGCCAAGGCCGGCGTGCCGCAGGTATCGGTGGCGGTCGACGCCTACTTCCCGCGCGCCCACCTGGTCGACGGCTTGCGCACGCTGCAGGAAGAGTTTCCGACCGCCGCGATCAACCTGCGCATCACCACCATGCAGGGCGGCGAAAAGCTGGTGCTCGAAAAAGTGTGCGCGCTGGCCGTCACCATCAACGACGTGCCGGAAGTGAACCCGCAAGCCATCGAACGCCACTGGCTGCGCGAGGAGGAGATGGTGACGGTATGCGCGCCGTCCTATCAGCTCGCTTCGACACCCAAACCCATCCCGGTGGACGAGTTTGGCCGATACATACAGGTCATCGTCACGGACAACCAGCCCGGCGCCGAAGAGAGCCAGCAGGGTGTAGCCGGCAAGCGCCAGTGGCTGGTCAACGACCTGGGCGCCAAACGCGACCTGCTCAAGGCCGGCCTCGGCTGGGGACACTTGCCACGGCACCTGGTCAGCGAGGATCTGGCAAGCGGAGCGCTCGTCGAGCTTGAGCGTCGCGCCTGGCACATGGGCCCGCTGACGTTCGTGATCTCGCAGCGCCGGGGTCACGATTTCTCGCCGTGCGAGTTGCGGCTGATCGAGTTGCTCGGGAAACCTCGGCGTTCGCTCGTTTGAAGAAGTGGGAGAAAAGTGTCGGGGGCAATGCGCGACGGATGATGAGGGGCGGAATGGCAGGTTGAGGCCAATCAAAGGAGACCTGGTGAGCTGGCCCGGGTTTGACTGACCCTCTCGGACCGCACGCAGGGTGCCGAGCGAGAATTGCACGTCGAAGTCATGCATTTTCCTGAAGCCCGCGGAGCTCCCGCTTTCCGCGGCCGATCCCGGTGCCGAGTCGGTGCTGCCCATTGATGCCGAGGAGGTTTCCATCTGCCTGGAACAGGCACTGCCTGCCTTGACCTGGTCATCCGCTACGGATGCTTCCGGGGAAGTGGGCGAGGGCCGGGTGGAATTTTCCCGACCCGGTGAGCATGCGACCCGGTCACTGGCGCCGCACTGCTCGCGTCGCTCGGACTGCACCCCGCTGGTACGGCGGCTGTGCGATCAGTTCGGTTGGGTCGCCTTTGACGAGTCGCCCCTGCTGTTCAAGCCTCACCGTCCACCCCCGGCACCGGGTTGAGGGAGACGTGGCTCATTGCCTTTTTCAGCTCCCCCATTCCGCAACCACGCGCGCGGCGACATGCCCACAGACTGGGTGAAAACCCGCGACAGTGACGACGCGTTGCGATAGCCGAGCTGCAGGCTCGCCGTTTTCAGCGAAGCGCCTTGGCGAAGCAGGGCCTGCGCGACGGCAACGCGCCATTGCGTGAGGTACTCGACCGGCGTGTGGCCGACGTGCTGCTTGAAGGCGGCGGCAAATGCACTGCGCGACATGCCGGCGGTCTCGGCCATGGCGGCCAGCGACCAGTCTGCGCCGGGCTGCTCGTGGATCGCGGTCAGTGTGCGCGCCAGCTTCGGGTCCGACAGGCCGGTCAGCATGCCCGGCGGCAGTTTCGCCTCTGCGGGATGGTCGAGCAGCCAGCGCAGCAGTTGCAGCACCAGCACGTCGAACAGGCGGTCGGCCAGCAGGCGCTGGCCGCAGCGTACCCGCTCGGCTTCCGCGAACAGCAGCGCCAGCGTCTGCTCCAGGCCGTCCACCGCCCGCAGCGGCAGCACCAGCAGCGGCGGCAGGGCGCGCGCCAGCGGATGCCGCGCGCCGCCATCGAAATCAAGCGTGGCGCAGACGAAATCCGAACCCTCGGCCGGCGGGTTGTGGAAGCTGTGCGCCAGCGGGCGCGGGTAGAACAACAGGCTCGGTTCGGCCACCTCGATGCGGCGCGGCACACCGCTGCGCGGGCGATGCGTCACCACCAGTTCGCCCCGTCGCAACACGTGCAGGAAACCCCGTCCCGGCCGGGCGTCGAATTGCGCCAACCCGCACAGCGCCCCGGCATGAAACAGGTGCGCCCGCACGTGGAAGCGCTCCATCAGTGACGACAAGCGGTCGAGGGTAGCCATGGTTTGCTTCCGCATCCTGGACGATCAGTGGTATTTCATGGACAAAATAACACCTGTGGAGGGCGCTCCGGGGCGACGCTGGCCCCACGTCGCCAAGCACCCGCCAAGGCGGCACATCCCCGATGAGGAGTCGCCATGTCCACACACCCGCCGTTGCATCCACGCCAGCCGCTCGGCACCCGCGCGCGTCTTGCCATCGCCGTGGCACTGCTGCTGGGCGGTTCGGCCAGCTTCGCCCATGACGGCACCACGCACGCTGGTGGCATCGCCAGCGCACCGGCCAAAGCCGTGCGGGCACCGTTCGACATCGTGCATACCAGGGTCAGCACCGAGGGAAACATCGCCACGTTTCACATCGCCGTATCCGGCAAGGCCGGCGACAGCAAGCCGGTGAAGACCGGCAAGCTCGCCGGCAGCAGCGTGTTCTCCTACGTGTGGCCGACCACGCTCGATCCCTACCTGGTCGGCTTCGAGCATGGCAGCGGCATTCTCGCGTTCGCGGTCACTGCGCATCCCGACTTCGACGACACCCCGCTGTTCGACGAGAACGGCGATGGCGACCCCGGCAATGATGGCAACCTGTGGCACTCGCACTGGGTGGTGCTGCAGCCCGACGACGCCTGCGGCAAGGGCGCGCTGAAGGTGGTCGACATCGCCGAGGGCAGCAAGCCGCGACTGCCCAGGACCTGGCCAGGCCTGCCGATCCTGATCGACAGCCCCGGCTGGAGCCCCGTCTTCGACGACCACTCGCTGGAGGTGCGGGTGCCGTTCGACGACATCGTCGCCGTCGACGCCGCCGGTTTCGACGGTGTCACCGCCGCCTTGCGCGTCAACGCCAGCGTGCACGATCCGCTGCTGTGCGTTGTCGACGTGTTCAAGGTGGCCTCGGGCGACTTGTCACGACCGGGCAGGGTCAATCGCTGATCGGGGAGGGGCGGCGGCTGGCTGTTCTGTCGTGCGCGGTGCGCCTCGTCTCGCGCATCGGCCAGCCGCCCTGACCCTCCGCCGACGTATTCCGCCAAGCAGGTGATTCGCGCGACTGCGTGGTGTGGCGGTGAGGGGGTGAGACGGGCGCGCTTCGTCCCGACGGCCGCGGGGAGTACCGTGCATCGCATCGGCTGCGTCGCCAGCCATCTGCTTTCCCCTGCTTCATGCCCGACGATCTGGCCTACTTTCCCATCGATACGCCGCTCGGCGTTTTCCTCGTCGCCGAGCGCGACGGAGCCCTGAAAGGCGGCTGGTTCGAGGGGCAGAAGTACTTTCCGGCCATCTCGCCGGAAGCCGGGTGGCGGAAGGCTGCGACGCCCTTGTTGCACGAGGCCGGGCGGCAGCTGGACGCCTATTTCGCCGGCGAGCTGACGCACCTGGAGATGCCGCTGGCGCCGGAAGGCACCGCGTTCCAGCAGCAGGTGTGGCGCGCGCTGTGCGCGGTGCCGTACGGGGAGACGACGACGTACGCGGCGTTGGCGCGGGCGATTGGCCGGCCCGAGGCGTTCCATCCGGTGGGCGCGGCGGTGGGGCGCAACCCGATTTCGCTGTTCGTGCCTTGCCACCGCGCGCTGGGCAGCAACGGCTCGCTGACCGGCTACGCGGGCGGGCTGGCCCGCAAGCGCTGGCTGCTCGATCACGAAGGACGCGAGCGCCGCTTGTTCGATTGAGCCGGGAATGACGGCCCCGACCAGGATGCCTTGTCGGGCGGCTTTGGCATCCAGGTGCAGATCACGGCGGCGCGCGGCCGCCGCTTGAACCCGGCGCCCTCCGCCCCTTTGCTGCCGTTGATTGGCCGGGTCGCGAGACTCGCGAGCGGTCTCGGACCTTAGCCCTGCACTGGCTGCGGCTCGCCCATCCCGCCCTGCAGCGCCTGTCGATCGATCTCCGCCCGCAGCAACGCCGTCGCGATATGGATCTCCCTGCTGCCGGCCTGGTTCAGCGTCTGGATGAATCGTTCCAGGCTGCCTGGTGCGACACCTTCACGCAACGCAGGCAGCATGACGAGCCAGTCGCCCTTGATGCGACCTTGCTCCAGGTAGATGTCCATCAATTTCTCCGCCTCGAACCAGAACGGGGATGTTCCGACCTTGACGGGTATGTCGATGGTATTCACGCTCCAGGCACCCCACTCCGCGACGTGCGTGTCGGCTTTGGGCGCTCCGGCCCTCGCGAGCCCTCCGCACAGCAGCGACAGGGCTGCCTCCCGCGCCTGCGCGCTGATCCCTGCCTGCAGCAGCGCGGTAACCGCGGCGGCTCGTTGAAGGGCCACCGCCATCCACAGGGCGTGCTCGCGCTCCTCGTGCGAGGTGCACCGCGCCACGACTCCGGCGGCGGCCTGGGGCGTGTCGTCGTTCCACAACAATTCGATGATCGCCTGCTTGAACTCGAACTGCCTGCTCTGTGCTTCCGTTGTCATGGGCGTTCCTGGGGTGCTCGTGATTTCGTGGTACGACGGCGGCAACCGGCAGCGTCCGCGTGGACAGTCGGCGCGAACGTCTGACGGTAGTCGGCAGGTTCAACCGCGTCTTCCGCGCTGGTGGCTGTGGTTGCCGATACCGGCAGGTGCCGCAGTGAAGAAGGACTTTCGCTGGCGCCGCGTGCCGCTGCCAGCTTGCGGGGGCGGCCCGCGCCTGGCCTATTGCTTGGTGCGTCAGCGAGAGGAAGCGATGAAGCTGTTGGGTGCGTAAAGCACCCAGTCGGCTTCCTCGCCGTTCACCGCCACGTGAGCATTGAACGCGACGCAGCTGTGATCCGGGCAGGGACTGGCGTACGCCATGTTGCCCGGGGCGGGAGCGAGCAGCGCATAGTCATGCCTGGCATTGATCTCGCGGCAGAACTCGGGTGCGCCGCCGATGATCTTGATCACCACCGGGTTTGCATAATATCTGTGGTCCAGCACCTGCAGCTTGAATTCTTCGGAGGTACAAGCCCAGGCGCCAGACTTGAAGCTGACCGAAGTGGCCTGGGCGGGCGGCGCAAGCAGCGCTTCCTGCGCGAGGGTCGGCATCAGGCCGTTCCTCCCGAAATGCCAGAGAAGAATGCCGCCAAACACCACCAGCCCCACCAATGCCCGCTTCAACATCTTTGTCTCCCCCTCGATCCTCCATGGATCGTCGTGACGCAGAATTGCACCGCATTTCAGGGGCGTCAAACCAGGCAAGCGAAACCGGGGCGGAGAAAGTCAGTGCCCTCTGCTCGATGTCCGCGTGCTTCGGCGGCCTCGGACGGCGCAAGCTCACCAGGTGGCCGATGGTCTTTTCCTCCATGGCCTCGATTGACTTCCTTCATTCCGCTTTCGGCGGCAGTTGAACCCGGCGCGTGCTGTCGCCAGAATGGCCCGGCGGCGCAGGTGGCGGTCGCACAGGGTATGGGGAATGTACCGGTCGGCTGTGCCGTCGGATTGCAGCGCCCGCGAATCGGGCGCGAGGGGACGCTCATTTGATTTTCTACGCAACGGGCCTGCTGCTCGTCGTCGGCGCGGTCTGGCTGTTCAATCGACTGGTGCGGCTGCGCAATCAGGTTCGCAACGCGTGGAGCGATGTCGACGTGCAGTTGCAGCGTCGCCACGATCTGGTGCCCATGCTGGTCGAAGCGGTCAAGGGTTACGCCAGCCATGAGCGGCAGTTGCTGGAACGTGTCGCCGCCGAGCGCAGCGCGGCGATGCGCGGCGGAACCCCGGCGCAGCGGATCGCGCCCGAGATTGCGTTGGGCCAGCAACTGGTGCGCCTGGTCGCGCTGGGCGAGGTTTACCCGGAGCTCAAGGCCAGCGGGAACTTCAGCCAGCTTTCGGACGAGCTGGTGGAGGTGGAGAACACCTTGCAGCACGCCCGGCGCTTCTACAACGGCTCGGTGCGCGAGTACAACACGGCGCGCGAAACGTTTCCCACCTTGCTGATCGCCGCGCCGCTCGCCTTCAGGCCCGCGGAGTTCTTCGCCGCCGACGCCGATGCCAGGGCCAATGTCCAGGTCAGGCTCGGGGAGCCTGCATGAGGCTTGCCGGCGGTCTCGTGCGGCATCGGATCTCGCGCATGTTGTGCCTCGTTGCCGTGACGCTTGCCGCCGGCAGTGCGATGGCGCAGGACGCCGGTCAGTCCGGTGTCGAACCCACCACGATGACGCGCGATACGTCGATCTGGGTCAACCACGACTACTCGATCGAGGTCAGCGAGACTACGGAGGTCAACGCGGCGACCCCGTGGGAGTTCCATCGCGACCTGGTTCTTCCGGGCCGCAAGCTCGCACTTCGCGACGTGTTCCTGATGGGGGCTGCCGAGAACGGCGACGGGGTGACGACCGAGGTTGCGCCGCTGGGCGATGGCGTGCGTATCACCGTGCATCCGACACGTCGCGTGGGGATGCAGTTGTTCGAACTCGATTACCGCGTCCTGTACAAGGCGGTCGACGATGGCAAGCTCGTTTGGCCGCTCACCTCGGCCACCGATCGACTGTCGCTGCAGCGTGCGAAATTGGTGGTGAAGCTGCCGCAGGAAACGCCTTCCAGTCAGATCCATGCGCAGTTCCAGCTCGACGGTGCGCCTGTCACGGCAGGGGATCGCCGAGTCACCGGAACCAAGGTCGACCTGGGTTGGCACGATGCCGTCGCGCCGGGGCAGGTGTTGGGCGCGGTGCTCACGTTTCCCGAGGTGGCCGAGGCATCGACCCCCCTTTTGTCGGCTGGGCCGGCCTGGATGTTCAACGGCACCGTGTGGCTGGCCGTGCTGGCGTTGTACTACCTCCTGGCGAAAATTTTCTTCACCGGCGGCGGCGACGGCAAACCCGTGATCGTGGAGTACGAGCCGCCGACCGGCTGGTCCGCCGGCGCCGTGCGGTTGCTGTGGCACGGTGCCTGGGATGAAAAATGCTTTGCCACCGGCGTGCTCGGCATCGCCGCCAAGGGTGGGCTCACGCTGGCCCGGCAGGACGATGGCACATGGGTGGCAACGCGAACCGGCGGTGACCTTGCCCCGGCCTTGACGATGGACGAACACCGGTTGCGTTCGGCGTTGTTCGCGTTTGGCCCCACGGCGGAGTTCTCCGAGGCCCATGCCGACAGCACCGGCCTTGCCGAGCTTGCTTTCCGGCGTGCGCTGGAGAATCGCTGCGCGGGCGAACGTCCAGGCGATCCCGCCTGGCTGTTGATCCCCGGCTGGCTGACCGCGCTGACCGGCGCCACGCTGTTGTTCTTCGGCATCGACAGTCGTTTCGTGATCCTGGGCGAGATTGCGGCTCCCAGCCTCGTCGGTGCGCTCGTCGTGGCGATGCTGATGGACGTGGTCCCGCTTGCGATCCTGCGCGCCACTCGCGCGCAGGTGTACGTCGTGGCCGCGATCGCCGCGATCGGCCTGCTGGGCGGCGGCGATCGGCTGGACTGGCTGACGGGCGCCGCGCTGCTCGCCGGCCAGGTCGCCGCGGGCTGGTGGTTGCTGCGCCAACCGCCGCGGGAGACGCCGTTGCGGCGCAAGCTGCACGGCTTCCGCTGGTACCTCGGCACCGCCGAACAGCCGGACATGGATGCGCGCTACAAGCCGTCGCTCCATCCCGAACTCCAGGCGAGCCTGCTGCCGTACGCGATGGCGCTGGATGTGGCGGTGACGTGGAACGCCCGCTTCGCGCATTCGCTCGAAGAGGCGGGAGGGCAAGAGGATTTCATTGCCAGCCTGAATCCCGACCATGACGACGCCGCGCTGGAACTGCTGGCTTTTGCACAGGCGATGGCGCGTCGCATCCCGAAATGAAGGGCGCATGCGATGGAAACGCGGCGGCCGGTCGCTGGACAGGGCCGGGAGGCTAGGGCGAAAGCTTGCGGCAAGTCACGGGCCAGCCTGCGTCCCGTAGCCATCCCGCCGGAAACACGACAGCGCGCCGATTCGCGGATGCCCGCACCCCGGACGACTGTCGAGTCCGGTGCGCCGCCAGTGAAGCAGGGAAGATGTACGCTGCGTGGTTGAAGTGATGCCCGCGGCAGCTGGCGCCGCGGGTCGTGCAGCAGGGATGGAGATTGCGATGACGTCCGCAGCAGCCCCCGAGTGGCGCACCAGCGGCTGGTTGAACACGCCCGAGCCATTGACCCTCGGCCATTTTCGCGGGCGGGTGGTGCTGCTGCACGCGTTCCAGATGCTTTGTCCGGGCTGCGTGGCGCACGGCATTCCGCAGGCGCAGCGTGTGGCCAAGCTGTTCGAGGGCGCGCCGCTGGCGGTGGTCGGCTTGCACACGGTGTTCGAGCACCACGCGGCGATGGGGCCGGAGTCGTTGCGCGCGTTCCTGTACGAATACCGCATCGCGTTTCCGATCGGCATCGATGCGCCCGGCCCGGCCGGCGATCCGATTCCGTGCACCATGCGCGCGTATGCCATGCAGGGCACGCCGACCACGATCCTGATCGACGCGCAGGGGCGGCTGCGTCGCCAAGTGTTCGGGCAGCACGATGACCTGCTGCTCGGCGCGGAGATCGGCACGTTGCTGGCGGAACTGGAGCAGTCGCGCCCGCAGGTGGCGGACGCGGCGCTCGCGCCAGAGACTTGCAGCGAAGATCGCTGCGGGATCACGGCGGGGGCGCGGCCGCCGCCGTCGTAGCGACGCCTCGCACGGCTGAAGAATGATGAGGAAGCGCGGACTAGGCTGATCGCTCCGGCACATCGGGATGCATGTCCATCGCGCCCGGCGTGGTGTGCACCAGCGGCACGAAGTTGTCGTCCGGCGTCACTTCGCGCTTGCGGCGCATGAAGCGGTACAGCGCGTAGCCGGCCAGCAGGCTGTCGAGCACCGCGAACCAGCCGAACAGGAGCGTCGGCCGCGTCAGGCTCATCAGCGTGCCCGCCAGCAGCGGCCCCACCGCCGAGCCGATGCCGTTGACCAGCAGCACCGTGCTCGATCCGGACAGCAGCTCGTCGCGGCGCAGATAGTCCACCAGGTGCGCCACCGCGATCGGGTACACCGCGAAGCTCATGCCGCCGAAGGCGAACACCAGCAGCATGGCGATGGTGTGGCCGGCGTTCGGCAACACCAGGTTGGCCAGCGCCGCCAATGCCGCGGTGGCGCTGATCAACGCCAGCGCCAGGCGCCGGTCGATGCGGTCGGACAACCGCCCCAGCGGCAGTTGCAGCACCACGCCACCGGCGATGGCCACGCTCATGTAAGTGCCGACTTCGGCCGCGCCGAGACCGCGCGCGGCCGCATACAACGGCAGCAGGCCCCAGAACGCGCCCAGCACCATGCCCGAGATCAGTGCGCTGACCAGCGCGGTCGGCACCAGCCGGAACATGCGCCCGACCTGGACGCGCGGCGCGGCATGGATGGACGGCTGCGGCTGCGGGGTCATCACCACCGGCAGGTTCGCCGCGCAGACCAGGATCGCCACCACGCAGAACAACACGAAGCCCTCGCCGCCGATGTGCAGGAACTGCTGCGCGATCGCGCTGGCACCGAGGTTCAGCATCATGTAGACGGCGAACACCGAACTGCGATGCTTCGGATCGGCGGCGGTGTTCAGCCAGCTCTCGATGATCGCGTACAGGCCCACCAGCAGCAGCCCCTGCAACACGCGCAGCACCAGCCATGCCGCGTAGGCCGAGGTCAGTGCCTGCACCAGCACCACCACCGCCAGCAGCGAGGTGCAGAAGGCGAAGGTGCGGATATGGCCGAAGCGATGCGTCAGCCGGGGCACGGTGTAGGTGCCGACCAGGAAACCGGTGTAATAGGCCGAGGTCAGCACGCCGATCATCGCCACGGAGAAGCCCAGCACCTCGCCCTGCAACGCGATATGCGTGTGCAGCAGGCCGACGCCCATCAACAGGAACACGGTGCTCGACAACAGCGGTGCGGTGGTGCGGATGCTGCTCAACATGCGAAAGACCCGGGGATGGCACGCGCCGCGCGACCGGCGGAGCCGGTGCGGCTTCGGCAGGGTAACCGGACGGGAAAGCGTTTGTCGCCGCCCGGCAGTGTGCGGGCCATGGCGTACGCACGGCGAAGCGTGGCCCGGAACAATCGACACGACGGCGTTGAACGCGTTGCGCCGCCCCGGTCCCGTCGACTTCCCAACCCCAGGAGCGGGCTCCTGCGAGGGCGTGGAATTCCGGGAGCCGTGGCGTCGACGACGACGGCCGCGCACCTTGGCCGGAATGACGGCACGACGAGACGGCGAGGGGTCTCTTCGCTATCAGTATCGTGCCGTCGTCAGCGGCGCATCGGCCCATTGCCATGCGGTCGCCTGCAGCTTCGAGGTTTCGCGCGCGGCGTCGACCTGACCGAGCTTTTGCTGGGCCTGCGCCAGGCCGAACAGCGACCAGCCGTTGAGCGGGTAGGTTTTCAGGTCCTGGTTGAATGCTTCCGCCGCGCCCGCGGCATTGCCGGTTTCGAGCAGCGCGGCGCCGAGGTAGGGGCGGACCGGGAGCGGCCAGTCGGCCGGTTCGTTGTAGGCCAGCGCATCCTCGGCGGCTGCCGCTTCGTGCAGCGCGGCGATGGCCTGCGCGTACTTGCCTTGTGCGCGCAGCAGTTCCCCGCGCAGCAGGGCGTCGGCCACGCGCAGCACGCCATCGGCGTGGTTGATGTCGAAGAAGCTTACTTTCGCCATTGCCGGATCGACGGCGATCGCATGCAGGGCGTCGGCTTCGCGAGCGGCTTCGATCAGGGTGCCCTTGCGCGTGTGTGCCATGCCGCGGGCGAAGTGACGGATCGCCGCGGGGTATGGCAGTTCCGGTGACGCGGCGGTGTCGGCAAGAATCGCGTCCCAGTCGCCGAAGCGGACTTGCGTGAGCAGAGGCGTGACCACGAATTGCTGCATGAACTCCATTGGCGCCGCGCCCATTGCGGCACGGTCGGCGCGCCGGGCAGTCTGCTCGGCCGCCTGCAGCGCCAGCGTGCGCGAGCCGGTCAGGCCTGTCGTCATCGTGGCGAAGTGCCAGTTGTGCGGCACGTAGCCCAGCGGATAGACGCCGTTGCTGCCGCGGCACATCGCCAGGAAATCCTTGTCGGCGGTGGTGGCGGCGAAGTTGGTCAGGGTCGCGTCGTGGTAGCGGCCGACGCGGATGTAGGTGTGTGCGGGCATGTGCACCAGGTGGCCCGAACCGGGCGCCAGCGCGGCCAGCGCGTCGGCGTGGGGTTCGGCGCGCTGTGGCTCGGGCGAGGATTCGGTGGCGTGGATGTAGTAGTGCATCGCGCCGATGTGGCGCGGGTTGCGCGCCAGCACGCGTTCCAGTTCGCCGAGCAGGCGCGGGGTGAACCGGGCCGGGGTGCCGTCCTTTTCCCAGTACGCCCAGGGCGAGAGATCCATCAACGCCTCCGCGTACAGGGTGGCGGCATCGTCGTCCTCGGGGAATTGCGCGACCACGCGCGCCATCGCTTCGGCATAGGCGCGGTCCAGCGGTGCGCGATCTTCCGGCGCCGGGTCGGCATAACGCAGTTGCAGTGCCTGGATCAGCGCGCGATCGACCGGACGTGCGGTGGCGGCCAGGCTGGCCGCGCGCGCGGCGAGGGCGGTGGCGTCCTTCGCGTGGGCCGGGTCCATCGGCAGGTTGATGTTCGGCCCCAGCACCAGCGCCTGGCCCCAGACGCACATCGCGCATTGCGGGTCCAGTCGCGCCGCCTCGGCGAAGTTGCGCCCGGCCGCCTCGTGGTTGAAGCCGTACGCCATGCGCAGGCCCTGGTCGAAATGGCGTTGCGCCAGGGGCACCGGGGTGGCCACGTCGTGGTGCAGGTCGCCGAAGGTATCGAACAGCGGCGGCGCAGCGGTTTCGGGCGCGGATGCGGCGTCGCCGGCCGCCCTCGGCGCGGGATTGCAGCCCGCCAGCAGGACTGCCAGCAGCGGCAGGAACAAGCATCGACGGATCATCGTGATTCTCCCATGGTCGGTTCGGAAACAGGGGGGAAGCAGCGGACAGAGTAGCCGAGGTTTGCGGAAATGGATGCCCGATTTTCTCAGGCCACGCACGGGCCGGTTCACTGCCCCTGCGGCCGATTGGACGTCCATCCATACCTTCCACGTTCACATTGTCCCTGGCAGCTTTGGCTCTCCGGCCGGCTGTTGCGGTCCCATCCGGGAAAGCTCACCATGCGCGACGTGCACGAGTGCCTTGTCGTACTCGACCGCATGAGTGTGCGATGGGGTAGTGAGGGGAAGTACCAGTTTTGGGGCAGGCACGAACGCCGCCGTTTGCCTGGATGTCCGGCTGGGACACCGGCGCCTGTGCCATTGGACTCACCTGTGCTCTCGGCACCGCGACCCACTCGGTGACCGAGCCCGGTTGAGCCATCCGTTGTGGAAAGAACCAATCGGGGATGCCATGACCACGAATCACGCGCAGGCGCTTGACCTACCCACCAGTCCGAACCTCATGGCGGCCGTCGACCGCTGGATCTGGGTCTTCATGGCGGCGTTCTTCATCGCCATCACGCTGACCGGATTCGTGCCGGACTCGCTGCAGAAAGTCGCCATGGTCCGGGCCGGGGCAAGGCCGCCGTTCCCGCCGGTACTGCATGTGCATGCCGTGTTGATGGGCTCGTTTCTGGTCTTGCTGCTCGTCCAGTCCTGGCTGATGGCGACCGGCCGGCGCCAGCGGCACATGCTGCTGGGGCGCCTGGCTTTCGTGCTGGTCCCGGCCATCATCGTCACCGGTTTCCTCCTGGTCCCGACGATTTACCGACAGGTCTGGAACGGGGCGCACGTCGCGCCGTCGCCGGTGCGTGAACAGCTCCAGCAGACGCTCCTTTTCCTCGACAACATCGCCTTGCTGCAGCTGCAGGCCGGCATCCTGTTTGCCGTTTTCATCTGGCTCGCCTTGCGTGCGCGACGCACCGATCCGGACTTCCACAAGCGGATGATGTTCCTGGCCATAGCCTTGCCGCTGCAGGCGGCGATCGATCGCATCGGCTGGTTGCCGTCGATCCATCCCGGTCCGTTCTCGACCGACCTCTACACGCTGCTTGCGGTGTCGCCGCTGTTCCTGTGGGACGTGGTCAGGCAGCGCCCGGTGCAGCGGGTCTATCTGATCTGGCTGGGCCTGTTCCTGCCGGTGGCTGTTGCCGTCAACCTGCTGTGGGACATGCCGGGCTGGCACGCGCTGGTGCCGAAGGTGCTGGCGCCCTGACGGAGGCCGGCGCGGTCGCGACGCATCGCGCGGGTAACATCTGAAGCGCGGGACGCTCGACGCGTGGTCCGCCGAGTCGTCCATTGCGTTTTCCTGTCCTCCGGAGGCATGCATGTCGCGAGTGTTGCTGTGCGGTGCCACCGGCCTGGTCGGACGCGAGGTGCTGCGGATGGCGCTGGATGATGCCGCCGTCACCCGGGTGGTGGCGCCGACGCGGCGGCCGCTGCCGGCGCATCCCAAACTGGTGAACCCCGTGGTCGACTTCGAGCAGCTGCCGGCCGATGCCGCGTGGTGGCAGGCCGATGCGGCGATCTGCACGTTGGGTACCACGCTGCGCGATGCCGGCTCGCCCGCGGCGTTCCGGCGGGTGGATTTCGATTACGTGCTGACGTTTGCGCGACTGGCGCGGGCCGGTGGCGCGCAGGCCTTCGCACTGACCTCGTCATGGGGTGCCGACGTGGCATCGCGCTACTTCTACCTGCGCATCAAGGGCGAGGTGGAGCAGGCGGTGCAGGCACTGGGTTATCCCTCGCTGACCGTGCTGCGGCCCTCGCTGATCGGCGGCGAGCGCGAGCGGCGGCGGCTGCGCGAGCAGCTCGGCATGCGTGTGCTGCAGGCGCTGGCGCCGATCGTGCCGCGACACTGGCGCATCGTCCCGGCGCCGCGAATCGCGCAGGCATTGCTGCAGTCGGCGCTGGCGATGACCCCCGGCTGCGCGGTGATTTCCCCGGAGCAGTTGCTGTCGCCGGCATGAAGCGGCGGGCGCCGGCCTACAGCGGATGCTGGCGATAGAACAGCTCGAGTTGCCGGTAGACCTCCGGCAAGTGCTCGCGCAGGTTGGCCGGAGCCTCGAAAAACTGCTCGCTGCACACGGCGAAGAACTCGGCCGGGTTTTCCAGCGCGTACGCGTCGATCGGCAGCTCGTCGCCGTTGTTGCGTGCCTGCTTGAGGCGATGCCATGCGTCGGAGAACACCTGCGACCACCGCCTGGCATCCATGCGCCGGTGCAGTGGCGGGAAGCCGTTCGCCTCGCCGTTGAGCATGTCGAGCTTGTGCGCCATCTCGTGGATGACCACGTTGTGGCCGGGCTTCTTTCCGCTGTCCAGCACTTCCGCCCACGACAGGATGACCGGACCGCGGCCCCACGCCTCGCCGGCCAGCAGGCTGTGGCCCTGGTGGACCACGCCGGCGGCGTCCACGTGCTGGCGCTGCGGCATGAATGCATCCGGGTAGACGATGATGCTGTGCCAGCCGTCGTACCAGTCCATGCCCAGTTTCAGGATGGGCATGCAGGCATGCGCCGCCAGCAACACGCGGTCGACGTCGCCCAGCGGCAAGCCTTCCACCGGCTCCAGCGATTTGCGTTCGAGGAACAGCGTGGCCAGCACGCGCAGCGCAGCCTGGTCCGACGCGCCCAGCCGGCGCGCGGCGGTGCAGCGTTGCAGCGCCTCGCGCCAGAGCGCTTCGGCGATCGGGCGCCGGGTGACGGTGCGCCGTGCGCGCCAGTTGCGGAAGATGTCGAACATGGCCACATGCTGGAGGGGGAGCTCCGGAACATCTGGGCCGTCGCGCCGTTACTCAAGCGGGCGGGCGATGCATAAGCACGGGCGGTGCGGCGATTCAGACCGGCGCGGGGTGCGCTTCCAGCGTGGCCTCGAACTCCGCCGGCGGCAGCGGGTGGCCGATCAGGTAACCCTGGAACACGTCGCAGCCCTGGGTCAGCAGGAACTGCCGTTGCGCGATGGTTTCCACGCCTTCGGCGATCACTTCCAGGCCCAGGCCGCGGCCCATGCCGATGATGGTCTGCGCCACCATCGCGCCGTTGGCGTCCTCCGGCAGGCAGGCAACGAAGGACTGGTCGATCTTCAGCTGGTCCAGCGGCAGGCGCGAGAGATAGGTCAGCGAGGAATAGCCGGTGCCGAAGTCGTCCAGCGAGATGCGGATGCCTTGCGCACGCAGCGCGGTGAGCTTGACCGCCGCCTCGGCGAGGTCGTCCATGATCGTGGTTTCGGTGATTTCCAGTTTCAGCCGCGACGGATCGGCACCGGTGGCCGCCAGCGCCTGGCACACGCCGTCCACGAAGTGCGGCTGGGCGAACTGCCGCGCGCTGACGTTGATCGCCAGGGTCAGCGACTGCGTGGCCGGCCGGCTCGACCAGGCCACCAGCAACTCGCAGGCGCGCTGCAGCACCCAGTCGCCCAGCGGCAGGATCAGCCCGCTCTCCTCTGCCACCGGGATGAACACGGTGGGCGATATCGCCACGCCGCGGCGCGTCCAGCGCAGCAGCGCTTCGGCGCCGAGCACGCGGCCGTAGCGGTCGACCTGCGCCTGGAGGTTCAGTGCCATCGCGCCTTGGGCGATCGCGTCGCGCAGGTCGTGCACGAGGCCGTCGCGCTGCGCCAGTTCGGCCAGCATCTCCGGCTCGAAGCGGCATACCTGGTCGCGGCCGGCCGCCTTGGCGCTGTACATCGCCAGCTCCGCCTCGCGCAGCGCCGATTCGGGCGTGTCGTGGCCGGCCGCCAACTCGGACCAGCCGATGCTGGCGGTGATCGTCACCGGCGCGTCGCTGGCCAGCCGGAACGGCTCGTGCAGCGCCTCGCGCACGCACTCGGCGCACTCGCGGGCGCGCTGCGCGCGTTCGCTGCGGTTGCTCCGCTCGCACGGCAGGGCGAGCGCGAACGTGCCGCCGCCCAATCGCGCCAGTACGCAGCCGTCTTCCAGCAGCCGGCGCAGGCGCTGCGCGATCAGGGTCAGCAGGTGATCGCCGGCGGCGTGGCCGCGCAGATCGTTGACGCGCTTGAAGTGGTCCAGGTCGACCAGCAGCAGCAGCGCGCGAAAACCTTCGGCCTGACCCAGCAGGTGCTTGAGGTGGTTGCGCAGGAAATGCCGGTTCGGCAGATCGGTGAGCGGGTCGAAGAAGGTCATGTGGTCGACGCTGGCGTGGGCCTCGCGCTCGCTGGTCAGGTCGACCATGGTGCAGACGCGGTGGGTGACCTGGCCTTGCGCGTCGGCGACTGCCGAAGTGGCCGCGCGCACCACCCGCGGCTGGCCGTGCTTGACCTGGATCCAGCGCTCCTCCTGCCAGAAGCCGTCGGGGCCGAGCTGCTCGTGGTGCTCGTGCGCCGGCGCGTTGTCGTCGCGGCGCGCCCAGACCTGCGACGAGGGCTGCCCCCGCACCTCGTCCAGGCGATAGCCGGTGAGCCGGGTGAACGCCTGGTTGACGCGCTGGATGGTGCCGTGGGCGTCGGTCACCATCAGCGCCTCCTGGGTCTGGAAGGCCACCGCGGCCAGGCGCAGTTCGCTGTCGGCGCGTTTGCGCTCGGTGATGTCCTGCGCGTAGAGGATCGCGTAGAGCGCCGCGCCGTCCTCGTCGTGGATCACCGAGCAGTCCAGTTTCGCGGGAAAGCGACGCCCGTCGCGGGTGATCTGTTCGGTTTCCCAGACCAGGTGCGCGAGGCGGTCGGCCTGCGCCCATTGTTCGTGCTGGCGGGCAAGGACGTCGGGCGGGAACAGTGCGTCGACAGGCGTGCCGACCATTTCCTCGGGCGCGTAGCCGCGCTCGCTGGCGAACACCGGGTTGACCGCGGTCAGCAAGCGCGTGCGCGAGTCGCAGATGGCCACGCCGAAGGCGGCGTTCTGGAACGCGTGCGCCCACAATCGCAGTTGCGCCTCGCTGTGCAGGCGCCGGGTGACGTCGCGCGCCACGGTGAGCACGCCGTGGATCGCGCCGGTGGGATCGTGCAGCGGCACCTTGCTCAGTTCCAGTTGCCGGCTGTCGCCGTCCGGTGCCTCGTACGGCACGACCGCATTGCTCGGCTGTCCGTTCGACAGCACGCCCTGGCTCATCGAGCGCGATGCGGCGGCGAAGCGCGTGTTGCGCTCGTCGAAGGCGTCGAACGTCGTGCGGCCGAGCAGCGATTCGCTCGTGCGCCCGAACAGGCCGCAGGCGCGGTCGTTGCAATCGGTGAGCACGCCCTTGCCGTCGCTGACCCACATCGCGTCCGGGCTGGCGTCGAACAGGGCGCGCAGGTTGCGCTTCTGCGCGCGCAGCTCGCGGGTACGCACGGCCACCGTGCGGCGCAGCGACCATACCCACAAGGCCAGCAACACGGCCAGCGCCAGTCCCACGATCAGCGCGATGCGCGCCGTCCGCGCGAAAGGTTGCGACATGGCGGGACGATCCAGCCAGCGCTCACGCAGGGCGGCGCGTTCGGCCGGCGTGATCATCGCCATGCCGCGCTCCACCGTCTGCAGCATCGCGCCGTTGCCCGCGCGCACGGCGCGGCGGGGCTGGCCGGTATAGAGGATGTAGGCGAGGTAGAACTTGTCCAGCGCGGCGTAGCGGTAGAGGTAGTAGTTGGCCGGGTTGGTGTCCATGCAGAACACGCCGATGTTGCCGCCGACCGCAGCCTGGATGATCTCCTTGTAATTGGTGTATTCGTGCAGGTCGGTGATGCCTTGCCTTCGCATGTGTTCGGCGCAGGCGTCGCCGCGCTCCACCGCCACGGGAAAGCCGCGCAGGCCGGTGCTGTCGGCGATGCCGCGGATGCTGCGCGCCACGTAGATGCCCACGGCCTGCTTCGCGTACGGTGCGGAGAACTCGTACAGGGGCACGCGCTCCGGCGTGAGGTAGATCATGTCGATCACGTCGGCCTTGCCGGCCAGCAACTCCTTCTGCGCCTCGCTCCAGGCCATCGGCTCCAGCTCCACCTGGATGCCGGTGCGCTGCTGGAACAGCCGCCACATGTCGACTTCGTAGCCCTGCGGCTTGCCATTGCCGTCGAGGAACAGGAAGGGCGGGTAGTTGTTGTCGGTGACCACGCGGATGCGCGCGGGGGTGGGCGACATGGCGGCGGACGTCGAGGCGCTCGGCGGCGGCGACGCGGCCACTGCCGCAAATGCCGCTGCCAGGCCACAGAACGCTCCTCCGATGCATGCCGTGCGCCATCGCTTCATGCAGATGCCTCTTGCGGTCGCGGTCCCCGTTGCGAAGTTCAACCATACCCCAATCGGCGCGGTCCGGCGCAGGCCGGCCCGGTTCGCCGCGGGGCATCTCTGCCTTGTAGCGGCGTCGCCGGGAATCTCTTGAACATGGCGCGCATGCCGTGCGCGTGAGTCGGCGGCTGTTCCGGCCTGGCGCCGAGGCCAGCCAGCCGGTGCCGAACCCGGCGGTGCGCCGCCTGGCCGCGGTCATCCGCCGCCGCATCGCCGGCAAGGGCCATCTGCTCGACGTCTCCCCGCAGCTTTGTTTCAAGGCGTACCTGCATGCCGAGAGTGCGGCGACGGTGCCACGCCACGAAACGCTGTCGCAATTTGCGGCGCGACGGTGTTCTTCCGTGAGGACAGCTTCTGTCGAACGGAGGATGCACCCATGAACACGACATGCGCGATCGCCTTGCTGGCGCTTTCACTGGAACTGGCCCCGACCCCCGCCGCGGCCGCGCCGCCTGCTGTTGCTGCCGTGCAGCTCGCGCCCGGCGACCTGAAATGGATGCCGGCGCCGCCGGTGCTGCCCAAGGGTGTGCAACTGGCGGTGCTGAGCGGCAATCCGTTCGCGGAAGGGTTCACCACCTTGCGCCTGAAGATCCCGCCGCACACCGTACTCGCGCCGCACTGGCACCCCACCGCGGAGGGTTTCACCGTGCTGCAGGGAACCTTCCACATCGGCATGGGCGACCAGGTGGACAAGGCCGCGGCCAAGGCGCTGCCGGCGATGAGCTACGCGTCGCTGCCGGCGATGCACCACCACTACGCGTATACCGCGGACGAGGGCGTGGTCATCGACCTGAGTTTCTACGGGCCGTTCCAGATCCACTACGTGCATCCGGCCGACGATCCGTCGCGGGTGGCCGCGACGAAGCCCTGACGGCGGATCGTGCGGCGTCCTAGATGCCTGCGTGGTACGGTCGGCCGGCCACGCAGTTGTCTACTTCCCGCTGGCTGATGTGCGCGTAGGGCCGCAGGTTCACCACCGCTTGCACCATCCGGTCCTGGCGCTGCACCACGTCAGCCAACGCAGCGCAGAATTCGGGGGAGTGGGACAGAGCGAGGCCTTGCTGCTCCAGTTTGTTCTCCATCTTGTCCAGGCGGCCGGTCATCATCGCGAACACGGTCCTGGCCATGACGTGCCGGGTCATGTGCGCGGCCTTGTCCAGCGAGAGATCCACCAGCGCGATCACCGCCTCGCGGTAGCGCAGCGCCTCGGCCTTCTGCGCAGCGGAGAGCGCCAGCGGATCGTTGCCGATCTTCACCGCGCCGGAGGCGTCGATGCTGGCGTCGGGATGGCCCTTGGCGTTCATGCCCAGCGGCTCGCGATGCACCTCGGCACGCGCCGATTCGATCTCGCGCGTGGCCACGCCCGAGCAGCCCGTGCCAAGCATGGCCACGAGGATGAGGAGGGCGCCAGCCAGGCGCGGTCGATTTGCCTGAAACATGCGGGATTCCCGGGGCGGTTACTGCAGCACTTTTTCCGCGTCGACGATGGCCACGCCCTGCATCTGGCCCAGCAGGCTGTCGAACCACGGCTTGTGGGTGGCGCCGACGATGCACAGCACGCGGGCACCGGGATGTTCGCGAAATGCCGCGCGCACGTTGGCCACCATGCGCAGGTTGCGCGTCTCCCAGCCGGCGACGTAGATGCGCGCCAGGTGGCCGGGCGACTCATCGCGCATCGCCGCGCCCATGTCGGCGTCGATCTGCCTGCGCAGGACCTCGGGCCGGTTGATGAAGCGGTACAGCGCGAGCATGTCGCCGCGACCGGTGAGCGTTTCCTGTTGTCTGCGATCGGCCGCCACTTCGCCCGCGCTGGCGGCCCAGGCATTGCGGATCGCGTTGGCGTAGGCGGGCACGTCGGGCACGTCCACGTTGTCGCCGGAGTGGTCGTCGACCGGGTACACGCGTTGCAGGCCCAGCCGTGCGGCGAGGCGCGCGGCGATCTGCAGGTCCTCGCCGTTTCGCGTCTGCAGTTCGCGCAGACGGGTGGCCAGCGCATCGTCCAGGCCATCACCGGCGTGTCGTTCGGCCTGTGGCAACTGCAGCCACTGGGTCAGCGCCGAGGCATCGTCGCCGCTGGCGAGAAACAGCGCGGCCAGGTGCCGGCGCTGCGCCGCGTGCGGCCGTGCCGGCCAGTGTGCGAGCGACTCCTTCACCGCGGCCACCGCAGCGGGAACATCCAGGCCGGTGGCTTTCTTCGCCGCCGTGGTGTCGCTGCAATAAGTCGCGACGTCCTGCGCCGCGTAGAGCGCCGGGTTGCGTTTCATCATCGCGCAGCTTTCGCCGGGGATCGCCTCGACGGTGATGATGTCGGGCCTGAACGCGGCCAGCTTCGCCAGCACCGGCTGCAAGGTATCGGCCTTGAACCCGTCGGGCATCTGCGACAGATGCACGCTGCCCAGCACCAGCACCTGCGACGACGGACCGGTCATGCCCTGGTCCAGCCCGGACAGGTCGACCTGCGCCAGCGCCGTGCCCGACCACAGCAGCGCCGCCAGCAGGCCACAGCTCGTCCATCGATTCGTCATGCGTCGCTCCGTGGCGGCAGGTGTGGGGAAGTATTGGCGCCGGGCCCGACCTCGCCGGCCATTGCATCGGCGCGACCGCGCGCCGCCGTCACGCCATGGTGCGGGCATGCACCGACACGGGCACGTGCGAAAAGTCACGAGGGATGTCGGGAGCGCCGCAGGAAAAAAAAGCGAGGTGCGCGGCGTGGGTTCATTCCGCACGGCAGTGTGCAAATAGGAATGACGCCTGGTGGGTATCACCTGACCCGGGGGAACGCGGTAGCGGGTCATTCGCGCCCCGGTTCGCGGCGCGTGGACGTGCGGCGGCCGCGCTGCGGCGCGGTCGCGGTGCCGTTGCGTGCTGGCATGTCGCTTGCTGGACATGGCGTCGGGGGCGGGCGATCGGACTCCGGCGGCGGGCAGGCCGCCGGGTTCCGGTTGTCGCAGCCGCCTTCGCCCGGGCAACCGGCAATCCAGCGCAGGAGGCTTCTTCATGGCCACGACTCGCAAGATCACAAGCAACGCCAACAGGGGCTCGGCCAAACTGTTCGCCCTCAAACCGCACGATCACGCCGGCATCGCCAAGGCGCTCGGCATGGCACGCAGCGATTACGAAGTGAAGTGGTGGTGGAAATACGGACAGCCGGCGATCGACCTGATCCAGGCACAACTGGAGGTCAACGCCAAGCAACTCGGCCCGGTGGTGAGCCAGCTGATGCGGCTGAACGGTCCGACGCTGCAGGTCAGCGCATCGTGCTTCCCCTACGGCATCCCGGTGCCGGAGTGGTTCCGGCTCGAAGTGAATATCCGCAACGCCGGTCGCTAGAGGCCGACTGATGCATCCAAGTGGCCGGGAGCCATCGCCCGGCCGCCGTTGCCTTGCCGCGAGAACGTCATGGGCCCGACCGGCGACGTCGTCAACGTCATCCAGATCCACCCCACGCTGCGCTGCAACCTGCGTTGCCGGCATTGCTACTCGACCTCCGGTCCGGAGCAGCGCGGCGAGCTGGACGTGGAGCTGCTCGAGCGATTCCTCGCCGACGCAGCGGGGGAGGGTTACAACGCGATCGGCATGTCCGGCGGCGAACCGCTGACCTGGAAGCCGCTGCCGCGCCTGCTGGCCTGCGCGCGGTCGCTGGGTTTCGCCACCTCGGTCACCAGCAACGGTTTGCTGCTCGATGCGCGGCGGCTGGCGCAACTGGCGCCGCATCTCGGGCTGCTGGCGATCAGCCTCGATGGCGTGCCGGAGAGCCACAACCGCATGCGCAATCGCGCGCACGCGTTCGAGCAGATGCGCGCCAGGCTCGACCTGCTGCGCGCCGCCGGCGTGCCGTTCGGTTTCATCTTCACGCTGACCATGGACAACCTGCCGGAGCTGGATTGGGTCGCCGGCTTTGCCGCGACCGAGGGTGCGCGGTTGCTGCAGATCCATCCGCTGGAACAGGTCGGCCGCGCCCGCGAGTACGAGCTGCGTCCGCCGGACGACCTGGAGCTCGCGTACGGGTTTCTCGAAGTGGCGCGGCTGCAGCGGCAGTACCACGGGCGGCTGACCTTGCAGTACGACGTGGCCGATCGCCAGCTGATCGCGCGCGAACCCTGCCGTGCCTTTGCCGGCCCGGCGGTGACCGCGGACGTTGCCGTCGATGCGCGGCTGGCCGCGCTGGTCTCGCCGCTGGTGGTGCAGGAGGATGGCTGGGTGGTGCCGATCCAGCACGGCTTCGCCACCACCCATGCGATCGCGCGACTCGATCGCGGCCCGTTCCGCACGCAGGCTGCGCGCTGGAAGCGCGAACGCTATCCGCGCTTCCGCCATCTCGCCGAGCAGGTCTGGGCCGGCATGCGCGACGCGCCGGAGCACCTGCCGTTCACCAACTGGTATGCCGCGATCACCACGGCCAGCGCGCATCGACCGGCGCGGCGGCCGCTGACGACGCCGGTGCGGTTGACGGCCTAGGCGAACCTTCGGGGGACGACATGCGCAGATGCATCACCATGGGGTTGATCGCGGGCCTTGCCTGCCTCGGCAGTGTCGATGCACTGGCGCAGCCGCCAGCGCAATCGCTGCAGCAGTTGCACAAGCACGAGGCATTGGTGCCGGTGGCGAAGGCGGCGAGCAGCGTCACGCATGTGTCTGCCCCGAGTGCGGAGCAACACGTGGCGTTGAGTGATGCGATGCTGCACGTAGTGGCGGGGCAGCCGCCGCTGCCGGCGTCGGCAACCACCACCAGGCCGGCCGCCGTACTCAGCCCGGCTGCCGCACGGGCGGCGCAGAAGTTCCATCTCGACCCGCTGGCCCTGAGCAGCGGCGAGGTGAAGGCGGTGTCCGGCAGCCATGTCGAAGTGGTCAATCCCGATACGGTTGCCGAACAGGCACGGCCGGGTTCGGTCTTCGTCACCCGCACCGGTACCGGCGCGACCCGGGTGGCGCTGTCGGCGCCGCTGCGCGCGGCGCTGCCGGCCGGGGCGCAGACATCCGCCGTGCGGCTGGGTTATGTGGTGAGCGCCACCACCGGGGCGGAGGCCAGCCCGGTGCGGCTGGCCGCGCTCATCGCCGACAACACCGGGCTGGTGCTGGACGCTGCGCATTCCGCCTGGCGCGGCGGCTTCTCGGTGGCGCTGTCCAATCTCGACGATCCCGCCGATCGGCGCCCGCTGAACACGCCGGTAACCGTGGCGATCACCGCGGCCGGTGCCTCCGACGTGACGCCCGCGCCGCTCAGCATCGCCGACGTCGGGCGCTGGCATGCGGTGCGCGTGACCGTGCCGGATTTCCCCGGCGACCGCTACCACGTGTCGGTCAGCGCCGACCCGCAGGATCGCGGCAACGCGATCGACCTGCCGGTGGTGAAACCCACGATCGAGGTGATCGCCGCCAACCCGCAGATCGCCGGCTGGGGCATCGGCCAGACCGCGATCACGCTGCGCGCCCGCGGCCTGGTCACGCCCGACGGCTATCCGGTGACGCTGCGCAACGAGCACGGCTCGCTCGACCCCACCTACGTGAAGCTCGACGCGCAGGGCGTGGCCACCGCGCGGCTGCGCTCTGATTCGGCCAGCTCCACCAGCGTGAGTGTCGCCGACGCCGGCGTGGTTTCCCAACCGGCCACCGTGGTGTTCATCGCGCCGTGGCTGTTCCTGGCCGCGGCTGTTGCCGGCGGTCTCCTCGGTGCGTTCATCCGCGGCAAGGGGCGCCGCCGAGCTTGGTACGCGTTGGCGATCGGCGTGGCGTCGGCGATCCTGATGACGCTGGCCTACGCAGTCGGCATCGACTGGGTCAGCCGCGCGCTGCCGTCGGCGCACCTGGCCACCTCCGGCGAGGCGGTGATCTTCGTGCTGGGCGCGATCGCCGCGCTGCTCGGCGTGGGCGTGCTGCTGCCGGCGGGTGGGGGAGGGAAGGACGCTTGATCGGGGGACGCAGACGGCGGCGATAATGACGGGACTCTCCTGTGCGAGGCGCCGCGATGTCCGTTCGATCCGACGAGGCCGCTGCGAGCCCGCTGCCGCGCATCACCGGGCGCAGCAGCTCCCACTACACCCGTCTGGCGCGCATGTTCGCGCTCGAGCTGGACGTGGCCTGCGAGTTTGCGCCGGTGTACGACCTGGCCTCGCTGGACGAGCGCAGCTACACGGGCAACCCCGCCCTCAAGTTGCCGGTGCTCAGTCATGGCGGGACAGTGGTTTTCGGGACCGAGAACATCTGCCGCACGCTGGCGGAGCTCGCCCCGCGCTCCGCCGTGATTCTCTGGCCCGAGAATCTGCGTGACGCGCCGGCGCGCAACGCGCAGGAGCTGGTCTGGCACGCGATGCAGGCCCAGGTGCAGCTCGGGTTCGGCACGCAGATCGCGGGGCTTTCGCCGGACAGCATCTACTTCGTCAAGGCGGCCACGGGCCTGCGCAACGCACTGGCGTGGCTTGACGAGCGGGCGCCCTCGATCATCGCCACCCTGCCGCCGCACGATCTGGGCATGCTGGAAGTGTCGCTGTTCTGCCTGCTCGAACACCTGGCCTTCCGCACTACCGTGCCACTCGCGCCGTATGTGCGGCTCGGCGATTTCGCCCGCGCCTTCGGGCAGCGGGCTTCGGCGCGAAGCACGACTTATCGGTTTGACACTCCCGCTCGGGATTGAAGCGGTCGGCCCCGGCGAAGCGCTGCACCGAGCCTGGCGACGTCAGCTCGCCTCCGCGCGCACCAGCCACACCTCGCCGCGGCGTGCGCGCGGCAGGCCGTTGAACAAGGCGAACCAGGGTGCGAGCAGGCGCACGGTCCAGCCCAGCCGGCGGATGCGGCGGAACGGGCTGGAGACGGCGCGTTCGGCGCGGATGGTGAAGCCGGCTTCCTGCAGTGCCTTTTCCAGCACCCACGGGCTGAGCGGGGTGATGTGGCCCTGTTCGCGGTAGTCGATGTCGCGAAACCACTGGAACTGGCCCGTGCGCAGGAACAGCGCCTGCGAGACCGGGTTGGCGATGTTCGGCGTGGACAGCACCAGTTGCCCGCCGACCGGCAGCAGGGCGCGGATCTGTCGCAGCACCTCGCGCGGGTTTTCCAGGTGCTCGACGATTTCCAGCGCCATCACCGCGTCGAAGCCCTGCGGCCATTGCGCGGCGAATGCGCCGTTGAGGTCGGCCGCGACGAAGGGAACGTCGGTCGGCTTGAAGCTTTCGGGAAACAGGTCGCTGGCGGTGACCTGGAAACCCAGGTCGGTCAGCCGCAACGACATCGCGCCGCTGCCGGCCCCGAACTCGAGCACGCGCGCGCCCGCGCCCGCCGCGCCGACCAGCAGTTCGGTGGCCGCCTCATGCAATCCGGGGGCGGCATAGATCGGCAGGCCCTTGTACTCGCGCATCGGCTGGCCCGCGAAGCCGGTGCGGAAGTTCTCGGCGCGCGCGCTGGCCTGGTCGGCCACGGAGGGATTGGGCATGGGCGTCGTGGTGGGCGGCTGGAGGGTTGAGGGGCGGCGGTCACACGCGCCCGGTCACCGGGATCAGGGCGCCGGTGATGGCGGCGGACTGTTTCGACAGCAGGAACACGATCACGTCGGCCAGTTGCTCCGGTTTGACCCAGCGCGTGAAGTCGGCCTTCGGCATGTCGGCGCGGTTGGGCGGCGTGTCGAGGATGCTTGGCAGCAGCGCGTTGACGGTGATGTCGCGCTCCTTGAGCTCCTCGGCGAGCGATTCGGTGAAGCGCATCACGCCGGACTTGGAGGCGGTATAGGCCGCCACGCCGGCGCCGGCCTTGAGCGCGGACGCGGCGCCGATGTTGATGATGCGTCCGCCGGCATGCAGGTGTTTCAGCGCGGCCTGGCTCGCCGCGACGGCGGTGCGCAGGTTGACCCGGT